>Ga0268299_1002748_pt1 | contig 19040 bp, 14 predicted proteins | sample NOBtaG_FD_193484 | JGI IMG/M metagenome (GOLD analysis project Ga0268299, IMG submission 193484) | Activated sludge microbial communities from bioreactor in Nijmegen, Gelderland, Netherland - NOB reactor | ecosystem: Engineered > Bioreactor > Aerobic > Activated sludge | place: Netherlands...
GTGGTGCGGATGCTCGACTGGGCCGGCCTGCGGCCGCGGCGCAGCGAGCGCGGGCCGAACGCGCCGCTGGTGATCGCCGGCGGGCCGGCGACCTTCCTCAACCCCGAGCCGCTGGCCGACTTCGTCGACCTCTTCCTCATCGGCGAGGCCGAGGAGATGCTGCCCGAGTTCCTCGCCGTCTACCGCGCCTGTCGCGATGCCGGCGCGAGCCGCGAAGAGCTGCTCGCGCGCGTCGCCGAGCGCGTCGCCGGGGCCTACGTGCCGGCCGATTTCGCGCCGCGTTACGAAGGCGCGGTGCAGGTCGCGCTCGAGCATCGCGGGCCGGGACCCGCCAAGGTCGAGCGGCGGCTGGTCTGGGATCTCAACCGCTTCGAGACCAGCTCGCGCGTCCTCAACGACGAAGCGGTGTTCGGCGACATGGTGCTGGTCGAGGCCAGCCGTGGCTGCCAGTGGGGCTGCCGCTTCTGCGCCGCCGGCTACATGTACCGCCCCATCCGCACGCGCGGCACCGAGGAGCTGGCGCGCAGCGTGACGACCGCGCTCGAGCGGCGCGCCACGATCGGACTGGTCGGCGCGGAGATGGCGAGCGTGCCCGGGGTCGAGATGCTGTCGGAGCTGGCGAACGCCGCCGGCGGCCGGCTGTCGCCGTCCTCGCTCAAGGCCGACTGCGTCACGCCCCGCCTGGCGGCCGCGCTCGGGCGGGTGCGCAACCGCAGCGTCACCATCGCGCCCGAGGCCGGCTCGGAGCGCATGCGGCGGGTGATCAACAAGAACCTCACCGAGCCCGACATCCTGCGCGCCGCCGACCTCCTCATCGGCGAAGGCGTGCCCGACCTGAAGCTCTACTTCATGATCGGCCTGCCGACCGAAGGCGACGACGACATCCAGGCGATCGCCGACCTGACCGCCAAGATCGCCGCGCGCGTGGCGCGCCCCCTGCGCGGCGCCAAGCGCGTCGGCGGCGTCACCACGTCGATCAATCCGTTCGTGCCCAAACCCTGGACGCCGTTCCAGTGGGATCCGATGGAGCAGGCGACTGCGGTGAAGGCCAAGATCGCCCGCCTGCGCGCCGCGCTGCGGCGCGTGCCCAACACCAAGATCGACATCGAGTCGCCGCGCGAGGCGTACTTCCAGACCGTCCTGTCGCGCGGCGACCGTCGCGTCGGCGCGTTCCTCGAGGCGATCCACGCCGCCGACGGCGACTGGTGGGCGACCCTCCAGCGCTGGCGCCGCGAGGGCCTGGGCGAGCTGCCGCCGCCCGACAGCTACGTGCACCGCTCCTACGGCGCCGAAGAGCTGCTGCCGTGGGACTTCATCGACCATCGCATCACCAAGGGATACCTCTGGCGCGAGCGCCGCAAAGCGCTCGCGGCGCTGCAGACCGCGCCCTGCGACACCACCACCTGCACATCCTGCGCCGCCTGCTGAACGCGGCCGCCCCCCCGGGGGGGAGCGCCTGGGGAGGGAGGGAGGCTGCGCCCTCTCGACGCCTGTCCTTAAGCCGTCGATCGCGCTACTACTCGACCCCGGTGAAGGACGTCAGCAAGCACAGGGGCGGGAAGCTCGGCCTGGTGCTCTCGGGCGGCGGCGCTCGGGGAGCCTTCCAGGTCGGGGTGTACGAACAACTGCTGCGCGACCCGCGCTTCGAGCGCGGGCCGGCCTTCGTCTCGGGTACGTCGGCCGGCGCGATCAACGGCGCACTGATCGCCCACGGTTGTACGCCGAAGCAGATGATGGAGTTCTGGAACGGCATCGCCGACGACCCGCCGGCGGTCGCCAGCCCGGACTTCTTCCAGCACGCCGTGCGCACCCTCATCCGTCTCGGCGTCAGCGAGGGCGTGCAGTGGATGCTGGGCGCGCGCCGCTGGAGCTCGTTCCTGCAGCGCGCCCGCAACCACCTGCCGCCCAAGCGCGGCAGCATCCTGGCGCTGTGGTTCGAGTACCTGCTGGCGACCCGCTTCGAACTGGTGAGCCACTTCCTCGAAGGCATCCCGGTGCCCTACGTCGCCGACACCGCCAAGCTGCGCCAGCGCCTGATCGAGACCTTCGGCGGCGAGCGCATCCGCACCGCCGGCGTCCACCTCGCCATCAACACCGTCGACGCCCACAGCGGCGAGGCGGTGCGCTACGTCACCGCCGACACGCCGATCACGCGCGACATCCCCGCCTACGTCGTCGTCGATGCGATCACCGTCGACATGGTCCTCGCCTCGGCCAGCATCCCGCTGCTCTTCCCGCCGGTCGAGATCGGCAGCAACCTGCTCTGGGACGGCGGTCTGCTGGTCAACACGCCGCTGGCGCCGGTAGTGGCGATGGGGGCCGACGAGATCGTCACCATCCTCGTGACCGAACCCCCCGATCCGGAACGCAAGCCGCTGGCCCACTTCGGCCGCGCCGTCGAGCGCACCGTCGATGCCCTGCTCGAGAACGCCTACAACGTCGACCGCATGCTGCTGCTCGAGCGCAACCGACTGGCGCGCACCAAGGGCAGCCACTACCGCGAGGTGAAACTCTACGAAGCCGTCCGCCCGGCGCGCGACGGCCGCTTCAACGCCGGCTCCTACCTCTACTTCGAACGCCAGGTGCTCGCCGAGATGAGACGCGCGGGCCAGCGGGCCGCCCGCTCCTGGCTGGCCCATGGGCCACGAGTGGACCAACTGGCCGAATCGCACGCCGGGGCCGCCGCCTGATTTCTCCGCACTCGCGGAACATCACCGTAACAGCCTGATTCTACATTTGTTTTCTTGGGTCAGGCGGTGTCGTTCTGCAACACCACCTGTGCGCTGGTGCATCCTCGACGATGCAGCGCCGCATCGGGCTTCTGCTCGATGCCCCAGGGGTTGGTTCCTCGAGGCAATGGCACACGCCGTGCTGTGCTGTGGGTCAGGAAAGAGGGGAACGCCGATGATCGATCCGACATACATGCCCATTCTCGAGCTCCTCGGGGTCGTGGCCGGAATCGCTCCGATCGCAGTCCTGGCCGGCTTCGCGGTGCTGGACCTGCGCGCGTTCATGCTGGTGCGAGCCGTGGCCATGTTGAAGCGGCGGCAGCGCTCCGGCATCCCGGTGGTCAGCGGCGAGGAGTGGGGGCCGCTGCCCGAGGGCCTGTAGCCCGCGCGAACGCCGACGCCCGAATCCTCGCCCGGGGTTGCCGCCGCCGCCTCGCGCGGCAATGGTAGCCGGCAGCGATGGACTCCCTGGCAGGTGTACCCGCGTACCGCGTCGCCATGATCGGCCGCGCCGTGGCGCTGGCTCTCGGGCGCTACCAGTGGCTCGACGTCGGCGAGCGCCTCGGGCGGCGTTCGTCGAATGAGGACTGGCAGGCGGCGCACGATCGCACCGCCGCGGCGCTGCACGATCTCGGCATCCGTCTCGGCGGCTTCTTCGTCAAGCTCTGTCAGGTAGCGGGCGCGCGCGCCGACGTGCTGCCGGAACCGTTCGTCCGCCGCCTGGGCCGCTTCCACGATCGCGTCCCGCCGCAGCCGTTCGCCGTCATGGGGCCGGCCCTCGAGCGCGAGCTCGGCCGGCCGCTGCGCGAGGTGTTCCGCAGCTTCGACGAGCAGCCGCTGGCGGCGGCCTCGCTGGCGCAGGTGCACCGCGCCGTGCTGCGCGACGGCGAGGAGGTCGCGGTCAAGATCCAGTATCCCGACATCGCCCGGCTGGCGCGCATCGACCTCGCCAGCCTGCGGCGCGCGATGCGCGTCGCGGCGCTGCTGCAGCCCAACTTCGATCTGCGCAGCATCGTCGAAGAGGTCGCGCACCTGGTGAGCCTGGAGCTCGACTTCGAGCTCGAGGCCAGTGCCACCGAACGCGTCCGCCTCGCCTTCGCCGGCGATGCGGGCGTGCGCGTGCCGCGCGTCCACCACCAGTACTCCACCCCGCGGCTGCTGGTGCTCGAGTATCTCCACGGCCTGCGCATCGCCGACGTCGACGGTCTGCGCGCCGCCGGCCACGATCCGCGCGCGATCGCGGCGGAGGTCGGCCGCCTCTACGGCACGATGATCTTCCACCACGGCTTCTTCCAGGGCGACCCTCACCCCGGCAACCTGCTGGTGCTGCCGGGCGGCGTGATCGGACTGCTCGACTTCGGCCTCGCCAAGGAGCTGCCGCCCGGCTTCGGACCGACGGCGGCGGACATGCTGGCCAGCGCCCTCGCCGGCGACGGCCAGCGGGCGCTGGCGGCGGCGCGCGAGCTCGGCTTCGACATCCGCGGCGACCGCCCCGAGGTCGTCCTCTCGCTGCTCGCCACGCTGATGGGCGGCGAGCTCGACGAAGGCGGTCTGCGCGATCTCCTCGGCCAGAGCCCGGTCAAGGGAATCCCCAGCCATTTCGGCCTGATCGCGCGCGTCATGCTGCTGCTGAACGGGCTCTCGCACCGCCTCGCGCCGGGCGAGCGTGTGATCCAGGCGGCGCTGCTGCAGGCGCTGTGAGGATCGCCGCGACTTCCCGCCAGCCGCCGCGTTGACTTCGGCAGAGGAGATCACCGCCATGCGACTCGTCGCGTTTCTCGCCACCCTGCTGCTGGCCGCCGCCGCGCCGGCGGAGGAGTACGCCGGCCGCACGCCGCCGCGCCTGAGTCTGCTCGAGGGCGAGGTGTCGGTGTGGAGCGGCGGCAGCGACGAGTGGGAAGCGGCCGAGGTCAACCTGCCGCTCGCCCCCGGCGACTTCCTCTACACCGGCGCCGGCAGCCGCATCGAGATCCAGATCGGCGCGCGCGCTTTCGTGCGCGCCGACGGCGACACCCAGCTCGGCCTGCTGTCGCAGGACGGCGTCGCCTACCGCTTCGACGTCGGCGCCGGGCGCGCGACGCTGGATCTGCGCGATCTCGCCGCCGGCGCGCGCCTGGAAGTCGAGACGCCGCACGGTCGCCTGGGCGTGGCGCAGCCCGGTCTCTACGACATCGTCGTCGGCCAGTCGCGCAGCGCCTTCACCGCCCGTCAGGGCGGCCGCGGCACGGTGCAGGCCGGCGGCGACTCCCTCGAACTGCGCGCCGGCACGCAGATCGTCGCGCCCGCTGCGGGCGTGCGCCTGGCACGCTACGAAGCGCCGCCGCTCGACGACTGGGACCGCTGGAACTCGCAGCGCACCGATCGCGTCCTCGCCGCCATCAGCCGCTCGTGGGTGTCGGAGGACGTCTACGGCGTCAGCGACCTCGACGATCACGGCACCTGGCGCGAGGTGCCGGAGTACGGGCGCGTCTGGGTGCCGGCGCGGGTCGCCCCCGACTGGGCGCCGTACACCACCGGGCGCTGGTACTGGGACGTCGACTACGGCTGGTCGTGGATCGACGCCGCGCCTTGGGGCTGGGCGCCGTACCACTACGGTCGCTGGGTGTGGGTCAACAACTACTGGGGCTGGGCGCCCGGCCCGATCGTGGCGCGCCCGATCTACTACCCGGCGCTGGTCGCCTTCTACGGCGGCCCGAGCGTGAGCGTCGGCGTCAGCGTCGGCTTCCCCTACGTCAGTTGGGTGGCGCTCGGCTGGGGCGAGCCGGTGATTCCGTGGTGGGGCCCGACCTGGTACCGCGGCTGGCCCTGCTGGTACGGCTGGGGTGGGCCGACGATCATCAACAATGTCTACGTCGACAACCGCGGACGCGGACACGGGCGTGGCCACGGACGCGGGCGCATCCACGCCGACGAGATCAAGGGACACGCCAACCAGCGCGTGCGCAACGCGATGGTGGCGGTGCGGCGCGACGAGTTCGGGCGCCGCTCGCCGCAGCGTATGCGCCTCGACGAGGGCGAGCGCGGCGTGCTGCGCCCGGTGCGCAGCGGCAACCCGGTCGATCCGCGCGAGGCCGGCGTGCGGCCGGGGCGCGAGCGCAACAGGTCGACGCGCCCCGAGCGACCGCAGATCGCGCGCGGCGAGTCGGCGAGCGACGCGCGCCGCGCCTCGCTCGCGGCGCAGCGAGAAGCGCGCCTGCGCCCCGACGGCGGCGCAGCGGCGCTGCGCCGCGGCGAGCGTCCGGAGCGACCCGAAGGCGGCGGCGGCGGGGCCGAGTCGGGCTCCGAGCGCGCCGCGGTCCGCGGCCAGCGCCCGCCGCGACCCGACTCGATGCGGACGGGCGACGAGCGCGCCGGCGCGCGCCCGCCGCGGCCCGACCGCCCGAACGAGGTGGGACGCGCGCGCCCCGAGCGCGACCCGCGCCCGCCGCGCCCGCAGCGCGCGCCGGGGACTTCCGACGACCTCGCGAACCCGCGCGCGGCCGATGCGGCGCGCCGGCGCGGCGAGCCCGGGCTGTTGAGCCGTTCGCGTCCGGAGCGGCCGGTGCCGTCGCGGCCCGATGGCCTCGGTACCGCACCGGCGCAGCCGGCGCGACCGGATGCGCGCCCGCGCTCCGAGGCCCTCGCCAGCCGTCCGCGTCCGGAGCGCCCGAATCTCCCGCACGAGTCGGCTCGTCGCCCGCCGCGTCCGTCGTCACCGCCGGCCGAGGCGATGCGCCGGCCGCGGCCCGATCTGCCGTCGCGCTCGGCGCCGGCGCGCGAGCCGGGCGGGGTGCAGGTGCCGCGCGCCGAGGCGCCGCCGCGGGTGGAGCAGCCGCAGCTCGGCGCGCCGCGCATCGAGCGGCCGTTCGGCGAGCGCCCGCAGCCCGCGGTCCGCCCGCAGCGGGGGGACTCGGGCGGCGGCCAGTACAGCGCGCCGCAGTACCGCGGCTTCGAGTCGCCCTCGCGGCCGCAGCCGCGCGCCGAGATGCCGCGCCAGCCGAGCTTCGGCGGCGGCGCGCAGCCGCGCTTCGAGGCGCCGCGAGCGCAGCCGGCGATGCCGGCGCCGCAGATGCGCCCGCGCGCCGACTTCGGCTCCCGCGCCCCCGACCGCAGCAGCCAGCCCCGCCCCCAGCGCCAGTAATCTGGAGTGCGGCGTGAAGCGCCGCTCTGGATTCCCCCGCCAGCGAGGGCGCGCGCCGCCGCCCGCCCTCCCTTGTCGATTGACACCGGCGCGGTATACAAGCCCGCAACGCAATCACGACAAGGGGGACCCATGACGAGACCTTCGTACCTATGCGGGGCGATCCTCGCCGCCTGTGCGCTCGCGCTCGCGGCGAACGCGGCGGCCGCCGACACCGTGACCTCCAAGGGCACGACGCTACGCGGCACGGTGAAGAGCCTGACCGGCAAGAACGTCGCGCTCGAGTCGGAGTACGGCGAGGGCGTGATCGTGATCGGCTGGGAGGACGTCGAGGACATCACCACCGAGGGCGACGTGATGGTGCTGCACGGCGAGGAGGAGGATCTGATCGCGCCGATCAGGGGCAAGCGCGACGGCTTCCTGGTGGTCGGCGAGCAGGAGATCGACGTGACCACCATCCACTCGGCCCAGCCGGTGGGCGCCGACGGCCCGACCTGGCAGGACCGGCTGCGCAGCAGTTGGCGCTACTGGGACGGTAACTTCGACCTCGGCTTCAACTTCCAGCAGAGCACCACCGACACCACCGGACTGGTGGGCGCCTTCCAGACCACGCGCAACAAGGGGCCGACGCGCATCGGCGGCGGCGCCAGCTACCGCTACTCCACCGAGAAGAGAAAGGGCCAGCCGGGCAGCACCATCCAGGACGAGCTCAAGGGCACGATCCGCGGCGAGTACGACCTGAGCGAGCGCTTCTACGCCTTCGGCCAGGGCGACCTCGAATACGACGGCATCGAGCGCTTGAGCATCCGCGCCGTGCCGAAGCTCGGCATCGGCTACACCATCTGGCAGGAGGAGCTCGACGCCAAGCGCCGCAACTTCCTCAGCGCGGAGGCCGGCGGCGGCTGGGTGTACCAGAAGTACTTCGGCGGCATCGAGAACGACTTCTTCACCGTCGCCTTCGGCGCCCGCGCCTGTTACCACCTGCCCTACGACAGCAAGTTCGACTGGACCTTCGACTACCTGCCCGCGGTCGACGACTGGGCCGACAACTACCTGCTGCGCACCACCGCGGCGCTGACGGTGCCGATGTTCGACCCGATCTCGGCCAAGTTCACCGTGATGGACGAGTACAACAACCAGCCCGCCCCGGGCGCGGCCTACAACAACCTGTTCCTCACCATCGGCCTGTCGATCGGCTGGTGAGCGCGGCGGCGCGCACCGCAGAACATCGGAGCCGCGACCGTGAGGGAGCGGTTGGCCTCGCGCTGGCACGCAGCCAACCGCTCCCTCACGGTCGCGGCTCCGCTGTCCTGCCGAATTGGGGCGCGCAACAGAATGGCGACTGCGCGCCTCAGTCGAACGGGTTGGCGAGGTTGAACTGCTTGCCGATCGCGGCGTAGTCGACCCCGGCCTTACGCTCGTACTCCGGTGGGAACATCTCGCGCTTGCGGGCGTAGTAATCGGCGCGGTGGTCGCCGTCGGCGGCCGGGTTGAAGGTCAGGTAGTAGGACCGGCGCGGGCCCTGGCTGCGGTTCGGGCCGGAGAGATGCGGCACCCAGGCGTCGAAGACGATCACGTCGCCGGGCTCGGCCAGCAGCGGCTCGAGCCGGTACTTCTTCATCTCGTCGGCGCGCACGGTGCCGTCGGGGTTGGACGGCAGGATGACGCGCTCGCAGCCGCCGACGGCGATCTCGAGGCAGCCGTTGTCGCGCGTGAACGGGTCGACCGGCACCATCAGGGTGAGATGGTGGTGCACGCCGAAGTCGACGTAGGCCGGCGCGTCCTGGTGCGGCGCGAAGCCGGCGCCGCCCGGCAGCTTGAAGTTGATCTTGTCCTTGAAGAGCACCACCGGCTCGCCGCACAGCTCGCCGAGCAGGGCGCGCATGCGCTCGCCGACCAGCAGCTCGGCCAGGCCCTGGTGGTAGGGCACGAAGTTCTCGATGCGCGCCAGCATCTTCGGCTCGGGGCTGGCGGCGCGGCGCTCGTAGTAGCGCATCCACTTGCCCGGCACCTCGGGCCAGGCCGCGATCTCGTCGGTCCAGGCCGCGACCTCGCCGACTTCGGCTGCGTTCAGGTAGCCGCGCAGCCAGACCCAACCGTGCTGCCGCCAGTGCTCCAGATCCTCGCGCTCGACCATGTCCGCCTCGTAGCAGAAGCGCCGCGCTAGCAGAACCCCGGGCAGGGCGGCGAAGACGCCCTCGAGCGCTGCGAGCGGTGCAGGCGTCGCCGCCGATCAGCCGCGCTGCTCGGCGCAGATGCGGTCCCAGGTGGTCACGCGCGGATCGTCCCCGCCGACCATCGCGACCAGATGGTTGCGCACGTAGGCGACGTCGACGAGGTCGCGCTGCACGGCCAGCAGCCGCTCCAGATCGACGACGTCCTTGCCGCGAAAGAACAGCAGCTTGAAGACGCAGAGAGCCTCGGCGGCGAGGAACCAGAGGCACTCGCCGTCGATGACGTGGCGGACGCGCGTGCGCGCCGCCTCCCAGGAGAAGTCGATGCTGGGCGTGAAGACGTCGAGTCGATAGTCGCCGAAGCGAAGTACGATCAGGCCGTCGCGCTCGGCGGCAGCGACGCCCGCGGCCTCGTCGAGCGCCACGCCGAGCGAGCGCAGAGCGGTGAACACTCGCGCCAGTTCGCGCGGCGCCACGAAGACGTTGACGTCGACGTCGTTGGTGGCGCGCGGGATGCCGTACTGGCCGTACGCCAGCGCTCCCCCGAGGGCATAGGGCACGCCGTGCTGCTCGAGCGCCCGAGCGACCTGCAGCCCGGCCTCGAGGGCGTCGGACGGAGCGCTCACGGGCGCCCGCGATAGGCGGCCCGCATCCGGCGCAGCAGGCGGATGGAATCGTCCGGCAGCGGATCGCGGTAGTCGAGCAGGCGCCGCCGATCGGGCCGCTGCGCCAGTTGGCGGGCGGCGGCGCGACAGGCCGCGGCGGTCGCGCGGAAGTGCTGCTCCGGCGTCATGTCGCGATAGGGCTCGGCCTCGCGCGCGACGGCGGTGGCGTTGTCGACGACCCAGTTCGGCAGCCGAGCCATGCCGACAAGCTAGCGCATCGCAGCGGCGCGAGCGAGGCCGGCGAGCCCGCGGCGCCGCGAAGGCAACGATCGAAGCTGCCGCCGGCGGTCGCGCGCGTGCCGCTCACCGCGCTGCCGTCGTCCGGCCGCGCACCCGGGTGGCGGCGGCGAGGGAGCGCGAACGCTCGACCAACGCAGCGTCGAGGGTGACCTCGGGCGCCGCCACCGCCGGGTCATCGCGGTCGACGTCCGCCAGTTCACGGGCGCTCTTCTCGTCGCGCTCGAGCTCCACCTCCCAGCGACTCGCCTCGTGGTCGTAGCGCTCGCTCGCCCACTCGCCCGACTCGGCCAGCCGCTGCTTCCCCTCACCGGCCGCGCGCGACGCGCGGATGGCGGCATGCCGGCGGTGCCCGGCGCTTTCCGATCCTCGTCGCGCCGCGCCGCACCGCAATCCGGCCCTCCACCCCGAAATCGTATCCGTTCGAGTACTCCGGAGTACTCACAGTGATACGATTCCCGGCTGGCGCGCACCGCATCGCTGCCGCGCATCGATGCCCGTGAGGTGCGGCACGCCTCCTGCTCTCAGGCCCCGCCGTCACGACCGCATCCCCGGTGCGAGCACGCCCGGGGCGCTGCCGGCCGTGACGGCGGCGCCGCCACGAGCCCCGGGCGGGCCGCCGTCCGCACTGGTCGAGGGACACTCGAAGGGGGGAGCCATGGTCAGCAGCGATTTCGACAGAGCCGGGCGAGCCGACGTGGGGGCGGCGACCGGTGCAATGACGCTCGTCGTCCTCGTCGCGGCGCTCGTTGTCGCCGCCGTCGCGTTCCCGCCGGCGGCAGAGGCACAGGTGGCGCAGGGGAGGGTGCTGGTCAAGTTCAAGCCGTCGCTCACCCAGTGCGCCCACTGCCTGCTGGCGCAGGGGCAGGCGTTCGCGACGGCGTTGACCGACGGCTCGCACGACCTCGACTGGTGCAACCAGCAGGTGGGCGCCAGTGGCGGGCGGGAGATGTTCTTCGCCCGCCACGAGATGACCACGGCCGACGCCGAGCAGGCGTTCGCGGCCGAGATCGAGGTGATCCGAGCCCGTTTCCCCGAGCGCACGCGACGGATTCCGGACGGCGCGCCGCCGCCCGACCTGGGCCTGGTGAACGTCTACCAGATCGACATCGCGCCCGACGTGAATCCGCTGGAAGCCTGCAACCTCTACAACTCCGATCCGCACGTCGAGTGGTGCCAGCCCGACCACCGCATGCAGACCACCGGTTTCGTCCCCAACGATCCGTACTACCAGACCAGCGGCGCCTTCGGTCAGAGCTACCGCGACCTGTGGGGCGTGCGCCAGCTCAATCTCGAGCGCGCCTGGAGTACGACCCAGGGCGACGGGGTGGTGGTGGCGGTGGTCGACACCGGCCTCGACCTCTTCCACCCCGACATCTTCGCCAACGTCCACGTCAATCCGCTCGACCCGCCCAACGGCCTCGACGACGACGGCAACGGCTACGTCGACGACGCCTTCGGTTGGGACTTCACCGACGACGACGCGTTCCCGATCGACGACAACGGCCACGGCACCCACGTCGCCGGCACGATCGCCGCGGTCGGCGACAACGCCGAGGGCATCGTCGGCGTCGCGCCGCGGGCGAAGATCATGCCGGTCAAGGCGTTGGACCGCGACGGCAGCGGCTTTCTCAGCAGCCTGATCGAAGGCATGAGGTACGCCGCGCGGAACGGGGCCCAGGTGATCAACAACAGTTGGGGCTGCACCGCGCGGTGCCGGTCGATGCCGATGGTCGAGGACGCGGTGGAGTACGTCACCCGCGCCTTCGGGGTCACGCCGGTGTTCTCCGCCGGCAACTCGGCCGACGACGTCTTCCACTACAGCCCGGGGAACATGACCGACGGCCTCACCAAGCCGGTGGTGGTGGCGGCCACCGACCCTTCGCGCCGCCGCGCGGCGTTCTCCAACTGGGGGGCTACCATCGACGTCGCCGGGCCGGGCGCGGGCTACGCCGCCGACGCCAACGTGCCGTTCGAGCCGGTGCGCGGCGTCCTGTCGCTCAAAGCGTCGGGCTGCAACCCGGCCAGCGCCTGTCCCCCGGGCCTGGTGGTGGCCGAGCGCTACCTGCGCCAGGCCGGCACCTCGATGGCGGCGCCGCACGTCGCCGCCGAGGCCGCCCTGGTGCTGGCCTGCAACGACGACATGAAAACCGACCAGGTGCGCCACGTGCTCCAGGCCGCCGGGCGGCTGCGGCGCGGCGATGGCCGCATCGGCAGCAGCGTGGTCGACGCCTACAAGGCGCTCGCCTACATCGACGCGCCGCGCGTCGTGCTGCACAGCCCGACGCGCGAGCAGAACCTGCGCCAGAACCAGGTGGTGCCGGTGGAGGCGACGATCGAGGGCGCCAGCGTGGTCTCCTGGCGCCTCTACGTCGCCGCGGGCTCGGCGCCCGAGCGGCGCGACTACCGCCTGCTGGCACGCGGCAGCGGGCCGGTCGACGGCGTCCTGCACGAGTGGAACCTCGCCGACCAGGTCCCGGGTCTGAAGACCCTCAAACTCGAGGTGCGCGCGCGCGTGCCGCTCGCGCGCGCCGCCGGCGGGGTCTACGCCTGCGGCGAGGCGCGACTCCCCGGCCGCTACCGCACCCACTACGTCCGCGAGGTGCAGCACGTCTCGGTCGAGGAGACGCTACCCGAGGAGATCGTGAGCCGCGTCACCAGCGACGACACCCGCCGCTACTTCGCCCCGAGCGTCTCGGGCAGCCGCGTGGCGGCCGAGGAGCGGCCGTCCGTGAGCGAGCCGGGACGGATCTTCGTGAAGGACGTCGCGACCGGCAGCGAGCAGCGCATCGGCGCGGTCGGCAGCGGCAAGCCCAGCCTCGACCCGGGCGACGCGAATCGCATCGTCTACCTGGGTCCCGCGGGTGGTCGGCCGGAGGTGTTCTGGCACAGCTTCACCCTCGGCGCCTCGACCCAGCTCACCAGCTTCGCGACCGGCACGCGCTCCGACCCGCGCCTGAGCGGTTCCTGGGTCAGCTACCACGACGACCAGAGCGGCGTGCGGCACCTCTACCTGCGCAACCTGGGCACGGGGGTGACGGCGCAGGTGACCACCGGCGCCGCGCCCGTGCTGTGGTCGCACCTGGCCGGCGACCGTCTGGCGTGGAAGCAGTCGGGGACGATGGGTGCGCGGGTCCGCACCCTCTCCACCGGCGCCGAAGAGACCGTGTTCGGCGACCTCGCGCTGGAGTGCTTCTCGCTCGGCGGCGACTGGCTGGTGGCCTTCAGCAACGAGGGCTCGCTGGTCTTCTTCCCCTACGGACGCATCCTCGCCCGCAACCTCGTCACCGGCCAGGAAGTGGTGGTGGCGCAGGGAGAAGCCAGTCCCCAGGACGGGGTCTTCGGCTGCCCGGCGGTCGACGGCGACACGGTGGCCTACACCCGCGCGCTCGGAAGCTCTCTCTTCCCGTTCGTCCACGACCTGGGCACTGGGGTGGCGACGCGGCTCACCTACGCCTTCGACACCGTCGCCGCCGACATGCGGGTCTCGGGCGACCGCGTCGTCTGGCGCGACAGCCGCGAGGGTGTGCCCTACCAGATCTGGATGCACCAGCGGTGAGTCGGAGAAGCTGGCATATGGCAGCCGGCGGACGTAGCCTCGTGGCCGTGAGATGCGCCTTCGCCGCCGCCCTGGTGCTGCTGCTCGCCGGGGAGGCGAGCGCCCGCTGCCTCTATCTCGGCGCCAACTCCCTCGTCGACAACTACGTCGTGCTCGATCTCACCGACCTGTCGCGGGTGGCGTCCTTCGATGCGATCGGCCAGCCGGACGCGATGGTGGTGCGGGACCACCGGCTCTACGTCAACATCGTGGGGTTCATTGGTGACGATGGTTATCACTTGCCCGGACGCATCGCAGAGGTGAACTTGGAAGAGCGCCGGCTCGCGCGGCAGTTCCCCACTGGTCGGGCGAACATCGACCTGGCTTGGGCGAACGGCAAGCTGTACACCGCCAACTTCAGCGACCAGACGGTGACGGTGGCCGACCCGGCGACCGGCTCGACCACGACGCTGCACGGCTTCGGCCGCTTTCCCTCGGCGCTCGCGGCCTCGCCGGACGGCGCGCGGGTGTACGTCGCCGACGTCGAGGTCTTCGTCATCGACACCGCCTCGGACCGCGTCATCGAGACCTTCGACAGCAGCCGCGCCGCCGAGGACGTGCTGGTGACCGACGATCTCTTCCTGATCAGCGGTTCCGGACCGGGCACCAGCGGCGGCCTGCGCGCCTTCCGGCGCGACGTTGCCGGCCACCCCCCGGCATGGGAAACGCCACTCGGCTTTTCGCGTAGCTTCACCGCCACCTCCACGAGACTCGTCTCGGTTTCTCGCCGCTCGATTCAGATCGTGTCACTGACGGAGCCGCCGCACGAGCGAGTGAGCCATCGCCTCGGGAGTGGCACCGCCGACCTGTGGACCGCGTTCGCCGACGGCGAGACCGTCTATGTCGCCGGTGACGAGGGGGTCTTCCGATTCGAGGCGGGATCGGCGCAACACCCCGCCCTGATCTACCCGAAGCGCGTGCGCGAGGTGGTGGTGGCGCCCTGCCCCGGCACGCAGTCGACCTTCGCCGGCGACGCCGACTGCGACGCGCTGCTGGCAGCCGCCGACGCGGCGGCCACCGGCGCGGCGGTCTTCGACCGCGTCGCCCGCCTGCGCTGCGACGCCGACTGCAACGGCGACGGCCGCGTCACCGCCGCCGACCTTCCCTGCGCCACCCGCGCGCTGGCGGTGTCGTGACGAGACGGCGTCGCACCGCCCGCGCATCACATCACCGCGCGCTGCCAACCGGCGGAGGAACCGTCGCAACCAATGGGAGAAACCTCGTGAAGATCGCCCGACTCGTCACCCTCGTCACCCTCCTCGCCCTCTCGTTCGCGCCGCGATCGTCGGCGGCGCTGGATTGCGTGCACGCGCTCGACCTGGAGCGCGAAGAGCTCGTCGTCATCGACCCGCGCCGGGCCGAGCCGCGCCGCCTGCCGCTTCCCGGCAGCCCGCGCGGAGTCGCGGTCCGCCACGAGCTCGCCGACGGCGCCGGCCGCAAGTACGCGCTGTGGGTCGACGAGCTCGAGCCCGCCTTCGACACCGGCGCGCCGATCACCGCCTTGGTCTACCACCCCGGCGGCTTCCTGGCCGCAGGGCCGGATACCATCGCGCGGCTTTGCCCACAAAGTCGAACTGCGCCGGAGGTTGTTAGGTTGTTACGTTGTTCGTTGTTAGGTCAGAAGGGTGGGGGGACCAACAACCTAACAACTTAACAACCTAACAACCTTCTTGGGCAAAGCCCCATCGCGCTCTACGAGATCCTCGCGGGCAGCTACTCCGCGGTCGAGGTCGCGCCGTGCCAAAGCCCGCCGACGCCGGTCGCGACGCACACCGCTTCGAGTCCCACGCCGACCGCAACCCCGGCCGCCACCTCGACGGCCGCCGCGCCCACCCAGACGGAGGCCTCGTCCGCGACTCCCACGCCCACGGCAGCCGCGGCGACGGCCACGCCCACGCTGGCGACCGCGGCAACGATCACCGCAACCGCGGCGGCGACTTCGACGTCGATCGCCGCTTCCCCGACCAGCGCGGTGCGCACCGCCACTGCGACCGCGACGGCGCCGACCTCGAGCTCCGGCGGCGGGTGCAACGCCGGGGCCTCGACCGCGCCCGCGTCGCTGCCGCTCACCCTGCTCGCGGCTGCCGGACTGCGGATGGCTCGGCGCCGCCGGCGCGGTCGAACGTAACCCGCCCGCCGAGTCACGGGGACCGCTCGGCACTGACGCGCTCCCAGGTGCCGAACGCGGGATCCTCGCCGACCGGAGGCAGCGAGTGGGCGGCCGCGTCCGCCGCACCGGAGTGGACCGACGGCTCAGTCGAGCCACCAGCGGCGCAGTGCCAGGCCGACAGCGTCGAACGGCGCGGCGCGCACGCGGCCTTCCACCTCGGGCAGGCGGGATCGCCAGTCATCTTCTGGCCATCCTCGATCATCCCCGTTCGGGTGTTCTCAGCTCGAGGCTAGCGAGCCAGGCGAGCCGGGTGCGAGCAGCGAACGAGACGACGAAGGAAGGAGGCGAACATGACCATTCGATTCCAGGCTGTGTGGGCGCTTGCGGCGACACTGCTCGCGGCGGGGTGCGGCAGCTCCTCCACCGGCGAGACCACCGGCGCTCCGGCCGGGCTCACGGAGGCCTGCGTGTCTGCCGGCGAGGTGGAAGCAACGGTACCGTACCAGGGCACGGTCGTCTTCTCGGTCGTGCCGGAGGGCTTGCCCGAGGGTGCCGAGATCACGACGTTCAGCGGCTGCGGTTTTAGCGCCGAGGAGTGCCGTCCCGAACAGCGGCCTCTGTACTACGTGCCCTGCTCGGCCGCTGGGCCAACCGTGTGTGCTCCGGGGCAAGACTACCAGGCGGTCTGCCCGTACGTCCGCTCTTGCCCCGCCGGTCGGAACCCGATCTTCTTCCTGGGCGCCAACCCCGACTGCCCATACGGGAGCTTCGGCGGCATCAGGAGACACTCCTTCACCGTGCGCTGCGCCGACGGGATGGAGGTCGAGCGCGACGCGGTCCTGCGCATCGTCCTCCCCGGCGACTGCGACGGCGACGGCTTCTATGCCGAGGAAGAGGTCGGCGCGGTGATCACCGCGGTGTTCGACAGCGGCGCCGAGCAGTGCAAGGCCGACCTCAACCTCGACGGGCGGGTGACGCCCGACGAGTTACAGCGCGTCGTCGAGCTCGCCACGCGTGGCGCCACCACCTCCGACCCCTGCCCGATCGGCGAGCCCACGCCGACGCCGGGCGCGGAGTGAGGCGGCACCGGCGCTCGCCCTCCCTCGCCGACGGTGCGCAGCCGGCGTGCGCGCCGCTCCGGCGACGCGCGCTCACTTCAGGAAATCGGCGCGCGAGAGGCCGAGCCTCTTCATCATGCGGGAGAGATTGCTTGGGCTGATGCCGAGGGCGCGGGCGGCGGCGGCGATGCGGCCGCCCGAGGCCGCGAGCGCGCTCGCCACCAGGCGCCGCTTCTCGTCGCGCAGCGACAGCCCGAGCGGCTCCGGCTGCGCCTCGGCCTCGCCCAGGTCGCCCAGGTGGCGCGGCAGCAGAGTCGGGCCGTCGCACAGCAGCACCGCGCGCTCCATCACGTTCTGCAGCTCCCGGATGTTGCCCGGCCAGTTGTAGTTGCGCAGCGCGTGCAGCACCGCCTCGCTCATCTCCGGGCGCGGCTTCTGGCTCGCCGTCGCCGCCCGCGCCAGGAAGTACCTCGCCAGGATCTCGACGTCGTCCAGGCGCTCGCGCAGCGGCGGCAGATGGGTGCGCACCGCCGCCAGGCGGTGGTAGAGGTCCTCGCGGAAGGCGCCCGCCGCGATCGCCTCCGTCAGGTCGCGGTTGGTCGCGGCGATCACCCGCACGTCGACCCGCCGCACGCGCGTCGAACCGACCCGCTGCACCTCGCGCTCCTGCAGCACGCGCAGCAGCTTGGTCTGGATCGCGTACGGCAGGTCGGCCACCTCGTCGAGGAAGATCGTGCCGCCGTCGGCCAGCTCGAAGCGCCCCGGCCGAGCGTCGACGGCGCCCGTGAACGCGCCGCGCTCGCAGCCGAAGAACTCCGCCTCCGCCAGCTCGACCGGGATCGCCGGACAGTTGACGTTGATCAGCGGACCCTCGCGCCGCTCGCTGCGCTCGTGCAGAGCCCGCGCGATCAGCTCCTTGCCCGTCCCCGTCTCCCCCGTGATCAGCACCGAGATCCCCGACGGCGCCATTCGCTCGACCACCTCCAGCACCTTGCGCAGACCCTCGCTCGCGCCCACGATCTCGCCGAACCCCGACACCGTGCGCACCTCCGCGCGCAGCACCGTGTTCTCCGCCTCGACCTTCTTCTGCAACTCCTCGATCGCCGCCTTCTGGCGTTGGATCTCGTCCTTCTGCTGCGCGATCGCGCGCCGCTGCCGGTCGATGGCGTCGCGCTGGCCCTCGATCTCGCGCACGTAGTCGAGGTTCTTGAGAGCCACCGCGACCTGTGAGGCCACGACCGTCAGGAGAGTGAGATCGAGGTCGTCGATCAGCGCACCGGACCGCTTCGCTCCCAGGGCGAGGAATCCGAGCGTGTCACCGTTCGACCCGATCGGCAGGCAGAGTTCCCACGACTCGCAAGGGGCCACGCTGCTCCCGGGTGCGACCCGAATCGAGGCAGGGGTCTCGATCTGCCCCCAGCGCGATTCCAGGCCGTACTCCTCCTCGGAGTCACGGACGTAGAACGCCGTGCCCAGAAGGCTCAGGCTCGCTCCGAGAGTCGCCGTGAGTTGCGGTCCGAGATGCTCCCGATGCGCGAGCTCCAGCACCTCTCGCGAGAGACTCTCGATCGCACGCCGCGCTTCTCGCCGAGCCGGAAACAGCGATCGCTCGATGACCGCCGCGATGCCATCGCGGGCCCGCGCGTACGATGCAAAGGCGACCAGCATCGCCGCGCCGAACGCGACCGTGATCAGCGGATGGTCTTCGCCCAGGACCGAGCGCTGCAGCAGTGAGATCGCAACGAGCGTGGGCACGATGAGCACGGCCGCAGCGAACGCCGAGCCGGCGGCCTTGAGAATGACCACGTCGATGTCGAGCATGCGGTGGCGCAACGCACCATAGCCGAGGACGGCCAGCACCAGCACCGACCCCAGGCCGCCCAGCGGCGGGATGTTGATCCCATAGCCGGGCAGGAAGTTCATCAGACCGAGCGGCACGCCAACCAGACTGGCGGAGGCGAGATAGCGCATGCGGAGACTGGTCGCGGGTTCCGAGGAGATCCAAAAGTGGGCGAGCGCCATCGCGCCCATGCCGAGCAGCCAACAACTCGCGTAGCCAACGAACAACGGATAGAGAGGTGCGGGCTTGGCCACCGCGCCCCACTCGTACGGCAACCAGCCGGCGAAGAGAAGGTCGTGCCAGTGCATCAGCGCGAAGGTCGAGGACAGCGCATAGCCCACGGCAACGAGGGCAGACAGCAGGCGAGTTCGACGGCCCGTCCACAGAACCACGGTGTGGAGTGCGACTGCGGGCAGGAAGACGAACGGGAATCGCAGGAGGTTTAGGAAGCCTGGGATCGCATCGACTGCGCCGGGGATCGCCTGCAAGCCGACCAGCAAGTTCCAAGC
>Ga0268299_1002749_pt1 | contig 19037 bp, 2 predicted proteins | sample NOBtaG_FD_193484 | JGI IMG/M metagenome (GOLD analysis project Ga0268299, IMG submission 193484) | Activated sludge microbial communities from bioreactor in Nijmegen, Gelderland, Netherland - NOB reactor | ecosystem: Engineered > Bioreactor > Aerobic > Activated sludge | place: Netherlands...
CACAACGACGAAAACGGCGGTTCGTATGGAACGCTGACTCAAAATCCTTCCAGCTCGCAAACCGGTCTTGCAGCTCTCAGCCTTGGCTTCATGGGTGGACGCAAACCGGTGACCGGACCGCTTTTTGCCGACAACCCGTGGGGCGAAGACGAAGCGGCTCCGGCGATAGCTCAAGATCCGGCAGCATACTCGGGACAAGACCCGGCAACATCTTTCGACCCGGCAACAGCCGCACCGGCGACACAGGAAGATCAGTCGGCAGCGCCGATGCCTTCCACTCCTTCATCGCAAGGACCGGCAGACGTTGCCGGGCTGATGGCCACTCTGGGTCAAGCCACCTCACCATGGCAAACTCCTGCTACCCAGGCTCCTTTTGCTACAAGCGATCCTTTTGCAAGTGGAGTGCAGGCCGCTCAAAACATGTTCATGGGGGCAGCAGCTTCGACGGCAGAGCCGGCAGCACCGGCAGAGACGGCACCGCAGGCGATGCCTGAAAATTCGATGGATTCATTGAGTTCAAGTTCAATGAGCGTGCCGGATGCTCCCGACATGCCGCAGTCGGCCCCTGCCGATCCTTTTGCTTTCGACAGTCAAAGTTCTGCTTCCGCGGCGTCAGGATCGTTCTTCGACGATCCTTCGAGTTCTGATCAAGTCAAGCTTGTATCCGACGACGGATCTGATTCCGCCACCAACAACTACGCGCTGGCACCGGCTCAGCCAGACAGTTTTGAGGCGGCGGTTCCGGTCGAAGCGATGCCGATCGAAGCAAATCCGGTTGAAACCACCGACGGTGCCGATCTACCAAGGCTGGTTGAGTCCGCGGCGGAAGAAACTGTCACCGCGCAAACAGTAGAAGGCAACAAAGCGCCGGAAAATAATTTCGCGCATACCGCAGCGATCGCGGCCGCTGCGGCAATTGCCGGAGCCGCTGCTGGAGCGGCAGCAGCCAATGCAATCAATGCAAAAACTGCAGGCGGTGATTTCTTTGATGCTGGTCCCGCCACTCCTCGCAAGGACACCGCGGGTGGTGACGCAGACGAAGCCGGCTTTGATCCTTTCTCTCCTGCCGCTTCAAAACCGGCCGCCTCTCAACCTGTTTCAAATGGTGCAAGCGCACCTGCAGACGACTTCTTCAGCGCCGCGCCAATCGGCAGGCCCAAACGTGAAGACGGCAGCAGCGATGATTTTCAGGATGCTGCAAAATCGGCAATGGATGCTTTCAATTTCGACTCCGGGTCCGGTGCAAGAAGCGACAGCGATGGCGCTTTCGGCGACGAAAGTGCAAGACGCGGCAAAAAAGACGAGAGCAGCAAATCATCTGAAACGGATGCCGACGCCCGTCCGAAAATTGCGCGTCCTCGCGGTTTTTCTCCATCAAAAGACTCGAGCAAATCGTCTGAGTCTGCGGATAAATCAGAGAAATCAGATAAATCCGATTCGTCTGATGATGATTTCTTCTCCGGCAAGAAAAACAAAAAGGAAGTGGACGCGGAAAGCGACGACGATGCCACCGACAAAGAAGATCCACCGCCGAGAAAGTCATTCTCCGGCGGCGCTTCAACTATAAAAAGACCGGGCGCCAAGAAAAAAGAAGTGGTCAAAGAGAAGTCCAAAAAAGGTAAGGACGAAGACAAGGACGCAGATAAAGACGAGGACGACGATAACCTGCCGTTCTTAGAAAAAGAAATCAGAGTCGGCGGCATGGCTCTGACTAACAAGTCTGCGATCATCCTTGGCACCATATGTGCCTTCATGACGGTTGTAGTTTTCAACACATTCTGCACGTTCTGCACATACCTGGCCGGCTCTATGCCCAAGGGCGCGCAGAATGGCGCGGGAGGCGGACTTTTAGGCGGTTTGAGCCAACCGCAAACAGTTGATATTTCAGGAATCTATAACGTCTTTTATAAAACGCCGATGGAAAGAAACGGCGGCTCATTCAAAATGACCCTCGGTCAGCAAGGGACCAACATATATGGACGCGGCGACGATGCCGGCGGTCCGTGGATTCTTCAAGGCAATCTTGTCGCTCCCAACAAAATTCAATTCAAGAAGTTCTATCTGCGCGACGGAAAACCGTTCGGCAAAGGCATTCAGTATGCAGGCGAGGTCGGCGTAACCCAGCTCGGACGCCCGTTCATGCAAGGTCAACTTGCATACGAAACCAAGATGGGCAAATTCTGGCGTGCCACCATCGCTCAGGTTACCGGCAGTTGGAAAGCCGTGCAAACGGTTCTCGGTGCAGTACTGGCCAGCCAGCCGGGCCATCCAAATGCCATGCCGCAGCCTCCGGCGATGAGTCCTGTGAACCTTCCTCCGGGTGCCGGCAACAATCCGCTCGCCATGCTAGCTCCGCATGACACGCGCAATCCCAGCGACATGTCCGGATTCTTCATGAAGGTCGCTTTCGGCCTCATAGGCGTCGGTGTTCTGATGGCCATGGTCGCCCTGTTTATTTTCGGACCATCCGGAAAGTTGAACATCATGGCGAAGCAGGAATACATTCCTTCGCAGTACAAGGCGCAACATAATAAGATGATGCGCGAGTGGTCGAAGCCTTTCAAACGTGGCGCCATGCCGCTTGGAACCCGCGTGGAGTGGAGATTCTGGAAGCCCTGGGTGCCGCGCGTTATGGCCATGCCGCCTGAGTCGCGCACCAATAATCCACACATGATCATCATGGGCGGATCGGACAAAGGAAAATCCAGAATGATGGCAAACATGATTTGCCACGACATCGAGGCGAACGATCGCGCAGTCGTTGTCATCGACTCGGACGGCGAACTTGCAGATATCGTCACCAACTGGGTGGCTGCGCATCAAAAAGGAAAAGAATTTTCCAAGCGGATCATTATTGTCGACCCCACATATCGTGGCGGTTCGATGTCTTACAACCCGCTGGAGCCGCTTGAAGACATCAACTTCATCGATGCTGCATCGGCGATCGTGCACGGTTTCAAAGCTATCTATACTGAACCACCCGGTTCACAAAGCCAGTGGAACCAGCAGACTGCAAACATCTTGAGAAACTCGGCCATTCTGCTTATGGCCAACAACAAAACTCTCATCGACTTGCCGACACTGCTGCAAGACAACGACTTCCGAGACATCCTTTTAGAAGGCGTCGAGAAGAAGAAAAAAGAACGCACGGAATACACGACACTGATCGAAACTTGGGGTCAGTACAAGAGATTGGCGAGAACGGACCAGTGGATCAACTGGGTGGAGCCGATTCTCAACCGCGTCACGCCGATGCTCAGCGATCCGCGGATCAGACCGATTCTCACCAAGCCGGTGGGCGATCTGAGACTGCACGATTTGATCGTCAACAAGCAAGTGTTGCTGGTGCGAATCCCGCAAGGTCAATTAGATCAAAACGGAAACTTGCTCGGTTCGCTCCTTGTAACCGGTCTCAAACAAGCTGCTTTGAGTCTGGCAGTGCATGAATCGGACAAACAACAACCGTGCGCTCTTTACCTGGATGAAATGAATAATTTCATCGAGAAAGAAACTATCGAAGCGCTCACGCAGGAAACCGACAAGTTCAAGATCGGCTTCGTCGGCTGCTGCAAGACGCTGCAACATTTACCGGAGGACTTCAGAAACCAAATTATCATCAACGTTGGAACAGTATGCGCCTTTGCTCTGGCTAAGAAAGACGGGGACATGATCGGACCACAGATGTTCCGGGTTGACGGCAGAAAGATCAAACACAGAACCATTCAGAATTTCTTCAACCAGGTCAACACCTCACCCCAGTTCGAGCTGATTTCCGACGAAGAAAAGCTCAACATCGACAGGGTTGTAGGTCAAGAAACACGCGATTTCTTCTGCTACCGGGTCGGTACGGTCGCCGGCACATTCAGCCTGAAGACCCACGATTTCCCGGACATTCCGAAGTCGAAGATCAAAAAGCAACTACTGGAGCAAATGCACACAGGTGCCAGCATAAATAAGAAAGCATCAGCGGATGTCGCTTGAGCGCCAAGCTTTCAATTGAACCTCGGTCAAATGGGTTATAGCCCCACCAGTACTAAATTCTGCCTTTTAAGGGCATGATTCAATTGAATGGCTAACAGGCGCTGCGGCTATCCCAGCCGTATAAAGACTATTTATATGAGTATAATCAGGGTCAGAAGCTCGTCGAATTGTAATCTGACCGATAAGTCAAAGGAAACCCAGGACAAGCATCATGGATGAAGGTCCACGCAATATATGGGAAGAGAAAATCGCCGATTTGCGGCGATACGACCTTGACGCGCTTGATGTAGACCCGGTGCAAGGTTCGGACATAGTCAGTTGGCCCGTGCCGGGGCTCGTCTTCGTGCGGGTTGACGGCATTCTTCGCTCGTGGGACATCGAGGGAGAAAAGCAACAGTCCAAGCAACAGCCGCAGCAAAACCAGGATCCCAACCAGGGTCCAAAACGCATGTACTTGATGGAAGATGCGCTTACAGGGATGCACAGCCAGAAAGCGTATCTTGCATTTCTCGTGCTTGGTGACAAGACCGGCGTTCAATATTACATGGGCGCATCTATTGCCAACGCAGGCGACGGAGCCGACGGAGTCGACAGCACCAATATTTCGTTCAACACGCTCAAATCAATTTTGCACAGTGTCTACAATGGAGTAGACACATACAAAGACCCCTTCACGCTAGATCAGATGAAGGCGATGGTGGCACCACTTGCCACTCATACAGGTATCATCACCGGCATTCCTGCGTTGAAGTCCACCGCCGGTGACACCATGGAATCGGAGCAGATTGAACGTCTCGCCAGTGGTCTTCAGGGCAAAGATTTCGGAATGATGGTGCTGGCAGCGCCGATTCCAAAGGCATATGTCACGAAGGAAGAATTTCACGTCGTCGATCAGATTCAGCGTGCACAAGAAAACGAAGACCCGGAAAAGAAAAGACGGATCAAGTACTATCTCGAACTGCAAGACGCGTATTTGAAACACATTCAGTTAGGCACAGCCATCGGAAGTTGGCAGGTCGGCACTTATTTCTTCGCGCCCGATCGTTCCGTTTTCGCTCGCCTGCAATCCTTGATTCAAGCGACGTATGTCGATGAAACCAGCCGTCCGACTCCTTTGCGCACACACGAAATCAAAGGGCTGAGAGATCACGTAGCGCAATTCGGTCTGGTGAAAAATCAACGTTCTGGCGAATCTTTCCAAACACTGCTCGGATATCGTTTTCTCACGCCCCTCAATTCGAGACTGCTTTCCTCCTACATCCATTTGCCTAAGCGCGAGATGCCGGGCTTCCGAATCAAGCGCTCGGCCGAGTTTTCACTCGCCAATATTCCGCCCAAAGATCCGGTGCGTATCATAGCCATCGGCAATATTCTCGACCGCGGCGTGGACACAGGCAATTTGTATTACATCGATGTAGATGCAATGCAAAAACACACGATTGTATGCGGCGTAACCGGCGGCGGTAAAACCAACACTTGTTTCTATCTGCTCGGGCAGCTCTGGAAATTCAAAATTCCGTTCATGGTCTGCGAGCCGGCGAAATCAGAATACCGGCACATGATGTTGATGTCCGAAACTTTTAAGGGGGTCGGACAGGCGTTTTCCCTGGGCGATGAAACGGTATCGCCGTTCAGACTCAATCCGTTCGAAATCATGAAAGGCGTAAAAGTGCAGACGCACCTCGACGCGCTCAAATCTGTTTTCAACGCCAGTTTTGAAATGTATTCGCCGATGCCTCAGGTATTGGAAAAAGCGCTCAACTCGATCTACTCGGTCAGAGGCTGGGACCTTGTTCAAAACAAATGTCGCAGACTGCCTCCGGGAGTCAATCTTGGCGATCCTGATTGCCCGCCGGAAATTTATCCGACCATGAAGGATCTCTATGAAATTATCGAACCGATCACAGAGTCATTCGGATATTCGGAAAGAATCGGACCTGACGTACAAGCGGCTCTGAAAGCCAGAATCGGATCTTTGCTGATTGGCGGTAAAGGGCAGATGCTCAATACGCGCCGATCCATTCCAATGGAAACGCTCTTCGGCAGACCAACTGTTGTTGAACTGAAGATGGTTTCGGAGGACAGCGAGAAATCATTCTTGATGGGAATGATCATGGTCTTCCTATACGAGTATCGAGAATCACTTGGACCACACGACAATTTGCAGCACGTCATGCTCATTGAAGAGGCTCACCGACTGCTGAAAAACGTGCCCACGGCACAGAGCGGCGAGTCCGCCAACCCTGCCGGTAAAGCGGTTGAATTCTTCACCAACATGCTTGCAGAAATTCGTTCGTATGGTCAGGGATTCATCATCGCCGACCAAATCCCGAACAAACTCGCTCCAGAAGCGCTGAAAAACACGAACTTGAAGATCATGCACAGGATTGTGGCGGTCGACGACCGTGACTCCATGGGTGGTGCAATGAACCTGGATGATATCCAGAAGCGCCACGTAACAGCGCTTGGACAGGGACGAGCGATTGTATACGCGGAGAAGATGGAACAGCCGTATCACCTGGCCATCATGTTCGACAAGACCAAGGAAGTGCCACCACCGGAGACACCAGCCGAATCGGATCAAATTGTCCGTGAGGCGATGAAAGGTCTCGACATTGTTGCCACGTTCGACAGGCACCTGGGCTGCAAATTCTGCTTACACCGCTGTGATTCAGCCATTCTGGACACAGCGCAATTGGTCGCCGACGATACTCTATTCCGGCAGGTTTATAATCGTTATCTTCTGTCCACCTTAAAGGACTTAACCCAACTTGTTCACTTCCGAGCGCAAATCATCCACGAAATCCAGCGGGTAATAGGGGGTAGGGCGCGCTCAGGCAACATTACCGGCATCACGTGGTGTGCACTCACCCAGGCAACCGAGCGTTATTTCGAAAGAAAAGGAGAGGAGAACTACTGGTTCTACGATCAGGTGAAGGAACAGCACTTGCGCTGGCTCAACCTTCTGCGCCCGGCATTCCAGCCCACTGAAGTAAACAGAAGGTTGGACATCGCCGTCCTTCGGCAGTGGCGTGACGATTTCCTTGAATTGCACAAACGCGATCAAGGTCCGCTGCCCACTTGCGGTCCCTGCACATCTAAGTGCCTGTACCGCTTTGAAGTGTCCGAAGTTGTCAGAGATCCGAAAATCAAGTTCGACTTCAACTCATCTATTAACCGAAAAGATACTCCAGCCTCGGACTCGGCAGCCTGGTTCTGCCGCCTGTTGACTGAGCGTTTGATCGGACAGGGTGACGTTGACCTTGCCTACTGCCTTGCAGTCCACCTGATCAAAGATCAGCAACTTTCGACGGACGCCCAGTTGGTCCTGTTACACAAAGTTCGCACCGCACTCGAAAATTTCCAGAACGAGAGCGAGGCGGAGCAACAGCAGCAAAATGCCTGACGAAGATCGCCAACGAGACTTTTCGCCCCCTCCACCGCCACCATCTGCGGTTCCGCCCGTTCAGCAGCAACTGCCCGACCCGACCCGCCCTGCGCCTGACCCCAACAGCGTTCCGCCCGACCCAAACAGCGCTCCGCCAGAAGACATCCCGCTCATAGACGAGCTGGGCATAGTCGACATCGAAGAGCCGCTTGCAGGCGGCCGTGGTCGATTGTTTTCAGCTGCGGGTCGCTACTCACCCCTGGTCGAGTTCACCAAAGAGTATGTAATTATGCATCCGCCCCAACTGCCGTTCAGCGAAGGCGGTCCAGCCGAAGATATTCGCACGCACGTAGACGAGCGTGGTGTTTTGTTGGATGAGCTTGGGGAGCCGAAGTGCATCTCCGGGGCCAAGTTTAAAGGCATGCAATTATGGTGCCTTGGCGAACAACTTCCAGGGACGACGAAGTATCTCGTCGCATGGTTTGACGGGCAGAACAAGGCGCACAAGCTCTATGTCAATGAGGAGCCGCTGACACTAGATGTGGTTTTTCGTTTGCGGAATAAAACTCACGACGGTGAATTGTCGTTCTTTGCAGATGTAACCACCGACTGATCCGCAACGGTTTCGCTGCGTCAGGCATGGAAAAGTCTGCTTGATCTATGCAGTCAACCGCTTACCGGCAAGGTATTTACGGCAGTATTCTTGCCAATTGGATTGCAAGTCGTTGTGAATGAGTTCTTGCGCAGCGGCAGCCGGCAGGTCGATCGGCATGGTGCGCTGCTTGCCGTCCGACGCGAACTCGTGGCGCACCGAAGTATTCTCGTTGATCTCGTAGCTGAGAATTGGTACCCAGACATCGCCGGTGAGCACTTCCAACTGAGTACGCACGACTTGATTGTCCGGTGATGTAGTTTCAACTACGCGGCAGTTATCGCCGAGTTTTTCAATGAGACTATTGATGATGGTTTGCTCGACCCATTTCCTTTCGTCCGGATCGAGGTTTTCCGAAAGCACGTTGAAGGAGTTGGCGCCCTTGCCGCCCGTGATGACGGTTTCATCATCCTCGCCGCCCTCAAGAGAGATGGTTTCGAGTTCGCTAATATCTTCGCCATTGCTCTTAGGCACAGCAGAAGTGATGGTGGCAGTCATGGTGGAAGACGCGATTAGCGATTGATTCTTCACTTCCACATCTACTTCCTTGCCGATGCCGTTGAAAGCATATGTGCATCCGGGGCAACTGCTTGCTTCCGTCGTCGTGAGACGGTGGCAATTCGGGCACTGGCGGCTGTGTGTTTCGTAGCGCGAAGAGTTCCACGATGTGATGCTTTCGCCTCTCATGCGATTGCGGTATTGCGCGATTTCTTCGGTCGTCGGAAGAATGATTTGTGTACCGCGACGCAGTGCTGCGGTCGGCACACCCTTGTGGTCGGTGGATGTAGACAAGCCGTTTTTCTCAGCAAGCAGCTTCCAAAGAGTAACGTCGCCCAATTGCGGATGTTTCATCGCCACCGAACGCAACGTATCGCCGAGGCGCACATTGTATTTGTTGGTCGCGGACTCGGCGGTGTTGCCAATCTTGCCGAGCAGTTTTTCCACATTGGCTCTGCGCTGATCGGCAGCCGCTTTCGATTCCATACTGACGACATTGTCGCTGGAGTCTTGCTGAGTGAGCACGCCCAGACGCTGTTGCTGACGGAATTCTCTGATTTGGCGCGGGCTCGGCAAAGTAAGCACGCAGCCTTCCTTGACGATGTAGACTTTCTTGCCGTTTTCGTATTTGACTTCGATCTTGTCCTTGTTGATTTGATAGATCAACTCGGCAAGTTTCGGGTCGCGCAGGCGCTTGCCTGCGATCGATTCGATGGTATCGTTCGGGCGCACCAGATACTTGGTTTGCTTGTTGTCCTGGCGAACTTGCTCTTCTCTCTTCTGCTGTTCCGCCCAGAATGCATCCTGACGCGCTTTGACGATGTCTTGTTCGCGACGGTTGGCGAGAGCCATGAGCATCGTGTCGGTGAGTTTCTTGTCTTTCTCCTCTTCCTTTTCCTTTCGCTCGCGTGCAGCTTCTTCGCGCTGCTTGTAACCTTCCAGTTCTTTTTCTCTGAGGTCGGCAATGTAGTCGGCGTGCTTTCTGTAAGTGTCGTCTTCGCGTTCTTTGGACTCGCGCAAATCTTGAGCAATTTCGCTGTACTTGCGATCTTCCGCTTGCACGGATTCGGTGTACTCTTCGTGGCGCTCGTCGGAAAGATGCTGAATCAGCGCATTTATGGCAGCTTGAGTCTCAGCAGCCATTGCACTGGCTTCAGCCGCGGAAACACTGTGTTGGTCGTAAGGATTTACGCCGGCGCCCTTGAGACCTTCGGTGCCATCGAAATGGTTGATGCCTTGCTCATCTTTGACACGATGTTCGTAGTCGCTAAGGAGGCTGCCCGAGCTGTCTTTGCTTTCCTGTCTATCGTCAATCTCGAACGGCAGCTTCGGTTGTTGCTTCTCTTCTGCAACTTCCGGACGCAGTGGCTCGAAATTGACATTGAGTTTGTTGGCGATGTCTTCTGGCTCTTCCGGTCTTTGCACCGGTGCCGGTGTGTTCTGTTGCTGTTGATGCGTCGGTTGCATTGGATGCTGCATGGGATCGCTGGAAGCGACCGGGCTCGACGGTGTCGAATGACCGGCAAGCGGATCCGAAGGCACTGTATTGATTGGCGTTGAAGCAGTCGGCTCGAACGGCAATGGAGGTGTCGGCTGCGGCGTAAAGTTGCCGGAATTGGAAGGATGCGGAACATAAGGATCGCTGATTGGTGCGCCACCACTGATGGGCGGGTTCAGCGGATCGCCATAGTTCACCGGCGTTGGTGCTGGTGTGAACGGTTGAGTATGAACAGGCGCTTGCACAGGCGCGCTGACAGGAACTTGAGCACCGTTGTAAATCTGACCCTGGTCGGCAGGTGGAATGAAGTTGACGCCGTTGCCACCGCCATTGCCACCATATACGAGGCGCGAACCGTCATCATTGTAGATGACGTTAGTGCCGCTCGGAGTCAGAGTCTTGACGATCTGTCCAATCGGATCATACCAGTGCTCGTATCCATAAGGATCGACATATGAGCCAGTGCCGGTTGGCACATTGTTATTGTGAGTTTGTTGTGGTGGCTGATACGAACTGCTGTACGGATCCGGCACGTAATTGACGGGTGTTTGCGTGCCATAGCCAGGATTTTGATAGCTTACAGGAACGGTCGGAGTGCGGTCTCCAATGGGAAGTTGGATGTCCACAGGTCCTAGATCGACGTGCAGCGACGGATTGCCGGTATAAGGATTGAATTCGACGCCGACGGAAACATTGTCGTTGCCAATGCTGATTCCAGGCTGTTGTGTTTGAGTAGGCTGCTGAACAGGCTGTTGAGTGCTTGGTGCGCTGATAACTGTAGTGCTGCCGCCTGGCTGAACTCCGACTACTTCAAGCGTGCCCTGAGACGTTGGCGCTGAAATCAAGTTGCCGCTGTAGTCGGTCCACACAACCGTGCTGGAGCTGGGCGGCAAGTTTGCAGGTCTTCCATCTTCCGTGATGTAAGAAACTCTGGTGTTGCCGGTGGAAACTTGCGAGGCTGTTTCCGGATCGGCCATGATAACGGTGGTGCCGCCTTGCTGCGGAACGTACCCGACTGGAACAACGATCTCGATTTCAACGTTGCCGCCGGTGGATCTGCTGCCGGCACCCAGACGAATTACAAACGGAGCTTCAGAGACTGCTTGTTGCGTTCCGGCGTCAAGGCGAATTCTGACAGGTCCATTGGATTGGGAACCGGTCTCTGCCCTGTAGATGGGGACATCGCCAGGATTGAATGTATATGTAGGTCTTCCAGTAGCATCAGCAGTGACAGCCCAGGTGCTTCCGCCAGTCGATCTGGTTAACGAGTCTGCTGGAGGAATATAAACTTGCTGCTTGCCCGTAGTGTCAAGAACTAAGCCACCAGTGCCGTTGTTGGTATACGTGCGAGTACCTTCGAGCGGCGAGGTAGCGGTGACCGAGATGACTTTGCCGTTGCCATCATTGACGGTGGCAACCAACATTCCACTTGTTGGGTTGTACTGAACGGTGGTGGTATATCCGCTGGATTTGTCGACCGTGGTGGCAACAACCGCACCCTTGTCGGCGGAAACAGAGAAGGTCGGGATGCCGGACTGAACATTCGCGCCGGATGAAACAACTTTGACAGCGTCTGCCTGCATTTGTGTTTGTGTTTGCGACGCGGCTTGAACAGTTGCTTGCTTGCCTTCGGTTGTTGAAGTCGGAGTTTTGCTGGCAGTATTCGGATCGGTAGCGTTGCCGCTCGTCTGTGTTCCGCCGGCAGTTGTTGTCGCTGCGGTTGGGTTGGCTGCGGTTGGGTTGGCTGCACCGGCGGTGGCAGCGGCTGTGGCAGCGGCGCCAGTTGCGGCTCCGGTTGCGGCGGCTCCAGTTGCTGCTGCTCCGCCTGTCGTCGCAGGAGTCGCGCCAGTGGTCGCGCCAGACGAAGCTGCGGCGGCTTCCTTAGCAGATGTGCCTGCCGTCGTACCGGTACCAGTAGTTGCGCCTGTCGTCGAACCTGTCGATGCACCAGCCCCGGTGGCTTGACCAACTCCGGCAGTATTGCCAGCTCCGGCGGCGCTACCTGCAGGAGTTGCACCAGTATTCGATGTGCCTGTTGCGCCTGTATTCGGTCCACCTGCGTTCGTAGCGGCCCCTGCGTTGGCGCCGGTTCCTGTGGTTGCTCCTGCACCAGTTGCCGAACTTGTACCTGTCGTCACGCCGCCGGTTGTACTTGTCGAGCCATCCTTCGATACGGAACCGCCAGTGGTTGCACCAGCGCTTGTAACATTTCCAGAGCCTGCAGTGGTTCCCGCAGTAGTTCCGGCTCCGGCATTGGCTCCTGCTGCTGCTCCTGTTGCGACTCCTGCGGCCGCACCGGTAGCTCCAGTTGCGGACATGCCACCAGATGCAACAGAACCAGCAGTGGTACTGGTACCCGCTGTCGCTCCTGCACCAGCAGTGGTACTGGTACCCGCTGTCGCTCCTGCACCAGCATTAGCACCACTTCCGGCAGTCGCGCCCGCACCAGCGGTCGTGCTTGTTCCGGTATTCGTTCCTGTTCCTTCCTTGGAAACAGTGCCACTAGTTGCGGTGCCGACGTTTGCTCCAGCTCCTGCATTTGCTCCAGCCCCAGTTGTCGCGCCAGCTCCTGCATTTGCTCCAGCACCAGTTGTCGCGCCAGCTCCTGCATTTGCTCCGGTTCCAGTTGTCGCGCCAGCTCCTGCATTTGCACCGCTTCCAGTTGTCGCGCCAGCTCCTGCATTTGCTCCGGTTCCAGTTGTCGCGCCAGCTCCTGCATTTGCTCCGGTTCCTGCGCTTGTACCAGCGCCAGCATTGGTACCTGTTCCTTCCTTGGATACGGTGCCACCAGTTCCAGTAGTTGTTCCGGTTCCTGCACTGGCTCCGGCTCCGGCGCCAGCGTTCGCTCCGGAACCCGCATTTGCTCCAGTTCCTGCGTTTGCTCCGGTTCCTGCGTTTGCTCCAGTTCCTGCATTAGCGCCAGTTCCAGCGTTTGCTCCAGTACCGGCATTAACTCCAGTACCTGCACTCGCTCCGGTTCCAGCGTTTGCTCCAGTACCTGCATTAGCGCCAGTTCCTACGCTTGTTCCAGCGCCAGCATTGGTACCTGTTCCTTCTTTGGATACGGTGCCACCAGTTCCAGTAGTTGCTCCGGTACCTGCATTGGCTCCAGCACCTGCGTTCGCTCCGGCTCCTGCGTTTGCACCAGTACCCGCATTCGCTCCGGTACCTGCATTGGCTCCGGTACCTGCATTAGCTCCAGCGCCTGAGTTCGCTCCGGTACCTGCATTGGCTCCAGCACCTGCGTTCGCTCCGGTTCCTGCGTTTGCACCAGTACCCGCATTCGCTCCAGTACCCGCATTTGCTCCAGTACCTGCATTTGCTCCAGTACCTGCATTTGCTCCAGTACCTGCATTTGCTCCAGTACCTGCATTTGCTCCAGTACCTGCATTAGCGCCAGTTCCTACGCTTGTACCAGCGCCAGCATTGGTACCTGTTCCTTCCTTGGATACGGTGCCACCAGTTCCAGTGGTCGCTCCGGAACCCGCATTTGCTCCAGTTCCTGCGTTTGCTCCAGTTCCTGCGTTTGCTCCGGTTCCAGCATTCGTTCCGGTTCCTGCATTCGTTCCGGTTCCTGCATTAGCTCCGGTTCCAGCATTCGTTCCGGTTCCTGCGTTTGCTCCAGTTCCTGCGTTTGCACCAGTTCCTGCGTTTGCTCCAGTTCCTGCGTTTGCACCAGTGCCTACGCTCGTACCAGCGCCAGCATTGGTACCTGTTCCTTCCTTGGATACGGTGCCACCAGTTCCAGTGGTCGCTCCGGTACCTGCATTCGCTCCAGTACCTGCATTGGCTCCAGTGCCCGCATTCGCTCCGGTACCTACATTCGCTCCAGTACCTGCGCTCGCTCCAGTACCTGCATTGGCTCCAGTGCCCGCATTCGCTCCAGTACCTGCATTCGCTCCGGTACCTGCATTGGCTCCGGTACCTGCATTGGCTCCGGTACCTGCATTGGCTCCAGTTCCTGCGCTCGCTCCAGTTCCAAGTCCGGTGCCAGTTCCGGTTGTCGTTCCGGTTCCTTCCTTGGATACAGTTCCACCAGTGGCGGTGCCTGCAGATGTACCAGCATTCGCTCCAGTACCAGCAGTCGTTCCAGTACCAGCATTGGCTCCCGTACCCGTTGTCGCTCCGGTACCAGCATTTGCTCCCGTACCCGCTGTCGCTCCAGTACCAGCATTGGCACCAGTACCAGCGTTCGCTCCCGTACCCGCTGTCGCTCCGGTACCGGCATTAGCTCCTGTACCCGTGCTAGCCCCGGCGCCTGTGTTTACACCAGTTGCTGTACCGGTGCCTGCAGAGGTACCAGTACCTTCTTTTGCAACAGTACCGCCGGTGGTTCCGGTGGTTCCACCAGTTCCGACCGTATTTCCTGTTCCCGCTGCGGTTCCGGTTCCAGCATTAGCTCCAGTTCCAGCGTTTGCTCCAGTACCTGCATTAGCTCCAGTACCTGCATTCGCTCCGGTTCCAGCATTAGCTCCAGTACCTGTATTAGCTCCAGTACCTGCATTGGCTCCGGTTCCAGTATTAGCTCCAGTACCTGCATTCGCTCCGGTTCCAGCGTGTGTGCCCGTACCAGTTGTTGCACCAGTTCCTGTTGTCGCACCAGTTCCTGTTGTCGCACCAGTTCCTGTTGTTGCTCCAGTTCCTGTTGTCGCGCCTGTACCAGTCGTAGCGCCAGTTCCCGTAGTCGCACCGGTACCCGTAGACGCATTGCCTAAACCAGTAGCGGAGCCAGTCGGTGCCGTTCCTTTTGCAAGCGGATCGCCGCCGCCGGTAGTTTGACCATGACCTGCAGTCGCACCTGTACCGGTAGTTGCTCCTGTGCCACTCTGATTGGTGGCGACAACGACTTGGCCTGTACCTTGAGTCGTACCCTGAGTCGTTCCTTGAGTGGTACCTTGAGTGGTGCCCTGAGTCGTTCCTTGCGTGGTACCTTGGGTGGTGCCTTGTGTCGTTCCCTGTGTCGTGCCTTGCGTAGTAGTCTGCGTGGTCGTACCTTGATTGGCAGTAGTTTGCCCGGTAGTAGTCTGTCCGGTCGTACCTGTGGTCGTCTGAGTTTTTCCAGTGCCGGTCTGCGCTGTACCGGTCTGAGCATTACCTGTATTCGCGCCCGTTCCAGGTTGCCCCGTGCTTCCGCCGAGGATGCCGCCCGGATTGAGAACAATCACACCGCCGGTAGGCAGTGTTGGTTTTGCAAGGGTGGGATCTTGATTGACTGGCGGGACTATGCCACCACCTTGCTTGATCACTTCGGTGTTGACTGGAACAGAACCAGACACAGGACCCGTTAATCCGAGTGCTTGAGCCTTGTCCGGCGGCAACATCATCGCCAGTTCGCCGACACGATCTCTGGGCATTTGAGCGATGAGACCCTTCAGTTGATCGACGGACATGGCTGACAAATCGGAATTGGAAAGTGCTTTGCCATTGACTGTAATAATCTTGCCGTCTGCGCCTGCAAAGTTGCGCAGGTCATCAACACGAAGAGGTCTGCCTGTTGAATCTACAATCACGTTGCCGTCTGCGCCGGTGAGTTGACCTTGCTTATTGACACCACTAACGGTGACCTGAGACAGTTGATTGTTTGTTTGCGCCGCGGGCAATGCTGTAACTTTGTCGCCGGGCAGCGCAGCTTTGTCTACTGGCAATGCCACGACTTTGCCTGTTCCTTCCACTGTGTCTCGGGCTACGTCGGTTGTACCTCCGCGCGTTACCGGCGGATTGACGACGGTTACTTTGACGGGATCCGGATTGTTCGCCGGAGCAGCCGCGGCGACGCGAATTCTCTCGGCTTCCTGAGTTCGCTCCACGTCCTGCTTTCTCGCAGCAATAACTTCGTTTTGTGCTCTGATTGTCTCTGCCGTTTGCTGTTTGACTGTTTCCAAACGGGCAGTGGCAGCTTCCACAGCTCTTGTGGCTTCGGCTTGTCGCCTTTCTGCAGTAGCGATCGCTTCACGTTGCGCAGCTACTGTGGTTTGAACGACTCTGTTTTGATCGTCAACGCGTTTAGCCTGCGCTTCATAGGCTATTCTTGTTGGATTCTCAAGTCCCGTACCTTTATACGCATCTCTAGTGCGCTGAAGATCAGCAAGAACTGTTCGTTCGGCTTCAAGCTTAACTCTAGCGTCAGCAACACGGCCTTGTTCTACAGCCAACTCTCTATCGGCGACTACTTTCTGAGCCTGAGTACTTTGAACCTGTGCTTCAGCGGCGCGTTGCTGGGCTGCTACCGCCGCCTTTTGAGCCTCTGCCTGAGCAATCGCGGCATTTGCTGCAACTACTTCTTTTTCGGCAGCGACAGTTGCTTGTTTAGCAGCCTCAGCCTTAAGGCTTTCAGCCTTCGCGGCAAGATCTCTGGTTTCTTGGGATACATTTTGTTGTGTCTTTACTTGATTTGCTGCATCGGCAGCGCGAATCGCATCCAAATCAGCAGCAGATGCAGCAGCGCGTGCGGCGGCTGCATCTCTCGCGGCAGTTGCGGCTGCTAGAGCGGTGGCGTTAGCTTGAGTCTGACTATTTTGAGCCGCTGCATTTGCCAGAACAACATTCAGATTCGCTTCTGACAATTTTCCAACCGCTTCAGTCACTGCAGCTTTGCGGTCGGAGTCATTCGCCATGGCGATTCTTTCTGCGTCGTTGCGCACTTTTTGATGGGCTGCATCTTGAGCTGCAAGAGCGGTACGAGCAACTTCAAGAGCTGCACGGTCCGGCTCGCTGCCGTGCCTAAACGAATCGCTGGCTGCAGTAATCGGAGGAGTTACAGCCCGCAGATCAGCAGCCGCCTTGATGGCAGCATCATTAGCAGCCACTCGCGTCTCATGAGTTTTAGCGGGCTCAATTGGCTGCCCACTCGAAGGTTTATAGGCTGCAGACTCTGGTTTAAACGGCGGAATTTCGCCATTGCCCATGGTGGCAACAGATGGATTCGCCTTAGGTAGAACAGGTGCTTCTAATCGCGTGTTTACAGGAGGAATACTTTGAGGTCCACCCGTATCACCGACTTTTGGCTGAATACCCGATCCTAGGACGCCACCGGTGGGAGGAGTGACGACACCCTGGTTTTCTGTGACCACTCTCTGCGTGAACTGCTGGTCGGTGACAGTTGATGTGCGAACGGTACCATTCGCAAGAAATACATCGCTGCGCGCGGGTGTACCATCGGCTCCGCGGGGGATGGTAACTGTAGGTTCCCCGTTAGCGCCGACCGTAATGAGTCCTTCTTGCGATTTGGCCGGAGTGATGACCTTGCCGTCTTTGTCGAAGCCAGTCGTCGAAATATACTTGCTGCCGGTTTCCTGCACCATTTTGGTGACATTGCCGGTGTTCGTATCGGTGATGGCAATTTCCCGCGTGCCATCGGGCCGCACGGTTGTTGCAGTGAAACGTCCATCCAGAGTCGCGGTAATGAAGGTTTGAGACTTGTCGATATCCGTGTGGACACTGGAACCGTCTGGATTGAAAATTGCTGACTTTCCATTGGCATAATCAATTTTGACTGCATTGCCATCAGGTCCGTTCCATCGCCTGTCACCAGTGGTAGTATCGAGAGCGAGGTCACCTTTGAAAGGCGCGTCAGCGGTTTTCTTCCATGATCCGTCGGTTTGTCTTTCTACTTTCTGCCAACTGCCATCTTCAAGACGTTGATAAGCAGTGGAGCCTGTTTGCACAAAATTGGGAATCGCTTGTCCTTTTGCATCAGTAACAGGCCTGCCGTCTTTATCTCTCTGATATTGAATTGTGGTGGCATCTCTCCCTTCGGTGTTTGGAACCACAGAGGTGATATTGCCGAATGAATCACGATGTACGGTTCGTTCGACAGTCGGAACTGGAATTGGAAATCCCATAGCATCGAGCGTATCCCAGCGCGTAATCGTCTCGTGGGATTTGCCGTTCGACTCGACTCTAGTTAGACTTGTAAAGTTGCCATACGAATAGCTGCCGTCAGCATTGTTCACCTCAACGCTGAGCATGTTATCCGGAGGCACCTTGTCAGTAAAAACAGGTATTTTGACTGGCTTATTGTCCATTCCGAGAACTGGTTGTTTAGTTATCGGATCGATCATGTCGTTAGGGCCGGGCACACCAGTTTGCTGCTTGTACCCAGTGATTGCGCCTTTTTCGTCGACTATTGCTTGAAGACGCGTATATTTGAGTTCACCCTTATCGTTCTTCACCGCTCTTGTGATTCCGGTAATTTGACCGGCTTCGTTACGCTCAAAACTTGTCGTGTTCCCGTGAGTATCCATAACCATCTTCACTTGATGGTTTTTATCTTTCATGATTAAAGAGCCATCCATTTGGATAGCACCATAATCCAAAGTTTTTTCATTGACCATTTCAGGCAAACCGGTCCGCTCGTTGACACGAACGATGCCATCAAACGTACGACCGGACTGTAAGGACCCAGCGCCTCTCATGACGCCATCTTCTCCGGTCGTGATGTTGACGCGAACTACTTCGCCGTTTACTTCGCGAGTAAAAGCTTTAAGTTGCTGATACGGAGTATCACCGTTGGGAATAGTCTCGTATTCGTAATTGACCACACGTCCTGATAAATCTGTTGTTTGCAAAAGAATGGCCTTACCATCCTTATCTCGAAGACTGCCGGACCATACGGACTCCGTTCCGTCCTGACGGGTGACTTTCTTGTTTCCGTTGGAATCAATAACTTCAACATCGCCACCTGCGATTCTGCGTGTTAACTGGACAGCTCTTCCGTCTCCGATATTTTCGAGTTTGAGGGTGCCCTGCCACGTTTCCGGCTGACCATCTTTCAGCAAAACTTTGCCGGTGCGAGAGTCGATTTTTGTCCAATCAGTCCCGTTAGTAGTCTTCCAAGAATTGTTGTCTGCATCGGTATATTCAGAAATGCCGCCTGACACAGACGCGTCTCTCTTGAATGTGTGATAGTTACCCGAACCATCTCGCATTCGAGTCACGTCGCCGGCAGCATTCCGATCAACATCAGTAATCTTGAGCTGTTCGCGATCCTGAACTCGCCGACTGCCATCGGGGTTGTAAGT
>Ga0268299_1002750_pt1 | contig 19025 bp, 10 predicted proteins | sample NOBtaG_FD_193484 | JGI IMG/M metagenome (GOLD analysis project Ga0268299, IMG submission 193484) | Activated sludge microbial communities from bioreactor in Nijmegen, Gelderland, Netherland - NOB reactor | ecosystem: Engineered > Bioreactor > Aerobic > Activated sludge | place: Netherlands...
TTAAACTTTTTAATGGTCTCATTTTTCTAGTTTACTTTCTTCTTTTCATCCGTGAAAACTCTTTTCCCTTTTTTCTTTTAACTCCTTTTGTTACTTCATTTATTTTCTCACCGGGAATTGCTGACTTTGCTTGCTAATAACTCATCATCAAGAAAAATTTCTAAAGTTATATTTTTTATCAAACCAGCTATTTTTACGTAAGATTGTTTGTGTATTGTTTTTTCTATTTCTTTTTTTGCTAAATTAAAAATTTCATTTAGTAAATCTTTTTTTATATATTGTAAAGTTACAGATTCATTTTCATCTTTATCTACAGGATATATTTTTATTGCAGATTCATTAATAGCAATCCAAGCCTCACAAAAATATGTTTTAGATTTTTTCCTACCTGTTTGACTATTACGTATATCTATATATAGATATAGATTCTTTTCCATATCTTCGATATTTGATTTACCGTGTTTTTCTAACAAAGTAGATGCTACATTTTGCAGGGTTTCGTTACCTGGCTTATCTTCTTTTGCAGTTTTAATTAGCTTATCTATAAAACCATTACTATTAAACTTATTAATTACATTAAAAACAATATTTTCAAAACCATCAGCAGTAGTAATATTAAGAAGATCTTCTTCAAGCTTTTCTTTAAGCATTTGTCTAAATGTCTCAAAACTATATGCTTTTAATAAAGCTTGTTTTAATTGTTCAATTTCTCGACCTGTAAGCTCCATAATTAATCAACACTTTCCATTAAGTAAAAGAAACCTTTAAAAATTAATTTCTCCTATAGATTTTACTTTGAACCTCATCTAATTCAGCCTCTAAATCCTTAATATGCCGTTGAATACGAACTTTATCAACTTCACTCAAAGAATAGCCAAGTTGTTTGTAAGCTGAAGCAATATCTTCTATTAGTTGTGTTTTGCGTTTTTCTAAAGTAGGTAGCAAAGCTTTATTAGTATTTAAGTTACTTTTCTTTGAAGTATCTCCAAAATTTAGCTGACTATAAAAAGATTGACAAATCTGTTGGATACTACCTTCTAATTTGTTCAAATGCTTGATTGTATTAATAGCATGTAAATTGGAGTTATCAGGTTGTTTGTTCTTTGCTATTGAATGAGTTATTGAATTTGAATCTAAGTTAAGAGCAAGTGATAAAGATGTTGAACTAGATTGTACCCAGAAAAAAGATGAAAACCCTTTTTCATAAGCAGCAGCAGCTTGTTGCTGACTTTGAATAAACTCTCTAATAACAGGAGATATATCTTTTTCAAAAACAAAGCATACAACCCCTGATAAAGTAAAAGTTGCTAACCAAACTAAGTAAGAAAGTTCTAAAGCATTAGGGGTTTTGTAAAGATAATCATTAACCTGCTTAAAAGTTTTAAATAAAGATTCTATTTCTTCTTTTTTTAAGCTATCAGCTTTAATTATTGCAACAGTAAAGCCAAAAAAATTTGACCATTCAACCCCAAAAAAATCAAATTGCTTAATCAACAAATTTATATCTTTTGCAAGAGTTAAAGTTGATAATGATTTATATTTGCTTTTGATTTCTTCAATAAAATAACTGTATTTTTCAATAGCACTATTATTTTGTTTAGTTTGGTTTTGAAGGCGAACAATTTCTTGGTTACACTCTTGAATTTGCTTTTGTAAAGTGAACTTTTGGCTGGCATCAGAAGTTTTAGCCAACTCGACTTCCAAGAACTGTTTTTTTTCTAGCCAAATAGATAAAGGATCAGACATTCTTATTAATTTAATTAAATTGAATATTAAAATCTCTAATTACATAAGTTGTAGAAACTAATATAGTAATACAGTAGTAAACTTTGCTATAAATCCCAGATCTTACCATAGAATACTACTATAAAGTAAAGCAATATTTTTAACGGCTAGGAGATTTGTCTAATAACATTCGCAATTAGGAATTAATTAATTGAAATATTTATGTTTGAAAATATTTAGGTAGGTAACTTTCGCTAAATTATGAGTGATAAAATATATTGTTAGCTGTTATGTCGTTTTGGCTCATTGATAGTTCCCGTAAAAGCTGATTGGCATAGCTCAAAATAAGGACTTATGCGATCTAAAACTGGTAGAATAACCTATTTTTCACGGCAAATATCAAAGAGCCGTCGTTTTTCCTAGTATTATCTCGCTTTGCTTACTGAAGCCATATTTTTAAGAACAAATGCTAAATGTAAGATAAAGGAGAAGGAGATAAGATTATGCCAACAACAATAATTTACACAGACACTTCAACAAGTCATACTGTAAAGCCTACGCAAACACAATTCACTAATAATACTGATAAAGATATCGTACTTCAGTTTCAAAGCACTGATAAACCTATAAAGGTAGGAGAAACTAGCGATAAAATTAGCACTACTATTGTCAGTATAAAGTATGGAGCAACCATATACTATTCTGCTAAAGGTAATGATTATACAATCAATGCTGGTAAAATCGTTACATTTACAAAAAGCGGCAGCAATATAGATATGAATATTCCTTGATCTGTCCTGTTATAAAAGAAGTTGGTATTTGGTTTGTATATCCATTTAACAAAAGTCCACAACTACATTACCACGGAAGTTCATGTATAATATAGGTAAAATATGGCAATAACCATTGTATTTATAAAGAATTACAAGCAGGTGAGTATCGAAAGTTAAGTTATAGTACGATTTATAACTATTTATTATTCAAATAGATAGAAAGCCATTCGTAGCAACAGTCAAATTCTTATACGCTACAGGTTATTGTAAATAAGATACTTATAGAAATTTCGCCTTTGTTTTAAAGGAACTTCCGTTACCAACTTCACCAAGAAAACGAGCAAGGATGCCCTGTCGTTGACGGCAGGGAGGAATTGCCGCCTTATAAAAAAATTCTTGACACCAAAGAAAACATAAGTAAAATAACAAAAGAGTTAAGAAGGCACTCTTTATGAGATAACAGTTATAACTCTTTTCTATTATTTGCAATCATTATTTTTCTTTTAGTTTTTAGGGCATCTGTCAATATACCTATCGCAATCCATGTTGATTGTACAATTGCTGCCTCTCTGAAACTGCAAGCTCGGCTTTTCAAGGCCGAGTAGTTGACTGAACCATAACCACCATTTTTACATCATTGTTGATAACTTAAGGTATTTTACACCGATAATTTAAAAAAATCCCAAAATCAAAAATAATTTTCATGCGCTCGCTATAAGTGTATAGGGAAAAAGAGTACAAAATTTTACTTAAGAGTTCGCGCAGCCATAACAAGCCGCAAGCCTATATTGCTGTTACGGTTGACCGGCGTGAGGCCGTCGCGGTAGGCAGAACGACAGTAGGCAGCATAGTCGTAGTACGAACCACCACGAAGTACTCGATCAGTATTATTACTTAGTTGATCATCCCGTACACTTCCATCTGTTGGCGCACCATTATAACTATCATGCCAACCGTCTTGACACCATTCCCACACATTCCCATGCATGTCATATAGCCCAAATTTGTTTGCTACTCCTAAACTTCCTACAACTGTTGTCTTTGCTCTATATTCTCCCTCTGCCCCTTCTCCATATGGATAATCACCATTGTAGTTTACTATATCTGTGTTTATTGTCTCTCCAAATGCAAATGGTGGTTCTGTCCCTGCACGACAGGCATATTCCCATTCTGCTTCACTTGGCAATCTATATATTTTATTTGTCTTTTCTGACAACCTTTTACAAAACTCTATTGCATCATCCCAACTTACTCGCTCTACTGGTAATTTTCCGCTTCCCTTAAACCTACTTGGGTTACTTCCCATTATTGCTTCCCATTGTTCTTGTGTTACTTGGTATTTCCCCATATAAAATGTTGGTATTGTTACTTTATGTTGGGGTTTCTCACTCTTATATCCTTTTCCTTCAGGTGATCCCATCATAAACTCACCAGACGGGATTTTCACCATTTCTAAGGTGATCCCATTCCCTAGGTCTTCTATTATTTGGTTAGCTTGTTTGGCATACTGGTTTACGACCTTGCCTTTTGCATTTAATTTAGCTGTTGTAAATGTAAATGGTTGTAGAATTAAGCAATGTTTAAGAAAGGTAGGATGTAATCTATTTATTGATGTAGGTTTACTAAATTTCAAGATAGAAATATTTTTATGATTAATATTCTCAATATTTATTGTAGCAAGTAAATCACAATTTGAGAGTAAAGTATTATCCCAGATAGATCCTTTAAAGTTAGTCCCTACTAAAGTACAGTTAATAAACTTAGTATTTACTAAAATTGCATTGGTAAAATTAGTCTCATCTAAATTTAGATTAGTTAAGACTGTATCTGTTAAATCTGTTTCTGTAAAATCTACACCAGCAAAATCACCATAACGTATATTGTTATTTTGTAATTGGGCTTTGACTAATTTACTTTTGACTAAATTAGCACTGTCCAATTTGGTTTCATCAAGAATAGCACCACTAAGATCAGCGTTATTTAGCTGGGCTTTTGTTAGATCTACACGTGAAAGATTTGATTCCTTTAATTTCACACCCTTTAAATTTATAGAATTTAAATTAAAGTTATATATACTCAAATCATGATTGCTTAAATCCACTTCTTCTTTTTTATTTTCTGCTTTCCACTCATTCCAAATCCTAGTACCTCTTTGTAATAAATGAATAAAGCGACTATTTTCATTTCGCCATTTCTGTAATTCTGTTGAAGAAAGCAATCTGCTTATTTGTTCTTCTAATACTCTTAAAACCAACATGTTATGGGAAATATCTTTTGTCACATAAGAGGTTTCTAAATCTTTTAATGCGTAAGCATAATTGGCATTGAGGAGGTCGATTTTAGTTGATACAGAATTTTTATGTTTTATAAGAAGTTCTTCCACATCTAATGCCAAAATATGTAAGTTGCTAGCATGATCTAGTGTTGCTAGTACAAGCTCTTGTGGATCGAAAGCGAGAGCCGAAAGTAAAGATCGATTAATGCTTTGAGACTCTATTTCCAAAAGTTGTTCTTGATTGTCTATAGATAAGTCTACATACCATAAACGGATTGTATTATCTAAAGCCTTAGAAACCAAAAATTTATTATCTGCTGATAAATTAATACTGTTGATTCTTTCTTTGTGTTCTTTAAAAAAGATAGGTTTATTGCTATTTTCTTGGTTAGGCCAAGGTGTAAGGGCTATATCACCATTGAGTAAGCCTATAACTAAATGTTTTCCGTCTAGAGAAGAACAAAGAGCCGTAGCCCTTTCATATATCTTGTAGTCATAACTATGCCAAGAATCTGCATCTAAATTCCAAACTTTTAATTGATTGTTATCAGAAATAGTTGCTAGGCTATCCCAATTTGGTGTCCAAGCAATAGCTTCTAAATTGGTAATAGGCCATTTACCTGTATGCTTATGTTCATAGGTTTGAGAGTCCCATTTTCTAATAGTTTGGTCTGCTGAACAAGAAACTAAATCATAACTAGTTTTATTTCTTGTTACCCATTCAACACTATAAATTTTATCTTGATGTTCTGATAAAGTTTTTAATATTTCTCCTGTTTTTGCATTTAACAGATAAATAGTTCCTTTAGCAGTACCTAAAGCTAGCTGTTCATTATCTGGCGACCAACTTATTGCACTAATTTCACTTTCTAGTATTTTAGACCATTTTTCTTTTTTATTTATTGTATTTACAATAGTTATGTATCCACCTACTCCCACTATTGCTAACAAAGAGTCACTTTTTGACCAAACAAAATTTGTAATAGGAAGTAAAATGTTATTTCTTTTTATTTTTATACTATAACTACTTTTTATACCTGGCTTGTTATAATCAGTTTCTTCTATCGATACAATTGTATTGTCAATGTCAAATTCATTAGGATTATTACTATTGTACTCTTTATCGACTATTTTTAAGATTTCTGTCTTAATATTAGCAAATGGCTCTGATAATTCAGTATTTAATACACCTTTTATTGATTTTATTAATCCAATAAAATCTTTTGTACTACCTTGATTGTCAATAATATATTTTGTAATATCATTAATTATTTTCTTACGTTCTATTTGTATTTGAGTTATTCTAGTTTGTATACTATTACTTTCTATATTATCTAGTTCTATACTAATATCAAAATTAGTATTCATTATTATTTCTCTAGTGCCTTCAACAAAATCATAAATAACACTAAGTCCTTTATTATTTTGAACCTTTAATTTTTTTATTAATCCACTTAATAAAACTTCTGCAATATGAGATTGTTGGGCTTCTTTTACCAAAAGCTCTCTAACAATATTTACTATGGAGAAATCAAATGGTAATAATGATAAATAACCAGCTAAATTTCTTGCTGTTGGAGAAGCGTTAGCATAAAAATTTTGAACTATTTGTTTAGCGGAAAGACTGTTTTTTTCTTTGTTATTAACAATTGTTTCTCCAACTAAGAATTTTGCTCCCACTACCCAAAAATCTGGAATGCCTGTTAAAGAACTTGCCCATGAATTTATTATCACAGATTCAAACGTTATTACTGGGACTATGACACTTTCAGGCTGCTTATTTTTGATTAGTTCTTCTGACTGATAAATATCAAAATCAGTTACTTCGGGTTTTAGCTTTGCATTAACTTTATTATTGATTGTTTCTACTTCTACTATTGGCCTTTTGCCTAATGAAGTATGTCTCCATAGCGTTTTAGGGAATACTTGTAAAATTGCTACACAATTAGTTTTTGACCAAAAGTTAATTTGTTCTGTTATTTCTTTTTCATACCAAGCAGAAGATACACAATCACTAATTATTAATACTAGGTTATCATTTCCAATACTACTTAATTCTTTATAAGATCTTAGACTGCTTTGTTTTACTCCACTAGCTTTTTTACTTAATGGCAGACTTTCTTTATCTGTATCTATTAACCAGCTTTGGACATTACCAAATGCTCCATGTCTTTTTAGTAAAAGTTCAAATTCAGTGATGGTTTTCTGCCAAATTTCCATTGATTCACTAATATCTATTATTAGTTCTAAGTTGTAACGTGATATTAGCTTTGGTCTTAATACTGGAAACCAAATATTTTCTTCCTTGATTCTTCTTGCTGTTGCTTCCTCATCAATAACATACTCAATGTTGGAGTCTTTTTTTTGCAATAAAGGCTTTAAGGCTCTAGCTATTTCTAATTGTTTGGGTAAAGTTTTACTAGTAGGGACTTTTGTAGGAATGCTTTTACTAAATTGTTCACTATTAGGTGACTGTCGATTTTTAGCTATGTGCAAAGGAACCTCTACATCTGTTGGTTCTTTTTTATAATCTGGTTCAGTATCAGTTTTAGTTGGTTGAGAATCATTATTGCTACCTGTGTCATTAGTAACAATGTTATTTAAATTGTTATTAAGTATTGTTTCAGACGAGTTAAGGTGTGATTGTTCGTTATAAACAACCTTACTCTTTTGATCATTTTGAGATTGCTCCATTTCATACATTTTTAATGCTAACCAAATAGCATCTGCAATCTCTCTATGATTAAGCTCAATATTTCGATTTTCTAATGCTTTAATTATTCTATTAATCATTTGACAAAGGTTTTAGCACAGCCTTTAATAAACTTTTATCATCTTCACTGACTGATAAATCAGCCCCGTGAGCAACTAAATAAATAGCATTTAGTAATTGATCTGTAGCTACATCGCCTTCTGTAGCTTTATTTTGTTCATTAAAATGGGTAAAAATGTTTTGAGCTTTTTCTAAAGCTTTTAGACCTAAATGAGCTTCAACAATCTTTTGCAACTCATTAGCAGTAGGAGCTACCATCTTCACTCTTAAACATCTTCGCAAAAATGCAGGCGGGAACTCTTTTTCTTCATTACTAGTCATTACTATAAAGGGAAACTCATGACAGCGAATATAACCTTGATCTGTCTCAGAAAACTCCAATTCAATTGTTTGATTGCTATCATTAGTTAAAATCTCAACTTTACTTTGTCGTAGTCGTCCAATTTCGGGTATATAAAATTCTCCATCTTCAAAAATATTAAGTAAGTCATTGGGTAAATTTATATCACTTTTATCTATTTCATCTATTAATAAAACTCTAGGTTTACTTCTAGGTAGCAATGCTGTTCCTAACGGGCCTAGCCTTAAATATTCACTAATTTTTGGTAGGGTTCCTTCTTTAGCATTTTGTAATCTACCTATAGCATCATAGTGATAAAGTCCTTCTAACAAAGTAGAACGCGATGTTATAGGCCATCTCAACACTTTTCCTAGTTGAAGTTCATGTGCTACAGCATAAGCTAATGAGGATTTACCTGAACCTGGCTTTCCAGTAATAAACAATGGGCGACGTAGGTAAAGGGCAGCGTTTACTAACTCTTTAATATTTTTATCAATATTAATGTCATCATTTAGAATAGTTTCTCCATCTTTAGCTGTTTTTCCATATCGGCGTTCAAACTCATCTTCTGGTGGCAGTGTATATTCTTTTGCTGGCACTACACCTTTAAATTTACGCCAATTAGGTGGCTCTCCTAGCTCTGATATGCCATCGTGTATTTGCCGATTTCCCTTAAAGATTGTCCAACTTGGTAGTGTTTTATTATCTGTCATTATCTTCTTACTTTTCCCTTATTTAGACTTTTAATTTTAATTTTATTCTGTAATTATCTATGCTCTTATTGAAGTGTATAATCTTCTATTGGTATTCTATTTACATCATCCCACAATAAAGAAATTTCATCTATTACTTTATATGCAGTATTTTCATTAAAGTTAAATTCTTTTCGCTTCTCAAAAACTGTTTCTGGTAGACATTTTATAGGAAAAAATATTTCCATTAATTTTTTACAGTCACTAGTAGTAATGTGTCTTTTTAACCACATTACTACAGGAATACCAGCTACTGCTGCTTTTAGTAAGACTTTTCCTGGGGTAGTTGATAGGTTTTTTTCATTAATCAAAATACAACATATTGTTTCGTGTGGTTTTAATTTCTTACAAAGTTCTTCTACATTGCTGTATTTATGGTAAGTAATATAAACTTTGTAGTTATTCTTTTCTTTATAGTTGATACATATAATATTTATAGCATCGTTTATTAAGTTATCTAGTTTTTCTTCTATAAAATTATTAACACAATGTTCTACATTATTTTCTTTATCTATAACAATAGTATTTTTATTATCAAGAGATTGATCATATATTTTTAGTATTGTTTCCCATTTCTTTCTCCATAATCCAATAGTATATAGTTCATATTCGTTTATATGTTGCAATGCACGGCTACTCCTAATAACTATTGTATGTCTACTACCAACCATATCTTTATCGTCTTTACCTATTAACCATTTTTCTACTTCTCCTACTAACGTATCATTATGTAAAATTGCTTTATCTAAAAATACTTCTATTATTACTGTTGTTGCTATTGCTTCTGCCTTTCCTCGAATAAACTTACTGTCTTCTTGAAATAGAATGTTTTTTATATGAGTTACTACTTCTTCATACAAATTTTGTAATAATCCATCTTCTAGATATTTTTTATTTTTTGATTCTCCAAGGCTGGTTTTAGCTATTGATTTAGAATGGCCTTTATAAACAACCCATGCTTCATAATTGTATAAGTTTTTGTTTTTACTTCTTGGATCTTTATTATGTAAAGATATGTATATGTATAAATATACGTTATCCATTGTTTCTTCAGACTTCTCATTTTTGTTGGATAGGTCTTGTTCCTTTTTTTCATCAATGGAATTACTACACTCAAATACAGTGTGGTTAAATGACTTTGTTTGACTATTATTAGAGCCACTAGCTTGGCCCAATTCGCTTTGCTCTTGGTTTGGCGATGGGCCTACTGAGGGTTTAAGATACTTTTTAATACCTCTTCAATTCTACCTAAACCGCAACCAGTAGGACTCTCAGCCCATTGTAAAAGAGCATAAACGCGCTCTGCTTGGGTTGCTGGTGTTGAAGGTATAAGACCAGGTGGAGATTTAATTTCAAATAATAGTTGATTAAATTGTCCTGGCACTAAAGCGGTTAGTTGAGTATATAAAGTTTTTCGATCCATAGTCTTAGCTTTCTGATTTAATTTATTGTTTGTTTGATCTTCAACTTGCTGTTTGGCTGTATTATTAGCTAAAGAATCAATCTTATTTTGAGTTTTAGTCAATTCTGTTTCTAAATCAGCAATTAGACGGTTAATGCGAAGCCTATCAACTTCACTTAAAGAAGTACCAAGCTGTTTGTAGGCAGCAGTAATCTCCTCTATCAATTTTTGCTTATGGGTTTCAATAATAATTTTCAAATTTTCATTAGTTGAGTTTGTCATAAAGAAACCTTTAAAACTTAATTTCTCCTATAGATTTTATTTTCAATATCAATCAAGTCACCTTCTAAATCTTTAATATGTCGTTGAATACGGGTTTTATCAACTTCATTCAAAGACTGACCTAATTGTTTGTAAGCTGAAGCAATGTCGGAAATTATTTCTTGTTTACGATGTTCCAAAATAGGAGCTAACTCGCTATTGGTTTTTGCTAAAACTGAACGTGAATAATCTTTTTCGGTTGTTGGTTTTCCCTCAATTCCTTCTAGTAAAGGTTTTATAAGAATATTTTTCTTAAGACCTTTCGGTTTTATAAACTCATTACCTATTTCTAATGATTCTAGTAAATCTTCGTAGTCAAGCAGAATACTAGGGTTTTCAGGAAGGGGAATCTTTTGTTCAAACTGTAGCTTAGGGATAGTATTATATATTTTACGTAAGTCAGCACGAATCAAAGAAAGTAAGTCTTTTCTGCTATCAGCACGCCCATCAACAAAGATAAATATTTTATTAGCATCTAAATCAGCTTTAACCAAAGCTTTGTTGAGTTTATCTTCAGAAATAAGAACAACACCATATCGCCAATAGGTTTTATCATAAATAAAAGCATTCATTCTAACAATAAAGCGAGAAATCACACTACTTGGTAATAAATCATAATGGTACTCAAATCTTAAAGTATCATTCCAATGTTCTAAGTCAGCTAGATTAGGAGATTTCTTAGGTAACAAATCAGGGATAAGTTTTCTGTCTTTAGAGTGGTCTAAATCAAAACATAATTCAAATTTAACCATCATTTCTAAGATGAAGTTATGTTTATTTCTAGGATATCTTTCATCATTAAAAATTTGATCAAGGCATTCAGTTTCTAACTCACCTTTATCAATAGCTAAACCTCTATAATTGAGTATTTTATAAACGCCTTCTGTCACCCAAGCAGGATTGAGTATGTTAGTATCTCTTAATCTTAAATCTTTATGAAAACAAAGCACAGTTCCTAAGTCATGTAAGAAATCAATCAGAGTTTCTTCGCCTAATTTATTGATATTTTCTTTCTTACACATATCTTGATATTTAGAATACTCTAAATAATCATTGTTAGCTTTTTGTATTTGTTCTAGTTGTTCTTTAACTTTGAACCAACTAGTTAGTAATTGATCATCAATATGTTTTAGTTTACTAATTTCTTCTGCAATAATTTCTTTAAGGGAGTTAATACCTTTGCCACTACTGCAAGAAGTAACAGCAAACGCCTTGATACTAGGGTATTTAGCTTTCAAGGTTTTTTGGTCAAGTTCCAAAGTTCTGCAATCTGTTTGATTGCAAACTATAATGATAGGAGCATTGTCAGCAAAACTTTCAATAGTTTTAAGCCAATAATCTAACCTATTTGGTTGTTCGTCTTTCCTAGAGTCTAAGACTAATAAATATAAGCTTCGTTTAGTAAGAAAAAATTGGTGAGTAGAGCGCATTATTTCTTGTCCACCAAAATCCCAAATATTTACTTTTATTTCTCGTTCATCAGAGAGTTTAACAGGCCAATGTTTTTTTATTATTACACCTTCCGTCATTGGTTCTGGATCATTAAAAGTATTATCTACTAATCTATTAACTAAAGATGTTTTACCTACTTTACCTTCTCCTACTACTAACATTTTAACTTCATTTAATCTTTGTTTTTGTTTTTGACTTATTAAATCAAAATAATAATTTAGTATCTTTGCTGGTTCATTTTTCAGGTCTAATATTTCTGGTGGGATTGGTAATAACTCATTCTCTTTTAAATCTAGTATAAGTAGATTAGTCAATTGGCTAATCTTGACAGGTAAACTACTTAGTTTATTAGCTGATAAGCTAAGATACAAAAGGTTAGTAAGATTGCCAATCTCAGAAGGTAAACTACTTAATTGGTTAGATGATAGGTCAAGAGACCGAAGACTAAGGAGACAACTTATCTCAGAAGGTAAACTACTTAGCTGATTATTATATAGGTAAAGCAAGAGAAGATTAGTAAGGCTACCAATTTCAGAAGGTAAACTACTTAATTGGTTAGATGATAAGGAAAGCCCAGAAAGATTAGTAAGGCTACCAATTTCAGGGGGTAAACTACTTAGCTGGTTAGATGATAAATCAAGTTTAGAAAGCCTAGTAAAATTACCAATCTCAGGAGGTAAACTACTTAGCTGATTATTATATAGGTAAAGCAAGATAAGCCTAGTAAGATTACCAATTTCAGAAGGCAAATTACTTAACCGATTCGCTGATAGATTAAGATAAAAGAGATTAGTAAGATTACCAATTTCAGGAGGTAAACTACTTAGCTGGTTAGATGATAGGTCAAGAAAGCGAAGACTAGAAAGATTGCCAATTTCAGGGGGTAAGTTAGTAAGTTTATTATTGTATAAATAAAGCTTAGAAAGATTGGCAAGACTACCAATGGAATTAGGTAACTCCCCTAGCTGATTATTATATAGATCAAGTTCGATAAGATTAAATAGAGAACTAATGTTAGAGGGGATAAAAGAAATAGTGTTTTGAAACAAATCAAGAAACCTTAACGAAGTAAGAAAAGAAATAGTGTCAGGCAAAGAAGTTAAGAAATTACCAGCTAAATAGAGATTTTCTAAATGAGTAAGTTCAAATAAGTTATCAGGTAAAGAAGTTAATAATAAGCAAGATAAATCTAGGATTGTGAGTTGTTGTTGCTTAGATTTACCAATCAAATCCAGAACAAATTGGTTAAGTTGACTAAGATTAGGTAAAATTTGATAATCATTTTGAAATATTTTGCTTATTTCTTGATTTAAGTAATCGCGTTTATATGAAACACACAACCTAATGATATAATGGCTCGGATGTTCATTTTCGATATCTTCTTGAAAAATATTAGTCTTGTGCCAAATTTGGTCAATTTGTTCTTGAGAAAGGTTAAGCCTTATCCAACACCTAAGTTCAGCTTCAGATAAAGTAGAAAGATAGTCAGCACAAGATAGATTATTAGTCATAAGCTACTCATAAACAGTTAATGCAAATAGTGTATAGAGAATGCCAAGGTAAGAAATACTAATATGGGATAAGAAAATACTATATTTGTGTAATTAAATCTAGTGAAAAAACTAGCATAAGCTTACTTTCGCAAGATATGGTTATTTTTTGATAATCTTTTGATAAGCTAGTTAAACTACCTATGATAAGTTAGTTGCAATGGTTAGGTAGCCGACACTAATACTACGTTAGTCAGATAATAATAATCAATTGATTAATTTAGTATTTTATCTTAGCCAAATCGCTATTAACAAGCCAAAGTAATATGATTAAAAAATGGCTATAATTGAGTTATATTTTGATTAAATGGGCTAAAGTTTGGCTAAAACTGTATGAATCGGTATCAATCATAAACAGGAACACTTTTGTATTGATATCTTTAATATAAAAGGAAGTGTTCCTTGTTGTCTTAGCTAATCTAAGCTAAACAACCATTATTTTTAATCAATAAGGGACTCCATTCCTAAGTTATTAACCTCATTGCCACCACTGTAATCAACCCCATCACCACAAACCAAACTAGCCAGGCCACGTTTAGCAACGATGTTTCTGATAAAAGCAAGCTGATTAGTATCAATCATATAATTGCCTTTACTTGCTCTACCAGTTCTCTTTTGTTTTAAGCCGACCATCTTTAACAACCTACTAACAAACCTTAGAGGGTCATTGAGCAATTGTTCAGCTTTAGGGATATAAATAATTCCACTTAATTCTTTTCTATTTTCCTCAACCCAAGCAACAAACCCACTCTCCCTAACATATTCTTTATCATAAACTAAGCCAATGGATTGCAATGATTTATCATCAATTCCAAGCGTCACCAACAGCTTGCTAAATAATAATCTCTCAGTCCAAAACAACCTCATATCAGGGACAAGGTTAATTCCTGCTAACTCCTGTTGCTCATAACGCCTAATTACTTGCTCATTACTAGACATCGCTACTTCAAGCCTACCAATCCTCTTACGTAACTCCCCTCTCTCATCCTTCTCAATAAAAAACTCTAAATCTTTATCATCAACATGATCATCAAGCCTATAAGCAAGCTTAATATCATACTTATCTTTACTACATTTCTCAGACAGCGTAACACTACCTTTTTGAGCAATAGTTTGTGCTTCTAAAGCATTAATATCTTTAGCTTCAAGCAAATCTTTAACATAACGCTTCTTTTCCAACTTCTTACCAGTAACAGTAAAATAAGTAGCAGCAAAGTCTTGCATATCATTGTTATCCTTATATTTAATTTCAAAACCTGCTATAGATAATTCCTTAATAAAATTACTTAGAAAATCGTTTACCAAAAACGCCCTATTTTTCTCCACATTCAGACACAGCCTTTCATAAATAGGGTCATTAAATCCATAACTATCATCAACTCCTAGTCTACTCATAAGGTGATATTGATCAAAAGGGTGTGAATCTTTCCACTTACTACTAATGATTTCCTCATCAGTAGGTAGAGACTGTTTAACATCACTAATATGGACGTGCCAAACATTAGCATTACGTACTCTAGCTAGGGCTTGTTGGCAATCTTCGGGAGTATTGATAGTATGCGAGAAAATTCCACCAACAAAGCTAAAGTGTTCAACATCAATACTTACCCCCGATGATAATGCAGGTGTGCTAATTACTAGATTATACTTAAAAGCTTCTTGATTAGGATTACTAAAAAATTCTCTAACATTACTCTCACCATTAGTATCACTGCTAATATAAAGTATATTTAACTGATTTAGCTCAGGATTATCTTTATAAAATGCCTTAACTAACTCATAGAAAGCCTTAGCTCGTTTCTTACAGTTAAATGCGATGTAAACTTTCCCACCTCTAAATAACTCACATAATGCAGCAATTTCAACATTTCCTGCTTCTTGATAAAGGATAACTTCCTTACCTTCACCAACTTGATAATGATTAACAATACCTAGGAATTTCTCATGTGGGCGTAGTTCTGATAAGAAATCTATCGTAGTATTACCAAGATGTGCGTCTGCCACAATGACATATTTAGCTCGCCTGATTAATGAATAAAAGCACTCCAAGACCAGCTTTTTATTGTTAATTCTAGTTAGCAAATGCCTAAATAGTTGCTCAATCTCATCAAGGATAATAATATCAAAATGCCTTAATACTCCATCTTGGCTAATAAGCATAGGTAATGAATTAACAACAATTGCTAGATGATCTACTGTCTGTAGTTCTTCTCTACTACTAATACCCTGCTTATAATCCAGATAGAACTCACTGTCTAATCTAGCCGCAGCATTACCACATAAACTAATTCTTGGTGATACATAAGCAGATGTTAATGTCCTTTCTACCTTAGTAAGATCTCTAATAATTTCAGTCTTACCACTTCCCATACCTGACCTAAGCAATGTTACAGCGTGTTGTTGTATTGCTTCTATCAAAGGCTTGCTACTGCCATCATCATCTACATAAGTGCTTAAATACTTACTATTTACAGTAATAAGCTTATGATTAACAAACAAATGATTAATTCTATCAACCTCAGCTTGATGAGCTTTAGCAAAGGAAAAGTTAGGATTAGCCCTAGTAGCTAGTTTTAGTTGTCGCTTAACTTCACTAACACCAGCAATTTGATGTAAATCATTGAAATCAGTAGGGTTTGCACTTACATCAAGTCCATCAAAGTTAGGTGAAGCAACTAAACAACGATATTTTAATGCTGCTTTATGAGCAATAATTAAACCATTGTTACCAATAGGTTTACCAGTATTAGGATTGATTTCATTAGCTTTCCATTGATCATTGTCAGCTAGAATAATAATTTTGCACTTCTTTGGACTACCTAACATCCTTAATTGCCTAACTACAGGGATGATATTGCCAACATCTAATGCACAAACAACAGGTACATCAGGTCTTGCTAACCTTGCACTTAGCCCTGTTGCTAGCCCTTCAACCACATAAATCAATTTAGGTTTCTTAGCAAGTTTACCAAGTACAATCAAATTACCTGTTTTCTCTAGGCCAAAGCCAAACTTTTTTCGCCCTTCATCAGGAATGAATTGATAACCTTTGACTTCTCCAGTTAGATTGGTAATTCTAGCCATAATGAATCCATCGCCATACCTAATAAAATCATTAGCTTCTGTTTGTATAACTGCTAAAGCTTTTTTCATCAAATACTTACTATTACCAGTGCTAGGTAAACTTTCCCAAAGCTTATGGTGTTTTTCTAAGGAAGCCTTTTTAGCAGCAGCTTCTCTAGCATCCTTGAGAGCTTGTTTGGCTAACTTAGTTTCTCTTAATGCTGTTAATGATTTAAGGTAAGCTTGCCTATTGGACTTTTGGAATTGTTGTCTATGTGTGGGACTAGTGTTGCTATTACCAGTGCTGTTATTGTTGCTATTATTATTGCTATTATTACTGTTAGAAGTGCTGTTATTGTTGCTGTTATTTGACTTAGCAGGAGCATTATAGAGCTTCCAATCTTGGTATAGAGCTTTTAATGATTTACCACTATTAAAATAATCTCTAAATCCACCATTACTAAAATCGTGATATTGAAGTTTAAGTAAAGGTGTTCCATCGGCTGTTGTAGTTAAAATACCTTTGTAACCTGCCTTACGTTTGCGGTTAATGTAAATCCATCTACCATTTAGAATTAGATGAGAAATCCTTTCACCACAAACAGACTCTAGCCAAAACCTGCCATCTTCAATCAATTGAGTTGTTGTACCAGGATCTTGGCAGAATTGTTGGAATAGATTTGATTTAGGTTTATTTGTTGGCCTATTAACAGGAGTTTGTATAAGTTCATTAACAAATTCTTCAATATCGAAACCGTTAGGCTCTAAGTCATTAGCATTCAAGCTATTAAGCTCTAAATCATTAGCATTTAAGAGATTAATATCACTGACCTTGCCGTTTTCATCAATTTGGATGGTTTTGTTTATGGAGTTTATGGAGTTGTTGATAGAGGACGTGCTGTTGGAAGTAGAGTTTTTGTTGATGGAGTTAGCTAAAGTGTTATTGATGGAGCTAAGGACATCAAAAGTAGAAAAATTCTTAGAATTGTTGTTAGCATGATCACTAGATTTTTGGTCAAAATCTAAGGAAAGTTGGTCAAAAGATGGAAGTTTTTCCAGGTCATCACGAGAAGCAGAAATGTTATCTATCTTCTTGTTGGAGTTGGAGTTAGAGTTAGAATTATTTTTGGACAAGCTGTGCTTAAGCTTACCAAATTCATTGGAAGACATATTTTCTCCTTGTCTACCAACTGTTCTTCATGCTAGCCTGATTTTTGATTGAATAATTTTATTGTTTTATTCAAACTAGTCACTGTAACAGGTGGCTTTCATTTTTTTAAACCGTTGTTTTGTTTAGAGATCCAAATAAATCGTAATCCCTATACATTAATAAATACTTACCAAATAAAACTCCTTTGATTATCAAGATTAAAAGTTAATTGCATAAAAATTAGCAGCAATAAGAGTCCATCATTAGTTAAAGCTAAACAATGGAGAATCTTGCCAATTTACCATGCCAAAGGGCTAAGATCAATGATGATGACAGATCTTTTTCTTAATCAAACCTAATGAAAATAGCGAATAAATTAGCAATCAATTAGTGAAAACAATCAACAAATTAATCAATAAATTAACTAACAAATTAGTCAGCAAAATAATTAGCAAATTAACTAACAAATTAATCAAGAGTATTAATCAATTTAATGATTTTAATCAATAAATGAAGTGCTAATAAAACTAGTTAGAGATGGTTAAACAAATGGTTAAGAGAAAAGATCCTAGAGGTGATCTTGAATCACCGCGTCCTAGCGTGCTACATTGCTCATGGTTTAGGTGGAGCATTGTAGCGCGTTCTAGGACGTGGCGAACTGTTTTTCCGGCGTAAGGCTGTCTGTTAGTAGCAGGCGGCCTTGCTGCTTTTTAGAGTAATAAAGCGACCGAAAATAGCTTCAAGAGATTAAACCCCTCAAAATCAAGTGATACGAACATCCATTCAATTATTGTTATATTATCAAAGAACGATCCCAATATTAAAAACTTCAAACTTAACATTCAAAGGCGATACTGCAAAGGGTTTAGTAAGTGGTAATTAATATACAATATGACAGATCAAGTGACTAGTATAAATTTAATTATTTTGGCTATTTTTTCCTGATTTGCTTATTAAGATTAGATAAATCAAAGGTTTACTGGTTTTATTGGTTGTTGTTGGTTTTGTTGGTTATTGTTGGCTATTGTTGGTTTTGTTGAAATAGGCGAGGTGAGAAGGAAATGATGATGCGTTGGTATCGGCTAACAAACCAGACAAACTTTACACCTTTTTTCACCATATGAATTTCTTCTGGATCTACATCTGATAAAGAACAAGTAATAGATTCATCAAGCCCTAGCACACTAGCTTGAAATGAGCCTTTAGACTTGTTTACTTTGGTGACAATACAATCATAACGTTGGAGCATAGGTGGAAAAGTTTAGCTTATGGTTGTTGGAGTTGGTAGTAAAAAAAACTTAACAATGATGATAGATTGTTGGAAATAATGTGAGTTTTCGGTAAAAGTGTTGGAAATAAAGAGTATTAGCAGTAAAGAAAAAGAACTAAGAATGATCAGAAAAAAGCTTAAGAATTTGTTGGTAACGAAGAAAAGTTTCTTGAGCTAAT
>Ga0268299_1002751_pt1 | contig 19025 bp, 12 predicted proteins | sample NOBtaG_FD_193484 | JGI IMG/M metagenome (GOLD analysis project Ga0268299, IMG submission 193484) | Activated sludge microbial communities from bioreactor in Nijmegen, Gelderland, Netherland - NOB reactor | ecosystem: Engineered > Bioreactor > Aerobic > Activated sludge | place: Netherlands...
CCGCGATTTAGGCCTCGCCTCAGCAAGGCGCCGCTGACCCATGCGGGGCCTGCCTATGACCATGTCATGTCGGCGCGTACCGCCTTACAGTGGGCGCTGCGTGACGTCCAGCCGGCCGTCACGCTGACCGGCACCAAGGGCAGCGAGTCGAGGACATGGACGGCCCGTCGCGACCTGCTCAACAGCGGCGCCGCGGCCGATGAGTATGTGCTGGAGGTGGAGAACGACGGGAGCGGCAGGATTCGTTTCGGCGACGACGTGCATGGCCGGCGGCCAGAATCCGGCACCGTCTTTACCGCGCGTTATCGGATCGGGAACGGACGCGCCGGGAACATCGGGGCGGATGCGCTGGTGCACATTGCGTTGACGGTACCGGAGATCATGCTGGTCCGCAATCCGTTGCCCGCCGTGGGAGGACAGGATCCTGAATCGCTGCAGGATGTCAGGCAACGCGCTTCGGTGGCCTACCGCGTTCAGGAGCGTGCCGTGACACCGGCGGATTATGCCGAGGTGACGGAACGCCGGGCCGACGTCCAGCGGGCCGCCGCCTCCTTTCGCTGGACAGGCAGTTGGCACACGGTGTTCGTCACCGTCGATCGTGGGGGCGGGGGCCCGCTCTCCGGTGAGTATGAGGAAGAGATCCGTGGGCATGTCGAGCGTTACCGCATGGCCGGTCACGATCTGGAGGTCGACGGCCCGCAGTTCGTTTCGCTGGAGATCGATCTCCACGTGTGTGTGGCGGCCGAACACTTCCGCAGTGACGTCGAACGTGAACTGCTCGACCTGTTCAGCAATCGCGATCTGCCCGACGGCCGTCGCGGCCTGTTTCATCCGGACAACTTCACGTTCGGACAGCCGGTCTATCTCAGTGCCATCTATGCGGCGGCCCATCAGGTGACGGGTGTCGAGTCGGTGGAGGCGCGCACGTTTCAGCGGCAGGGCCGTCCGGAAAGTGCGGCGCTCGACAGCGGCCGATTGGAGATCGGGCGGCTGGAGATTGCGCGGCTGGACAACGACCGGAATTTTGCGGAGCACGGGCGCCTGACGATCAGCCTGGGAGGCGGGAAATGAGTCCATCGCCAGAGAACGAATGCGGTTGCTGCGCCGGCATCGCTGCCGAAACTCCCGCCCTGCTCTTCAACCGGCCGGGCCTCTCGGCGATCGCCTATCGAGTCGGAGCCTATCAAAGCTTCAAGCGGAGCCTGCAAGCGAGACTGTGCGACGGCCGTTGGCCGGTGCTGCGCGGATTGAGGACACGCGACGACGATGATTTCACCTTGGCGCTGTTGGACGCCTGGGCGGTCACCGGCGACATCCTGACGTTCTATCAGGAACGAATTGCCAACGAGTCCTATCTCCGCACCGCGACGGAACGGCTGTCTATCCTGGAACAATCTCGGTTGCTAGGGTATCAGCTTGGCCCCGGCTTGGCCGCTGCGACCCACCTGGCCTTTACGCTGGAAGAGAACCCCGGTCTGCCGAAACAGGCCGCCCGGCCGGTCACGTTGGCGGTCGGGACTAAGGTGCAAAGTGTTCCGGGGCCGGATGAACAACCGCAAACCTTCGAGACGGTTGAGGCCATCGACGCGCGAGCGGAATGGAATGCGCTCAGGGCGCAATTGACGGAGACGCAGGCCCTCGCCTGGAATATGACGTCGATTTGGCTCGACGGAACCTCATTGACCTTAACGGTCGGCGATACGTTCCTCATCGTGGCCGACAACGGCCTCACGTTCGAAGCTTCGTTGCGGCGGGTGACGCACATTGAGCCGGATATCGACCTGCGGAGCACCCGGGTCTGGTTGGCGGACATTTCGACCAGTGCGGGAAGTATCGCTGCGACTCAGCCGGGCGTCTACGTCATGCGGACGATTGCGTCGCCGTTCGGACACAATGCGCCGTTGCAAGCCACGTATGCGAATAACGCGTACACCTATGACGAATGGGATCTTGATGGTGAGACCGAAGGAGTTCTCGGACTCAGTTCCCGTCAAGACAGGATTTTGGTCGATAGCTGGGCTGCCGTCGAGCGTGAGAACAACTTCGTTCCGGGAAGCCGTGTCTGGACCTTTGCGAAAGTCACTGGTGTGACCCATCAGTCGATGGCGAAGTACGGCATGGCAGGCAGTGTTACCAAGCTCTCGTTCGATAAAGAGGTGTGGGTGACGGAAGGGGCGGATCTTGCCGCACTTCGACAAATTACCGTTGCAGCTCAAAGTGAAGCACTCCCGTTGACCAAGACACCCTTATTCTATCCGGTCTATGGCGAGGAACTATCCTTCGACCAACTGGTTGATGGCTTGATGCCGGGTCGCCCGCTTGCAGTAAGCGGAACACGTCAGCGCATCCGTGTTACCGCCGTTCCTCGCACGTCAAACCGAAGACGCCTTCCTGTCGATTTTCCCGGCGATGTTCCAAGTCCGCCGGACCTGCCGGATGTGCCAGATATCGAGCTGCCGCCCATCCTCATGTTTGACTCTGGTGGGTTTGTCCTTCTCACTGTCGGAGACATTCTTTCCCTGCTCGCGCCTCCCATGACCATTGCCGGTTCCATCTTCAGCGCCCTTGCTCCACCGGAGTTCGGCGCGGTGCTGAGTGACTCCGCTCCATCGATGCTCCGTCTCCAGGTCATGGATCGAGACGGAAAAAGCGGGTACGTCAATATCAGCGCCGGGGCCATCGAGCTGGTGGCTCCGTCCGAAAAAGATGACGCGGTCAGCGAGATCGTGTTCATCGACGAAGCGATCGGGACCAGCATCATCCAGGATCGCGATCGCACGACCGTTCAACTCACGACGTCGTTGGCCAACGTGTACGAGCGGACGACGGTGCGCATCAACGCCAATGTCGCCGCAGCCACCCATGGCGAAAGCGTAAAGGAACCGTTGGGCAGCGGTGATGCGGCCGTGCCCTATCAGGCCTTCACGCTACGGCAACCGCCGGTGACCTACGTGGGGGCGACCACGCCGAGTGGATCGGCCTCGACGCTCAAGGTCTACGTGAACGAGGTCCTGTGGCAGGAGGTGCCGTTTTTCTACGGTCATGGCCCCACCGAGCGGATCTATATCACGAGGCAGGATGACGGGGGGCGCACGACGATCCGCTTCGGTGACGGCATCACGGGGGCGCGGTTGCCTACCGGCCAGAACAACGTGCGTGCGGAGTACCGGAAGGGCACGGGACTCGGCGGGCTGGTGCGGGCCGGTCAGCTGAATCTCCTGATGAGCCGGCCGTTGGGATTGAAAGGCGTGGTCAATTCTGAGGCTGCGCAGGGGGCCGAGGAGCCGGAGTCGAGGGACGATGCGCGCAGGAATGCCCCACTCACCGTCCTGGCACTGGATCGCGCGGTGTCGCTGCAGGATTACGAAGATTTCGCCAGAACCTTTTCCGGCGTCGCCAAGGCTCAGGCCGTGTGGGTGTGGGACGGACGCAAGCGCAGCATCTTCCTGACTGTGGCCGGTCCGAACGGGGAGGTGCCGGATGAGGACGGCTCCGTGATGGCGAAACTCAAGGAGGCGCTCCGCGCCTATGGCGATCCGTATGTGCCCTTCACGGTCAGGAGTTACCGGCAGGCCTGGTTTGAACTCGCGGGGATCGTTACGGTGCATCCGGACCACGTGACGGAGACCGTCATGACGGCGGTGGCGGAGACGTTGCGGCAACGGTATGCCTTTGAGGCCAGGAGCTTCGGCCAGCCGGTCGCGCTGAGCGACGTGATCGCCGCGATCCAGGCCGTCCCCGGTGTAGTTGCGGTGGATCTGGACCGGTTCTCGCGCACAGACCAATCGCTGCCGGCGATTCAAGCTCGGTTGATCGCCGACAGCCCGGCCATGGGCGCGGACGGGGTCGTGCCGGCGGCGGAACTGTTGTTACTCGATCCCGCGTCTTTGACTCAACTGAAGGCGATGCCATGAATCCAGAAGCAGACAAGCTCTATCAGCTCCTTCCGGCGCTCTATCGCATTCGTGATACCGAACAGGGTGGCCCCTTGCGTGCATTGTGCGAGGTGCTGGCCGAAGACATTGCGGTGCTGCGAGAGAATCTCGATCAACTCTATGATGACCAGTTTATCGAGACCTGCGCCGACTGGGTGGCTCCCTATATCGGAGACCTGATCGGCTACCGTACCCTGCATGGAGTGACCGACCGGACGAGAAGCGCCCGCGCCGAGGTTGCCAATACGATTGCCTATCGGCGTCGCAAGGGAACGGCGACGGTGCTTGAACAATTGGCGCGGGACGTGACGGGGTGGAACGCGCGGGTCGTAGAATTTTTCCACTGGCTTGAGACCAGCCAGTACATGAACCACATCCGTCCGGCCAATCGAGCCACGCCCGACCTGCGGAACTGGGAGGCGCTGGAGCGGCGCGATACGGCTTTCAACAGCCTGGCACACTCGGTGGATGTGCGGCGTATTGAGACGCAACGGGGACGGTACAACATTCCCAACATCGGCCTTTTTCTGTGGCGGTTGGACGCCTTTTCCCTGACCGGTTCTCCCGCGTGTCGAGTCGACGACGAGCGGTATCTCTTCAGTCCCTTGGGAAACGATACGCAGCTGCTCACCAGGCCCGAGTCGGAAGCCGACATCTCGCACCTGGCTGAGCCGATCAATGTTCCGGAACCGATCAGCCGGAGAGTCCTGCACCGGTCGTTGGCCCGATACTATGGCCCACAACTGAGTCTATTCGTGGAGGCGGACAATCTCGACACGTCGATCGGCAACGTGACGGTCTGTAACCTCTCCGATCAGGGAGCAACCTGGGCGCATCTGCCGGTGAACAAAGTGACCATCGATCCGGTGCTTGGGCGAATTGCCGTCCCTCCCGGTACGCCCCCGGTCAACCTGCGCGTCACCTGCCACTACGGGTTCAGCATGGCGACCGGAGGGGGAGAGTATGAGCGCAGCAAGACCTTCGCGCTCGGCGGCGGATTCGCCTCGGTGACGCAGGGGCAGAGCCTTCAAGCGGCGCTCACGGCAGCCCAGGCCGGAGGGGTCGTCGAGATCGGCGACAGCGGACGGTATGAGGAAACACTCAGCCTCACACTGCCGCCGACGGCGAAGGTGGAACTGCGAGCGGCCAACGAACATCGCCCGACCCTCGTGCTTGGCGGCGACTGGACGGTGACACTGGCACCGGGCACAGAACTGACCTTGAACGGATTGCTGATTACGGGCGGACGGATCCGAGTGGCCGCAGCCGGCGGTCCCGGCACGAGGATTCTACGGCTGCGCCATTGCACATTGGTGCCTGGCCTGGCAGTCGCGCGGGACGGCGAGCCCCTGTCGCCCGCCGTGCCTTCGCTGGTCGTGGAACAGCCTGGGACGCAGGTGGAGATCGACCATGGGCTGCTCGGGGGTATTGCTTGTGTGGACGGCGCCGACCTGTCGATCAGCCACACACTGGTCGATGGCACGGGCCCGACGAGGGTCGCCTTCTCAGCGCCGGATGGGCTCTCCGGCGGCGGGACGATGACGATCGTCAACTCGACCGTCATCGGCAAGGTGCATACAAAGCGCCTGGATCTGGCCTCGAACACGATTTTTGCCGCGGCCCTTGGCACAGGCGACAGTTGGTCCCATCCCCTGTGGTCCGATCAGAATCAGCAGGGCTGCTGCCGGTTTTCGTTCGTGCCGCTGAATGCCATTGTGCCGCGTCGCTACCGCTGCCAGCCGGAACTGGCCGTCGAGCTGGCGCTGCTGGAAGCCGATCAGCCGAAGGGCAGCCTCACCGATCCTGAAAAACTGGCGATCACTCTGGCGACACAGGCCCGCGTGCGGCCGGCCTTTGCCGCGCGGCGCTACGGACAAGCCCCCTACGGCCGGCTGGCCGATCACTGCCCTGAGGAGATTCGTCGCGGAGCCGACGACGAGTCTGAGATGGGGGTGTTCCACGATGTCTTCGCGCCGCAGCGGGAGGACAATCTCAAGATTCGATTGCACGAGTATCTGCGGTTCGGCCTGGAGGCAGGAGTGTTTCACGCCTCGTGAGGAACCGTGGCCGGAACCAGTGAGTGAACCGTTTAATTTATTAGGAGAGCGCACATGAGTGGCGATTACAGCCGGAAACGATTTAACCCTGAGAAGCACTACCAGGGTGTGCTGCGGCAGCAGGGGAGAGTGGACCTGGATGCCGACTGGAACGAGTATGTGGATCTCCAGGACCGGCGGTGGCGGGCGGAGACCATCGACGTCGTGGGACGCTGCGGCGTGCCGAGCGAAACGCCGGACGGCTTCAAGATCGAGCTGAGCGGAGGGGAACTTACGGTCGGTCAGGGACGGATGTACGTCGACGGATACGTTGCCGAAAACCACGGCACGGCCCCCGCCTTCGATGCCACGATCGAAGAACAGTATGGTTCCGCCGCATTGCCGGTGAAGAATCAGCCCTATGGCGGGCCGCTCCCCGTTCCGCCGCAGGTGCGGTCGCTGGTCTATCTGAACGTCTGGCGACGCGAGGTGACGCATGTGCTGGAGCCTGGACTGATCGAACCGGCCGTTAACGTCGATTCCACGACCCGACTGCAGACGGCATGGCAAGTGCGGTTGCTGGGAAACATTCCGCCGGAGGTGAATTGCGAGACCCCGCTGGCTGACATCCCGGGCTGGCCGGTCGGCAATAACCCCTCCGCGGCGCGGTTGACCACCACCACGGTGGCGGTCACGACGGAGCCTAACCCCTGTCTGGTGCCGCCGACCGGCGGCTATCGCGGTCTGGAAAACCATTTGTACCGGATCGAGGTGCACAGCGAGACGGCGAGTACGGTGAAGGTGAAGTGGTCGCGTGAGAATGCGCACGTGGCGACGACGATTGCCGAAATTCTAGCCGGCCGGACGATTGTGCGGGTGGAGAGCCTGGGTCGCGACGACGTGCTGCGTTTTAAGACCGGCGACTGGGTCGAGTTCACGAACGACCAGCGTGAGTTCGACGGGCTGCCCGGCGAGATGCGCAAGGTGACGGTGGATGACACCAACAAGACGTTGACGTTCAGTCCGGCCCTGCCGATCGCCGATTTTCCGCAAGGCGTACCCGATGCAGCCAAGCACGTGCGGGTCATCCGCTGGGACCAATCCGGCATCGTGCGCAAGCCGGATGGTTCGCAACTGGTGAACCTGGATCTCACTGCGGACGGGTTGATCGAGTTGTCGGCGGCGAACCCCGGATTTGTGCTGGAGCACGGCGTGCAAGCCACCCTGACCATCCTTTCCGGCGGCCGGGCGCATGGCGGCGATTACTGGTGTTTTGCGGCGAGGACGGCGGATGCCGACATCGAACGATTGAACCAGGCGCCGCCGCTCGGTATCCATCATCATTACTGTCACCTCGCCATCATCGAAGCGGACGGCAAGATTCATGACTGTCGAACCGTATTCCCGCCGCTCACGGAGCTCACGCCTGGCTGCTGCACGGTGGTGGTACAGCCTGGAGAAGATATCCAGGCTGCGATCGACTCGCTGCCGGAAGAAGGCGGGTGCGTCTGCCTCAAGGTGGGCGAGCACGAGATTGAGGCGCCGATTCGGATCGAACAGTCCAACGTGTCGTTGCACGGGGAAACCTTGGGCGCGCGTGTCGTCCGGAAGAGCGGGACGGAGCTCCTTCACATCGGGCATCCCGACGGAGTGCTGTTGGAGCATGTGACCGTCTCCGGGTTGTCGTTGCTGCTTGAGAACAAGGGGCAACAGGGGCAGGGCCTACAGGCCATGGTGGCGATGGACCGTTGCCGCGAAGCCGTGCTCGAGCGATGTCTGTTGCATGCGCAGGTGCCGACTCAGATCGCCGGTGTCGTCATCAGCCGCAGCACCGATGTACGCGTGACGGGCTGTGTCGTCGACAATGTGCAATACGGAGTCTGGACACTTGCCGATACGACGGGCCTCGTCATCGTCGGCAACAGTTTCGATGCCGCGAACAAGCGGAAAAGCGACGGAGGCCTGGTGGGGCTTCTGTTGCAGGACGTGTCCTTCCCGGCTCGCATCGAGGACAACCGCCTTTTGGGGTTTGTCTTCGGCATTGTCCTGAACAATGGAGCGCTGACCGGCACGCCGTTTTCGCTGGCCGCCGGTTCCACCATTGCCGGGAACTATATCGTGCGGCTGGGAGCAGAAGTGGACCCGGGGACGCTGAAGGCGTTCGGCATCGATGTGGCCGCCGATGGCTGTGTCATCAGCGACAATATCCTGCTCTACAATTCGCCCGAATACGGAGGCATCGCCGTGAGCGGGCGAAATACCGTGGTTGAACGCAATCAACTCCGCTCCCTGTTGAAAGAAGCCGGAGCGGTTCGCCCTATCGCGCTGCTGCTGGCCAGGTTCGGCGGCAACGGCAGCCTTGGAACATTCGGCGGGAGAATAGCGGGGAATCTGGTACTCGGGGTCCAGGAAGGCATCGTCGTGATCGGCAATGAGGGGGCCGAGTTGCTCGATAATCGGGTAGAGAGCGAAGGGCAGGAGGCCGGGTTCGGCGTGCTGCTGGCGGCGTCCAGTCGTGTCCGTGTGCAGGGGAATCGCGTCACCAATACCGCCTGGCCGGTCGCGGCCAGCGGCGGCACGGCCAACGTCCTTGCGGACAACAACCTGGTGCGAGGCGGCGGCGGGATCACCGCGGTGTTTCATACCTCGCTGACGTGCAGTCAGAATCGCGTCGAAGATATGCGCCATTGGGGCATTCTGAGCCTGGTCGGGTTTGCCAAATGTGCTCTCACTGAGAACCGGGTCTTGAACTGTGGCTATCAGCAGGCCCCGTCCATCGGCATCGGCGCCTCCCTGCAGCTCGGGGAGTTGTGCGTGGAGTCCTGCGAGGTGATGAATACCGGAGTCTCGCCGGACAATACGACCATCAGTGCGCTCTCCTGGGGAATCATCGCTGATTTGATTCTGGAGGCGCGTGTGCAGAGCAACCTGGTCACTTATGCGAACGCGGCTCTCTTGGATGCCAATCAGGAGCACCGCGCGCTCTGGATGCGTGGTTGGCTGGAGCAGGTGATCACGTTCGGTGCGGGCCAGGTGGTCTTCGGATTCAGCGCGCAGATCCTGGACAACAAATTCCTCGGGCCTGGTCGCACGGCGTTGGTCGAGGTCGCCCAGCAGAATCTGAGCGACACGTTGTTCCGCCGCTTCGAGCGGCTCTTCTTCAGCAATAATTTCTGTTGGCACGCCAGCGTGGCCGCCCAGGGGACCGCAACAGTGTCGCTTTCGGCGAGAAGTGCGATTGTGATGGGCAACCACATTAAGACGAATGTGCCGATCCCGTCCGTAGATTTCCACGGCATGAAGGAGGCGGTTTACATGGGTAACCTGGCTCAAGCCAATCCGGTGAATTTCGGGGGGATTCCCTCTCCGGTCTCCGGCTTCAATCGACCCTAGTCATGTGCGGCTAAAGGAGAACAGAGATGGCGACCTTGAATCAGATTGTGGCAGAACAGACGAAAGTGATCGGCGAGGCCAGAGCGTCCCTGGAGGCGGCATTTAAGAAACCGCCGACCCAGACCGCGACGATTGCAGCCAGGGAAGCCACAGTGGCGGAACTGAAGACGAGGCTGGCCAATCTTGCGGAGGCGAAAGCTTCATTCACTCGCCAGATCGATCAACAACTCGCCGGATACCAGGCGGAAATTACGTCATTGGAGAAATTGATCGAGGAAGACAAGAAGCGATTCGGGGAGCAACCGACACCGCCGCGCCCGACTCGGGGGAGGGGACGGCGCAAGTAACGGCTGTGGCCGTCCGCGTCTGAGACATCGATGGAGCGGGTCAATCTGGCAAGAGCAGCGACCGCGCAGCAGGAAGGCGTGTCGACGCTGCGCCGGAATGTCTCGCCGGCCGGGCCTGCGCTCGACGAGACTTCTCAACCAGGCGCCATAGCGTCCGGTTCGCTCTCACCTCAGTTTACGCACCATCCCGGCCGGTTCACCATTTATCCAAGTGGGCTGTCAGGCCCGGTTCCTTACCGCGCCGGCATGGAGCGAGCCTTCTCCGCCGATCTGTCGGGTGTACGGGCTTACTATGGCGCCTCCGCTCTCCTGACAGGCTCCGGTGCCCCAGCCGCTGCCTGGCCTGAAACGCTGGTCTTCGCGTCACCGGATCCTTCCCCGCGTCTCGTGGCGCACGAAGTTGCGCACATCCTGCAATATCGTCAGGCTGCATCACCCGTCACTGACCGGCGGGGACTGGCTTCCCATCGCGATCCGGCGGAGGCTGAAGCCGGTCGTGCCGCACGCCTGTTCGAGGCCGGTGCCTCTATTCAGGTGCAGACCCATCCGACCCTTGCGCCGATGTTCTACACCGACGAGGAACCAGGTTCGGACGAGTTTCTGGCGGAACGGCCTCCGCTATTTGCGGGGCAGGAGGTGGGGATCTGGGGGAGTTCCTGGCCAGCCACCTTGATCGCACGCGAGCGACTGGATGTGAGTGTGCGCGAGGCACAACGCAGCCACGCCATCGTTGAGGCGATCGCGCGGCGGGAGCCGATCGTGATCCTGCATGAATATGGTCGCCTCTGTCTGTACCGGCTGGAATGGGAAGGACTCTCCGGCCGGTACTCCCGTTTTACCAACGCAGAAACGATTTTCCACGCAGGCACGAACGAACCGGGAAACTATTCCGTCTCCAATGTGCAGGGGCGCCCGGAAGTCGAGGCATTTGTGACGGAGGACGGCGGGGTGCTGTCACCTCCCGGAGCAGGCCGGTTGTTTTCTCACACCGGCGGAGAATTCGAGGACCCGCTGGTGTCGAAATTCCAGAACGCCTCGGCCTTCTTCGATGCCATGCTCGTGGGGTTGGAGGCAGCCGACTTCGAGGCCTTGTCGGCAAAACTGCGTCGCATGGCGGCTCTCAATATGATCTTCCCGACGCCGTTTGCGATCGGGGCCGTCCGTGGGGTGGTCGATGAAATGCTCGACCTCGTGCAATTGCTGAATCCGCAACAGTGGGCGGCCATCGAAGCGGCGGCGCGCGAGACGATTCTGACGTTGAATGATCCGGACGGGGAGGATCTGGCCGCTGCACTGGGCGAAGAGTTCGGACGAAACCAGGCGGCCACCCTGAATGCCATGGTCCAGGAGAGCCTGCCGATTTTTGCCTATGAGGTCGGCAAGTTAATCGGTCCGACGATTGTGGAACTCCTGCTTGCGCTGGTCGGCATCGAGATCGGTCCGGTGGCGATGCTCCAAAAATCATTGGCGGCGATGAAACAGGTTCCACGTATGGCGGGCATGGTCCACGACCTAGCGCTGGTGTTCCCTAATCTTCCCGAAGGCCCCTCGATGTCGTCGAGACTCATTCCGGACGAGGTGCCGGTCGGCCATACTCTCAGTGAGACACTTTCTCCTGACGGGCTTCCGGTGTCAGGACAAGTCCCGCACGGGCTTCCCCATCTCTCGTCGGAAGAGATGGCGCTCTTGGCGAGAACCGGAAATATGGAAGAGTTTCCCGGAGCGCTGCCACCGGACCTGGCCGCTCAAGAACTCGACATCGTGAAACGTGCGGAGAGGGTTTTGATCAGCGGCGGTGACGGAAAGTACATCAACGAGGTCGATCTGAGGAACGGCCACAGGTGGAAAGAGCAACCTAATGGGACCTGGTGCCGGTTCTCAGAGAACCCGACCAACTGCACCGCGCTGGTACCGACGCCAGGCCCAGTGTCACCAGGAACGATCGTGGCGAAGGCTGCGGATAAAGAATCACTGCTGGAACGTTACACGGCATGGGCCACGAATCGTGGCGCGGATCAAGTTGAGGTGGCGATACTCAAGGCGATTTCTGGAACGGGTGAGTATCCGGCCGGGACCTATGCGGTCGTGGTCGGCTCAAGGAACGGCGTGGTCTATCCGGGAAATACACCGGGAGTCAGGTGGTTGACCATCTCCCATGTGCACCCTGGTGTGGCGAATGAGCCTGGTTATCGCCATCCCTCGCTCGCGGACCTCGCAGCGGCTGAGCATGATACAGTCCGGCTCGAAAAGCTTGTCGGAGGCGTCAGAAAGTGGATTCATTTCCAGACGCCAGAAGGGAGCTGGAATTCAGTGAAGTATGGGTATGATGCGACCATCGAGCGGTATTTCGTTGAGATCGCAGGCGAGGACAGACTCACTTTTGAGAGACTGCACGATGTCACAGATGATCAACTCCGTGAGTACGATCGACTCGATGAGGCAGGGTTGGAGCAAGATCGCATCAATCTCATGAATCAAGAGAACTCCGATGGCTCGTATCTCAAGTGGTACGCGGAACAATTCAGCTTCATGCAGTAGCGATCCGGACCGAAGAGAAGGTGCAAGCATGGCGACAGGAGGTCGATGATGATACGAAGACTTCAGGTTTACTCGCCCAGTTCGGCTGTTTTGTCCACGAAATGGAGTGCCTCGTTTGATGGCCGTCGGGGTGATCGATCTTGCTCCTGCGGCAACACCTGTCCGGATTGTCGCGCCAGACAGGTGACAGAGAGACTTCCGCATGCCTGGACTGGCGCGACCCCATCCCTCGTCCATGAGGTGCTTGCGTCGCCGGGGGAGCCGCTAGAGGCCGGACTGCGCGCGCAGATGGAGTCGCGTTTCGGGCATGATTTTGGGAAGGTGCGTGTGCATCGCGATGGCAAGGCCGCGGATTCGGCCACGGCCGTCCAGGCCAGGGCGTACACGGTCGGCCATGAGATTGTGCTGGGCTCGGCGGCGGCCGGTTTGGGGAGAAGGGGAACCGTATCCCTCCTTGGCCACGAACTGTCCCACGTGGTGCAACAGGAAAGGGCGTTCCTGAGCTCTGGGCATCCCGGTGTGCTGCAACGTTCCGGACTTGAGGTGCCGAACGACACGCAGGGACAAGCCTCGTCTGCGTCGAATGGGCCTGAGAATCAGGCTGCCGGTTTATCCGAACCGGATTGCGACACCCGCGTGGCGGATGTGTTTCTGCTCGGTGCGATTCACTGTCCCCAGCGACCGGAATGCTGTTTCGCCCAGGTGCATGATAGGAACAATAGAAACCTCACGGGCATTTTTCGTGCAGACCATCAACTGGAAGGCAAACCGGACTGCGACTATGGCGACCAGAAACACCACGACTTCTGGTTGGCGAACCAATGGAGAATTCTCGAGATCACCACCTCGGAGATGACCGTGATGAACATGTGCGGACGGGAGGAGACCTTGAATGTGGAGGGCATCGGTACGGTCAAGGGGGAGTCGGCATCGGCCGTCGTTCCCGGTCGTGCGCCTTCATCGACGTCGTTGCCGCCGAACATCGTCGACCATACCCAGGGTATGTGGGGCAAAACACACAAGATCCATTACGATGACCAGTGCAACTCCCTCCACTTCGTCCCCAATGAACCGGGTAAAGAGATCAAGGTCTACATCTGGGATTCAGCGCAGGATAGTTTTGTGAACGCGAGTGATCCGGCCGATACCAGGACTCCCGGTCAACTCGAGCGGTTCGCCGGGATCGTGTTGAAGGAGCACAAAGACGGCGAGTGGCAAGGGACAAACTGCGGTGATCTTCCGAGGTGGGCTCTGTGAGAGGGAGGGATGCGACCCGCCTGCTACTGACTGCTTCTTTCAGATGAACAGGTCTGCATCAGGTTCTCGCGCACCTGCGTGGGGGAAAATTGCGCGGCCGCGGCATACGCCTGTTCGTACCAATTCAACACCGGCTCGTCGTCGTTGCGCACCGCCTGTTCATAGACGAGGCGGCACAGCGTGAGGAAGGCTGCATAGTCGCGGGCGAGCCAGTCTGCGGCAAGATCCGGCAACGATCGCTCCTTGATGTTTCCCCAGGACCAGGCACGCGGGAATCCATACTGCAACGGTGAGACGATGCCGCTGGTTTCGATCACCAGCGGGGCAATGACGTCGGCCACGGTCTGCGCGCCACACAATGTCGCTTCCCTCACGAAGACGCGCGTCGGATGCTCCAGCATCGCCGGAACCGTTGCGAGATCGATTTGCACTTCCAGCTGGCCCTCGTACAACTCGCGGATACGTCCGGCCTCGCAGACGGCCGCCGCATTCTCTTCGCCGTCAGGATAGGATTCGCCCAGTCTGCAGGTGGCTCTGCCGACCGGTTCAAGCGGATGGAGCTGCAGAAGGGAGGCGCCCTGCTCGACGGCAAAATCTGCGACCCACTCCAACTCGTGTACGTTGTGGAACGTGAGCGTGAAGATAAAGCCGAAGGGGATGCCGGAGGCCCGGAGTGCCGGCAAACGCGCGCACATGTCGTCGAATGCCCGCGTGGAGTTCCGCATGAAGTTGTGGGATTCCGGGATGCCGTCGAGGCTGATCGCGACCAGGTCGCAATCAGCCCCTAAGACGTTCAGTTGACGCTGATCGAGAAGCATGCCGTTCGTCGTGACGGTGGTCACGAGCCCCGAGGTATGGGCCGCCCGAAGGAGTTGGGCAAGCCCGGGATACAACAAGGGCTCGCCGCCCGACACCGACATAACCCTGTATCCGATGGCGGCCGCATCGGCGACCACTCCCTCCAGCAGATCGATCTCCAACTGTTCAGACACCGCCGGTCCCGAATCGGAATAACAATGCAAGCATTGCAGGTTGCATCGTCGGCCCGGATGGACCTGCAATGTCGGGTACTGTCCGGCTGGTCCTTGCACGATCGGTACTTAGCCTCGCAGCGTGAACTTGATTTGGGCGATGTCCGGCCGCGGCGTGCCGTTGATGAGGATATGGAGATCACGCAGTTCCTTCAATTTCGCCAGCGTGCCGAGGTTGGCCTTGAAGTTCGCCACGCCCGTCTGCACGGTGCCGATCACGACTTCCGGATGCGGCGTGCCGACCTCATGCCAATCGATTACCTTGACACCCTTCAGCCGTTTCTTGATCGCACTTGCCGCAGCGCTTAACTTCACGGATCCGCGCCCGCTTGGTTGTTTTGCCATCGGAGACCTCCTTTGGATTGTGATGGTCGCGCTCGTTCATGAGCACGTCGTGACTAGATGGGCGCACCATACAACTTCTTACATAAAACGACAAGCACATCTCACCGCCCGATCACGATGGATACGTGTGATCCCGGTGAGAGTTAGGCGTACGCAGCTGCAACCGGGCAGGCAGTGATTCCTGCGGAAGGTTTCGGACTTACAAGTGTTGCGATGTGAGGCAATGCGGCAGCGAGGAATGCTGGCTGTGTCGTGGGGCAAGCGGCGCGCGCCCGCTCTGGGGGCGGGCGCGCGTACAAGAATTAGAACACGGAGTAGATGGCGGGCGCTAACACGCTTCCCTCGAGGAAGAACGCGAGCGCACTCAGGGCCATTAAGACGAAAATGATCGGCGCCAGCCAATAAGACTTTTTCTCCTTCAAGTAGATCGTAAACTCTGCAACCAGGCCTGAGTAGTCTCTCACTCGTGCGACTGTATTCATATGCGCCTCCTTGTAAACGATTGATGAGAACCTATCTTGAACCGACTGCCGGTCGACACATCACGATTTGACGGATACGATAGATGTCTGGATTCTCTCCACAGCCCGCCATCGCTGCACGCGCAAACAACATTCCCTGAACACAATGAACGAAATGATGGCTCCGGGGTAAAACCAGAAGCCTCCGAAGCGGGACGTGATTCCTCCGCAAATCAACGCCACGATCATCGATGAGAAATCAGCAACGGGTCCGAGAGGTTCGAACACCTGCATGTGTCTGGCATTGGTAAGCAGCCCGTCTTTTCGAATCAATTCCTGCTGCCAGGGGCGTTTTTCATACGGCTTTAAGCGATCGGTTTGCGGCACGCCCGGCGCCGCCGTATCCTGAAGCACGTTGTCATCACAGGCATCGATGCAGGCGTAGCACTTGATGCATTCCGTGTTCACCACCTTGCCGTTGAAATGAAAAATTTCGCGGCTGACATCGATACCCTGGGGGCAGGCGTTGCTGCAATCCCGGCAGCCGGTGCACTGAGCCACGCGTGTGATCTTTTTTTGAACCGGGGAGATGTTCATGAGCGGGACCATCATCGTGGCATAGGGGCAGAGAATTCGGCAGAATGCGCCTTGGCCGTAGCGCAGATTCAACAGGACGCTCATGGTGAACTGAATAAAGACCGCCAACCCGAAGGCCAGCAGGAAGTCATTCCACGTCGGTTTGATTTCGAAATTGAAGAAGGCGGCCTTGGCGAATGCCTTACCTTCATACCCTGGCAAGTCTGCAATAGGCGGTGGAGTCATCACATTGACTTTGGGCGTGAATCCGACGTTGTGAATCAGAATGATGACCGGCAGCAGGAGAACGAACAGGGCCCCGATTCTCAGGAGCCAGCGGTGAGGGGTGTTGACCAGAATATTCTTCTCTCGGAGGGCGAGATACCGGCGGACCTTCAACTTACGAAGAATCCAATCGGCAAATTCGATCGCTCCGCGCATGTGGCAGGCCCAGCCACAGAATCCACGCCCCCAGATCAGGATGGATCCCAAGATCAGCAGCACCATGATCGAGGCCGCGTTGATGGTTCCTTTGGCCAAGGACGGTACACCCATCATGGCCGTCTTTCCCCAGAGTTCGATCCCGAAGACATGCCATGAAATAAGGTGAAACACGATATAGGCATGCACCGCGGCCAACGCCATCATACGGTAGGTATGGCGTTTTGTCGGCGCCTGTGTGCCTGGAGCAGGAATTTTGCAGGAGCTGTGATGGTCTTCTACGCGGCGATCGATGGTGATGAGTTGGAGCGGCGGTGTGGTTGGAGTGGCAACAGGACTCATATATACCCCCTGAAGGTGGTAGGAGATTCCCACCTCGGCTTGGTATCCGTTGTGAAACGCTCTTGATGAAGAATAGTCGCGATCAGCAGTCTGCGCTATGCATCGAAAGACGGAGGCGGGCGCGATAAAGGTATGGGCTCGTCGAATGAACCCCTGGACCGGATGGTCCGGTTGCGTGTGGTGATGGGAAAGCTTAGAGCGGGGATAGCCGGGTCGAATTGGAGGGCGCCTGCGTGGGAAGCAGGTGATGGGCCAACATCACACTGTCAGAAGGTGCCCTTACTCGCGCAGTGATTCTACGAGGGCCTGAATCGTCAGGGGCGCATTGCCTTCCGCCCGGTTGTTGACCAGTACATAAGTGGTTCGATTTTCGCCGACTGCTTGTCGAACAAGTCGTACGGTGTCCTGCCGCATCTCAGGCAATTCACCGACAATTTTGTTGTACGGTTCGGCACGTTTTTTAGCTGCCTCGTGGGTCATCTTGAGGGGGGTCTGGAGACGAAACACACTGAACGGTGCGGTAAAGGTCCTCATCCGTTGATGCTGCTCGGCGAGGGACGGCATGAAGGTCCAGTGATTGTACACATGCGCCACGTCATGTCGTCTGAGCACCTCGTGGTACTGAGGGCCCAGCATCCCCGCATTCCGGATTTCAACGGCATACCGGAAGTCTTTCGGCAGACGTGCGAAGAACCCGTCTAATTCGTTGCAGAATTCCTGGACGGACAGTCCGTGGCGTTGAAATTCGAATAGGAACGGCCCTGTGTGCGGGCCGAATCGTGCGTCCCGATAGGGTTGTAAAACCAGCTTGATGAAGGCGTCCGCGTTGAGAAAGTTCGGATTCCGCTGTCCGGCTTTGATCCCGTACCTGGCATGTGTGGCATAGGTGGGGATGGTGATTTCTTCCCAGACCTTGGCGCACATCTCGAAGTCTTCCGGAATCTGACTTAGATAACGGATGAGCTGGTTGACCGTGGGAGGCCGGTAAAACGTCGCATCATTCCCCACGGTGCGAAAGAGTGGCTCGCCTTTGTAGAGATACTGACAGAATTCCCCGAGACAGTCCCGTGTGAAGCCGGTTTTCGTATAGGCGCGTGTATAGATTTGTCCCTTCCAGCCTTCATAGGTCCAGGTGGAAGTGCCGAAGCGGATCAGGGGAGAGAGTGTCATGCCGCTCAGTGTACGGTTCTGCCGCGTCCTCCTCAAGTACGATGGTATCCTCCGCGTCGGAAGCGGATAAGGGGCGAAATCGTGTGACCGTGACCGTCACGGTCGCAAAATGTTCTTCCACCACACCGGTGACGAGGTAGGCCTGATCTGAGGCGAGGAGGTGGCAGTATCGCCGGTAGGTGCCGGGAAAGAAGGTGGCATCATAGAGGCTGGTCTGATCCTCAAAGGTGACAAACTCCATCGGCTCGCCTTGCTTCGTGGACACGATTTTCTCCGTTACCATCCAACCGAGGAGGGTCACGTGCTTCCCGACATGTTGTGCCAGGTCCCGTGCCGGGAGATGCGACAGGCCCGCGACCCTGTCTGCGAAGAGCTCCAGTGGATGTCCGCTCAGGGGAAAGCCGAACAGCTCCAGCTCATGGCTGAGCTTCTGCTGAGCCGAGTATTCCGGTGGAATCGGCAGATAACCGGCAGGTTTCTCTGACTGGGCGGCGAAGAGCCTCCAGATCAGCGCCGGTCGGGTCAGTTCTCCGGCGATGGAATCGAAACAGCCTGCTTTGATGAGCAGTGTGGCCTGGGCGATCTCGGGTTTCAGTCGGTCGAGAAAATCCTGTAGCGAGCGGTAGGCGCCGTGATCCTGCCGCTCCACAACAATCCTCTGGGCGAATTCTTCGCGTAGGGCTTTGAGCTGCATCAGGCCAACCCGGACGGCCCGGTCCGATCCACGATAGGCCCAGTCGCTGGCGTTGATGTCCGGTGGAAAGATCGTGAGCCCCATGCGCCGCCCCTCTGACAGATAGGCGAAGGCGGAATAATACCCGCCTTGGTTACTGATGACGGCGGCCAGGAACTCAGCCGGATAATGTGCCCGCAAGTAGGCCGATTTGAAGGACACCTGGGCGTAGCTCGCACTGTGCGGCTTACAAAAGCTATAGCCCGAAAAGCTCATGATCATGGCCCAGATCTTGTCGGTCGTCGATCGGTGAACGTCTCGTGCTGCAGCCCCTTCGTAGAACTGTCGCTGATAGTCTCGCAGCTGCCGTTCCTTGTGCTTCTTGCTGAGGATCTTGCGCAGCTGATCACCGTCGTGTACGGAAAATCCGCCCAAGGCCACCGCCACCTTCATCACATCTTCCTGGTAGACCATGATGCC
>Ga0268299_1002752_pt1 | contig 19018 bp, 14 predicted proteins | sample NOBtaG_FD_193484 | JGI IMG/M metagenome (GOLD analysis project Ga0268299, IMG submission 193484) | Activated sludge microbial communities from bioreactor in Nijmegen, Gelderland, Netherland - NOB reactor | ecosystem: Engineered > Bioreactor > Aerobic > Activated sludge | place: Netherlands...
TATAACCTCGCTGCGCAAAGTTTCGTCCAGACTTCGTGGGATCAACCCGTTTTCACAGGCGATGTGACCGGGCTGGGCGTCACCCGCCTGCTCGACGCAATCCGCATGGTCAATCCAGCAATTCGCTTTTATCAGGCATCCAGCAGCGAGATGTTCGGCAAGGTGCGCGAAGTGCCGCAAACCGAGATGACGCCGTTTTATCCACGCAGCCCCTACGGCGTCGCCAAAGTTTACGGTCACTGGATCACGATCAATTATCGCGAAAGCTATGACCTCCATGCTAACAGCGGGATATTGTTCAATCATGAGTCGTCCCGTCGTGGCCTGGAATTTGTCACGCGCAAAGTCACGTACAACGCCGCCAAAATCAAGCTGGGCTTAGCGAATGAACTCAAAATGGGCAATCTAGATGCCCAGCGCGATTGGGGTTTTGCCGGAGATTACGTCCAAGCGATGTGGTTGATGCTCCAGCAGGACACGCCGGACGATTTCGTCATCGCGACAGGCGTCACCCATTCCGTCGAAAAACTGCTCTCGGTGGCCTTCAAAACGCTCGATCTCGATTGGAAAAATTTCGTCGTGCAAGACCCGGCGTTCATGCGGCCTGCTGAGGTCGATTTGCTCATCGGCGATGCCAGCAAAGCAGGCAAAATGCTCGGTTGGGAGCCAGCCGTATCCTTTGAGCAGTTGATTCAGATGATGGTCGAAGCCGATTATCAGTTGTTAAAAGAAGCCAATAAGTGATCGATACGCATTGTCACATCAATTTTGAAGCCTACGACGAAGATCGCCCGCAGGTGATTGAACGGGCAGCACTGGCGGGAGTCACACTCATCATCAACCCCGGCGTGGATGTTGAAAGCAGTCGTGAGGGCGTCGCGCTGGCGGCTCAATATGAAGGGATTTATGCTGCTGTCGGCCTCCACCCCAACAGCACCGCCGATTGGGACGAGTCGCAGCTCGACATTTTCGCGGCGCTGGCGGGTGAATCCAAAGTCGTGGCAATTGGCGAGATCGGCCTGGATTATTATTGGGACAAAAGCCCAAAAGAAAAACAATTCGCGGCATTTGAGGCACAGTTGGCGCTGGCAAGCCGCCTCGAACTGCCCGTCATCATCCACAACCGCGAAGCCAGCGAGGGCGTGATAGCGATTCTCGAAAAATGGGCAGCCGATTTGCCGGATTCGCTGAAAAATCGCCCCGGTGTGCTGCATTCGTTCTCTGCTCCGGCGGCAATCGCTCAACGCGCGCTCGACGCCGGATTTTATCTCGGCTTCACCGGGCCGATCACTTATAAAAACGCCGACGATCTGCGCCGAATCGCCACCAATGTGCCTTTGGATCGCATCGTCGTCGAAACCGATGGGCCATTTTTAACGCCGATGCCGTATCGGGGTAAACGCAACGAGCCTGCCTATATCCCTTATATGGTCGAGCGGCTGGCGGCCTTAAAACAAATTTCAGATGAGGAAATGGCGCGGGCGACAACAGAAAACGCGGAACGGCTGTTTAAACTGGCCTAGTCCATCACCAGGCCACCGTTGATGTGCAGATTCGCACCTGTGATGTAAGCCGCACCGTCGGACGACAGAAACGCGACGGCAGCGGCGACTTCCTCTGGCTTACCGAAGCGGCGCAAAGGCGTTTGTTTCATCCATTCTTCTTCGCGACCTGTCGAGCGTTCCAGCAGCATATCGGTCACGATTCGCCCCGGTGCGACCAGATTCACGGTGATTCCCGCTGGGCCAAGCTCTTTCGCCAACGAAAATGTCAATCCAAGCAGGCCGGATTTAGACGCCGCGTAATGGGCGTGATTCGCTGACCCTGTATACACCGCCTGCGACGAAATATTGATGATTCGCCCCCAAGCGCACGCTTGCATCCCTGGAATCACAGCGCGGGTGCAGCGGAAAACCGACCCTAAATTGACCGATAACGTCTGTTCCCAAACGTCATCGCTCATCTCGGCAACCGATGAATCGGTCATTTCGGCAGCATTGTTCACCAGAATATCGATTGCGCCCAACTGCGCGGCAACCTGCTCGACCAATATCGCTGGCGCGGCAAAATCCGCCATGTCCGCCTGGAATGCTGCTGCTTTGCCACCACTCTGCTCAATCTGCGCAACAATTTCCTGAGCGGCAGCCGCCTGCGCGCGATAATGCACGGCGACGGACGCCCCTTTCGCAGCCAACGCGAAGCAAATCGCCCGCCCGATCCCGCGCGATCCGCCCGTCACCAGCGCCACCCGCCCCGCTAAACTGTCGCTTAAAATATTCATCTCAGTCAAGTTTTCTATATCCCATTAGGGCGCACAGCCGTTCGCCCCTACTCTCTGTGTCCTCTGTGTCTCAGTGGTTCAATTGATTTCTGCGGCGCGGTCAAAAACTTCGCGCAACTGCTCGTAAATACTGCGGAAAATCGGATAAATCTGGCTGTAGCGCGCGTGATTATCGGCGTCCGGCTCATAGCGCGTCTGCAATTTGACCATCTCGCGCAGCGATTGGCTGACATCGGGATACAAACCCAACCCCATACCGACTAGCACCGCGTCACCAAACGGCGCGCCCACCGATGCCTTTGGCAGCAGCACCGGAACGCCCAACACGTCCGCTTTAATCTGATTCCAGAGCGCGCTGCGTGTCCCGCCGCCGACAGAGCGAATTTCAGTTATTTTTACACCTGCGTTGCGCGCCACTTCAACATTATGCCGCAGCGCAAAGGCTGTGCCTTCCAGAATCGCGCGGATAAATGCCGCTTTTTGCGTCGCCAGCGACACCCCGAAAAACACGCCGCGCGCATTGGTGTGCCACAGAGGGGCGCGTTCGCCCATCATGTACGGCAAAAAAATCAGCCCTTCGCTGCCGGGTTTGACCTGCGCCGCCTGCTGTGTCAGCAAATCGAACGGGTCAATTTTGAGAGTCGAGGCCGCCTGGACTTCGGTCAGGCCAAACTGGTCACGATACCAGCGCAGACTCGCGCCGGAAGCGACCATCGCGCCGAGCAGCAAATGAAGATCAGGAATCGCGTGGGGCATGGCGATAAACGCCGATTCGGTCACGCTGCCGTCGTTCGGCATCAGCAAAACCGTCGATGTCCCGGTCATCTCTGCCGCCGCACCCAGGTCAACCGCGCCTGCCTCAACTGCCGCTGCTGCGCCGTCAACTGTACCAACCATCACAGGCGTTCCGGGGCGCAAACCTGTCGCTTCAGCCGCTTTGGGCGTGACTTCCCCCTGGATATGATGTCCCGGCAGAATTTCAGGAAAATGGGAATTTTTGACCCCACACAAATCGCACAATTCTGCTGACCACTCGCCCGTTTTGTAATCGCGAAGCTGCAACAACCCCGCATGAACGTTATCCAGGCTGTAGGTGCTGGTCAGGCGATAATTGATGTAGCCGTTGATTTGCACCAATTTGTGCGTTTTTTTGAGTAGAGACGGTTCGTTATTTTTGAACCACAGCAGTTTCGGCGCAACGTAAAACGCATCGGTGCGGTTGCCCGTGACACGATAGACCGTCTCTGCGCCTAATTTTTCGTTGATTTGCGCAACTTCGGCTTCCGCGCGTCGATCCATCCAGATCAAAGCCGGACGCACAGGCTGACCGGAACGATCCAGCGCGATCAGCGTCGGGGCTTGCGCGCTGACCGCGACTCCGGCGACCTGTTCCGCACCGTTCGGCACATTGGCAAGCGCCTGCTGAATCGCCACGCAGACCGCTTGCCACCAATCTTCCGGATTCTGCTCGACCCAGCCAGGGCGCACGTGATTCACGGCATATTCCGCCTGCCCAACTGCCTGCAAGCGTCCATCCGGGCTGAACAGTGCCGCTTTCGCCGCTGTCGTGCCAATATCGATTCCAAGTAAAAGCATTCTGAGCCTTTCAGCGTTCAAGCGGGTCAGCAGGTCAGCCAAAGCAAGGGCTAGATTTGAGTTAAAAGTGCTGAGTATAAAGTGCTGAGTAAAATACAGTTTTAAAGTCCATTACTGTATTTCCTCAGCACTCAGCACTTTAAACTTTGTACTAACGAGCTAAAGATCGCGCTGCGTCCATTCGCCGTCGATAAAGCGCCAGGTTTGGCCTGTCGGGTTTTTATCCTGCAATTCCGGCGGTAGACGGTGCGGGCGCACATTATCGTAGCTATAAAGCGCGCCAAAGCGGATCATCGATGCCGGGATGCCCACTGCCGTGAACGCGGCATGTCCCGTTGAAGGATACGGCCCGCCGTGATTCATCGCTGGGCTAACCGCGACGCCCGTTGGCATCTTGTCGTTGAGCAAGCGCCCGACTTTGGTGCGCAAAATCGGCTCAATTTTGCCATAAAGCGCATCGTCTTTACCGTCTTTGTGGCTGTAAATCGCGCCTGTCAGGTTGCCTTCCAGGTGATTGGCAATTTCCAGAAGCTGATCTTCATTTTTCGCCAACACGCACAGCCCCACCGCGCCAAAGGCTTCGCTTTGCAGCGGTTCGGGATGCGCTATAAATTGATCGCCGCCCACGCGCAGCAGCGTATTTTCAAAGCTGTAGCCAGAATTCGTGGCTTCTTTGCCGCCGACCACCACTTCCGCGCCGTGCTGCTGCATCACGGCAATCGCATCGGCAATGTCGCCAGGGCTGCGCTGACCGAGCAGAATTCCGGCGGGCTTGGTGCGGAAAACTTCTGCGACTCCCTGAATAAAATCCTGACTTTGTTGATTTTCGACCAGCACGACGAAGCCTGGGTTGGTGCAAAACTGCCCCGCGCCCAACATGCACGACCCCGCGTATTCGGCGGCAAGTTCTGCGCCTCTTTCGTCGAGCGCGCCGGGAAGGAAATACACCGGGTTAATGCTCGACATTTCCAGGTAAATCGGCTTTCCAGCTTTATCGGCGGCGGCTTTCAGGCGCAACCCCGCGCTGCGGCTGCCTGTAAAACCTGTTGCGCCGACCAGCGGGTGCGATACCAGTGTATAGCCCACGTCTGGCGGCGTCCGATAGATCAACTGCACCATCGATTTTGGGAAGCCTGTCGATTGAACCGCCTCGAATGCAGCTTCCGCAAAAATGCGCGATGTGCCGGGGTGTCCGGTATTGGCCTTGCCGATGACCGGGTTTCCGGCGGCAATTGCGGCAGCGAAATCCCCTCCAGCGGCGGAGTTGAAGGCAAACGGAAAATTATTCGGGCCAAAAACGACGACTGCGCCATTCAGCGGGCCATATTTCGAGCGAATATTCGTCTTAGTATCAATCGTTGGATGACTCCACGAATAGCTGCGGGCGGCGGCGGCGGCCTGACGCAGTTGATTCGTCGTGCGCGGCAGTTCTGTCGAGCGCAAACGTGGCTCTTTGGGGAGCGCCGTTTCCTGGTAGGCCATCTCGACCAGTTCTTCGGTGCGCGCTTCGATATTGGCGGCGTAAGCTTCTAAAAATTCGGCGATTTTGCTCGACGGAATCGAGCGCAGCGCGACCACCGCATCATAAGCCGCTTGCAGCGCGCAATCGACATCGGCGGCGCTGGAAACCGGATATTCCTCCGGCATCGGGGTTTTCGTCGTCGGGTTCATGGGTTGGAATGAACCTGCGGGAGAATCGGCCTGCCGCCATTCCCCGGCAATCAGAACAGGTTGTAAGGTCATTTTTTCCTCGCAATTGACAAGTTTATTGCAAACAGTTGTAGGGGCGCAGCGCGCTGCGCGCTACGAGAATTATCCAATTATGACTCAAGAGGCATAGGTGTTGCTAATGCCAGTTGTTTGCGCAGCAAAAGCCGTTGTGGATATACTGTGCGCGGCTCACACAGCGAGGTCAAAACCATGAATGAACAAATCCATAACTGGGTGCAGAGTCACCAGTCAATGATTTTCGATTGTTTGCGCAGCATCGTCAGCATCGAGACGCAAAATCTCGCACCGCTCGGCAACGAGCAAAAAGGCCAGATGGCTGTCGCGGGATTGTTGAGCAGTCTCGGCTGCGAAGTCGATATTTACGAGATCAGCTCCATCCCCGGCCTGCTGGAGCACCCGAAATATTGGGCGGAGCGCCCCTGCACCGGACGGCCTAACGTCATGGGCATCCGGCGCGGCGCGGGCGGCGGACGTTCGCTGATTTTTTCGAGCCACATGGATACCGTTCCAGTGGGTGTTGACCCCTGGAGCAAACCACCCTGGGGCGGCGAAATTTCCGATGGCAAATTCTGGGGACTCGGCTCGTATGACATGAAAGCCGGACTCGTCGCCTCGATTTTGACCGTAAAAGCATTCAATGATCTCGGAATCACGCTGCAAGGCGACCTGATGGTCGAAAGCGTGGTCGATGAGGAATTTGGCGGCTGCAACGGCACGTTGGGCGCGCGTTTAAAATATAACGCCGATCTCGCCATCGTCCCTGAGCCAACCAACATGATCGTCTGTCCGGCGCATCACGGCGGTTTGATGCTGCGCGTCATCTTTCGCGGCAAGCCGGGATGGGGATTCAGCCCTGAGAAAGCGATTGATCCGACCAGCGCCATAGCCCGCTTTATCACCATGCTCAACGAGTGGTCGGCACACCGTCACACAACCGTCGCTGTCCCCGAAATTTACAAAAACAATCATGGCATCCCCGTTCTCATCAACCAATTGAAGGCCGGGGAAGTGAATATGAATTTCTTTGCGGATCGCGTCCCCAGCAACGCCTGGATGACGGCCTGGATTGAAACCTACCCCGGCATGACGCAGGATGATGTCATCTCCGATCTGCAAAATTTCTACCGCGCAGCGCAGGCCAAAGATTCTGTACTCGCTGAATTTGAGCCAGAATGGAAGCCGATTCGCTTTTTGGATGGCAGCGCGATTGCCACCGATCATGCGGGTATTGGCGTTTTTTCGGATGCTGTAGAAGCGGTTCAAGGCAAGCCTGCCACAGTTCAGGGCGCGCCGTTCGCCTGCGACGGGCATATTTTCAACCTCTACAGCCCAACGCCGATGGTGCTGCTGGGGCCAACAGGCGGCGGCCCACACTCACCCGACGAATTTATCTATGTAGACGACTATTTGCGCCTGATCGAAGTTTTCATTCACGGCGCGATGCGTTGGTGTGGGGTCAAGAATTGAAATTCAGATGCTTTTAACGCAATCCCACGAGGGAGGCTTCGCTCAGGCGCAAAGAACGCAGAGAAACGCAAAGGATTTTTATCTTTTTCTCTGCGTCTCGACAACCCTGCATCTCTGCGTTAAGTTTTTGAGTTTTCGCTAAAAGCTAATTGCTAACTGCTAAAAGCTAATCGCTAAAGGAGCTTTTCATGCCCAAACAACAGATTTCAACCTCAAGTGCCGCTGGCCCAGCCGGAGCGTATTCGCAGGGAATCCGTGCGGGCGATTTCGTATTTGTCGCCGGACAAGGGCCGCGCAACCCCGCCACCGGACAGATGGGCGAAACAATTGAAGAACAGACCGCCCAGGTGCTTGAAAATATCAAAGCAATTCTGGAAGCAGGCGGCGCGACGATGGCCGATGTCGTCAAATCAACGGTGCATCTGAGCGATGTGGCGCTATTTGACCGCTACAACAAGGTTTACGCCACCTATTTCCCCGATCCCAAGCCTGTGCGCACCACCGTCGGCAGCCAATTGATGGGCATCCTGGTCGAGATCGACGTGATCGCCTACGTCGGGGATAAGTAAATCATGCTGCGGCTCGAAGGAAAAAGCGCGATTGTCACGGGCGCGGGGCGCGGCATCGGCAAGGCCATCGCGAAAAAATTCTTGCAGGAAGGCGCGCGGCTGATCGTTTGTGATCTCGTCCCAGACCGAATCGCGGCCTCGGCGCAGGAATTGAGTCAGTTCGGCGAGGTGCATTATCTCGCGGGCGATGTGACCGATTCGACATTTTGTGAGACGCTCATCAACGAAGCCCAGATAAAATTTGGCGAACTCAATATTCTCGCCAATAATGCAGGCACTGTTACCTTTCAGCCCTTTCTCGAACACTCGCTAGACGGTTGGGATCGCGTGATGAACGTGAATTTGCGCGCGGTGTTCATTCTCGGTCAACTGGCGGCGCGTGTCATGGTCGCGCAGGGCAAAGGTGGCGCAGTCGTCAACATGGCCTCGACCAACGGCACGATGGGCGAACGCGGATTAGCCGCCTACAACGCCTCGAAAGCTGGTGTCATTTTGCTGACCAAAACGATGGCGATTGAACTGGCGCAGCACAATATTCGCGTCAACTGTGTGTCGCCGGGATTCATTCTGACCGATCTGGTGACGGAAGGCGGCGCGGACGAAGCCTTTATCATCGAATACACGCAAAAAATTCCGCTTGGACGTTATGGCAAGCCGGATGAAGTCGCCAACGTGTTCGCGTTTTTGGCGTCAGATGAGGCCTCATTCGTCACAGGCGAGTCGGTGGTGATCGACGGTGGTCAACTTTCGGAAGAATAGGCGCGATGCTGGATATTGAACAGCCCGACGATCTGATCGCCTATTTGCGGCGCACAGGCCACATTGCCGCAGACGAAACGCCGCGAATCGAGGTTTTGCAGGGCGGGGTCTCGAATCGGACGGTGCTGGTGGGGCGCGAATCCGGCGAAAGTTGGGTACTGAAGCAGGCCTTAGAAAAATTGCGCGTCGCCGTCGATTGGTTCAGCAGCCCGGAACGCATTCACCGCGAGGCATCCGGTTTGCGCTGGCTCGGCAAAATCGCGCCGCCCGATACCCTACCCCAATTTATTTTCGAAGATCATGATGCGCACATCCTGGCGATGGAAGCCATCCCGCAGCCGCACGAAAATTGGAAACGGATGCTGCTGGATGGGCGTCTGAATCTCGATCATGTCGCACAGTTCGCCGTCCTGCTCGGCACGATTCAGCGCCGCGCTTACGAACGCCGCGACGAAATCGCCCCACATTTTGAAGATCGCTCATTTTTCGAGTCGCTCCGGCTTGAACCCTATTATCTCTATACGGCATCTCAAGTCCCCGAAGCGGCAAATTTTTTGAACACGTTGGTGGATGAGACTCGCAACACGCCGCTGACGCTGGTACACGGCGACTACAGCCCGAAAAATATTCTCGTTTACCAGCAGCGATTGATTCTGCTCGATCATGAAGTCATCCATTGGGGCGATCCAACCTTTGACATCGGCTTTTCGATGACGCACCTATTGAGCAAGGCGCATCACCTTCGCGGCAAACGCGCCGACTTTCAACAGGCTGCCCTGCATTATTGGCAGACCTATTTTGCAGAAATTGAATCGCTCGATTGGGCAAAATCGCTTGAGCCGCGCGCCGTGCGCCATACGTTAGCCTGTTTGCTGGCGCGGGTCGCCGGACGATCACCGCTGGAATATCTGGATCATGATAAACGCAGCCGCCAGCGCGAAGCCGTCCTGCCGCTCATGGCTGATCCACCGTCAAAAATTATTGACTTGATTGACCACTTTGTTGGGAGTTTGCCGTAATGTCGATTATTGAACGCCTGGATGCCCTCGAAATTCTGGATAGTCGCGGACGCCCAACCGTGCAGGCGACCTGCATTTTTGATAACGGCGCTTCGGGGACAATTTCTGTGCCATCCGGCGCATCGACAGGCGCGGCGGAAGCCCACGAACTGCGCGACGGCGACCCGAAACGTTATCGCGGCCTGGGCTGCCGAAAAGCGGTTGCCAATATTCGCGGCGAAATTAATCAGGCATTTCAGGGGCGCACATTCGGGGATCAGGCCGAAATTGACCATGCGCTGATCGAACTGGACGGCACGACTAACAAATCACGCATCGGCGCAAACGCGATTCTGGCGGTATCCCTGGCGTTCGCGCAGGCTTGTGCCGCCGAGCAAAAAATTTCGTTGTATCGCTATTTTGCGGGCAATCAAAAAATAACAACCCTCCCCCGCCCCATGATTAACCTGTTCAGCGGCGGCAAACACGCAGGCGGACAGATCGCGATTCAGGATGTGCAGATCATGCCACTGCAAACGCACACGATGGATGACACATTGGCGATGGTCGTCGAGGTGTTCCAGACGGCGGCAGAACTCGTTTACAAAAAATATGGGATGCGCCTGCTAACGGCTGACGAAGGCGGACTCGCCCCGGCTTTCGCGGATTCCGAAGCGATGATCGAGGCGGCTGTCGAGGCGATTGAAGCAGCGGGCTTGAAACCTGGCGTGGACGTTACGCTAACCGTCGATGTTGCCGCCAGCCACTTTTATGACGCGGGATTTTACCAGCTTGGCAATGAGCGTTTAGAGGGCGGCGCGATGGTCGAAAAATTATTGTCCTGGCTGGAAAAATATCCGATTGCCAGCATTGAGGATGGATTAGCCGAGGATGATTGGGAACATTGGGCAGCATTCCGCAGCCGTGCGCGCGGCCTCGTCCTGGGCGACGATCTGCTCTGCACCCATCCCGCCCGCATCCAAAAAGCAGTTGACCAGGGTGCGGCGAATGCGCTCTTGCTCAAAGTCAATCAGATCGGGACATTGACCGAGGCGCGCGAATCCTGCAATCTGGCGAAATCGGCTGGATGGCGGGTTGTGGTCAGCGCCCGCAGCGGCGAAACCGAGGACGATTGGCTGGCTGATCTGGCGACAGGCTGGGCGGGCGACCACATCAAAGTCGGCTCAATCACGCAGTCCGAACGGCTGGCAAAATATAATCGTTTATTGGCGATTGAGGCTGAAACTGGACTGCCCGTTATCCAATATTAACGCCGTGAATCGTTTTAAAAATTTGCTTGGTGCGCTCGATTTCAGATTGCCTTTGATCGGGCGACCAGTTCAGCACAGGCGCGACAGTTTTTGCTAATTCTTGGAGCAACCCCACGTTCAATTCGCCCAAAATGCCGATCAGCGTGCGCCGCAAAATCAGATCGTCCAGATGCACAATCTGTTCGCAAGTCGCTAAAAATTGAACCTCGCGGCGGCTGTAATCCGGCTGATTCACCAACGGCGAGTCCGATTCCGCAGCGATAAATGCGATCATCTCTGCCGCGCGTGTGCCATAGCGCTCCAGCAGCATCAGAACGCGCGCCTTCGGCAATCCTCGGCCATTTGCCGCGATCCACGTTTCGCGATCCGCATCCGTTTTCGGATAATTTTTGCCACCGCCAATCGCCAGATTTTCAGAGCGCGTTTTTCGCGTTTTTCCCAGCGCAGGCAAAATTTGATCGGCGACCTGCTCGGCAAACGCACGAAAAGTCGTCCACTTGCCGCCGATGAGCGAATAAATCGGGAATTTCAGGCCGTCGCCCGCCGGGGTCAGCGCGCAGTGATGATCGCGACTGATCTGTCCGGTGGTGGTGGCGCTGCTGCGCGGGAGTGGGCGAACGCCGCAGAATCGAAAAACAACGTGCAAACGATCTACCGAAATCGTCGGAAAAACGTGGCGGATCGAATCGAGAATGTAGGCTTCCTCGTCGGCGTCGCAAACCGCCGTTTCAGGGTCATCCACCGGAATATCGGTTGATCCGGCGATCACTTTATCGCCGAATGGATAAAAAATGCAGATGCGACCCTCTGGTGTGGCGAAATAGAGCATCTGACCGTTTGTCGCCTCAAACAACGCCGGGTGATCGATGACCAGATGCGAACCTTTCGTCCCGCCAATAAATTGAGTCTCGCGGTGCATTGCGCGGTTGGTAAAGTCAATCCATGCGCCCGTTGCATTGACGACGATTTGCGGCTTGATGACCAGATTCTCGCCGCTGATTTCGTCGCGCAGCGTGACGGCATCGCCCTCCGCGCCGATAACACGGGCATAATTCAGGGCGTGAGCCTGGGAAAACGCGGCCTCGGCGTCGAGAATCAGTTCCAGGCATAAGCGCTCCGGGCAAGCTACCCGCGCGTCATAATAAGTGGCTGTGCAGACGACATTCGGATTCAACAATGGGCGTTGTGTCAGCGCTGCCGCCCGCGAGGTGAATCGATGAGTCGGCAAAACCCGCTGCCTGCCGGAAAACCAATCGTACAGCGTCAATCCGGCTTTAATGAGCAGCGCGCCGCGATCCCCTGGCTTGTCACTAAAGCCCAGAAATTTTTTCGCCGCAAAAATCACGCCCGATGTCCAGCTAAAAATCGGGATCGTCGTCGGCAGTGGCTTGACGGCATGTGGCGCGTTGACCAGCAGGCGGTTACGCTCTTTTAACGCCTCGCGCACCAGCCGAAATTCACCATTTTCGAGGTAGCGCAGCCCGCCGTGAATCACCCGCGTCGAAGCAGCGCTCGTCCCGGCGCAAAAATCCGACTTTTCGACCAGCAGCACATCCACGCCTTGCAGCGCCAATTCACGGAACAGACCAACGCCGTTGATTCCCCCGCCGATAATCAAAACGGAAAAATTCGGTTGGCTGCGGATCGCATCGAAGGTTGTCTGCCGTGACATGGTTATTCCCAGAAATCAAACGCAATAAATGTAGAGGCGCAGCGCGCTGCGCCCCTAACACATCGTCAAAATTAACACTACTTGCGCTTATACGCCAACTTCGTTAATGCGCTCGGTCAGGGTTTGGCGCAGTTGATCGAGCCACGCGTCAGCTTCTTCCTGCGTGATGCGCCCGTTGCTCACCGCTTGATTCAGGCGTTCCTGCGCCCGCCCCACCACCGTATCGATAAACGCATTCACATCGACGCTGTTTTCGGTCAGCACGTCCGCCAGCGATTTACCATCAGTCAACTGCTGGACGATTTCGCGCTGGGTCAAACCCGTTTCTTCCGCCGCCAACCGCACTACGCCAAAGCTGACCATCAATTCCAGGCGGGGATAACCAATTTCGCCGTTAATCGCTGCTGTGTAGACATCTTGCAGCGATTCGGTCAACATATCGGCCTGCTCCTGGGTCATATTGCCGTTGGCAACGGCTTCGTTAATTCGTTCTGTCGCAGCAGCCACCGCAGCCGTAATTGTTTCATCTACGCTGCCACCGTTGGTCGTAATGATCTCAGCCAGAGTCGAGCCGTCACGCAGTTGCTGAAGAATTTCAGCGGGGCGCAGTCCGGTTTCATCAGCCGTGACGTTGACTAAAATTTGTTCACTGACCTGCCGCAGCGGGCGACGCCCAACACGGTTTCCAAATAAATCACCGTTCAAGCCGCGTTCGATCAGATCAGGCAAATTTTCGGTCATGCGATCCGCGCGCTCCTGCGTGATTCGCCCATCGGCAGCCGCCTGCGCGATTTGCTCTGTCGCCGCGTTCAGCACAGCTTCGCTCACCGCGCTCACATCACCGCCGTTGGCTTCAATAATTTCCGCAAGGGTTTTACCATCCTGCACCTGCTGCCTGATCTCCTGCGGAGTTAAGCCTGTCTCGTCCACCAGAATATTCACAATCTGCCGAATGAAGCCGATTCCGGGCCTTTGCGGAGCATCCTCCTGCGCACTGGCAGCACTGATCCCCAAAACCACGAGGATAACAATGGTTGCTCCAATTACGATCCTTCTGAAGTTCATCTTTCACCTTTCATGTCGTATTCGTTCTTGAAGCTATCTTATGGTCAAGATGTTATCGAAGTGTGATCGAAAAATCCGGAATCTGTAAATTTTGTCGTTATCGCCTATAATTCCTGCGATGAACTGAAAGCGAAGGAAGGCGTCATGATCGATCTTTCGATCATTATTGTGAGTTGGAACGTGGTCGATTTGCTGGCGGCCTGTCTCAAATCGATATTTGAGCGCCCTAACGACACACTCCGAATTGAGGTCATCGTCGTAGACTCTGCCAGTACGGACGACAGCGTAGCGATGATTCAAAAGCGCTACCCACAAGTGAAGCTGCTGCCGCAGAGTGAAAATCTGGGCTTTGTTCGCTGCAATAATCTCGCCTTCAAAATTGCGCAGGGGCGTCATATTTTACTGCTCAACCCCGATACGGAAATCGTCGGTCATGCTTTGACGCATATGGTCGCCTATCTTGATGCGAATCTGAATGTTGGGATTGTCGGCCCACGAACGCTCAACAGCGATGGGTCAGATCAATCGACTCGCCGCCGCTTTCCCACACTGATGATCGCCTTTTTTGAAAGCACCTGGTTGCAGCCCTACGCGCCTAAATCATTGTTGGATCATTATTATGTCGCTGAGTCGCCCGATGACGGCGTATTCGATGTCGATTGGGTACAAGGCTCGGCGCTCATGGCACGGCGCGACGTTTGCGAGCAAATCGGCGACCTGGACGAAGGCTATGTGATGTTTTCTGAGGAATTGGATTGGTGTAAGCGCGCGAAAAATGCAGGTTGGCGCGTGGTCTACCTCGGCAGTACGCAAATCATCCATCACGGCGGCAAAAGCACCGATCAAGCTGTCGCCAATCGCCATATTTACTTTCAGGAAAGCAAACTGCGCTATTTTCGGAAATATCATGGTCACTTAACCGCTTCTTTTCTGCGCATCTTTTTGCTGCTCAATTATCTGTGGCAAATCGCGCTCGAAAGCGGCAAGAGTCTGCTGGGTCACAAACGCGAAATGCGCCGCGAACGAATCAAAGCCTACTGGCAAATTTTGCGCTCTGGCCTGAAAGTCAGCTAAATGCGAATAGGCATCGTCACAGGAGAATATCCGCCCATGCGCGGCGGAGTCGGCGCATACACGCAAATTCTCGCGCGTGAATGGGTTCGCCAGGGACAGGAAATTTTCATTTTCAGCAGCCAGTCTGCACAAAATCAGGATTCCGGCATTCACCTGACCAACCATCTCCCCAATTGGGGGATAGGCAGCCTGCGCGCTATCAACCAATGGGCGAATGATAAACGCCTCGATCTGGTTAATCTGCAATTTCAGACCGCCGCCTATGGAATGTCGCCCTGGATACACTTTTTGCCGGACGCTGTTCGCCCAACCCCAAGTGTCACGACCTTTCACGATCTGCGCTTCCCCTACCTGTTCCCCAAAGCGGGGTGGCTGCGCAACTGGATTGTGATGCGTCTTGCACAACATTCGACAGGTGTAATCGTCACCAATCATGAGGATACTGAAAAAATTAACGCATTAACCCGCGTCAAGCTCATCCCCATTGGCAGCAACATCCTGACACCCATGCCACCTGATTTTGATCTTAACTCCTGGCGCAAAAAGGTAGGAGCGCATGAAGGCGATTTTTTGATTGCCTATTTCGGCCTGCTAAATCGCAGCAAAGGCATCGAAAATTTACTCCAGAGCCTGCTTGATCTTCGCGCCAGCGGCATCCCAGCGCGTCTGGTGATGATTGGCGACACCGCCGGGACAAGCGATCCGACCAATGCCGCTTATGCTGCCGAAATTATGAATCGAATCCACACACTCAAGCTCGAAACGATCATCCATCACACAGGTTTTATCGACGATCTCGCCGTTGGCAGTTCCCTCAAAGCCAGCGATGCTGTGGTGCTGCCTTTTTTGGATGGCGCATCCTATCGGCGTGGGAGTTTGATGGCGGCGCTTCAATATGGCTGTGCGATCATCACGACAACGCCACAGACAAACGTGCCAGCTTTTCAGAATCGTGAAAATATGCTGCTTGTGCCGCCCAACGACACACAAACGCTCACGAATGCCCTGCGCGAACTGTACGCTTCGCCCGAACTGCGCTTACACTTGCAAAATGGTGCGGCAAAATTGGCGGCAAATTTTGATTGGTCACACATCGCTGCCGATACGATTGAATTTTTTCAGAGCTTGATCGGAGCGCGCTCGTGAATCGCATTTTTTACGTGATCCTCGCTGCGTATGTGATTCTGGCGACAATCTACAGCATCGTGACGCCGATTTTTGAGGCTTCGGACGAACTCTGGCATTATCCGATGGTCAAGTATCTGGCAGATAATGGCTTACAGCTTCCCCCGCAAGACCCTGCCACTGCCGGCCCCTGGCGGCAGGAAGGCAGCCAACCGCCACTGTACTACATAATTGCTGCGGTCTTGACAGCGGGAATCGATACGTCGGATATGGAAATGGTGCGCCGCGTCAATCCTCATGCAGACATCGGCATCGTCCGGCCTGATGGCAACGCGAATATGATGGTGCATCGCGCCGAAATGGAAGCCTTTCCCTGGCGTGGAACGACGCTGGCGGTACACATTGCGCGATTTTTTTCGATTGCGCTTGGCCTGGGGACGGTGATTGTCACCTACCAACTGGCGCGCGAAATTTTTCCCGATAGCCAGATCATTCCGCTTGGAGCAGCAGCATTCGTCGCCTTTCTGCCGATGTTTTTGTTCATCAGCGGCTCGGTCAACAACGACAATTTATCCAACTTGCTCGGCAATTTGCTCATATTGCTCATCGTGCGCCTGCTCAAAGTGACACACCTCCCCCGCTGGCGCGACTATGCCCTGATCGGCGTGGTGACAGGCGCGGGCTTGCTGGCAAAATTTAACATCGGATTTTTGATCCCGCTGGTGGCGCTGGTGCTGTTGGTGGTCAGCATCCGACTGAAAAATTGGCGGCCTCTGATTTTCGGCGGCCTGATTTCCGGTGCGCTGACAGTTGCGATTGCAGGCTGGTGGTATTGGCGCAATATGCAGCTTTACGGCGACCCGACTGGCTTGAATCATTTTCTCGACATCGTGGGACGGCGCGCGATCCCCGCCAATGCCGCGCAGTTGTGGAGCGAACGCTATAGTTTTACGCAAGCCTTTTGGGGGTTCTTTGGCGGCGTGAACGTACCGATGCCAGAAATTGTCTATCTGATTTTTAGTATCATCAGCGGCCTGGGATTGCTCGGCGCGGCAGCATATTTCGTGACCCGTTTTGTAGGGGAGCAGCGCGACCAACTGAAATCCCTTGTGGATGAGTCGCCCCTACGGTGGTTGCCCATGATAATCGCCATCATCTGGCCGGTCATCTCGTTTATCTCCTATCTGCGTTGGACGGCGGAAACTCCCGCCTCACAGGGGCGATTGATGTTCGGCGCGCTGTCCTGCATCGCCCTGTGGATCATCGTGGGCTTAGTATGGTGGTTGCCACAGCGTTTACGTCCGGCGATTTTGAGTTTGTCGATGGGTTATTTCGCCGTGATCGCCGTCGCCGTGCCAATCTTCGTAATCGCCCCTGCCTATGCCCTACCGCCGCAAATTGAGCCAGCCAGCACCGTTGAATCGTTTAAATTTGCGGACAGCGATTTCAATATTTTTGACCTCAATGCCGCCAGCATCGAGCATTTGACCGTTCAGCCTGAGCAGTACGTTTTGATCGATACGCAATGGCAAACGATGAGCCAAACAGATCGCGATTGGAGTCTGTTCGTGCATCTGGTCACGCCGGATAACGTCATCATCAGCCAGCGCGATATTTATCCTGGCGGCGGCAAACTGGCGACTTCAGATTTATCAGAAGGTCGTGCCTGGGATAACCCCATCGCTGTGTGGATTCCGTTCACGGCTTACGCGCCGATGACGCTGGACGTGCAAATCGGCTGGAATGACCGCTTAACGGGCGAACGGCTTGTCACGTCTGACGGGCAGGATCGTTACACCATTGGGCAAGTTCAACTCATGCCACGCGAATCAGAATTGAATGTGCAAAATCCGATTCGCGTTAATTTTGGCAACTTAATTGAACTCGTCGGCTATCAAATCACCGATCTCAGCCCAATGGCGGGCGGAACGATTGAATTGACGCTCTACTGGCGTGGCCTGGAAAAAATTCCTGACGATTACAAAGTGTTCGCCAATATCATTGACCCCACCACGCTGACCAAATATGCCTCGTCGGATGGAATGCCCGTCAATTGGAACGCGCCAACTTCGACCTGGCAGCCGGGGGAAATCATCGAAGATATGCGTGAGCTGACGCTCAATCCTGATACGCCCACTGTCCCCGGAAATTACGAGCTTGAGCTTGGCCTGTACCGTGAAGCACCGGGCGGCACATTTCCGCGCCTGCGTGTTGTCACACCCGATGGTGGTCAATCTGACGACTTCATTTATCTGAGCCGAATCCGTGTCCTGCCCGCTGGAGATGGGTCATGACTACGCGAATCAAATTATCGCCTGATCTGATTTCTATCCTCATTTTGATCGGCCTGTGGCTGTGGTTCTTCTGGCGGCTGTTCACGCCGATGGAGGGCGATCAGGCATCGCTCGAAAAAGGCGATTTTTCAGGCCAATTCGTGGCGTTCGGCGCATATCAGTATCAACGTTTGGCTCAGGGCGAAATCCCACTCTGGAATCCCTATAACAACGGCGGGATGCCTTTCCTGGCGGACACGCAGGCAGCAGTTTTTTACCCACCCCGGCTGGTCACAATTTTTTTGAGCCGACTCGCGGGTGGCTGGACATATCATGCGCTTGAACTGGAAATGACGGCGCACGTTTTGCTGTTTTCATTGATGATGTACGCGCTGGTGCGGCGGCTGACTCTGGCACAGCCGGGGAGCATCATCGGCGGGCTGGTCGCGGCGATTGTCGCGGCTTACAGCGGCTTTCTTTCCGGCTATCCTCCGCTGCAACTGGCGCTACTCGAAGCTGGAATCTGGCTGCCGCTGGCGATTTTGGGAATCACCGAAGCGACCCGGAGCGAAAAAATCAAATGGCGCTGGTTGGTGCTGACAGGCTTCGCTTACGGCCTGTCATGGATGGCGGGGCATCCTCAAACAAGCTGGTTTTTAACCTATTTGCTGATGGCCTATATTGCTTATCGCGGCACGATTCGAAATATTCCCTGGCAGCAAATTATCATCGGAATCGTTTTATTCGGCGTCATCGGCGGTGGCATGACGGCGGTACAGCTTCTTCCTGGCCTGGAATACCTGCCCCGCACCGCGCGCGTCGGCTTCAGCTACGATTCCAAAGGCAACGGTTTCCCATTCCAAGACCTGATTCAATTCGTTTTCCCCGGCATGATGACGGTTTTTTCGCCACTCTATGTGGGCATCGTTGGGTTAACGCTGGCACTCATCGCAATCTGGCGCAGATTAAAAGGCGGAATTTTTTGGGGGTTGGTGGCGTTCGTCGCTTTAGCCTTGAGCTTCGGCGCAAACAGCGCGATTTTTCCGCTGCTCTATAATCTTCTGCCGGGGCTGCGCTTTTTTCGGGGGCAGGAGCGCGCCGCCTATCTGGTCAGTAACGGCCTCGCGATTTTGGCGG
>Ga0268299_1002753_pt1 | contig 19018 bp, 11 predicted proteins | sample NOBtaG_FD_193484 | JGI IMG/M metagenome (GOLD analysis project Ga0268299, IMG submission 193484) | Activated sludge microbial communities from bioreactor in Nijmegen, Gelderland, Netherland - NOB reactor | ecosystem: Engineered > Bioreactor > Aerobic > Activated sludge | place: Netherlands...
CACCGAGACCAGCAGCGGCAGCAGCACCAGCGCGCCGCCCAGCAGCGAACGCAGCACCAGCGCCGACAGCAGCAGGATGATGGCGCTCACCTGCAGCATGTTCTGCACCTTCTCGCTCACCACGGTGTCGTTCATCGCCGTCTGCACGCCGAGCGTGCCGCCCGCGATCCCGACCTGCACCGGCAGCCCGCGGAAGCGCTCGCTGGCGAACTCCTGCGCACGCCGCAGCAGGTCGCGCGAGAAGACGGCGGAGTCGGTCTTGCTGAGCGCGCGGATGACGCCGTACTGGCCGTCGGCGTCGACGAACGCGCTCAGGCCGTCGGGGCCGGCCGACATCGAGTAGAGGAACAGGTACTGCTCGATCAGCCGCGGCTCGTCGGGGATGGCGTAGAACTCGGGCTTGCCCTCGTTCATCGCCTCGTGCATGCGCTTGACGTGATCCGCCACCGAGGTCACGCCGGCGATCTGCGGGTCCTGCTCGAGGAACGCCTCGAGGTCGCTCACCGCGCGCAGGACCTCGGGCTGGAGGAGCGCCTTGGGCGCGTCGCCCCGCAGCAGCAGGCGCAGGTTGGCGGTGCCCGGCAGCTTCTGATTGAGGAGCGCGTCGTCGATGCGCACCTGCGTCGTGGGCGCGAACCACAGGCGGAAGCTGTTGTCGACGCTCAGGAACGCGAGACCGCCGAGCGCGAGCAGGAAGGCCACCGCCCAGGCGGCGAGGACGCCGTTGCCGTGCCGTAGCACGATGGCGCTCAGGCCTTCGAGGAGAGGGTCGAGCCAGTAGCGCTTGCCCTCGAGCTGGACCTCGCGCGGCTTGGGCGCCGGCATCAGCGAGCGGCAGGCCGGGATGAAGGTCATCTCGATCGTCATCGCGCTCAGGATGCCGCCCGCCAGCAGCAGGCCGAAGGCGCGCACGCTGCTGATGTCGAAGGTCATCAGCGATGCGAAGCCGCCGGCGGCGATCAGGCCGGCGGTGAGCATCACCGGGCCGACCGCGACCAGCGAGCGCACCACCGCTTCGCGGTTGTCCTGCACCAGGTGGTACTCCTCGTAGTAGCGCTTGAGGATCTGCACCGCGTGGCCGGCGCCGATGGCGAGGATGATCACCGGCGTGATCGCGCTCCAGGTGTCCATCGGCATGCGCGCCGCCCCCATGATGCCGAGCGCCCAGACGACGCTCAGCAGCGCCGTCACCAGCGGCAGGACCATCGCCTGGAAGGTGCGGAAGGCCTCGTAGTGGACCAGCCCGATGACGAGGACTGCGATCGGGAAGAGCAGGCCGATCATCGCGGTGTAGCGCCGCAGGGCGACCGACAGCACCGGCGCGCCGGCGAGCGCGATGGTGACCGAGTCGTCGCGCTCGGCCGCCACCAGCTCCTCGATCCGCTGGGCGATGGCGACGTCCGTCAGCCGATCGTCGAAGTCGGCGGCGATGACCGCGGCGCTGCCGTCTTCGGAGACGATGTTGCCGCGGAAGAGATGATCCCTTTCCACCAGCGACCGCACCCGCTCGGCCTCGGCCGCCGTGCGCGGCGCCTCCTCCATCAGCGGGTGGATGTCCATGCCGTCGGCGCCCGCCACCACCGCCTTGACGTACGGGGCCGCCAGGCTGATCAGGCTCGGGTCGATGATGCCGGTGGTGTCGAGCAGCCCCTCGGTGATGCGATGGATCTTGCCGAGGATCTCCGGGGTGAAGACCGTGCCCCGGTTCGCGAGCACGCCGATCATCACCACGGCCTCGCCGCCGAAGCGGTCGGAGATCTCGTTCTGCACCTGCACGTACGGATGGTGCGCCGGGAAGTTCGCCCGCCGCCGGATCTCGAGGCGCAGGTGACTCAACTGGCTCGCCAGCAGGGCGGTCACCAGGCCGACCGCGATCACCACCGCGACGCGATGGCGGACGACGAAACGCGCGTACAGCTCCATCCACGCGGCGCGATCGGAGTGCTGCTCGGGCATGGAAGCGGCGCTCTTAGTACGCGCCGCGCGGCGGGTGCAAACGCGCCGCGCCGCGACCGCTCCGGCGCCGCTGGAAAACTCAAAACCGTATCATTCGGATACGATCCGCCGCGGGGTCGGATCACATGGATACGATCGCCGGCCCGCGCGCTCGGCGCTTCCGTCGCACCGCCGCCGACGCGCACTGCGGCACCATCCTTGCGTTGTGGTTGAGGGGTCGAGAACGACGAATGACCACCGCCCTGGACTCCGCAGACTCCGCGGCCCGATCGAGGGTCGAGATCGATGTCGGCGCCGATCGCTGCGCCGGCCTCGTCGGCTGGTCGCTGTGGTGGCGTGTGGCGCTGCGCGCGGTCCTCGGGGCGGCCTGGCTCTTCGCGGTGGTCGGCCTGGGGGTGGCGCTGCATCATCCCGCCGCGCTGGCGCTGTCCGCTGGTGGTCTGGCGGCCGCCCTCTGGGCCGGGGGCGTGGTGGGCGCGAGCGTCTGGCGCCTGGCGGCGAGCTCGCCCGCCACCGAGGAGGTGGCCCGGCGCTACGGCTGCCGCTCGGCGGGCGGCGCGGCGGCGGTGCAGCGGCGCAGCCTGCGCATCGTCGCGCCGCCCGCCGACCTGGGCGAGCGGGTGGCCGGAGCCCTGCGCGAGCTGTCGCCGCGCACGCAGGTGGTGCGGCTCGACCGGCGCCACTTCGTCGCCCGCTGTCCACGGCGGTGCTGGCACGAGCTGGGGTTGGAGGTCGAGGTCGGCCTCGACGAGCAGACGGACGGATCGGTGGTGGCCGCGGTCGAAGTCAGGCCGTGCGGGTACTGGACGCCTTTCGCCCCCGATCCGTCCGTCCATCCCGACGGCGGCCGCGGCATCCTCGTCGCCGAGGAGTTGCAGCGCGCCCTCCGCCGCCGCATCGAGGGCCGCTGAGCGGGGGTGCGACCTGGGCGCGGCGGCGGGTCGGCGTGCCGGGGGCCTGCGCCCCGTCCGGGGCGCGCTGTGGCGCCGGGCCGGCGCCGACCCCGGGCTCGCGCCCGGGGCTAGGCTCCTGCGCCGCTCCGCGGCGCCCCCGCGGCCCCGCCACCGCAGCGCGGAGCGCGGCGCGGTAGCGGCGGGTCGGCGTGCCGGGGGCCTGCGCCCCGTCCGGGGCGCGCTGTGGCGCCGGGCCGGCGCCGACCCCGGGCTCGCGCCCGGGGCTAAGCTCCTGCGCCGCTCCGCGGCGCCCCCGCGGCCCTGCCTCCTGCACCACGACGCGGCGCGCCCGAGGACCCACTTCCTGCGCTGCGCCGCGGCGCGTCCGCGGGCCCCGCCACTGCAGCGCGGCGCGCCCGGTGAACCTGCCACCGCGCCGTGACACGGCGCGCCCGGGGCGCCGCGGAGCGGCGCAAGGTGGTAGCCCCGGGCGCGAGCCCGGCGTTCCCCGCACCGACGCGCGCCCCGGCAGGGGCGCAGCCTCTCGCGATCCTCGCCACGCCCGGCAGCGCCCGATCGGGCGCCGCGCATCAACCCCGCTTCGCCTCGCGCCCGAAGAGGATGCCGGCGATGCGCCGGATCTGGATCTCGTCCGCCCCCTCGGTGATGCGGTAGCGGCGGTGGTGGCGGTAGATGTGCTCGAACGGCTTGTGGCGCGTGTAGCCGATGCCGCCGTGCACCTGGATGGCGGTGTCGGCGGCCTCGCACACCAGGCGGTTCGCGCGGTAGTTGCACATCGAGACGCGATCGGAGACGTCCATGTGGCTCTTGCGGTCCATCTGCCAGGCGGTCTTGTACACCAGCGTGCGCACCATCTCGCACTCGGTGTTGAGCTCGGCGAGCGGGAACTGGATTGCCTGGTTGGTCCACAGCGGCTTGCCGAACACCAGCCGCTGGCGGGCGTAGGCCACCGCCTCGTTGATGCAGTACTGCGCCGCGCCCACGCCCGAGGCCGCCTGGCGGATGCGGTTCTCGTGCACGAAGTGCTGCGCCAACTGCAGGCCGCCGCCCTCCTCGCCGAAGATCGCGGCGTGCGGCACGCGCACGTTCTCGAACGTCACCTCGGCGTGGTCGCTCGGCATGTTGAAGGTCCACCACATGAACTCGACCTTCACCCCAGGCGTCTCGGTCGGCACGATGAAGCAGGTGATGCCCTTGGCGTCGCCTGGCTTGCCCGAGGTGCGCGCGAACACCATGTCGTAGTTCGCGTGGTGCATGCCCGAGTTGAAGCGCTTGCGCCCGTTGATCACCCAGTCGCCGCCCTGGCGCGAGGCGCTGGTCTCGAGCCAGGTGGCGTCGCTGCCGTGATCGGGCTCGGTCAGGCCGAAGGCCATGCGGTGCGTGCCGGTGATCAGGCCGGGCAGGAACTCGGCCTTCTGCGCCGGCGTGCCGAAGGCGCGCATCATGAGAACCACCGGGAAGTTGCCGACGATCGAGGACTCGTTCTGCAGGTCGTTGTGCAGGCCGAGGCCCTTGGCGGCGAGGTGCTCGCGCACCATCGCCATCGCCAGGTTGCCGGCCTCCTGGCCGCCGAGATCCTTCGGCAGGGAGTAGCGCAGGTGGCCGGCGGCGTCGGCGCGGCGCCGCATCTCCGCCAGCAGCTCCTCCCACTCGCGCCGCGGCACGCCGCCGTTGTCCCAGTCGGTGCGGGCGTGCTCGCGGCGGTGGTCGAAGAACTGCACGTTCTCGCGCTCGAGCGGCTTGATCTCGCGCTCGATGAATTCGTCGAGCTCGGCGAGCTTCTTCTCGATGTCGGCGGGGATGGTGAAGTCCATGGCCGCCGGTCTAGCACCGTCGGCGGCGGCGACAAACTCCGCGCGGCCGATCCAGCAGGACAGCGGAGCCGCGACCGTGAGGGAGCGGTTGGCTGCGTGCCAGCGCGATGCCAACCGCTCCCTGACGGTCGCGGCTCCGAAGGGGTGCGAGACGCGCGCCGATCAGCCCAGGCCGTAGAGGCGGGCGACGTTCTCGCCCAGCACCTTGGCGCGCGCCGCCGGCGAGAGCGGCGCGACGAAGCGCTCGAGCGACGGCACCCAGGTCGAGGGATGGTCGGGGTGCGGGTAGTCGGTGGCCCAGACGAAGTGGTCGGCGCCGACGTGCTCGACGATGCGCGGCGCGGCGGTCTCGTCGGGATCGGCGGAGATGAAGCACTGCCGCCGGAAGTAGTCGCTCGGCTTCATCGACAGCTTCACGCCGCGCGCCGAGATGGTCTCGAAGATGGCGTCCATGCGGTCGAGGAAGGCGCCGATCCAGCCGGCGCCGGCCTCGAGCACTCCCAGCCGCAGCGTCGGGAAGCGCTCGAGCGTGCCGAGGGCGAAGTACGACAGGAACGCCTGCTGCACGCCCTGGCGCAGCATGACGTTGTAGAAGAACTCCGACTCGCGGCCGAGGTGCTGGAAGCGCACCGGCACCGCCCACACCGGCTCGTAGGTCGGATGGATGCCGATCGGCACGTCGAGCTCGCAGGCCTTGGCGTAGAGGACGTCGTGATCCGGATGGCCGTGCGGTTTGCGGGTGTGGGTGAAGGGCGCGAGGAAGGCGCCGCGGCAACCGTCGCCGACGGCGCGCTCGAGCTCCACCGCCGCCGCTGCCGGATCCTGCAGGCTGAGGTGCGCGATCGGCACCAGGCGGCCGTTCGAGCCGCGGCAGAAGTCGGCGATCCAGCGGTTGTAGGCGCGCTGGTAGGCGACCGTGATCTCGGGGTCCTCGACCTCGCACTCCCACAGCAGCCCGATGGTGGGGTAGAGCACCGACTTCACCAGGTTCTCGCGCTCGAGCAGGGCGATGCGCTCGGCCGGATCGCCGGCGCCGTAGGGAATGTGGTCCATGTAGCGCCGCCCCGGGCTCGGCCGCGCGTCCTCCTCGCCCATCGCCCCCATCAGACCGAGCACGCCCTTGCGGGTGCGCTGCGACGGCCGCCCTTCGAGCTCGAGATACTCGAGCCCTTCCTCGTCGGTGCGGATGCGGATCGCCTTCGGCCGGTGCCGCTCCTCGAGGTATTCCTCCCACAGCCAGGCGGGCTCGAGCACGTGCCCGTCCGCGTCGATCGTGCCGTCGTGGGGAAAGCGCTGTACCGTGTACACGGAGCCCTCGGAGAGTTGAGGGCGTAGCACGACGAGGCGAAGAACCGAAGAAGCGACGCCGCGCCCGCCGCCTCTCCGGGTTCTCTCCGCCTCAGTCGAGGTCGCGGCCGTCCATGCCGGCGTTCTTGCGCGCCGTGCGCATCATCTCGTCGACCACCGGGCCCATCTTGGTCGGGTCCTCGACCGGTTCGACCGTCGGGCCACGATGCCAGCCCTCGGCGATGGCGAGGATCTGCCCGGATGCCTCGAAGACGCGGCCGGTGATGTGCGCCGACTGCGTGCTGGCGAGCCAGGTGACGATCGGCGCGATCCAGCGCGGGTGCATGCGGGCCTTGTCCTCTTCGCTGCCCTTGCCCATGCCGAGGTCCTCGGTCAGGCGCGTCAGCGCCCCGGGCGCGATGGCGTTGACGGTGATGCCGTAGCGGCGCAGCTCGCGCGCGGCGATGATCGTGAAGCCGGCGATGCCGGCCTTGGCGGCGCCGTAGTTCGTCTGACCGGCGTTGCCGTAGATGCCCGACACCGAGGTGGTGTTGATCAGCCGGGCATCGACCTTCTCGCCCTTCTTCGACAGGTCGCGCCAGTAGGCGGCGGCGTGGTGCGAGGGAGCGAACGTCCCCTTCAGGTGGACCTTGATGACCGCGTCCCACTCGGCCTCGGTCATGTTCACCAGCATGCGATCGCGCAGGATGCCGGCGTTGTTGACCAGCACGTCGAGGCGGCCGAAGGTCTGGATGGCCTGGTCGATCATGCGCTTGGCGGCGGTGAAGTCGCTGACGTCGTCGCCGTTGGCGATCGCCTCGCCGCCCGCCTTCACGATCTCGTCGACCACTTCCTGCGCCGGGCCGACGGAGGCGCCGGTGCCGTCGCGCGATCCGCCGAGATCGTTGACCACCACCTTGGCGCCGTGGGCCGCCAGCATGAGCGCGTACTCGCGCCCGATGCCGCGTCCGGCACCGGTGATGATCGCCACGCGGCCTTCGCAGAGCTTTGCCATGAGGAACCTCCTTCGCTGTGATTGACCGGTGCAGTCTGGCAAAGGCGCGGATTCAGTGCCAGCGCGGTACCAATCCGGCACCCCATCGGAGCCGCGACCGTCAGGGAGCGGTTGGCTGCGTTCCAGGCGCGAGGCCAACCGCTCCCTGACGGTCGCGGCTCCGATGCCGTGCTACGGCGTGACGATGGCGAACCTGCCGTCGGGCGCGGCGAGCAGCGAGAAGAAGCGCAGCAGGTCGGTGCGGCTGCCCTCGACCTGGAGATCGTCGGAGAACAGCAGCTCCTTCAGCCCCGCCTGCCCGGTCGCGAGCCGCACCAGGAAGGCGCGCGTCAGTTCGACGCTGGCGGCGGCGCCGGGGTCGGGCTGGGCGCGGCGGTGATGCAGCACGGCGTTCTCGATCGTCACCACGTGCGTCTCGTCGAGATCGGTGAAGTGGAAGTTGATCGTCATCTCGGTGCCCTCGGCCTTGGGACCGTCGAGCCGCGACGCCATCGAGGCGAAGAACATCTCGGGCGGCAGGTGCGCCAGCAGCCCGGCGGCGGAGGCGACGTCGATCTGCGACGGCGGCACGCCGTGGCGCAGCTCGTAGGCGCCGGTGAGGTAGACGTCGCGCCACGGGCCCGACTCGGCGCGGTAGCCGAGCTGGTCGTAGGTCGCCGCCAGCAGCGCGCGCGCCTCGTCGTTGCCCGGCTCGGCAAACACCAGGTGATCGAGCAGCGTCGCCGCCCAGCGGTAGTCGCCGGCTTCGAACGCCGCCCTGCCCTTGCGCAGCGCTTCGGCCGCGCCGCCCATCGCCTCGACGTAGCGCTTGCCCTCCTCCTCCGGCGGCAGCGGGTCGAGGTTCGCCGGGTTGCCGTCGTACCAGCCGAAGTAGAACTGGTAGACCGCCTTGGCGTTGTGCCGCACCGTGCCGTAGTAGCCGCGGTTGGCGAACACCGGTCGCAGCGATTCCGGCAGGTCGATCTCCTCGGCGATCTCGCGCGGCGTCGCCCCCTGGTTCGCCAGCCGCAGGGTCTGGTCGTGCAGGTAGCGATAGGTGTCGCGCTGCTGCTTCAGGTACGCCCGCACGCGCGCGTTGTCCCACACCGGCCAGTGGTGGCTGGCGAACACCACCTCGGCGTCGCCGAAGCGGTGCAGGGCGTCGTCGATGTAGCCGCTCCACTTGAGCGCGTCGCGCACCTTCGCGCCGCGCAGGGTGTAGAGGTTGTGCATCGTGTGGCTGACGATCTCGGCGCCGCAGTAGGCCTTGTGGTCGGGCAGGTAGAACGCCAGCTCGGCCGGCGCCTCGGAGTCGGGCGCGTACTGGAAGACGAAGCGGACGCCGTCGATCTCCATCTCCTGGGGCGTGTGGTCGACCAGCTCGGTCGGCTCGGCGATGTCGATCGTGCCCCGCGCCGGCTGCTTGCCGAGGCCGGTGTCGACGTGGCCGCGCTCGGAGCGCGCCAGCGGCATGCCGTACATGTACGAGGCGCGCCGGCCCATGGCCGTGCCGGCGTAGACGTTCTCGCTGGTCGCCTCCTCGAGGAAGGCGCGCGGCGCGACGATGCGCAGCGCGTCGCGCGCCGGCCCCGGCGGCGGCAGCACCGCGTCGATGCCGGCGAAGTGGTCGATGTGGCTGTGGGTGAAGATCACCGCCACCACCGGCTTGTCGGCGCCGAGGTGGCCGCGCGCCAGCGCCAGCGCCGCCGCCGCCGTCTCGCGCGAGGTCAGCGGGTCGACCACGATCCAGCCGGTCTTGCCTTCGATCAGGGTCATGTTCGACAGGTCGTAACCGCGCACCTGGTAGACGCCGTCGACCACGCGGAAGAGCCCGTGAATGCCGTTGAGCTGCGCCTGCCGCCAGAGGCTCGGGTTGACGCTCGCCGGCGCCTCGCCGCGCACGAAGTCGTAGGCGCTCGTGTCCCACACCGTCCGACCGGCGGCATCCTCGATCAGCACGCGCGGCTCGCTCACCAACAGACCGCGGCGCGCGTCCTCGAAGTCCTGCTGCTCGGCGAGCGGCAGCTCGCGCGCCACCGCGGCGTTGGCCGCGCGCGTCGCATCGGTCGCCGCGGTGTTGCCCTGCGCGTCGGTTGCGCCGGGCTGCGGCGCCTCCGAGCGACACGCCGCCAGCACCAGCGCGAGCACCGCCGGGAACGTTCGAATCCTCATACGCACCTCCCGAAAGGGCGGAGACTCCCCCTTTTCGGCCGCGAGGACAACAAGCGCGACAGCGCCACCCGGGCGGCGGCGCCCGGCGACCACGGCTGCACCATCCAGCCGATGCTGAAGCGCTGCGTCTCGGAGTAGATCGCGTGCCACAGGTGGCGCTCGCGGCCGATCTCGAACAGGCGCAGATCCCAGACGCCGTCGAGCGACGTGACCACGCGGCCGTCGCGCGGGTCGCGGTAGCGGAAGAACGAGCGGCCGGGCTCCTCGGCGTGGCTGAGGTAGAGACGCCAACCGGGATAGGCGCGGTTGGTGTGCCAGCCGAAATACGTCCCCGGCGGATACCACCACTGGCCCGCCGGCCGAACGACCAGCCGCACCCCCGCCCCGAAGGCCGCCGGCAGCCAACGCGCGAAGGCGTCGTCGAGCTCGCGCCGCCGGCGCGCGACCTCCTCGCTCCGCACCGCCCCTCGGGTGTGACGGGCATTGAAGGGCAGGGCGGTGGCGAGGTCGCGCTGCGCGACGATGCCGCCGACGGCGTCGCCCGCCGCCAGCGCACTCGCCAGCGCCGCCTCCGAGACCGCGCCGGTGACCGCCTCGCGGGCGGCGAGGACGTCGCCCGCGGCCGTCACCGACGAGGGCGCGATCGGCGAGGGCATCCAGCTGGCCGCCCCGGGCGCGGTGACGACGTCGCCCGCACCCGCCGGCGCCGCGCCGGCGGCTTCGCGCTGCGCCGCGAAGGTCGCCAGCGCCAGCGTCCGCACCGCCGCCGGCAGCGGCGGATCGCGCATCTCGCGATACGGCACCGCCGGATCGAGCGCCAGCGCGTGGTCGCTCACGAAACCCCCTGCGACTGCGCCACCACCAGGCGGAGCTTGCCCGACCGCTCCGCCGCCAATCGCTCGTGGCGCTCGGGATGCACGCGCGCGCCCGCTCCCAACAGGTGCTCGAGCCGTTGCGCCAGCCCGGCGGCGACGCGTTCGAAGTCGGCCGGCGCGATCACCAGGCGCAGGACGAAGTCGGCCGGGCCGCGCTGCACCACCTGGTACTGCAACACCGCAGGGCAGTCGCGCACGACCCCCCACACCGCGCGCGGGTGCAGCAGACGGCCGTCGGGCAGCGGCAGCATGTCCTCGACGCGCCCCTCGAGATCCTCGAGCATTGGCAGCGTGCGCCCGCAGGGGCAGGGCGTCGCGCTGGCCGCGGCCACGTCGCCCAGCCGGTAGTTGAGCAACACCGTGCCACGGTTCACCAGGTTGGAGATCACCACCTGGCCGGCCGCGCCCGGCGGCAGCGTGCCGCCTTCGCCGTCGACGATGCGGACGTGGCACAGGTCCTCGTGCAGGTGGAAGCCGCGCCGCTCCTCGCACAGGAAGGCGATCTTGAACGCTTCGACCGCGCTGTAGAACGAGAGCAGCGGCGCGCCCAGACTCGCCTCGATCTCGCGCCGCCGCTCGCGCGAGAGCGCTTCGGCGGTGTAGATCAGCACCCTCGGGCGCGGCAGCGACACCTCGCCGCGCGCCACCGCGCGCGCCAGCGCGGCGAGGTAATTGCCGAAGCCGGCGATCACGTCGGGGCGGAAGTCGGCCAGCGTCGCCGCGACTTCGGCAAAGGACGACATCACCGAGAGCTGGATGCGCTGCGGACGCCGGAACAGGGTCGCCGCGCGGTAGAACTCGCGCACGCGGTCGATGGTGCCGCGGGGATAGCCGATCGTCGCCTCGCGATAATCGAGCTCCCTTCCCACCAGCGCGGTCACCACCTGTCGCTCGCGCTCGCCGTAGGCGACGTTGGCGAGCAGCGAGCGACGGTCGTGAAAGATCGGCGCGGGCTTGCCGCTCGTACCGCTGCTGACGAAGGGGATGGCGCTGCGACCCGCGCGCGAGGTCGAGACGAAGCGCTCCGGATCGCGGCGCAGGTCGTCCTTGTCGATCAGGGGCAGGCGCGCCAGGTCGGCGGCGCAGCGGATGTCGCCGGCCTCGAGGCCGAGGCGCCGGAAGGTCTCCCGATACCACGGGACGGTCGTCGCCGCGTAGCGCGCCATCGCGGCCGCGCGCGCGTCGCGCAGCGCGGCGATGCGAGCGCGCGGCGTGTGCGCGATCGAGCGCTGGCGCGGCAGGTGCGCCAGGACGACCAGGCTCCCGAACGTCTTGCGGAGGATCGGCGGCGCCATCGCCATGGGCGGCGCCGTCGTAGCAGGTCGCGCTCCGGCGCGCGACCGTCTGGGGTCTGTTGCACGCCCCTACGGCACGCCCTCGGAGCTGGCGTGAGGGCTCGCCGGTCGCTGCCCAGCGCCGCTTGCAGGGAGTGGAGGTCGTGCTATCGGCGAGCGAACGTGGAGCCGAAGTCTCTCACCATCGCGGCGATGCTGGCGGCGCGCGCCGGCGACGGCGGCGCGCGGCCCGCGATCCTCGCGCCGCGCGGCGACGGACTGACGCACGCCGAGCTGGGGCGCGCGCTGGCACGCGCCCGCACCGCCCTGCGCGAGCGCGGCATCGGCAGTCGCGACCGCGTCGCGATCGTCCTCCCCAACGGCGCCGAGATGGCGGTCGCCTTCCTCTCGGTCGCCGCCGCGGCGGCCGCCGCGCCACTCAACCCCGCCTACACCGAGAGCGAGCTGGCCTTCTCGTTCTCGGACCTGCGAGTGCGCGCGGTGCTGCTCGGCGCCGAACCGCTGCCGGCGGCGGTGGCGGCGGCGCAGCGCCTCTCCCTTCCCGTCCTCACCCTGCGCCCGCGGGCGGGCGAGCCGGCAGGCGCGTTCGATCTCGAGGGAGCGGCAGTGTCCGGCGAGGCGAACGACTCCGACCCCGGCCCGGAGGACGTCGCGCTGGTGCTGCACACCTCGGGCACGACCGCGCGGCCGAAGATCGTGCCGCTGACGCAGCGCAACCTCGTCCGCTCCGCGCTCGCCATCCAGCGCTGGCTGGCGCTGGGCGCGGACGACCGCTGTCTCAACGCGATGCCGCTGTTCCACATCCACGGCCTGATGGCCGCCCTGCTCGCGTCGCTCGCTGGCGGCGGCAGCGCGGTGTGCACCGCCGGCTTCCGCGCCGCCGAGCTGGAGGGATGGCTCACCCGTCTGGCACCGACCTGGTACACCGCCGTGCCGACGATCCATCAGGCCGTGCTCGACGCGACCGCGGCCGGCAGCGCGGCGCGCGACGCCCGCCTGCGCTTCGTGCGCTCCTCCTCGGCGCCGCTGCCGGCGCGCCTGCTGCACGAGCTCGAGGCGCGCTTCGGCGCGCCGGTGGTCGAGGCCTACGGCATGACGGAAGCGTCGCACCAGATCGCCAGCAACCCCGTCACTGGCGGGCGCCGAGCGGGCTCGGTCGGCGTGGCCGTCGGGGTCGAGGTCGCGGTGGTGGACACAGCGGGCCGGCCGCTGCCGCCCGGCACCGCCGGCGAAGTGGTGATCCGCGGCGAGTCCGTCACTGCCGGCTACGAGAACGACGAGGCGGCCAACCGCGCGGCCTTTCTCGCCGGCGGCTGGCTGCGGACCGGCGACCAGGGCGTGCTCGGCGAGGACGGCGACCTCCGCCTCACCGGCCGTCTGAAGGAGCTCATCAACCGCGGCGGCGAGAAGATCGCGCCGCGCGAGATCGAGGAGGCGCTGCTGCGCCATCCCGAGGTCGCGCAGGCGGTGGCGTTCGCCGCGCCCCACCCGACGCTCGGGGAAGAGGTCGCCGCGGCGGTCGTCCTGCGCGGCGCCCACGGGCCTGCCGGCGAGTGCGCGGGCCGAGAGGCAACCACCGACGACCTGCGGCACACCGCTGGGGTCGCGGGCCGAGAGGCGATTGCCGACGAGCTGCGGCGCACCGCCGCCGCGACCCTGGCGGCGTTCAAGGTGCCGCGGCGCATCGCGATCGTCGCCGAGATCCCCAAGGGCGCCACCGGCAAGGTGCAGCGCGCCGGCCTGGCCCACGCCCTCGGCCTCGACCGGGCCGGCAGCGGCGGCGAGCCGGCGCGCTCGCCGCTCGAGCGGGCGGCCGCGGCGGAGTGGGCGCGCATCCTGGGCGTCGAGCGGGTCGGCCTCGAGGACGACTTCTTCGACCTCGGCGGCGACTCGCTGGCGGCGGTCGAGATGATGGAGGCGATGGCCGTGCTGCTCGAAGGCGAAGTGCCGATCGCCGACTTCCTCGAGCGGCCGACGATCGCGAACCTGCTGGCGCTGCGGCAGCGCGGGCGCGCCGAGGATCCCGACCTCGTGCCGCTGCGCAGTCGCGGCGACGAGCCGCCGATCTTCTGCACCACGCTGCACGACGGCGGTCTCTGGCGCGTCGCGCGGCTGATGCGTCATCTCCCCCGCGCGGCACCGGTCCTCGGCCTGCGCCTGCCGCCGGTGCCGGCGCAGGGCGCGCCGGCGTCGATCGAGCAGATCGCCGCGCGCCACGTGGCGGTGCTGGAGCGGGTCCACCCCGACGGCCCGGTGCGCCTGGTGGGCCCGTGCTTCGGCGGAACGGTCGCGCTCGCGATGGCGATCGAGCTGGAGCGGCGCGGGCGGCCGGTCGAGCTGCTGGCGATGCTCAACAGCTTCAACCGCGGCTGGCGCAACGATGCCGCCGCGGTCGCAGCCGCCGGGACGGTGCTGCGCGCCCGCCACCTGCTCGCCCGGCTGCGCTTCCACGCCGAGCGCCTGCGCGCACGCGCACCGCGCGAGGGCCTCGCCTATCTGCAGGCGCGCGCCGAGCTGGTCCGGCGGCAGTCGATCGAGCGCCTGCGGCACCTCGCCTTCGAGCTCGCCGTCGGCAGCGGCCTGCCGCGGCCGGCGGCGCTGCGGCGGATCGCCGACGCCAGCCGCTGGGCGCAGGCGCGCTACCGGCCGCGCCCCTACGGCGGACGCGTGCTGCTGGTGCGCGCGGGCGCGCCGATCGCCGGCGTCTACCCGCTGCCCCTGCTGGGCTGGGCGGGGACGCTGCGCGGCGAGGTCGAGGTGATGGAGCTGGCCTGCGAGCAGCTCGAGCTGTGGAGCGACGAGGCGCTCATGCGTCAGGTCGCCTGCCGCATCGCCGCAGCCCTGCCGGGTGGCCGCGATGGGACGGAAGGAAGCCGCGGATGAACGCGGATGGACGCGGATCGCGCTGGCCTCCCGGGCCTTCCCCCGGCCTCGCACCACGGCAGGCGCTACAGTATTCGGATCGGCGATGCCGGCGCCGCTCCAGTTCTTCGCGACCACCGCCAAGTGCCTCGAGCCGCTGCTCGCCGAGGAGCTCGCGGCCGTCGGCGCGCGCGACGTGCAGGCGGAACGCGCCGGGGTTTCGTTCGGCGGCCCGCTCGAGGCCGCCTACCGCGCCTGCCTGTGGTCGCGCGTCGCCAACCGCGTCCTGCTGCCGCTCGCCTCCTTCCGCGCCGCCACCCCCGAGGCCCTGTACGAAGGCGTGCGGCGGATCGACTGGCGCGATCACCTCGACGCGCGCGGCACGCTGGCGGTCGACGCCGCGCTCTCCGACTCGCGCCTGACGCACTCGCACTACGCCGCGCTCAAGGCCAAGGACGCGATCGTCGACCAGTTCCGCGATCGCAGCGGCACGCGGCCGTCGGTCGACACCGTTCGCCCCGACGTGCGGGTCAACGTCTACGTCCAGCGCGACCGCGCCACCGTCAGCCTCGACCTCTCCGGCGACAGCCTGCACCGCCGCGCCTACCGCGAGCGCGGCCACGCGGCGCCGCTGAAGGAGACGCTGGCGGCGGCGATCCTGCTGCTGGCGGAGTGGCCGCGGCTGGCGCGCGAGCGCGCGCCGCTGATCGATCCGATGTGCGGCTCCGGCACGATCGCGATCGAGGCCGCGATGATCGCGGCCGACATCGCGCCGGGCCGGCAGCACGCCCACTTCGGCTTCCGCGGCTGGCGCGGGCACGACGAGGCGCTCTGGCGCCGGCTGCTGGCGGAGGCCGACGAGCGCGTCGTCCGCGATCCCAAGCGCCTGCCGCTGATCCGCGGCTTCGACGCCGAGGCGCGGGCGGTGCGGGCGGCGCTGGCCAACGTCGAGCGCGCCGGGCTGCGCGCGCGCGTGCACGTCGAGAAGCGCGCGCTCGGCGAGTGCGCGCCGCCGGCGATCCCCGCCACCGGAATCGTGGTCGCCAACCCGCCCTATGGCGAGCGCCTGGGCGAGCGCGAAGCGCTCGCGCCGCTCTACGCCGAGATCGGCGACGTGCTGCGGCGCCACTTTCCCGGCTGGACCGGCTGGATCCTCACCGGCAACCCCGACCTCGCAAAGCGCATCGGCCTGCGGCCGGCGCGGCGTATCCCGCTCTGGAACGGCGCGATCGAGTGCCGCCTGCTGTGCTTCCCGATCTCGCCCGAGCCGGTGCGCGACGCCGCCGGCCCACGCTGGCGGCGGGAGTGAGCGCGCGTTTGTGTGCGCCCGCTGCAGTTGCTAGCCGGTTCTGGAGTGCGGCGGTCACCGTCGCTCTGGATGGTCGACTCGAAGAATCCAGAGCGGCGGTGACCGCCGCACTCCAGACCGAGGCAGAGCGAACGGAGGACCCATGGCGATCGACTTCAGCTTTCCACCCGAGATCGAGGAGATCCGGCAGCGCGTGCGCGAGTTCGTCGAGAAGGAGGTGCGCCCGCGCGAGCAGAAGATCGAAGAGAAGCCCGACGACCGGCGCTTCATGATCGAGCAGATCATCGAGATGCGTGGCGCGGCCAAGGAGTGGGGGCTGTGGCTGCCGCACATGCCGAAGGAGCTTGGCGGCATGGGGCTCGGGCACGTCGCCATGGCGAGCGTCTCGGCCGAGGCGGCCAAGTCCGGTTTCGGGCCGTTCGCGCTCAACGCCCAGGCCCCCGACGAGGGCAACATGCACACCCTCCTGCACTGGGCCAACGAGGCGCAGAAGGAGAAGTATCTGAAGCCGCTGTGCGACGGCTGGGTGCGCTCGTGCTTCGCCATGACCGAGCCGGAGGTCGCCGGCTCCGACCCGACCCTGATCCAGACGCGCGCCGTGCTCGACGGCGACACCTGGGTGATCAACGGGCACAAGTGGTTCATCTCGGGCGCGCGCGGCGCCAAGTTCGCCATCCTCATCGCCCGCACCGAGCACGCCCCCGAGATTCCGCAGGCGGCCAACTCCGCCTTCCTCGTCGACCTGCCGGCCGAGGGCTGGAACGTCGTGCGCGACGTCTCCACCATGAGCGGCAGCCACAACCACTGCGAGATCCGCATCGAGAACCTGCGGGTGCCGCGCGAGAACATGCTCGGCGGACGCGGGCAGGGGCACCTGCTCGGCCAGGCCCGCCTCGGGCCGGCGCGGCTGGCGCACTGCATGCGCTGGATCGGCCAGGCCGAGATCGCGCTCGACATGACCGTCGACCGCGCCACCAAGCGCTACGCGCACGGCTCCTACCTGGCGGAGAAGCAGGGCATCCAGTGGATGATCGCCGACTCGGCGATGGAGCTCTACCAGTGCAAGCTGATGGTGCTGCACGCCGCCTACAAGATCGACCGCGGCGAGGACTTCCGCAGCGAGGTGTCGATGGCCAAGCACTTCGTCGCCAACGCCCTCAACCGCATCGTCGACCGCGCCATCCAGGTGCACGGCGCGCTCGGCTACTCGCTCGACACGCCGCTGGCGCGCATGGCGCAACACGCCCGCTGGGCGCGCTTCGCCGACGGCGCCGACGAGGTGCACCAGTGGCGCATCGCGCAGCGCACGATCGACGCCTACAAGAAGGACGGCTCGACCGCGGCGGCCACCGGCGGCCTGCCGCTGTAGGGCCGGACGGTTCGCGGGATCTCGCGCAGGCGCGCTCGGCAGGCGTGCCTGCACTGGGACCGCCGACGTCCGTGGCCGCCGGAGCGAGCCGATGAAGCGGGTCCTCTCCTCCCTTCTCGCGACGCGCCTCGCCTCAACGCCGGATCGTCTCTTCCTGGTCGACGGCGAGACGCGCCTGACCTTCGCCGCCTTCGCGCGGCGCGTCGAAGCGACGGCGGGCGGCTTGCAGCGCCTCGGCATCGGCGCGGGCGACGTCGTCTCCTGGCAACTGCCGAGCTGGTGGGAAGGCGCCGTGCTGGCGGTGGCGATCGATTCGCTCGGCGCGATCGGCAATCCGATCCTGCCGATCTATCGCGAGCGCGAGCTCGGCTTCATCGCGCGCCAGGCGCGCAGCCGCGCCCTCTTCGTGCCCGGCGTCTTCCGCGGCTTCGACCATCGCGAGCTGGCGGCGCCGCTGCGCGCGACCGTCGAGCATCTCGTGGTCGTGCGCGACGCGGCGCCGGCGGGCATGCGCGCCTGGACCGACCTCGCGAGCGCCGATCCCCGGCCCCTGACGGTCGCGGCTCCGAGTGCGCGCGAGGACGTGGCGTTTCTGTTCTACACCTCCGGCACCACGGCGGAGCCCAAGGGAGTGATGCACACCGGCGACAGCATCGCCGCCTTCGCGCGTGCCAACGCGGCGGTGGCCGGGGCCAGCGACGCCGACATCGCCCTGCTGCAGTTCCCGCTCACCCACATCGGCGGCATCGGCGCGTTCCTGGCGCTGCCGCTGCTGCTCGGCTCGCGCGTCGTCTACCTCGACGCCTGGGATCCCGAGCGCGCCCTCGCGTTGATCGAGCGCGAGGGCGTCACCAGCGCCGGCGGCCCGCCCGCGATCCTGCAGGGACTGCTGGCCGCGCCCGGCTTCCGGCCCGAGCGCGTGCGCAGCCTCCGCCTCGCCGCCACCGGCGCCGCCGACATCCCGCCCGAGCTGGTGCGCGCGGTGCGCCGCCGCCTCGCGCCGGTCAGCTATCGCTCCTACGGCCTGACCGAGTGCCCGATGTTCACCTCCGGCACGATCGCGGACGACGAGGAGAGCTGCGCCACCACCGACGGCCGACCGACGCCGGGCTGCGTCGCCCGCATCGTCGGCGACGACGGCCGCGCCCTGCCGACCGGCGAGGAGGGCGAGATCGAGGCCTTCGGCCCGCAGCTCTGCGCCGGCTACCTCGACGCCGCCCTCGACGCCGACGCCTTCACCGCCGACGGCTTCCTGCGCACCGGCGACCTCGGCGTGCTCGACGCCGGCGGTCGCCTGCGCGTCACCGGGCGGAAGAAGGACATCATCATCCGCAAGGGCGAGAACCTGAGCGCCAAGGCGATCGAGGACGTCCTGCACGAGCACCCCGCGATCGCCGAGGCCGCCGTCATCGGCCTGCCCGATGCGGCCAGCGGCGAGCGCGTCTGCGCCTGCATCGTGCCGCGACCGGGCGGGGCCCTCGGCCTGGCGGAGATCCGCGCCTTCATGGAGAGCCGCGGCGTCATGCGGCAGAAGACGCCGGAGCAGGTCGAGGTGCTCGACGCGCTGCCGCGCAACGCCACCGGCAAGGTGCTCAAGTGGGAGCTGCGCCGGCGCTTCGGCTGATCTGGAGTGCGGCGGTCACCGCCGCTCTGGATCGCTCCCATCCAGAGCGGCGGTGACCGCCGCACTCCAGATCTGTTTGCCGAAGCCGAGGCGGTCGCAGAAGGCCGGCCATTCCGGCCGCGGCCCGCGCCAGGCGAGGTCGTCGAGCGACTGCGCCAGCGGCACGTCCGTGCGCAGCGTCGCCAGCGTGCGGTAGAGCAGCGCGTCGTCGAAGCGGCTGAACAACGTCTCCGCCAGGCGCCCCACACCGCGCAGCGGCACGCCCCACCTCGCCGGGTCGCGCGGGATCTCCTCCAGCCGACGCCACGCCGACAGCACGGCGGCGGCGCTCTTCCGCCCCCAGCCCGGAATCCCGGGGATGCCGTCGGCGCTGTCGCCGACCAGCGCGAGGAAGTCGGGGATCGAGGCCGGCGACACGCCGAACTTCTCCACCACGTCGGCCTCGGCGTAGGTCTTGCGGCGGACGCGGTCGTGGGTGACGACGCGCTCGCCGCGGACGCACTGGGCGAGATCCTTGTCGGGCGAGAGGATCACCACCTGCTCGACC
>Ga0268299_1002755_pt1 | contig 18991 bp, 14 predicted proteins | sample NOBtaG_FD_193484 | JGI IMG/M metagenome (GOLD analysis project Ga0268299, IMG submission 193484) | Activated sludge microbial communities from bioreactor in Nijmegen, Gelderland, Netherland - NOB reactor | ecosystem: Engineered > Bioreactor > Aerobic > Activated sludge | place: Netherlands...
GAACTGGGGCCTGGCGACGGGGCCATCACCCAGTACATCCTCGAACGGTTGAAGCCGGATGCCCGCGTGCTGGTGTTCGAGATCAACGACAGCTTTATTGAAAAACTCCGCGACACCTTCGATGACCCGCGAATGACCCTGATCCACGACTCCGCCGAGCACATCGGCAAGCACCTCGCCGAACACGGGATCGAATCGGTGGACTACATCATCTCCGGCATTCCGTTCGTCATGCTTCCCGAAGTGCTCGCCACGCGCATCACCAAGGAGTGCCGCCGGTGGCTGAGGCCTGGAGGGTGGTTCATCCAGTTTCACTATTCCCCCCTGCTCGTGCAATTTTACCGCCGTATTTTTGGCAACGCCGACATGGATTTCATCCCGCTGAATATCCCGCCGGCGTTCGTCGTTTCCTGTCAAAAAAATGAACCCACTCTTCCCGATGATGAAAAATAATGTGCAAAAACCCATGAACCGGCTTTATGTCCTGCTGCTCTTTTCCGGTCTTGCCTGCCTGCAAACCGCCTGCGGCCCCGACTATTATTTTCAGGAAACAAAACCGATTGCCGACGGGCGCTGGGCCTATCCGGACACACTCGACTTCCGGTTCACGGTGTCGGACACGTTGGCCACCTACAACCTGTACCTCGACTTCGAGTACGCCGACACGTTCTCTACCCAAAATATTTACGTCAAGTTGCACACTCGTTTCCCCGATGGCAATCGGCTCGGCAAGCAAAAGTCGTTCGACCTGTTCGACGGGCAGGGGCAGCCCTTGGGCGAGTGTTCCGGCGGCACCTGCCGCCTACACGCCGTGCTCCAGGAGCGGGCTTTTTTCAACCAGCCGGGCGAGTACGTCATCACGCTGGAGCAGTACACCCGCAGCAATCCGCTGCCCGGCGTGCGGTCTGTCGGATTGACGCTGGAGGCGACGGCGGTGCGGCGGTAAAACAGGGGAGTGTTTCTTACCCGGTTGTTCGGCGAGATCGCAGGAAGGAAATCCCGATCCCTGCCCCGGGATACCAGTGGTTGTCCGGATACTCCTGGAAAAACAAAAACTGGCGGCCCGTTTCCAGCGAAAAATTCAGCAAAGCGGGACTGACCTCGGCATTGTCGCTGAGAATGATGGAGCGCTCGTGCAGGCGTTCCTGAATCGTGCGGTATTCCCGGTACTCGTAGTCCATGGAATGATCGCTGTCGTTTATGAACAGGTCAATCGGCACTTGCATGTTCGACAGGCTTTCGATCGAGTCGCCGTACAGGATTGCCCCCACTTCGGCGTATTTCCCGCACAGCAGGTAGCCCGCTTTTGGGTTGATGTCAGTTCCGTAGTATTGTCCGGCATGCCCTTCCGCCCGGTTTCGGAGCAGGGCCGCGCACAACAACACGGCCCCGAGGCCCTTGTCCACCCCCGTTTCCACGACGAGTTTCGGTTTCATCACCCGGACAAACACATACCAGCCCAGCCGCCGCGCGAACTTGGCTTCCGCGTCGGCAAAAATCCCCAGTTCGGATTTTTTCACCTGCTCGGCGACGTGGTCCCGCAAATCCCGATCGTTCTGCGCCTCCTCGAGGTACCGCCATACGGTTGGATAGTCCATCTCCAGCACCACTGCCAAGGTGCAGGCCAAGTACCGCATGTTGTTTGGGGTCAGGTCGTAGGTCACGTTGGTGTCTTCCCGCGAGTGCAGGCCCCAGTGCAGGATTTGCCGATACCGGTAGTTGTACAGTTTCGTGGCGTAATAAATGCGGCGGAGAAAATTCAAAAACCAGATTCGTTTCAAAAACGATTTGATGCGCATTGGTTGATCGTATTTTTTTGAGATGAATTTCCTTACTGTTTTTTCCCGGTCGCCGCAGCCGCCCGTTCCATCCAGGGCTGTGCCTCTTCGGGCCGCCCCATATCGCGGTACGCCGAGCCGATGTACTGGAGCAGCGTGGCGTTTTCCGGTTCGTATTTCAGGCCCTCCTGCCATTGTTCGATGGCCTCCGGGAATCGTTTTTGCATGGCCAGTACGGCGCCGAGATTGCGCCGGGCGTCAATGAACCGGGGGTTGATGGACACCGACTTGCGGTACACCGTCTCGGCGGAATCGAGTTGTTGGCGAAGGAAATAAATGAAGCCGAGATTGGACAGCACCTTGTCGTCGTTCGGGCGGTACTTGAGCGCTTTTTGGTAGTCGTCGTAGGCCTGGTCGTATTTGCCGAGGCGGAAGTAGGCCAGTCCCCGGCTGCCGTAGGCATCGTGGTAGTCCGGAAAAAGTTCGATGGCGCGCGAGTGGAACCCGATGGCTTTGTTCACCCAAGTCGAGTCGAACACTTGCCCGGTTTCCTCGTTCATGCCTTCCTTGATGGTTTCGATGCCGAGGTGGTAGTTCAGTTTGGCGCAGTTGGGCGAGTGCGGAACGTCGGCCTTGTACAGCGTGTAGCTCGTGTACCACGCCGGATTGCGCTGTACGGTCAGGAAGCTGTACACGGCCAGAATGACGATTGCCACGCCCCACACGACCGCGCCATTCCCGTTGGGGTTGCGCACCTGATCCGAAGCCGGTGCGTCCGTTTCGGGTTCAATTTTGAACAAGAGGGCAAAAATGCTGGCCAAGCCCAGCGCATACCCCCACGAAGGCACGTACAGCACCCGCTCGCCGTAGGACGTGCCGATGAGCATGAGCACATTGCTGAACAGGGAAAAAGCGACGAGATAGAACAGGATGGCATACGACAGGAGATGTTTTTTGCGCAGGTTCAGCACCGCCCACCCCAACATGCCTGCATACGCGAAAAACCCGCCCAATGCGCGCCAGTCGGCAAAGGTCACCGGTTTCATCTGCGGGTAGCCGAGGTCGCTGACGAGCGGGTGTGGCACAAGCAACGTTTTCAGGTACATCCCGCACATCAGGAAGGCCGAGGCAAGGCGCGAGGCGCGGTCTTTGGCAAGTACGATAAAATTGTCCAGCCCGGAGTATGTTTCCGGATAGGGCTGGGCGCTGAGCACCGAGTGGCGGATGGCGAGAAAAACAACCGCCGGAAGAAGGAACAGCGCCGAAACGCGCAGGTTTTGGCTCAGCGAACGGTCGGTGAAAAACCAGATCGTCAGCGGGATAATCGCCAAAAATGTGATCGAACTTTCCTTGGAAAACATGGCCACGGTGTACGACAGCAGGGCTGCCGCCAGCCAACCGGACTTGCTGGTGTCGAAGTAGCGCCACACCCCGTAGAGCGATGCGGTACAGAAAAACAGGGCCAGAATCTCGTCGAGGCTTTTGATGTTGGCCACCACTTCCGTGTGCACCGGATGGGCGATGAAAAACAGCACAGCAAGAGCCGGCACCACCGGGTGGTACGCGATCAGAATGCGCCGCCAGGTGATCCACAGCAGCCAGCCGCTCAGGCCGTACATGACAGCGTTCATGACGTGACCGACCATAGGATTATCGGGCGACAACTGCCATTGCAGCGAAAAAATGAGCAGCGAAAACGGGCGGTACAGCGAGCCGGGGCTGTTCCAGGCGCCGTAACGGTACTCGGTGGAAAACATCAGCCCGATGTTCTTGAGGCCGCCCTTCGTCACCCAGTTTTCCTTGATGACGGAGTAGTCGTCGAGGCAGTACACATGCCCGAACGTATTGAGATACAAAACGAAACCAAGGGCGGCGGCGACAAGTCCGACCCATGCAGGCCCCAGGTTCAATTGGGAACTCTCAGCAAGTTTCCTGTGGGCCGGGGAGGCAAAATGCTGTTTGCGAGCGAGTGGCGAAGGGGCGTTTTTGCTCAATTTTCGTTTCGACATGACGGACGCGATTCGTTTGCGGCGAAAGTAGGCGAATTGCTCGAAACAGCGAATGTTAAGGTTTCTCAAAAAAACCTTTGGATGTCCGGCCAACTTTATACTTTTGAACCCGTTTTACACAGCAACTGATTTGATTCACAAAAAAATGTTTCTCGTTATGAAAAAAGGTCTTTTCCTCCTCTCTTTCCTCTTCGTGCTCGGCATCGCTGCCGCTAATGCCCAAAGCTGCGCTGGCGCTTCTGCTGCTGCGCCCAAATCCTGCTGCATGTCCAAATCCGCTGCCGCCAAGGCAGCTGCCTCTGACGCTTCCATCGAGAAACGTACGGCAGAAGACGGCTCGGTATCGTACGTCCGCAAAGAGTCCGACACGGAAGGCAACGTAAAATTCGTCAGCGTTCAGTACGACGCGGCTACCAGCACGTTCGTGAACGTGGCTCCGAAAGGTGCCGTGGCCGAAGGCGGCATGGTGAAAAAATCCTGCTCGGCTGAAGAAATGAAGGCTTGTGCCGGCAAGAGCGACATGAAAGCCTGCGCCGGCAAAGGCGAAGGCAAAGCATGCTGCGCGTCCAAGGCCAAGGCTGTGGAGCAAAAATAAAGCCCGCGTGGTTTCACCACCAAGAGCACTAAAAAACACTAAACCCGCACTAAGAAGATTATCTCTTGGTGCGGGTTTAGTGTTTTTAGTACTGAAAAAACTCAAAGCCCCGGCCCCCGGCACACCACGCAGCGGTCCGTGCGCCCGAAACTGTACGCGAGCGTCAGCTCCAGCCCGCCGGCAAAGCGCGAACGCACATCCTGCAGATTGATGTCGTACGACAAGGCCGTGGTGAAATTGTCGTCGCCGAACTGCAGCACCGGCACGAGGGTATTGACGCCGACTGCCGAGCCGGGCCTGCCTCCGAGCCGGACGTAGGCCCCGGCGCTCACCTTGGCCTTGGCGCCGCTGGTGAACGCCACTTGGCGAAACGCGCCGATCATGCCTTGCCATTGGGCGCTGTTGCTGCCGCTGAACGACTGGCGGCGGTACAATCCCCGCACAAGCCAGGCCCGCGTCTGGGCATTGTTGCTGCTCAGCGTGAAACTGCCGTGCAGCACCCATCCGATGCCGAGCCGGTTGGCGTCGTCGTCGAAAAGCGAGTAGGGCGGCCTGTTGACGTGGTGAAACGCGAAGCCGCCCGACCAGCCCTCCACGTTGTTGTACACCTCGATGCCGCTGCCCATGTCGGGCTGGATGGAGCCGTTGTTCGCGAAGTTTTCGCCGTTGGGGGCATTGGGGTTGTAGTTGCCGTTCTGGTACTGCGCGTCGAAGTGGAGCCGGTCGGGGTCGAGGTGGTAGCCCAGCGCGCCGAGGTAGACGCCGGCGCTGCCGAACGTTTCGCCGCCGAGGTGGAGGTGAAACGCCCCTGACACACGCCCTGTGGAATTGCTCAGCCCGCCGAGCGGACTCCAGTCGTGCTGGAGCGCCAGCCCGAGCGCGAAAAAGTTCTTGTCCTGGTTCTGCAGACAAAACCGCATGTCGGCGCTCACGGCGGCCCCTTGGTACGATTCGGTGGACCCCACATTGTCCCACTGCCCCCGGTACAGCGCCGCAAACTGCGTGCGGTGGAACGCCTGGTGGCCGATGGTCGCCGGATTGATCGTTTGCGGCAGCATCAACGACTGCGAAAAGTGGAAATCCTGGGCCTGTGACAAACCTGCGAGCAGGAGCAGGACGAGTGCGGGAAGAAGTGTTTTCATAAAATCTATATTGATCAAACGTTGAGTTTTTTCACTGCGGAGACGCAGAGACGCGGAGGTGTAACGCAGCGTTTTTACTATTCACTCTGCGCAAAGTCTCCGCGTCTCTGCGGTGAAACATTTGCGACATTTCGTCGGACGACGCGTAGTGCCGATCATCGAATCAACTGAACCGTGCCGGTCGCGGTTTTGGTTTCGCCGTCCACGTATCGCAACACGATAACGTAGCGATAGGAGCCCATCTCGGCCTTGCTGCCGCGAAAATCGCCGTCCCAGCCCCATACCGGGTTGTCGGGGACGGCCGCATCGCCTCCGGGCAGGTCGCGCACGTCGAACATTTTCTCGTCGTATTTGTCAAAAACCTGGAACACCTCGTAGCCCGCCACGGAGGGGTTGCTGCTGCGCACATAGAACACGTCGTTCACCCCGTCGGCGTTGGGCGTAAACCCGTTGGGAATGAACAGCCCGGTGTCGCGGTCAATGCGCACCCGCACCCAAACGGAGTCTGTTTTGGTGCAGCCCAACAGGTTGGTGCCCACCACGGTGTACACCACCGACCGGAACGGCCTGGCCTGCGGATCGGGCACGGTGTCGCTGCTCAGAAACAGCGGGGGTATCCACCGGAATCGCACTTGGGTTTGGTTCACGTTCGTCTCCAAACGGATCGAGTCGCCGAGCAGGAGGTCGAACGAGTCCTGCGCCACGCTCAGGAACAGTTCGTTTGGTGGCAGCAGAAAAATGCTGGTGTCGCTTTGGCAGCCTTCGGGCGAGGTGATCCGGATGGTGTAGGTGCCGGTCGGCAGGGCATTGTGGTAATCGCCGGTGGTGTCGTAGTTGGGGCCGGTTACGGTCACGAGGTTGGTAGGCGCCGTGAGTACCGTCAGGTCGGTACCTTCGGGCACGGTGCATTGCACATCGTAGTCGAAATTGAACACAGGGGTTTGGAACACGGTTACGTCGCGGCTGGCCGTGTCGGAACAGATGCCCTCGTTGGTGGCGATGAGCCGCACGGTGTACGTGCCGCCAGTGCCATAGCTGTGCTGCAAGGTAGTGAGCGTGCTGGTGTTGCCGTCGCCAAAGGTCCAGTCCAGCCCGGTAGCGCCCGCGGCATTGCTGGCAAAACCCACCAGTGCGGGCGTGCAGGGTTCCAGGATGGTGTAGTTGAACTGAGCGGTCGGCCGGTTGCGCACGTACACCGGCACGGTGTCGGTGCCTCGGCAGCCCTGTGGCGACACCACCGTGAGCACTGCGGTGAACAAGCCCGGGCTGCCGAAGGTGTGCTGGGTTTGGCAGGCATCGGCGCCGTTGCCGTCGCCGAAACGCCAGGAACAGGTGGAGCCTGCTATGTTGCTGCTGCCCGAAAACGCCGCCACAGTACCCACGCAGAGCGAGTCGTCGGCAACCGCGGTGGCCAGCGGGGGCGTGAGCACGGTGAGGCTGCCCGCCCAGGTGGCCGCACAGCCCTGGGCCGATACGGCAGTGGCTTGCGGCAGGTAGGTGCCGGGCGTGCTGAAAACTTTCTGGGAAATTTTTTGATCGGTCGAATCCCCGTCGCCGTACCAGAGCCGGATGCCGGGGGCATCGGAGCTCACCAAAAAGGACACCGTGTCTTCGGGGCACTTGGTCAGGTCGTGTACCACGGAAATCAGGGGCAGGGGCAGCACGTTGATGGGCAGCACCATACTGTCGAACCCACAGCCGAACGCGTACAGGGTGATGAAATAGGTGCCCGCATTCGGGAAATTGGGCGCGATGGTGTCGCCGAGGTAGGTATTCCCGTCGGACACCGCCCAGGAGATCGGCGCGCCGGTAGTGGAGTAGTTGATGATCGGCACCGGCTCGCCCGCACAGATCGTCGTGGTGTCGGGCAGCCCGATGAGCGCCACCACGTCGGTGGGGTTGACCACCACTTCCCGGTAGGCACTGTCCATACCACAGTTGTTCTCGGACACCAACCAGATGCCCACCGTGTCGGGCAGGGTGCCGGTGTAAAACTGGAAAAAGGTGGATTGGGTCAGCGACCCCGGTTTTTCGATTCCCGTGGAAGTGAAAAAGGTGTTTGTCACCGGGTTTCCGGTGCTCAGCACGCTGGCTTCGAGCACGCCGCCGGAGCAGGGCTGCAAGTAGGTGATGCCGAAGTTGGCAGTAGGTTGCGGAAACACCGTGATTGTTCGGCTGACCACGAGGCTGTCGCAGCCGTTGTCCACGATGAGCCGGACGGTGTAGGTCGTGTCTTCCGTTCCCTGGAGGAATGTGATCGAGCCGGGCTGGTAGCCGTTGAAGGTTTGGCCGTTGCCGAAATCCCAGGTGTAGCGTCCGTTTTCGGCCATGCTGTTGTTTGTAAAACCCACCGTAAGCGGCCCGCAGCCATCGGTTGGGCTTGCGGCAAAACTGATGTTACCTGCCTGAATAGGCTGGATGATGTGGATGGACGAGGCCCCTGACGCCGTACACAACACGCCCCCGGTGAGCGGGTTTGTGGTGGAGGCGGTAAACTGGATGGGGAACGTGCCGGGAGCGGTATATGCATGGCTGAGTGTCGAACCGATTGGCCCCTCGCCCCAGTTGACCGAAAAGTTCACGTTCCCGGAGGCGACGGGGGTCAGGGTCACCATTTCACCGACGCAGGCGGTATCGCGGCTCACGGCAAAGCCCGCACTGGGCGGCCCCGACACGGTAAGAGTAAAATCGTCGTCGTTGCAGGCATCGGGTAGGCCCGGCACCGTGTAGGTATAGGTGTAGGCCGAGTCGAGTGTCAAAAGCGCGAGGTCAATGGAATTGCCGGACAAACCGACCCCCGAAAAACTGCCGCCCGCCGGCGTGCCCCCGCCGAGGGTCAGCGTGCCCTGGGTGCTGCACACATACCGGTCTGTGCCGGCGTTCACGCCGTTGCCGGGCTCTACCCGGATCACGATGGTGTCGGCGCGGCGGCAGGCGGCAAAGCCGCGCTCGAAGATGAGGGGAAATACGCCGGGGTTGATCGGGTTGAACACCGGGCCGGGAGAAACCGCGCCCACCCAAGTGCCGATGCTGTCGCTGCCCACGAGCGGAATGGGCGCCGTTCCCGAGCAGATGGTGGTATCGTTTGGGGCGAGAATTTGCACGTCCACCGGCAGCACGATCTGCAACGTGGTCGTGTCGTGTACATCGCCGCACACGTTGTTGGCGGTGGCCACGATGGTGTATGGGCCGCCGGCGGCATCCAATGGGACCGGGAAAGCCACCTGTTGATTCCCATTGATGGAATACAACACATTCGGGTCGTAGGGATCGGGCGTGTAGTCCACCGAAATGCATCCGACGGGCGGCGTGTTCAGCGCCAGCGGGTAGGCATCCTGTACGACGATCCTGACCGTGTCCGCCCGACGGCAAACACCCGTGCCGCGACTGATGACCAGCGGATACGTTCCAACCGCGGTGGGGTTGAACAGCGTATCGGTGCCGGATATCGAGAGCATCCCGCCAGGCGCGCCCGACCAGGTGCCGGGCAGGTTGGCCCGCAGCGGAATGGCGGCGCCTCCGACGCACACCGTAAGGTCGGCCGGGCTAAGGATGCTGACGTCCAAGGGGGTTTGAATGGAAAACACGTCGGTCTGTGTTTGATCGCCGCACTCGTTGAGCAGGGAGGCCACCACGGTGTAGGGCGTGGGCGACGGCTGTAGGGTGACCGGGAACGTAACCTGTGGAACGCCGTTGATCGTATAGGTGGCACCTGGCACGATGGGGCTGGGGGAGTAGGAAACCGCCACGCAGTTGTCGGGGAACGGGTTGAGCGTCAGATTCGGGGCCTGCACCACGAGTATGCTGATCGTGTCCGCATCCACTTCATCGCAGTCGTTGTTGACTTTCACAATTACGGTGTAGGTGCCCGCTGCGGTGAATCGTATCCGGCGGACCGGGGCACTGGGCGTATCCGGCTGTGCCCACTGCCAACCGGATGTAGGCATGACCATCCAGTTGTACGGCCGGGTCACATTGATCGAGCCTTTGGCGTTGAGCCGCACGGTGGCCGAACTGCCGTCGAGGCACACGCGGTAGGGGTTGATGGTGTTGGCCAGCACGCCCGAATCGGCAACAAGGTTGGCCACGGCGGCATCAAGGACCGAGAGTGCCCGCACCGAGCAGATGGTGTCGCACACGTTGCCTACACAGTGTTGGATGGTTTTCGTGCCGGGCGTGGTGAACGTGTGGGTGAAGGTCGGCCCGGTGCCGGTCACGCCGCCGCCGAAGTTCCAGAACTGGTATGTAATGCCGTCGGCAGGGCAGGGAACAGTGCTGAGTGTCACGGGTTTGTTCGTGCACACCGGGTTGGGGCTGATCGAAAAGTTTGCCTGTGGTGAATTACGCAGGAAAATGGAAAATGCGCTGTTGGCAGGATTGACTGCCGGATTACTGTGTTTGGTCAACAACTCGATGATGTACTTTCTTTCATAAGTACATGAGCCATAAAAACTGCCAAGGTTGTACGTGTGAAATTGGCTTGGTGGGTTTAAACCGCCAGGAACGGTTGTTATGGGAGTGTTGTCGCCCCAGTCAATCTCGAACTGAGAAATTATTCCAGCATTTGGGTAGGCTGGGTTTACGATGATATTCACACAGATCGTCACAAACGTGTCGTATGCGCAGATGTATTGGTCTCCATCGCAGACCGCTATGGTCGGGTTGTTGTTCTGGGCCTTGACCAAAAAAGGCAAAAACAAGAGGAGCCAGCAAATGGGTAGAGGTGCTGTTTTCATAAGTGCAGGTGTTGCTTTGAAGGCAAATGTAGCCAAAAACAGATTTGGACATGTGCCGGTTTTTCAAATTGAACGAGCGTGGTGCACTGCCTTGTTCACAAAACCGCGATGGCGCCAAATCCATTGTGAAAAAAAATAACATCTCATGCGATTCAATACAAAGCAGTGGAAATAACTTTGCTCCACTTTTTCACAAAACAATCCTTTGCCATGAAGAAAAACATCTACCTCGCACTCGGCTTTTGCCTCCTGACCCTGATCAACCTTACCAACTCCAGCTGCGAATGCGAAGAAAAGCAAGTGGCGGCCGATCTGGCCGTAACCGCCCTTACGGCAAGCAAGTACGATGTGCCTGTTAATGAATCGGTTGACCTATTTTCCTCCATCCTCAACCTGTTCGGCGAAGACTGCGAAGTCGCAGATGAAGCCGAAGATTTTTACAACGACTACGAAGTTTTGTATCGAGCAAAGCCGACCGATGGTTGGGTCTCCCAAGGTGGCTTGCCTGCGGGCGACCGCCAGTTTGTTGACAAATTGGTTGCAGGGAACAACATGCCTTTCAACATACCGATGAGTTTTCACCAAGAAGGGTATTACATGCTGAGGTGCAAGACCGATATTACTAACGTTGTAAATGAACGCTCGGAAGGTAACAACTCCAAAGACTCTCAAAGCGTAAATACTCATCGCAGCGTGGATAGTCCGCAGACGGGCATCATCCGGGTTTATGTGACGGAGGACACCGACATGGAGCGCTTGGCAGAAAGCATCCGGCTAAACCGTTTTTTTACTGTAACTAAATAGGTTTTATCCTTAAAAAATCTAAAACCATGAAATTCAGCGCATATACGCCCTTATTTCTTGCGGTGTTACTTCTGTTTTTTTTCTCCTGCGATCTGTTCAAGAAAAAGCAGGAAGAAGTGCCCGGTTGCACCGATCCATTAGCAGACAACTACAATCCTTCAGCGACGGTTAACGACGGTAGTTGCGTTATTTCATTTGCTTCCTTTTACCCGGAAGGGAAATATTCCAATACCAACGGCAATAACCCCAGCACGCAGATTACCCAGATTCCTGCGCTGACATTTGGTGATGTACAGAGCAAGATCGTCAACAACAGGGCCTGCATTGAAGTGCTCGGCGTACAGATCACCGAAAATGGAATCCACCACGAGATTACTAATTTGAGAATGGAAGAAAAGCGGAATGGGAAGTTTGATAAAGATCCCGCTTTTCAGTCGTCCTTTACCGAAACAACCCGCGTAGGAATAGTTCTGGTACTACAACAAAGCATTCGCAGTTATGGGGCTTCGACTGGCGATGAAGCCAAGTACTCCACCCTGAAAAGTTTTGCCCAGGATTTGGTCAGCAATATGAAGGCCAAAGCCGACAATGCAAGTGCCTCAAACCCAAACTCCAGACAAGATTATTATATTTCCATTGTTGGCTACGGCAATAAGGACACCATATCGGTCAAGCCGTTTCCGGCCACACCACTCAACACCGCCACACAAACGGTGCTCAACCAGTACATCTCCAGTTTGCCACGCAAGGCGAACCAATTCGCGGCGTTGGGCCAAGCACTCGAATACGCCATAGATCAATTTGACAACCTCCCAGTACCGGTTGACTACCGATGCATTATTGTCATTGGAGATGGTGTCGAAAATGACTCTGACGGCCTACTCCCCCCGGCCATCGCCGCACTCAAAGCGAGTAATGTGGACGGCGTTTATTGCATTGGCGTATTAGAGACGGGCTACTCGAGCCTCATCGGCGGCGGTGAACAAAACTTCATTGATCTGGCCAAAGTCGCCGAAGACGGCATGTTCAAAAATGCAAAAATCGTTGAGGAAACCAGACAGGTATTTACCAAGTTGTACAATAACGTTCCAAATACCTACAATCTCAAATATGAACGATCTCCCCAATCCACAACAGAGCAGATCGACATCCGATGGGTGCTGACGACGAAGAAGAAACTATAAGAAACAGCGGGGGCGATGGCGAGGAGCCGTTGCCCCGCTACTTTTTTGGGGCATTGAAAAAGATGCATTGGCATCATACATGTTCGGCAATACCGGCAATCCCCCCCATCTTTGCCCCCAACAAAAATCAGCCGCTCCATGAGAAACATCCTGATCCTGTTCCTCGCCTTTCTGCTGTCACCCGCGCTTGCGCCCGCCCAAAAACCGATCACCCTCGACGACTGCTTCGCCTACTTCCGCTTCTATGCGCAGTCGGCTGCCGAGTTCCGGTTTGCGCCCAACAGCAACCACTACTTTCGGAAAGACGAAAACGGCAACCTCGTGGAGCACGAGCTCGGCACCGGCCTCGTGTCGCGCACCCTCGTGCGCGCCGAAGACCTGCGCGAGGTGGGCGTTTGGGACGACTATGCCTTCAGCAGCGACCTGTCCCGCGTGCTGCTGCGCACCAACACCCAACCCGTGTACCGCCACTCCGTGCTGGCAGACTACTGGGTTTTTGACCGCAACAGCCGCAAGGCCGAACGCCTGTACGAAGGTGGGCCGACGCAGTTCGCCGCCTTTTCGGAGGCGGGCGACAAGGTGGCCTTCGTAACCGGCAACAACCTGTTTTACAAAAACCTCCAAACCGGCGCGACCGTGCAAGTAACCGCCGACGGCGAAAAAAATGCGATCATCAACGGCATCCCCGACTGGGTGTACGAGGAGGAATTCAGTCCGCCGGACGGCGCGGGCATGACCGCCACTGCCTGGAGTCCCGACGGCAGCAAACTGGCCTTCATCCGCTTCGACGAACGCGCCGTGCCCGAGTTCCCGATCACCTGGTACACCGGCGAAGCCTATCCCGACCGCACGAAATTCAAGTACCCCAAGGTGGGCGCGCCCAATTCCCGCGTCAGCGTGCACGTGCACGACCTTGCCTCGGGCCAGACCGCACAGGCCCTGCGCGGCACCGAAATCCGCGACATCTACCTGCCCCGCATCTACTGGACGCCCGACAACCTGCTCTGCATCTACGAACTCAACCGCGAGCAGAACAACCTCGCCCTCGTGCTGTACGACCCCGTCCAGCAAAATTCCGGCATGCTGCTCGACGAAATGGACGATGCCTACGTGGACATCGAAGTGAGCGACAATCTCGTGTTCCTGCCCAACAATTCGGAGTTCATCTGGATGAGCGAACGCGACGGCCACGCCCACCTCTATCTGCTGCCCCGCCATCCGGCGGCCGCCGTGGCCGGGCGCCAACTGACCCGGGGCGATTACGACGTGACCAAATTCTACGGCCTCGACCCCGAAACGGGCCGTTTCTACTACCAAACGGCCACGCCCACCCCGATGGACCGCCAGGTGTGGGAAGGCTCCCTGCACGGCAGCATGCCCCGCCTGCTCACACCGGGGCCGGGCATGCACGAGGCCACTTTTTCGCCCACGTTCGAGTTTTTTGTACACCAGCAGTCCACCATCAACACGCCGCCGGTGGCCGACCTGCGCACCAGCACCGGCGAGGCGCTCCGGCCCCTGCTGCGCAACGACCGCGTGGAGCGCAGCCTAAAAGAATACGGCTTCGCGCCCCTGGAGTTTTTCAGCCTCAAAGCCGCCGATGACAGCACCTTCCTGAACGGCTGGATGCTGAAACCCGCCAATTTCGATCCGCAGAAAAAATACCCGGTCTTGTTCAACGTGTACGGCGGCCCCGGCTCCCAAACAGTAAAAAACGAATACGACGGCTTCTACGGCCCCTGGCGCCAACTGTTGGCGCAGAAAGGCTACATCGTGGTGAGCGTGGACAATCGCGGCACGGGCGCCCGGGGGCGCGCGTTCAAAAAATGCACCCAGCTCCAGCTCGGCAAGTACGAAACCGAAGACCTGATCGCCGCGGCCCGCCAATTAGGCGCCATGCCGTACGTGGACCCCACCCGCATCGGCATCTGGGGCTGGAGTTTCGGAGGTTACCTGAGCAGTTCCTGCGTGCTCAAGGGCAACGACGTGTTCAAGATGGCCATGGCCGTGGCCCCGGTCACCAACTGGAAATGGTACGACACCGCCTACACCGAGCGTTTCATGCACACCACTGCCGACAACAGCGCGGGTTATGAGGAAAATTCGCCCATCAATTTTGTGAAACAACTGCGCGGCGACAATTACCTGATCTGCCACGGCACCGCCGACGACAACGTACATTGGCAGCAAACCACCGAAATGGTGCGCGCCCTCGTGCAGGCAAACAAGCAGTTCGAAACCCATTTTTACCCCAACCGCAACCACGGCATCTACGGCGACAATGCCACGCGACACCTGTTTTCCAAACTGACGGCGTTTGTGCTGGAAAAACTCTGAGGTTGTTTTCACTCCGGAGACGCCGTGTTTTTTCACCGCGGAGACGCAGAGACGCGGAGTTTTTTACAAAATTTCTCCGCGCCTCTGCGTCTCCGCGGTGAAAAAACACGGCGTCTCCGCGGTGAAAAAAACACGGCGTCTCCGCGGTGAAAAATACCCAAGCAGCACTAAACCCTTCGAACCGATCTTGCCACCTGACCAAGCACCGAACCATGCGCAGAACCTGTTTCTTTGTTTTTTTCTTCCTCCTGTTGGCCGGCACGGTACCCGCCCAGAAAGATTTCGGTACATTCATGGTCGGCATCGAGCCGTCGTTTGATGTGGCCCAATACACCGAGGGCCTGAAACCGGGCCTCATCCCGACGTTTGTGGTGGAGGGCGCCCTCGACCGCCTCTCGCTGGGGGTGGGCATCGGCCACGAGTTTTACGGGGAGTACGAGTATTACACCTGGACGGGCGAGATCATCAACCGTATCGAAGGCGGTACTGTGGTGCCGCACTACGTTTCGACCCTGCGTGCGTTCCGCCCGGCGTACTGGACGGTGCCCATCCGGCTCCAGTACCGCGTACACCGCTGCCGTTGCGTGTACGTGCATGTGGGCATGAGCCTCGATTTTTTCAACGACAGTCCGGCAGAACGCATCGCGTTCGAGGGCGCCCAGTTGCGCCAGGCACCGCTCATGGAGATCCGGCGCGACCAGCTGTTCCGGCAACAGACCAAAAGTTTCGATTTCGGCGTGGGCTTCAATCTGTACGCCACCGATGTGTTCCGCATCACGGCGCGGCCCAGTTATGTGATCCACGAAAACCCGGAAATTTACAGCGAAGGGCCGGAGAACATCACGACGTTTCGCATCACCTTCGGGTTTCAGGTGGGGTTTTTTCGATAAACAGAGCCATCAGTTTGTTGTCGAGCGGCATCTGCGCGTTTTTTAAAAAAAGTGTCAAGAATAATCTGCCGTTCCCGGGCAAAACGCTGGTAATCAGAAAAAATATTTGCCTCGAAAAGCACGCAATAGTCCCGGTCGGCGCAGAACAGTCGTGTTCGCGCACGCAAAACCTCAAACTGAAGAACAACAGGGAGCGCACGCAAATCCACCATATTCACCCCGCTGTCGGTCATGCCGGCCAATTCGAGTTGAAGTTTAAAAAATGCTTTGTTGTCCGCCAGTGATTCTGATGCGAGCACAGCTACATCGTAATCACTGTCAGGGCGCGCCGCACCTGTAGCCCGGCTACCAAACAGGTATATGGCCTTAACCTCGGGCATCGTTTTTTGAATACGAGATATAATTTGCGATTCAATGGACATGGATGGATGTACTTCAAAGAGTAGTGCAAAAGTAATCGCTTTTTAATAGGAAGCCAATATGAGGCCCGGCCTCACTTCCCGATTAAAAATACCGCCGGCGCCTTTTCCAACACAAGCGTGTCCTGTTTTTTCCACACCCGGACCGGCAAACTGCGCACCCATTCAGCCGCCCCCGTCAGGTCTTGCGCCACGCCGAAAACGGTGTCGGGCTGCAAAGTTTCCAACGCCACTTCCTGTACCATTTGCGAGCGGTAGGGCGTTTCGATGAACAACTGGGTCTGGTCGTGCTGGCGGGCGAGTTGCTCCAACCGGCGCAGGTCGCGGGCCAGTTCGGGACGTTTGGGCGAGAGGTAGCCGTGGAAGGCAAATCGCTGCCCGTTCATACCCGAGGCCATGAGCGCCAGCAGCAGCGACGACGGCCCCACGAGCGGCACCACCCGAACGCCCTCCCGGTGCGCCAGCGCCACAATGGCAGCGCCCGGATCGGCCACGCCCGGGCAGCCCGCCTCGGACAAAAGCCCCACGTCCTTGCCCGCCCGCACGGCGTCGAGGAAAACCCGCTCGGCGTCGGAGGGTGCCCCTTCGCGTTCGGGCAATTCCTCAAAAATCATCTCCTGAATCGGCCGCGCCGGGTGCAGACTTTTGATAAAATGCCGCGCCGTTTTTGCGCGTTCCACCAAAAATACTTCCAGCCCGCAGGCAATTTCCTGCACGTATGGCGGCACGGTGTGCAGCGCGTTCTCGGCGATGGGCACGGGAATGAGGAAAAGGTTCAACAGTTTTGAGTTTTGAGTTTTGAGTTTTGAGTTGCGGAGGAAAAATTGCGGACAAAGGTATTGATTCCTTCCGGAGGCGGTACTTTTGGCCCCACGCCAACTCAAAACTCAAAACTCAAAACTCAAAACTGTTGGACACCTTTACCATCAAACTGCCCGTCTTCGAGGGCCCGTTCGACTTGCTCCTGTTTTTCATTGAGCGGGACGAACTGGATATTTACAACATTCCCATTGCCCAGGTCACCGACGATTTTCTGGACTACCTGCACCACCTCGAGGCGATGAACATAGATGTCGCCTCCGAGTTTATCGTGGTGGCTGCCACGCTTATGCGCATCAAGGCCAAAATGCTGCTGCCGCGCAAACAGGTGGACGACGAGGGCAACGAGATTGATCCCCGCCACGAACTCGTGGAGCGCCTCTTGGAGTACAAACGCTACAAAACCGTGCTCGACGACCTGCGCCGCCTGGAGGAAGTGCGGGCGTTTATGACCCCGCGCGGTTTTGCCTCCGCCGAACTGCAAAAATTGGCCGAAACCGCCCTCGCCGATGCCGAAATGGAGAGCGTGTCGCTGTACCGACTGTTGCGGGTGTTCGAGCGACTGCTGAACCGTTTCGAGGAAGACCAAAAGGCCAAGCGCGTACACACGGTGTACAATTTCAACTACAGCATTCAGGGCCAGCGGGAATATTTGCAGGGAAAATTGCAACGCGGCGTGCAAACGCCTTTTGAGGAAATCTTCCTGGCCCTCGAAAACCGGATCCATGCCATCGTGACCTTTTTGGCCCTACTCGAACTGCTCAATGCCCAGGAAGTAGCGCTGGTGCAGGGCGACGGCGTGAACAATTTTTGGCTGACGCTGCCGGAGGAAGTCCCGGAAGAACAGCCTGTTCAGGAGTAAATCCTCCCCCTTGGAAATACCCGGCTTTTGCACCAAATTTGCGCCTTATGGTTGACGTCAGCAGCATAGAAAAAACCTACACCATCGCCGACTACCTCGCCCGCGAGGAGGAAAGCACGGTGCGCCATGAATTTCACAACGGAACCCTTCTTGAAATGGCTGGAGGAATATTGCCCCACAACGTGGTCAAACTCCGTATTGCAGGAATGCTTGACCTTTTGCTCATGCAGAAAAAAATGCCGCATGTCGCCTGCAACAGCGACACTAAGGTGCGCATCGAAGCCGAAAACCGCTTTGTCTATCCCGACCTCACCATCACCGACGGCCAACCGGCGTACTACCGCAGCCCGGACGGTACCTTGCGCCGCGACATCGTCATCAACCCGCTCGTGATTGTCGAGGTGCTGTCGGAGGATACCCGCGCGTTCGACAAGTCGGAAAAGTTCGACCTGTACTGCAGTATCCCCGGCTTCCGGGAGTACATCCTGATCGAGTCGGAAATGACCTGGATCAAGTCCTACTTCCTGCAAGACCCCGCCCGCGACCTCTGGCATATCCAGACGCTCACCGAACCCGACGCTGTGCTCGATGTGCAGGCGCTCGGCATCCGGATTCCCCTGCGCGACCTGTACAGCGCGCTGGAAAAACTTCCCAAGGAATAACCAGCAAGACGGCATTTGCATGAAAATACATGTCCACCTCCACTACGCCACCCAGTACGGCGAAAACCTGTTTGTCAAAACCGAACTCCGTCACGGCGGCAAAACTATCTCCGGAGAATATCCGCTGACCTACCTGAACGACACCCTCTGGCATGGCGCCGTGGAACTCGACGCGGCTCCCGGCGACCTCCTGCGCTACCACTACGAGTGGCGCGACCGCTTCGGCAACAAACGCACCGAATCGGGCAGCCGCCAAATCGCGCTGGACACCGCCGGGCCGCTGGAACTGTACGACTACTGGATGCCGATGGACGCTGTTCAAAATGCCTTCGAGACCCAAGCCTTCCGGGTGCTCGCGCCAGTTGCGCCGAAAGCGTCGTCGGTCAAAAAATCCGGCGCATACACCCACACCTTCCGCGTGAAGGCCCCCCTGCTCGATGCCGACCACGCCGTGTGTCTGCTCGGACACGGCACGGCCTTGCGCGCATGGGACATCAAAGCGCCACTCCTGCTCCAGCCCGACGATTTTGGCTGGTCCATCCAACTGGACCTGTCCCGGGAAGACTTTCCCTTGGGCTACAAATACGGCATCTGGAATACCCGCACCAAAGAATTTCTCGGTTTCGAAGACGGTGGCAACCGCGCCCTGTACGCACCCGCTTCGGGAACCCGGCAGGTGGTCTTGCACGACGGCTTTGCCCGTTTTCCGGCCCCGTCTTGGCGCGGCGCGGGTGTGGCCATACCGGTGTTCAGC
>Ga0268299_1002756_pt1 | contig 18987 bp, 16 predicted proteins | sample NOBtaG_FD_193484 | JGI IMG/M metagenome (GOLD analysis project Ga0268299, IMG submission 193484) | Activated sludge microbial communities from bioreactor in Nijmegen, Gelderland, Netherland - NOB reactor | ecosystem: Engineered > Bioreactor > Aerobic > Activated sludge | place: Netherlands...
TCACGTCGCGTACCATACCCGTTCGCCGGCCGTTTTCAATCAACCAGAAGGCGTCGCCGCCGAACTGAAAATTGTACCGCCGCTGGTCGATACTGTACGACCCGTGGCCTTCGATGTAGATGCCCCGCTTCACGTCGGCCAGGAGGCCGTCGAGCGTGACGGTTCCCGGCTCAAGCCCGATGTTCGCAATGCGCACCATCGGCACGCTGCCCCAGCTATCGGCCCGGTTCGACCCGCGTGACCGTTCCTCCTTGATCCTCGGCGCCACTTCGCGATTCGTGCAGTATCCGACGAAGATGCCCTCCCGCACGATATCCCATTTCTGGCAACTCACGCCGTCGTCATCGTATCCCGTCGCCGCCAGTGTACCGGCTTCGGTGTTGTCGGCAACTAGGTTCACAGCGGATGAGCCATACCGGTAGGTGCCACACTTGTCCGGCGTCAGAAAACTGGTCCCGGCGTAGTTGGCTTCATACCCGAGCGCGCGATCCAATTCGCTTGGATGGCCGCACGACTCGTGCATCGTCAACGAGAGATGTTCCGGATCCAGGACCAAATCGTAGCGGCCTGCTTCAATCACCGGCGCTCGCACCTTTTCCACCGCCTGTGACGCAATTCGTTCCGCTTCGCGGGCCCAGTCGGCATCACGCACCAGCTCATACCCCATGCGGAGATGGGGCGTGTTGAAGGAGCGACTGGCAAATCGTCCGTCATGCACTGCCGTGGCCGTGCAGTCGCCTTGCATCGCCAACAGGTCGAACTCCAGATGGGAACCCTCGGTGGACACAAATAGTTTTCGGTCACGCTGCGCCCACATGCCGGCATGGCTCCTGACGACGCCAGGCTGCCGCTGAATGATGTCCATGGTGTTCAGCAGCAGCGCCGTTTGCTCTTCGAGCGGAACGGCAAAGGGATCCAGGCGGCAGGGTGTGACAATCCGGTCTCGATGCACCGGCTCGGGCGCGAGGTGCACCTTCGAGATCGCAAGAGAAGCCGATCCCTTCGCAATTTCCACCGCAAGGTCGGCGACCCGTGGCACTTCTTCGAGGGACAGGATGGAACTAGCGGCAAATCCCCAAGCGCCTCGATGGAGCACACGAATACCGAACCCGCGATCGGTCGACTCGCGGATATGCGCGATGCGCCGGTCTTCACCAACGATCGTCCGCGTGGTCGAATCGAGCAGCCGAATATCGGCATACTCCACCCCGGCCGCACGAACGCGCGAGAGCGCCAGCTCCGCCAATTCGTCCCACGAGGGTCCCGTCATCGCAGCATCTCTGGTTGCGGGGCACGTACAAGCAATCGTGCGTAGTATACCAAGATCGCGTCGACCGCTGCCTGCCTTTTCATCAGCCCATGCTCGGCGCGAGGCGTCGCGCTGGAGCAGACCTCGTCCATCCTGGTAAAATCTTCGCGCATGACCTCGCAGGAACAGACGCCCCGCCGCCGAATGATCGCGCTGCTGACGGGTACGCTCCTGTCTTCTCACCAACTGGCCCAGCTGCTCGGCATGCCCGAGCGCCACGTGGAGGACCACCTGACGCACATCGTCAAAACACTCGCGCGCGATCCGGCTCGAACATTTGTCCTGGAGCCCTCGACCTGCCAGGACTGCACCTATACGTTCCACGACCGCACCAGGCTGACGAGACCCAGCCGCTGCCCTCGCTGCCGCAGCGAAGGCATTACCTCCCCCCGCTTCGGCATCCGTGAGGAACACACCTCGTAACGGAACCAGGGTGCCGCGTCCATCGTCTTGAAACCTGTGCGTACTTGCGACAGACTACGGCAATCGCCAGCGCAGCATGCGCCGCGCCGGACAGTCGTGAAAGGAACCGATCGCATGACGAGATCATTCGCCTGGATGGCAATCACCGTGGGGCTGCTCGGATCGGGCTGCGGCCCGGATCAGGCGACACAATGGTTGGAAACCGCTCAGTTCGAGGAGCGCCAAACCAACCTGGTCCACGCCAGAGAGCTGTACGAGAACATCGTCCGCCAGTATCCCGACAGCCCCGCCGCCAAGACGGCTCGTGCGCGATTGGCTGAACTCGCCGGCAAGTGACCCCCGGAGAGGCTCGCAGCTAGAGCCGACGCGGAGGCCAGGGAATAAACGCATTCGTCGTACGCTGATACTCCGCATACTCTCGACCACGGCTTTTCATGGTCTGCGTCTCCGTCCAGGGAATGCCGGTGACTTTCAGGAGCGCCCACCCCATCGTCAGCGGGCCGATCAGCGTCAGCCCCCAATTGCCCAGCGGACTCGCCAACCCCATCACCACATAACTCCACCAGTGCAGCCATTCGAAAAAGTAATTGGGATGGCGCGAGTAGTACCAGAGTCCCTCCCGGCACACACGATCCCTGTTCCAGGGCTGACGTCGAAAGACCGCCAACTGCCGATCCGCGACCGCCTCCCCCGTCACGGCGACTCCCCACAGGAGTAGGCCGAGCAGTTCGATGAGATGAAACGGCGGATGCGGATTGTGCATGACGACCAGGGGAGGAAGGGAGAACCACACGATGGCAGCGGCTTGCAGTTGAAAGTACCAGAACCGGCGTAGCGGTCCCTGCTCGCCCCATTGCACACGCAGAGTACGGTACCGGCCGTCTTCGGGTTTGCGCCACAGCCGATCCACCAGCACATGCGTACCCAAGCGCACGGCGTACAATAGAACCAACAGAGCGACCAGCGTCCGCCTGGCCGGTTCACCAGGAGCAGCACTGGCGTACCACAACACCACCAAGGCCAATCCGTAACACCACCCGACATCGGCAATCGACAGATGCTGCAGGCGGCGCTCAAGCAGCCAAAGTCCGACCATGAGGATCGCCGAGGCAACCCAGGCGGTGAGGAGGAGGGAGAGTGGATCCGTCGGCGACATGCGATGGGCCCCGGACGTACACCGCGTGCACAGGGCACGCAGGATGTGATGCAGCGATTGTACTATGATGATTGCCGGCGGCGACACCGGGCCGGCCAGTGCAGATGGTCTTGGTATTGTCCGCCGCCCGGCGGTATGATGCCCGAGGCCCTACGCTGCAAGATGAAGGATCGGTATGGAGGGGACTATGGTGAAGGCGGGTGTCGTGGGCATCGTGATGATCATCGTGGCATGCATCGGCTGGTCCGGTATTCCCTCGGAGGCGAGTGGCGCCGCCGGCACGAAGACACCGGAGAGTTCCAAAGGCAAACGCATCTTCAGCCGACACTGCGCCGGTTGTCACGGTCCTGAGGGAAAAGGCGATGGGTATAAGTTGCTCGGTGCGGATCCGGCGAACCTGACGGCACCCGCGACCAGGAAGAAATCGGACAGCGCGTTGCTCACTACCATCCATGAGGGCAAACCGAACATGCCCTCCTGGAAGGGACTCCTCTCCGACCGCGACATCCAGAGTGTGTTAGCCTACATTCGCACGCTTCCGCATTGATTGAGCAGGATGCGGAAAACGTCCGTCAGCGGCGTGCTCCCATCCCTCAGCGGCTCACCGTACGGCGTGAGTACGATTCGCCACGTCGCTCGCTGCGGCCTTGCTGGACGGCCTTTGTGCGCATCCTGCGGGGTATTCTGCTACCGATACGGCGCATGAGGGGATCCGAGCGTATTGGGCAACACACGAGTGGTTCCGCAGCCTGTTAGCGCGCCACCGCAGAAGGATCGTCCCAAGGATCGCCGCCATTCGACGGTTTCTCCGTCAGCCACTGGCGAAAGCCCGGCAGGCGGAAGGACAGAAGCGCCTGGATCGTGTCACTGCACATCGACAAATCCGGCGGGCGTGGCGGACCCTGGTAATCGGCAACCGAACCGGGCCGGATCGAAGACCGCAATTCCGGAAATCGCGCCGCCAGCAACTCCCCGATCTCCCAGCGCGACAGCCGCTCACGACCGCCCAGGTGATAGAGACCCCGTCGTCCCTGGAGTCCGATTTCCCAGAGCGCCCGCACCAAGGCACCGGCCGGCAACGGACAGCGAAACTCGTCCGTAAAGAGCGTCATCATGGTGCCCTTCGCCGCCGTCCGCACCATATCTTCGACGAAACTCCGGTCGCGCGTCGGTGACGTTCCCGCCGTCAGCGCGATGCGCACCACCGCATGGGCTGGATTCGCGAGCACCACCTGCTCCGCCTCAGCCTTCGTCTTCCCGTAGACATTCAGCGGACGGACGGCATCGGTTTCGACATACTGCCCCTTCGCGCCGTCGAAGACTTGATCGGTAGAGAGGAAAATGAAGGGCACGTCTTTCGCGAGGTCGGCCAGGGACCTGGTCGCCTCGACGTTGATCTGCCGGGCCCGCTCGGGCTCCTGCTCACAGAGACCGGTTCGGCTTAACGCCGCGCAGTGAATGACCAGATCCGGACGGTGACGATTCCAGAGTCGTTCCACCTGCCCGTGATCGGTGAGATCGACCTCGTCCCTGGTCACGCCTCGTACATCCCAACCGGGCACCCAGCGCGGAGCCGTTCTGACGAGATAGCCACCGATCAGTCCGGCGGCACCGGTAACGAGTGCCACCGGTTTCATGTCTCGCTCCGTGCCAGACGCCTGATCTCCGGCACCTCGATGAGCCTGGTCTTCACCGGGGGGTGCTCGATGGACCACAACAGGGCCGCGAGCATCTCCCGAATCGTGACCAATCCCAAGCGCATGGCGGACTCCCTTGTCGCAGGCACCCGTTCCAGGACACGATAGACCGGCTTCAGCGCCAAGGGCCACCAATGCCCGGGGCCGAGAATATACCAGGGGCGAAGGATGGTGGCGATCAACCCAGCTCGCGCGATGGCTGCTTCACACTCACGACGTACGACGAGGTAGTCGTGCATGATGGGCGCGGGATGGGCGACGCTGACGTAGACAAAGTGGTGCACCCCGGTTGAAGCAGCGGCTCGCACCGCTGCCATGGCGGAAGGCCCATCGATCGCGCGGAACTGCGCCCCTTTCCAGGGTGACGGTTTGGGCACGCCGACCAGTTGAACCAGCGTATCGCATCCCCGCACAGATTCCGCGAACGTGTCCGCATGTAACGGATTACCAGTCACAACCCGACAGCCGGCTGGAACGTTCTTGAGAGACTTCTCGCGAGCCAAAGCCGTGACGTGATGGCCACGTTGGAGCAGCAACGGAATGAGTCGGGCGCCTAGGTATCCCGTGGCGCCGGTGACAAACACAGGCTGCTGAACGATGGGGTGCGTCATGGATGGGAGAACAACGCCGGCTTGGTCTCAAGAAAACCGGCCCAGCCGCCCGTTCCGTTCATCTCCTGGCGCCCCTTCGCCACAAGCCGGGCGGCGGCGGTCAGCAACGCAGCCTGATCTTCAGCCGACAAGCCCAGATTCGTGGTGATGTGTGTGACGTGCTCGCCTAATGGATCACTGTCCGGTAACTGGCGCAATGCCACATGCCAAAATCGGCAGATCCCTCCGCTTCCGTTCTGACCGACCCGAAAGGTGCCGAACATCGCTCGGTCTTGCTGAGCGGCCGGAATACCGACGAGCTCCAATACATGGCGACGGTGGCCTCTGAGCAAGGCCGCGGCAGCGGAGAGCGGTGTGTTCGCCTCGTTCCTCGGGCGGCTCGTGGCATCGATGGAGATGACCAGGCAGCCCTGCGGGAAACGATCCGCCATCGGCTGCTCCGACAGAGTTTCCTCCACCACATGTATGAGCGTTCGAATACCCAGATTGTCGGCGGCGCCTCCGTCATAGGCTAGGACCGGATCGGTAGCCGTGCCGTTCGTGCCTGTGCGTCCGTCGGTCAGCGCTAAGGGTTCCAGCAGGCCGGGATAGGCCGCAGACATATAGACGGCCCGGGCAATACTGAACGGCCCCAACGGGATGCCCAACGACGCAAACCGTTCCTCGGCAATGATCAGGGGATCGCCGGTCAGGGCATCCGTGGCGTTCAACAGCAAGATCGGCCGCGAAGGATTGAGGTCGGCGAAGGTGGCGCCGTGAAACAGTTGGTCGTCCAAGGCGCGAATCACCGGTTCGGCGGGTATGGTGTCTTTGAAGGTATACCGGAGCAGGTTGCGGGGCACTTGGTACCAAGGCCCCGCTGCTGCGCCTTGAATATCGCGCCCGATCTGTTCTACGAACCCGTTCTGAAAATTCAAGTCCCGATAACCCTCCAGGGCATAGGCTGCGGCAGGCAAGGCGCCGCCGGACACCGCGGACAACACATCGACTTGCTGCAGCAGCCCCAGGCGGTCCAATTCCTTCATGACGGCCGCCCCGAAGACGGCCGCGCGGCTGCCCCCGCCGGAGAAGGCCAACCCGACGAACCGGCCATCCGCCAATTCCTTCTGTCCCAACTGTAGTGTGGCTCTCGTCGGAGCCGGGCGAAGATCAGGCGAGACGGCCCGAGGAGGATCAAGCGTCGTACATGCAGGAGAGATCAGCAGCAGCGTCGCGAGGCAATAACCGAGGGAGCGTCCCAGTACCATGCTCATGTGTGAATCTACGACGCAATGCGGTGAATGGATGTGCGGCTGAGAAGAAAAGCGGTCACGAACCAGTCCCCTGAACTGGCGATCGCAGACTGTTCAAAAGGGTTGTCCGGCAGGGCCGCAGGAAGCACGCCGACTGAGGACGCTGCCGGCAACCCTTTTCAACAGCCTGTTAGCCCGAAGATTCATGACGGTTCGTCGCGAAATCGTCGAGTCACGTAGCGAGCCCGCTGGCCGAAGGCCCGTCGTAGCAGTGACTCGGCGATTGCAGCAGAAGTGCTCATGAATCATGCGGGCTAATTCCTGGTCAGCTTGCGATACCGAATCCGGTGCGGCTGGTCGGCTTCTTTGCCGAGCCGTCGCTTCCGATCGGCTTCGTATTCGCTATAATTCCCTTCGTACCAGACGACCTTGCTGTCGCCTTCAAAGGCCATAATGTGCGTGGCGATGCGGTCCAGGAACCAGCGGTCGTGGCTGCTGATCACGGCACAGCCGGCAAAATCTTCCAACCCTTCTTCGAGCGCGCGCAGCGTATTCACATCCAGGTCGTTGGTCGGCTCGTCGAGGATGATCAGATTCGCACCCTCTTTCAGCATCCGAGCCAGGTGCACACGGTTGCGTTCCCCGCCCGACAGATCCTTGACCTTCTTTTGCTGGTCGGTCCCGGCGAAGTTGAAACGGGCGCAGTAGCCACGCGCATTCACCTCGGCCTTGCCCAGCATGATCGTGTCCTGCCCGTCGGAGATGATTTCGTAGACGGTTTTGTTGGGATCCAGCGATCGGTCCTGGTCCACATACCCTAACTTGACCGTTTCGCCGATGCGGATGGTGCCTGTATCCGGCTTCTCCTTGCCGATGATCATGCGGAACATGGTCGTCTTGCCCGCCCCGTTGGGACCGACGACGCCCACGATGCCGCCCTTCGGCAGGCTGAATTCCACATTTTCATACAACACATTGTCGCCGAACGCCTTACTGATCCCCTTCGCCTCCACGACCACGTCGCCCAGGCGAGGGCCCGGTGGAATGTAGATTTCCAGCTCGGCGGCCAGCTGGTCCTGCTTTTGGTTGACCAGTTCTTCATAGCGATTGAGGCGCGCCTTGCCCTTCGATTGCCGAGCCTTCGGCGACATCCGAATCCATTCCAACTCGTGCTCCAGCGTCTTCTTCCGTTTGGATTCGGCCTTCTCTTCCTTCTCCAGCCGTTCCTGCTTCTGTTCCAGCCAAGAGGTGTAGTTGCCCTGAAACGGAATGCCGTGCCCGCGATCGAGTTCCAAAATCCAACCGGCAACGTTGTCGAGGAAGTACCGGTCGTGCGTGACGGCGATGACGGTGCCTTTGTACTGCTGAAGATGCTGCTCCAACCATTGCACCGATTCGGCATCGAGATGGTTGGTCGGCTCATCGAGCAGGAGAATGTCGGGCTCTTGAATCATCAGCCGGCAGAGCGCTACACGGCGTTTTTCGCCTCCGGACAACACGCCGACCTTCTGATCGGCGGGCGGACAGCGCAGGGCATCCATGGCGATCTCCAGCTCGCTTTCCAGTTCCCAGCCGTTCGCGGCTTCGATCTTTTCTTGCAGTTGCGCCTGTTTGTCGATGAGTTTTTCCATCTCATCCGGGCTCGCGTCGCCCATGCTGTTGCTGACCGCTTCGTATTCGTGCAGCAAGGCGACCAGTTCTTTCTTGCCTTCTTCCACGACTTCTTTCACGGTCTTGTTGGGGTCGAGCTGCGGCTCCTGCTCGAGCAAGCCGACGGTGTAGCCTTTCGAACGGGTGATCTCGCCCACATAATTGGGATCCACCCCGGCGATGATTTTCAACAGCGAGCTTTTCCCGGACCCGTTCAACCCGAGAACGCCGATCTTGGCGCCATAATAAAAACCCAGGTAGATATCGCGGAGTACCTGCTTCTTCGGTGGATAGACTTTGCCTACCCCGACCAGTGAAAAAATCACTTGCTTATCGTTCGTCGCCATAGCCATCCTCAGTAGAGTGTGAACCGTCTGTTCGAGCGTGCAATCGACGACCATAACAAAGCCCGGCCGTATTCACAACCGCGCCGAGGGTGCCAGCCTATGATTCCAGACATACAGAGTCAGCGAAGATCCTGCCGCCTCATGCTGGGCCTGCTCCTTGCCCTGTCCGCTTGGACGGGTGCCGCCTCCGCCCTTGCGGACGACCGCGAGCAGCGCGATCTCGTGGACCAGTCGCGCATGACCCTCTCCAATTTTCTCGCCGATTCCAACATGACCTGGTTTCGCGACCACATCCAAGAGGCCAAGGGTCTCTTCATTGTGCCGCAATACATGAAAGGCGCATTGATCTACGGCGCAGCCGGCGGCAGCGGCGTGTTCGTCGCCAAGGACGAGAAGACCGGCGAATGGAGCGAGCCGGCCTTCTTCACGATGGGAGCCGCCAGCTTCGGTTTTCAGTTCGGCGCGCAGATGTCGGAGGTGGTCTTGCTGGTCCTGACGCAACGCGGAGTCGATTCGCTGCTGCTGGGTAATTTCAAACTGGGGGCAGATGGATCGGTCGCCGTCGGCCCGATCGGCGCCGGCGTTTCCGGCGCGACGACGCCCAACCTCAGCGCGGACCTCTTATCGTTCGTACGGGCCAAGGGCCTGTTCGCGGGTGTGTCGCTGGAAGGAGCGGCACTCATCTCGCGGGATGAATGGAGTCGAGCCTACTATGGTAAGCCCGTCAGCCCGACCGACATCGTCATCCGCCGTGAAGTGAAGAACCCGCATTCGCAGACGTTGCGTACGGAGATCTTGCGAGCGATCGATAGAAAATAATATTGGCCGGCTGGTAGACCCATCATCGTCCCGGGCCTCCCGTGCAGTTACAGAGAGTGCAGCACCTGAGTGCCCGCCCTTGCTTTCGCGGCCAGATCGGCGAGCGCGGCACGGGCTTCCTCAGCATTGCGTACCTGGTCGGTAAACGCGAATCGTCCGCCCTGCATGCGGTCGGGTGTTTTGACCCGCAGATGAAATCCCAATCGGTCCATCGTCGTGACACTCGCCTGCTCGGCATCCAACTTGCCGCATTCGCGGGCCAGCAGGAGGAGCGTCTCTTGTTGTGCCGTATTCATCTCACGAATGAGGTCCGCAGCGGTCTCGGCTAAGGGATCGACTGCCGCTGCCATGTAGTCTGCCGGCGCCACCCATCCCATCGATCCGAACCCGCCGACAAAATAGATGTCCGCCAAGGCCATGCGGAAAAAGTTAAAGTCGTCGAAGTCGACCCAGTAGGCCGCGTTCGCATGACGAGCCAGATACCGTTGGCGCACCGATACGGCCTCGTCCTTTGGCACCTTCGTCACCGACCCCATCAGCGTCACCCTGGCTGCGCCCAGCGGATCCCGCTGACTCTCCGGGGGCGTGACCAGCAGGCTCGCGCGGGGATCGCCGAGCAGGTTCTGTGTGTGCATCGCCATGGAACTGATGAGAAAACTCGGCTGCCCCTGCTCGTCCAAGCCGTATGGCATCACCGACCCGAAGGGCCAGCCCGGTTGTTTACGCGAAATGGTCGAAAGTCCGCCCGTCTGCTGCAGATGCACCAACGTCCTGGCTTTTTCGGCATGGGATGGTTCGGGAACGTCAGGACCGTCTGAATCCGGTCCGCTGTTATGTGCGCCTAACGATGACATTGGCTCCTCGCTTTTCGAAATTAGTCAGATGCCCAAATCTTCTGCAAGCCGCAATTCCGTTTCGTCGACGATTTCTTCCAGACAGGTGAAACAGGCAAACGGAAACCGGTCGACTGGAACGGCGCACACTTCTCCGACAGGAGATTCCTCCAACGCCGGACCGCCGCATTCTTTATGAATTAAGACCAGCATGCTTACTCCTTCACAATGAGCCTGCGGAAGGTGTCGAGATGTTCCGGGCCGCTCAGCCGATGATCGCCGGTTTTCAGCAGCAGTTCGATGGGGAACTCCGGATCCTGCGACAGCACATGCTGCACGAAGGCCCAACTGCCTTCCGGGTTGATCACCGTATCCTGCAGGCCGTGGAGAATGGTCGTCTTCACGCGGCGCGGCATGGTGAAGCGACGGCGCCAGAGCGTCTGGCTGTCTTCGACCCAATGCCAGGGGATCGGCGCCTCTCGGTGCAGGGGTTCGTCATCCCAGGGCATAGCACCAGCCGACTGCCACTGGTCGCGCCGCTCAGCGGAAATTTGCGCCGCCCGCAGGTCCATCATATTAAAGGCCGGGGCTATCAAAATGAGTTCCTCGACCACCGGTTGCTCCTGCGCAACCAACCAGGCGAGCCAGCCGCCGAGGGAGTTGCCGACAATCGTCACCGGCGGACCAGCCGCCAGCAGATTCGTCACGGCTTCCGCGTCCTCCAGCCAATGCAGCAGTCGATAGTCGCCCCAGTTGCCTCCGGAGTCGCCCCAGCCGCGAAAATCGAAGCAACAGAAGCCCCAGCCCCGATCCTGACACCATTGCGCCGACGCCTTGCTCTTATTGCCCCAGCGCTTGGAGAGAAACCCGGTGATGAAGAGGCATTGACGATCCTTGCCGATCGCTCTATCGCCGCGCAGGGTCGTCCCATCCGCACAGGTGAGTGTGAACGGATCCATCATGCTCCTACCGTAGGACTTTCACGAGAAAGCTGCCCAGCTTTCGCAAGACCGGCTCCGGGATTTCATGGCCGCCCCGGAACGGCTGCCACTCGACCGTCACGCCGGCCTGAAGAAATTCATCGCGCAACCGCTCGGCCATCGCATAGGGCAGGATCGGGTCCTGGGTGCCATGGCTCTGAAAGAGCGGTAGCCCCTTCCGCTTCGTCAGCAGCGGCGCCCATTCCTGCTTTGCCACCAGGGTGCCGGAGAGCTGGACGAGTCCGGCATAGGGCTGCGTGCTATGGAGCAATGCATCGCAGGACAGCATGGCGCCTTGCGAAAAACCTCCCAGCAAGGTTCGGGCCGGATCAGCCCCCAGCTTCTTCGGCAGATCCTCCAACATTGCCCTCACACGATCGCGCGCCTCAGGCAATCCGCGCGGAATTTCACCGGACATGTCCCGGATTTTGCCCGCCGCTCGATCAGCCTGAATGCGGGCCATGTCGATCATCCACCAGGCACGCGAATCGCCGAAGCCCATCGGGATCTGAATCGGCGCTTCAGGAAAGAGAAAACGCGTGCCCGCCGGCGCGTCCAGATATTCGCTGAGCGGCACCAAGTCATCACCCGGCGCGCCGAATCCATGGAGCAGCACCACCAGCGGGCCATTGCCCCCGCCCTTGCCGTCAATGCCGCCGGTCACGCGAACCGTGAGGCCACCGAGTTTGTCGACACGCATGTGGCTACAACTCCTTTGTCAGACCACCCTCGGGTCAATGCCCTGGCCGGCTGTCTTACAGTCCATCATGCTCCCCAGTGTAATGGGATTACTGGCCGAGATACCAGTACTGCAGGAAGGCGAGGGCAGCAACCAAGGTCGCCTGCACCATCGGCTGCTGATAGAAGGGGACAAACGCCCCCTGTTGCACGCTGTCGATGTCGGTGATGATCTGGCGGAGTGCTTCCTGCAATGAACGCTGATCGGCAGCGCCTGTCTGATCGGCCGGCTGAGCCGCCTGGTCGAGTTGTTGCTGCAGGGAGGCGAGAATGCGCCGTTTAGCCCCGATCGCCGCCAGATAGAGCAGGCTGGCACTGGTGATGGCTACTAGGCTATTGACCGTGAGAGCCAGGATCAGCACGGGTGGGAAGTCCCAATTGTCGAAGTAGTGGTTCCTCGCGGCGATCAACAGAAACAGCACCAGGAAGGGATGGAGAACACGTCGATTCACCACTGTACTCCGCTCGACCATCAGGCGGATCTTCCACATCGGGGGCTTCTCAGTGAGAGCGGATGGCAGCTCGTGAATCCATTTCGTGCAGAGGATTACCGCATCCAACAAGGCCAGATTCAAAATGAGGAATGACAAGACGCTCGCCTTGAGTGCGACTGCGTCGATGGCGCAGCTGAACGTACCTCGACAGGGCACGGAGAGGGGGATTTCACCGCCGTTCATGAGCAGCATCAACGGCAGGAGAAGGAGAACGTAGATCATTAATCCGAGCGCAATTCGCCCCGCGCGTGGGAGCACCCTGTGGGCGCGGCAGTAGCGCATCCAGAGGTCCTTTGTCTCGCCCGGTTGGTCCTTCTTGGAACCGTGAAACATCCAATTCAGGTCGCTCCAGAATCCCTTCAGTGCGTCCCGCCATCCACTCTTTAGAAACTGACGCGGCAGATCGGGGAAAAAGGACTGCGTGAGCTCATCGATGTTGCGAGCGGAATCGGCACGGGCCTTGAAGAGAAACACCAGGCACAGGCTTATGGCGGCCAACCGCAGCGCTTCCGTCGGCCAAATGCTCACGCCGTCGGACCAGGAAACAGGCTCCTCTTCGGCATACGTTTGGAGATGGACGATCTGACAGACGAACGCCGACATCATAACGACAGGAATGGACAGCCAGGCCGACCGCGAGATCCATTCAAGGCGACGCTTGGTCGGGTCCGGTTCGTCCCGTACCGTCATCCAATTCCACAATCGCCCGTAGCTCCAGAGCGCCAAAAAGCCGAGGGTCAGGCCGACAATCCAGAGCAGCCCCAAGTCCGGCGGCACATGAAATCTCCCTGTGCTCGGATCGACATCGGTTCGATCCGGGTGGACCGTCCGCAATCCAGTCCCCGGCCAATCGGGGCTGAGATCCACCGCGCCATGGCGGCCGATTTCGAAGAGCTTAGGCGGAATCTGCGTCGCAAACTCATGCTTGGCGCCCTGGCCGGACAGGATGAACTTCGGCGTTTGCCCCGATTCCTCTATCCTGACTCGACCGATCGCCTGCAGCACCGCAAAGAACGTGGAGGTTTGGAGCGAGCTGCGGAACGGCGGAATGCTCTGTTGCAGCGAGGGCGCCAGCTGGAGCCCGAATTGGGAGGCCACGATGAGGTTGCGCGTCCACTTCTGCTCGTCCGCATGAAAGTATCGTGCGTCCAGATCCGTTGCAAAGAACAGGGCGGTTGGAAATTCTTCCCGCACGGCTTGGAGGATCAACAGCGCGTCATAGGGGTCTCGCCCGAGGATTCCGATGGCTTTGACCTTATCGTTCTCGCGTTCGGCCTTGATGCGCGACACCAAACGGCGCACGTAATCCAGTTGCGCCTGACCCTCCGGCCGCTCGTACGACGCAATGTCGCGGAACGGGCCCTTATGTTCCCCCTTGTCCCGATCCTTCGCTTTGTCGTCCTCTTTGGCCTTGGTTCGTTCGGCTTGATCCTCCGCAGTTTCGCCGTCCAGACCACTCAGGTAGCTGTATTGCACAATATTGAGATCTTTAGGCGACAACGTCGCATTGAGCTGGTTCTCGATCCCTGCTTGGATGTCATGACATGTGATTTTCAGCAACTCGTTCCACTTTTTGGTCGCGTGCCGACAGGCGGCGGCGGTGAAGGTCAACGGCAGAGCCCTGGCGTAGAACGAATCCCATTCCCCTATTAACACTATTCGATCTTTCCCGACCTTGACCTGTCTCCTCTCAAGTTCATCGAGAAGGGATGTGAAGAGCACGTTGTCGCTGGTGACACTATAGGAAGGGATAAGACAAGCCGCACGCAGCAATTGCTCATGCACCTGCTGGTTGTCGAGAGTGGAGCGGCAGATCTGCCTGTTCAACGCCTTGAGCCCATAGGCGAGGAGCTGTGGCATTGCGGTAGCCCAGGGGGAATAGACTTCTACTCGGTCATCTGCTGCACGCCATCTATACTGAGCATGTGGATTGCTGGACAGGCCCGCCTCGATTTCCTCGATAATGCTTCGAAACTCCGACGAACTACGGGGTCCCAGGAGTTTTACCCGCAGACTCTCGCTTTCACCCCACTCACGCGGGTGGACCTTTTTCAGCAAGGCATCGAGACGGGCGAGGATTCTATGGTCGGACTCCGGCGACTTCACCCACAGGACCAATACCCGACGGAAGGAATGGTTGTCCCCACCGCAGGTACTGAACGTGTTTCGGCTGTACCATTCATAGGGTGTGTATTGAGATGGGAGTATCTCGTCGATCTTGGAGGATAACAATTTGTTGCCCGTCCGAGTCGACTGATTCGCGGGTGTGATCTGAACTGATGCCGAAAACTCCCACGTGAAATACGACAGCGACTCGCTCTTGTCGGCGACGAAACAGCCGCCCTCCAGCGCGGCGCCGACCGCATAGCGGTCTCGAATGCGCACCTCGCTGTCATCAACCGACGATCCGCCTTGAGTCATGACGACCAACAGCAAGAGTGATGTGCGACCGGTCTCTGTAATCCTGCGCTGCAGGCTCTCCAAGCCGTCGCTGCCCTGCAACGATGGGGCGACCCTCGCGGTCACCAGGCCAATCTTCTTGTCGTCTGCCATGACCTGGACCGAGATCTGGCGTTGAGCTTCGACGGCCTTCTCGACGGCCGCGAAGGGGTCTTCCCACAACCTGGCACGGACCGACAATTCGCCTGTCACTTGCTGAAGTCCCGTGCCCATGCCCGGGGGCCGCGAACTCTGTAGCGGGTTCTTGGTGAGCACCATGGCGGCCACGGCGAGGGCGAGGGTGACCGTCGTGGCCAAGGATAGGGTGGAATCGTCTCCCTTGAAGGCCATGCGCAATCCTTTGCTTCAGTGGCTCAAGGCTGAGGCCGTCTTGCCGACTCTACGTACGGCAGCATCTCTCGTGCCAACTACGTAGACGCTCGATGGACTGGAGAATCGGCGCGTGGCACGTCTCAGGTGAGACGAGATGGAGAGTTGTCGTATCGGCGAGGATACATCGCCGTATCCAATCGGATACCGCGAACGTGTTGTCGGGGACAGCGGACAGAGGTCGGTGGCTACGACGAACAGCTCACGCTGAGGTGTTTGCCCCAGTTCGGCGGGGCGGCCGCGTAGGAATCCATGCCGGGGTGGTCTGTATACGGATCGCGAAGCAGGTTCAAGAGCCGGTCGATCTCGGCATAGTCTTTCTGCTGAGCCTTTTCGATCGCCCCTTGGGCGAGATAGTTACGGAGGACATATTTGGGATTGGCGCGATCCATGCCGGCTCGTCGCTCGTCATCCCGACTCTCTTCACTCCGTAGCCGTTCGCGATATTGCCCCGCCCAGGCATCGAAGCGATCCGGATTCAAGAAATGCTCCCGCAGCCGTTCGTTTTTCGCCGCAGGGTCGGATGAAAAAGTCCCGAGCTCGCGCCAGAAGATGGTGTAGTCGACCCGGCTGCCGACCATGAGCGACTTCAATTCTTGCAGCAGCGCCTCATCCTCCGTGCGATCCTCTCGCAAGCCGAGCTTCATTCGCATGTGATCTCGATAATAGCGATCGACGGTGACCTGGTAACCATCCAGCACCGCCTTCAGGTCTTCCTTGGGCACAAAGGGCAGCAGGGTTTGCGCGAGGCAACTCAGGTTCCAGAGTCCGATATAGGGCTGCTGGTTGAAGGCATAGCGCCCGTTATAGTCGGAGTGATTGCAGATAAATCCGGGATCGTAGTCGTCCATGAACCCGTAGGGACCGTAGTCGAGTGTCAGGCCTAAGATGGACATGTTGTCGGTATTCAACACACCATGCGACCAACCGACCGCCTGCCACTGCGCGATCAGTCTGGCCGTGCGCTCGACCACCTCGGCAAAGAACCGGAGATATTTGTCGGCCACCGGCGCGAGGTGAGAGAAATGCGACTCGATCACATAATCGGCCAATCGCTGCAAATGCTCATGCTGCTTCCGGTAATAGAAGATCTCGAAGCTCCCGAATCGCACATGCGACGGGGCCATACGGACGATGGTCGCGCCGGTTTCCACCTGCTCGCGATAGACCGTGTCGTCGCTACCGACCAGACAGAGGGCTCGCGTCGTCGGAATGCCGAGTCCGTGCATCGCTTCACAGCAGAGATATTCACGGATCGCCGAGCGCAACACCGACCGCCCGTCCCCGTCGCGGGAAAACGGGGTCATGCCCGCACCTTTCAAATGCAGATCCCACCGCTCGCCGCGCCCGTTGACGATTTCTCCCAGGAGAATCGCCCGGCCATCGCCGAGCTGGGGGACATACACCCCGAATTGATGACCGGAATAGAGCATGGCCAGCGGCTCCATCCCCGGCACCAGCAGACTGCCGCCGAACACCCCGGCAAACTCCGGTCGCATCGCCTCGCGAGGATCCAGGTCGAGCAGCTCCAGCGCCGCTCCGTTCGCACTGATCAGGAACGGCGCGCTGCTGAAGGGGGTCGGATTCACCTTGGCATAAAAGGCCTCGGGCAACCGCGCATAACGATTGTCGAAGCGGAGCGTTTCCAACGTGTGGCGTGTCATGACCATTACCGAAAGGCGGCTTCCAAATCGAATTCCAACGTGAAGACAAAAATCCGTTCGCCGACCACGGTATCAATGTCGGTAAAGAGGGCGGTGATCTTTGCGCCGATGAGGTCCGTCACCTGTTCGCAGAGACGCTCCCGGCCCTGGGCAATGAGATTCTGACGCAACCGTTTCACCATATCGACGCCTTCTGCGGTCTTGGCCAATTGGCGTTCGGCCGGCGTCAGGACCCCCTTCAAGCGCACGACCAGCATGTCGCGCACAATGAACACCCGGACCTCGTCCGGACCTCGTCCGAGGAATTCCTGCTCAAACTTGATGATCGCCGTCCGGACGGCGGCTTCCTTTTCTCCCTTGCTGGGCACCGGCATGGCGATCCTTCTCGCATGATCGTAAACAACGGTCGAACGGATTATAGTCGCGGCGGCTTCCCTACTCCAACCCCCTTCACCCGACATGAACCGACACAGCCCCGACGGCCCTCCGCCTTCGCCGACTTTTCACTTGCAATTCCAAGGGTGCACGGCTACATCTACCGGAGTGTTCCGTGGTGCCGACGACAGGCTGTGATCCGCGCGGCCCGGACCCACGTCAGTGAGGCGATGAGACAGGCAGTAGGGTCTTGCCGGTGTTTCCCCAGAGGGAAAGGCCGGGGACAGTGCAGGCCAGTCGTTGGTTCCTTGTGGTGCAAGGACCGTCGGCTGGCCTTTTTCATTTCGTGGAACACAGAGGGTCGGCATGGCTTTCCTCGTCCTCGTCCCGCTGCTGCCGTTACTGACGGCGTTCATCGTGATGACCGGCGACCGCGCCGAACAGGACCAGAATGCGCGGGCCGGACTCCTTCCGATCGTCGCCTCCTTCCTGGGCGCTCTACTCACTCTGGTGCTGGTGACCTCCGGGGGACCGGTCACCATCCAGTTCTACGACCCGGCCGCCGTCGCCAATCTCGCGTTTCCGATCGGGTTCTATATCGACCGGCTCAGCGCCGTCATGATGGTCCTCATCACCGGCGTGACCACGCTCATTTACCGCTATTCCATGGGCTACATGTATCAGGACCGCGGCTATCGGCGATATCTCGGCCTGCTGGGCCTCACGACCGCGGTGCTGCTGTGTATGGTCGCCAGTGCGAATCTCGTCATGTTGTTCGTCTTCTGGCAAATTCTCTCCTGGCTCCTGTTCCTTCTGGCACATAATCACGGCCACGCCGCCACGCTCTCCGGCGCCGCCAACACCTTCACCATGTTGCGGTTGAGCGATGCCGCCTTCCTCGCAGGCATTGTCCTGGCCTATTCGCTCTACGGCACATTCGAGTTTCAGACGCTGTTCACCCGCGCCGCGGAGACGCCCATCACCCTGTTCATCTGGCCAGAATTCGGCTGGGAGATGAACGGGGTGACGGCCGTCACGCTGCTCATTTTCGGCGGCGCGATGGGCAAGTCGGCCCAGTTCCCCATTCACACCTGGCTGCCCCGCTCACTGTACGCACCGACACCGATCCATGCCCTCTTGCACGCGGGCATTATCAACGCCGGAGGGTTCCTGCTGAACCGGCTCGCCCCGCTGTACGGACTAAGTCCGTCGACATTGCACGTGGTCTTCGTCATCGGCATGCTTACGGCCGTTCTCGGCGCGACCATGATGTTGACCCAAAACGACATCAAGAAGACGCTGGGCTTCTCGACGATCGGGCAGATGGGCTACATGATCATGGAATGCGGCCTGGGCGCCTTTTCCCTCGCTGTGTTCCATCTGATCGCCCACGGCCTGTTCAAAGGCACCGTGTTCCTGAACTGCGGCAACGTCATCCACAAGGCCCGTCAGGAGCCCTCGTTCCCTCACCTCGACCGTGAGGCGGAGGAGCGCGAATTCTCCAACCTGACTTGGTCCACCGGATTCTTCACCACGTTGTTGCTGCCGCTGGTTATCCTACTGGTCACCCATGGTGTGCTGAGAATTCCGTTGCTCGAATCACAAGGCACGGTGATCTTCCTGTTCTTCATCTGGGTCACCTCGTCACAGGCCATCCTCTCGCTCACGCGCATACGCGCCGTGGCTTCGTGGAAAGTGTCCGCCGCCATGCTGGTGACGCTGGTCATCGTGGTCTTCACTTATCTGTTCGCGGTGGAGAGCTTCACCCATTTCCTTTACCCGAACGCTGAGGAGGTGGCCTCCTACTTTAAGGCGGCAGCGCTTCCCGGG
>Ga0268299_1002757_pt1 | contig 18965 bp, 21 predicted proteins | sample NOBtaG_FD_193484 | JGI IMG/M metagenome (GOLD analysis project Ga0268299, IMG submission 193484) | Activated sludge microbial communities from bioreactor in Nijmegen, Gelderland, Netherland - NOB reactor | ecosystem: Engineered > Bioreactor > Aerobic > Activated sludge | place: Netherlands...
GCGCCGAAGAGCGCCATGATGCCGTCGCCGGTGAACTTGTCGACGAAGCCCTCGAAGCGCTCCACGCCGTCAGCGAGGATCGTGAAGAAGCGCTGCATGATGCGCGACCACTCTTCGGGGTCGAGCTGCTCGGCGAGCTCCATCGACCCCTTCACGTCGGCGAACAGCACCGTCACCTGCTTGCGCTCGCCTTCGAGGGCGGCACGCGCGCCGAGAATCTTCTCGCTGAGATGTCGCGGCGTCGATGGCGGGAGCGGTCGGGCCGGAGGCGTCGCCCGGCCGGCGATCAACACGCCCCCGCAATCGCCGCAGAACTTCTTGCCGGCGCGATCGTCGCTCCCGCAGTGCGGGCAGATCATGGCGCGCTCACGTGACGGAGCTTCCGGGCTCCTCCGCATCCAATGAGAAGACGCGGCAGGCAGCATGATCGTCGAGCGTGCCGGGAAGAGGGGAGGTCACAGTGCGATCTCGCGCGGCGTCAGTACCACGCCGAGCTCGGACCGACGAACGCTTCCCTTACGAGCGCTTCATTGTGATCACTCGCCGATCTGAATAGCGCCATTCTGGCGCATGTCGCCCGCCTGCCGACGCAGTGAGATTCGTGGGGCAGAATTGCACGCGATGGAAGCCTCCAGAGCCGCGCGCGAAGCGTCGGCGTCCTCCGAAGCGACGCCCTCGAAGCTGCGGTAGTACGTCACCCGTCGGAGTTGGCGAGGAGTCCGCGCGCGAACGCCGCGAGCTCGGCCATGGAATTGCCGACGTAGAGATTCGGCGCGGCGCTCAGCGGCACCTTCGTCGCGGCGCGTCCTCCGACCACGACGTGCGTGTGCCGCACCGCCGCTGCCTCGACGAGGGATCCGAGCTCCCGCCCGAGCGCGGGCCCGTCGGTCACGGTGCTCACGCTCACCCAGACGATCCGCGCTTCGAGGCGCGTCATGGCCTCGACGAGGCTCGTGGCGGGGAGGTCGGGGCCGAGATTGACGGCGTCGAATCCCTCACCGGCGAGTACGAGCGCCGCCGCCATCGACGGTAGGAGGTAGGGATCGCCGGCCACCGCGCTCCCGACGGCCGCCGGCGCGCCGGCAGACGCCGGCACCAGCGTGCTGAGCTGGCTCAGCGCGCGCACGCAGATCTGCACCGCGCGATGCTCGAGAAGAATACCGGCGCGGTCCTTTCGCCAGAGCGCGCCGACCTCGTCGAGCGCGCGGCGCAGCGGACCGTCGAGGATCGCCGCGAGAGGCTCACCCGCAAGATACAGCCGCTCGAGCACCGCACGCGCCTCGGGCTCCGACCCCCGCATGAGGAGGTCGGTGAGCACCTCGCCGACGCCGGCGACCGTCATGGACTTCGGGTCGACAGGGCCGGCGAGTCCGAGGATCTGCGGGACGACCACCGTCGCACGCGTGTCCCGCACGAAGCGGACGGCGTCGGTCCGTCGAATGCGACGATGCCCGCCGACGGTACGCGTCGAACGGATGGTGCCGTCGTCGACCCAGCGCTTGATCGACGATTCGCTCACGCCGACCGCCCGGGCCAACTCGCGGGTGGAGAGCAATCCCGCCGGTATTCTCTCCGGACGTTTTGAATGTTTTGTCGGGCGGCGCACCGACGGCGTTCTAGAGCACCCAAGGCGAACATTCAAGCCTCTGAATTCGTGGAAAACGTGAAACTCTCCCCTCCGGCCATCCGGCGCTATTGACAGGATCGACCCCGGCACGTAACTCCAGTCCGTGAACGTTTTGAACGTTTCTGTGCTCGAAGGGAGTCACTCATGAGAACACTCGATGTCGCCGCCGCGGTTCTGCTCGTGATCGGCGGAATCAACTGGGGCCTCGTCGGCCTCCTCGGCCTCAACCCCATCGCGGGCCTACTCGGCGGCGAAGCCGGGGCATTCACACGGCTCGCGTACGTCGCCGTGGGGTCGGCGGCGCTGTACCAGGTGGTCAACCTTCGCCACATCCAGGAGCGGTGGGGTGTGGACCTCGGCCCCGCTTGAGGCCAGCGATGACCCCATCGAAGAACGTCGTCGCCAATCTCGAAGAAGTTCGCGCCGGAGTCCTCGGACCCCGCAGTCACGCCTTCGACGAAGCGCGGATCGCGCATGCCGTCCGCGAGCTGCTCCTCGGGCTCGGCGAGGACCCGGACCGCGACGGACTCGCCGACACGCCGCAACGCGTGGCACGCGCCTACCGCGAGATCTTTGCCGGGCTCCACGCAAACCCGATGCGGCACCTGACACGAACCTTCGCCCATGAGGGCGGAGCCGAGGACCTCGTCATGGTGCGCGACATCGAGATCTTCAGCATGTGCGAGCACCATCTGCTGCCCTTCACCGGCCGCGCCCACGTCGCCTACCTGCCCGGGAACGGCAAGGTGGTGGGGCTCAGCAAGATCGCCCGCATGGTCGACGACTACGCGCGGCGACCGCAGATCCAGGAGCGGCTCTGCGCGGAGATCGCCGACGCGTTGATGGTCGAGGCGGGCGCACGAGGGGCGGCCGCGGTCGTGCAAGGCGAGCACATGTGCATGCGGATGCGGGGCGTCGCCAAGCACGGCGCCGACATGGTCACGACGGCGCTCCGCGGCGTGCTCGCCACCGACCCGGCCCTGCGCACGACAGCCATCGATCTGCTGCGGAGCCGGTGAGCCGATGACCAACTACCGGTGGCAGTCGTTCTTCCTGACGGCGGCGGGGCTCTCCTTCCTCGCGTCGGTAGGACTGTGGTTTCTCGCCGATCGCGAAAGCGGGCTCTACGTCGGGCTGTGGGTTCCGTCCATTCTTTCCCTCGGGGCCTTGCTCGCCTCGCGCGTACCCCGGAGGTGAACCGTGTCCCCTGATCTCGCCCTCTTCCTGTTCGGCGTGCTCATAACGCTCATCATGATGATGGGCTTGATCCCCTTTTACCTTGTCGCCTATCTCGAGCAGGCCGAGCGGGAACGGGCGGTGCTTCCCGCTCTCGTGCGCCGGTTGACGCCGGTCTTCGGCATTGAGCTGCCGGACGCGCTGCCGGCATCGGCCCGCTCGGAGCGAAAGTCGTGACCCAGGCAGCCCCGAGCTACGTCATTCTCGGTGCCACAGGCGGCGTCGGCTCCGCCCTCACCCGCCGGCTCGCGCTCAGCGGCGCTCGGCTCGTGATCGCGGGGCGGGACGAGGAGCGTCTTGCCGGCCTCGCCGCCGAAACCGGCGCGATCCCGCAGCGCTTCGATGCGACCGAGCTCGCGGACGTGGAGCGGTGCGTGAACGTCGCGGTAGAGCGCCACGGGACCGTCGACGGCGTCGTCAATTGTGTCGGCTCGCTGCTGCTGAAACCGGCCCATCTCACGACGATGGAAGATTGGAACGCCGTGCTCGCCACCAATCTGACCTCTGCCTTCGTGACGGTGCGCGCCGCGGTGCGGGCGATGATGGGTCACGGCGGCGCGATCGTCTTGGTCTCGTCCGCCGCCGCGCGCGTCGGGCTGGCGAACCACGAGGCCATTGCCGCCGCCAAAGCCGGTGTCACCGGCCTCGTGGTCGCGGCCGCGGCATCGTACGCCTCCCACGGTATTCGCGTGAACTGTGTCGCCCCGGGTCTGGTGCGAACCCCGCTCACGGCACGCCTGACGGCCAGCGCGGCGGGGCTGAAGACCTCCAGCGCGATGCACCCCCTCGGGCGCGTGGGGGAACCGGAGGAGGTGGCTTCGGCGCTCGCCTGGTTGCTCGATCCGGCTCAAAGCTGGCTGACGGGGCAGACCCTCGGGGTCGACGGTGGGCTCGCGACCGTCCGCCCGCGAGCTTCGGCGTGAGCACGGGACTCGCAGCCTTCGGGACCGCGCGCGACGCGCGGCGCCTGCTCGGCCGCGCTCTCGGCGCGATCGTCGATCCGACGATCGCGGTATCGTTCGCGCGCCCGGGGTTCCGCCTCCACGCGATGACCTTCGACCCCGACGATCTCCGCGTCGATCTGACGGGGCGGCGCTGTGTCGTGACCGGCGGCAACTCGGGCCTCGGCTACGAGGCCGCGCTCGCGCTCGCACACCTCGGGGCGACGGTCGTCCTGCTGTGCCGCGACGCGGAGCGCGGAAACGGTGCCGCTGCCGCGATCCGCGCCGCGACCGGCAACCCCAGCGTGTCGGCCGAGGTGCTCGACGTCTCGTCGCTGGCAGGGGTGCGTACGGTGGCAGATCGACTGCGGACGGCACCGGTGGACGTGCTGATCCACAACGCGGGCCTTCTGCCGGCCGCTCGCATCGAGACGGCCGACGGACTCGAGCTCACGTTCGCCACCCATGTCGTGGGACCGTTCCTGCTCACCCAGCTGCTGCGCGACGCACTCGCGGCCTCGGCCGACGGGAGAGTCATCTGGGTCTCCTCGGGCGGCATGTACACCCAGCGACTGGATCTCGGCGACGTCGACTGGCGCATGCGCGACTACGACGGCGTCAAGGCCTACGCCGAGACCAAGCGGGCGCAAGTCGTGCTCGCGGAGCTCTTCGCGGCGGAGCTCGGCGCGAGCGGCATCGTCGTCAATTCCATGCATCCGGGGTGGGCCGACACCCCGGGGGTCCGGACGTCGCTTCCCGGCTTCCATCGCATCACGCGCGCCTTCCTTCGCACCCCTGCGGAGGGCGCGGACACGATCGTCTGGCTGGCGGCAAGCGCCCGTGGCCGCGCGTACACCGGGCGTTTCTTCCTCGATCGCGAGCCGCGCCGCACCCATCTCCTGCCCTTCACCAGGGAAAGCGCCGACGACCGCGCGGCGCTCTGGTCCCTCTGCGAGCGCCTCGTCGCCGCGGACCCCTCCGACGCCGGCAGCCGGCACGATCGGATGACGGGATGACGGCATCGCGACTGATCCTCCTGACCGGCGCGACCGGCTACATCGGCGGACGCCTGTTGACCGCGCTGCAGGAGGCCGGCGAGCGCGTCCGCTGCGTCGCGCGGCGCCCGGAGTTTCTTCGCCATCGCCTCGATGCGCGGACGGAGGTCGTCTGCGGGGATCTGCTCGATCCGGCCAGTCTCGGACCGGCGCTCGCGGGCGTCGACACCGCCTACTACCTCGTGCACTCGATGGGCGCCGCGGATGGCTTCGAGGCGGCCGACCGCCGCGCCGCCGAGCAGTTCGGAGCCGCCGCGCGTGCCGCCGGCGTGCGGCGCATCATCTATCTCGGGGGCCTCGGCGAGTCGGGCGAGGATCTCTCGCCTCATCTCCGCAGTCGGCAGGAGGTCGGCGACGTGCTGCGAGCGTCGGGCGTGCCGGTCATCGAGCTGCGGGCGTCGATTGTAATCGGCTCGGGGAGCCTCTCGTTCGAGATGATCCGCGCGCTGGTCGAGCGCCTGCCCGTCATGATCATGCCGCGCTGGGTGGCCGTGCCGGCGCAGCCGATCGGCATCACGGACGTGTTGGCCTACCTGCTCGAAGCGCGCGACCTCCCAGGAACCGAGAGCCGCGTCTTCGAGATCGGCGGCGCCGAGCGCCTCTCCTACGGCGACATCATGCGCGAGTACGCCCGCCAGCGCGGTTTGCGCCGCGTGATGATTCCGGTGCCGGTCCTGACCCCGCACCTGTCGAGCCTGTGGCTCGGCCTGGTCACGCCGCTCTACGCGCGCGTCGGTCGGAAACTGATCGACAGCATCCGCCACGCGACCGTCGTGCGGGACGACAGCGCGCTCCGGGTCTTCAAGGTGCGTCCGCACGGCATTCGCGACGCCATCGCCGCGGCGCTGCGCCACGAGGATCTGGCGACCGCCGCCACGCGCTGGTCCGATGCGCTCTCCGCGGCCGGCGAGCCGCGCGATTGGGGCGGGGTCCGCTTCGGCAACCGGCTCGTCGATTCCCGGGTCGTGAACGTGGCCGTGTCGCCGCGGCTCGCGTTCGCTCCCATCCGCCGTCTCGGCGGTACGACCGGCTACTACTACGGCGATTGGCTGTGGCGGCTCCGCGGGTATCTCGACCTGCTGGTAGGAGGCGTCGGGATGCGCCGCGGCCGTCCGCACCCCGAGCGCCTCACGGTCGGCGACGCCCTCGACTTCTGGCGCGTGGTCGCGTTCGAGCCGGATCGCCGCCTGTTGCTCGCCGCCGAGATGAAGCTCCCCGGGCGGGCCTGGTTGGAATACGAGGTCCAACCCCGCGACGGCGGGGCGACGATCCGCCAGACCGCGATCTACGATCCGATCGGTCTCGCCGGGCTCGCCTATTGGTACGGCATCTACCCCCTTCATCAATTGGTCTTCGCCGGTACGCTCCGTGGCATCGCACGCGCGGCTGCGCAGGGGGCGCCGAGCCAGCAACACTCGCCGATCGACCTGACCGCGGAACGCCGTCGGCGGGAGGCCGCGTCGCGATGACGCGCACGGCGGACGTGCTCGTCGTCGGGGCCGGTCTGGCCGGGCTCTGCTGCGCGCGCCGACTCGCGGAGCGCGGCCTCTCCACGATCGTGCTCGAAGCCTCCGATGGCGTCGGCGGACGGGTGCGCAGCGACGAGGTGGCGGGCTTTCGGCTCGATCGCGGCTTCCAGGTGCTGCTGACCGCCTACCCCGAAGCGCGCGCCGTGCTCGACTACGCGGCGCTCGATCTCCGCGCATTCTATCCCGGCGCCTTGGTGCGCTTCGGCGGGCGCTTCCACCGCGTCGCCGATCCTTGGCGGAACCCGCTCGACGCAGTGGCGGGCAGCCTGTCACCGATCGGCTCGGTCGCCGACAAGCTCCGGGTCGCCCGGCTCCGGCACCGAGCGTGCGCGGGCTCGCTCGCCGACCTTTTCGCGCGCCCGGAGACGACCGGCGAGCACCTGCTGCGAGACCTCGGTTTCACCGACGCGATGATCGACCGCTTCTTCCGCCCGTTCTTGGGCGGGGTCACGCTGGATCGGACCCTCGGCGCCTCGAGCCGCATGCTCGAGTTCGTGTTCCGCATGTTCGCACGGGGAGACGCGGCGCTTCCCGCGGACGGCATGGGCGCGATCCCCGCGCAGATCGCCGCCGCTCTGCCCGCGGACACCGTCCGGCTCGCCACGCCGGTCGCCGCGATCGATGCCGGACGCTGCATCCTGCGCTCGGGCGACGTGCTCGAAGGTCGCGCGGTCGTCGTCGCGACCGAGGGACCGGAGGCGGCCCGACTCCTCGACCTCCCCCCGCCGTCCCGATCGCGCGCGGTCACGTGCCTCTACTATGCCGCCGAGCGGGCCCCGATCGCCGCCCCCATCCTGATCCTCGACGGCGACGGGCGCGGCCCGGTGAACAACCTGTGCCTGCCGAGCGCGGTGGCGCCGGGCTATGCCCCACCCGGCATGACGCTCGTCTCCGCGACGGTCCTCGGCCATCACGCGAACGACGACGACGAGCTCGACGCCGCCGTACGGACACAGATGACCGAATGGTTCGGCGCGAGTGTCCGCCACTGGCGCCACCTTCGCACCTATCGCATCGATCACGCCCTCCCCGCCCCCGACACGCCGACGCTCGACGTACCCGACCGGTCGATGCGGCTTCGTCGCGGGCTCTACGTCTGCGGCGACCACCGGGTGAACGCCTCGATCCAGGGTGCGATGCGCTCCGGTCGGCACGCCGCGGATGCGCTCGCGGACGAGCTGGCGGAGGCGCGGGCCGCATGACCGACACGCCGGCGCGTGACGCCCGCTACTACTCGGGCTTCTACCCGATGCACCTCGGATTGCTGTCCGTCGCAACCAACGTGATGCCGATCGCCTGGTGGACGCCGGTCTCGAAAGAGCCGTTCCGGTTCCTCCTGGCGATCGACCGCACGAACCACAGTCTCGACCTCATCCGGGAACATCGCGAAGCGGTGCTCCATTTCCTGCCCTTCGACCGTCGCGCGGCCGTCATCCGTGCCGGGTACGTCAGCGGTCGTCGGACCCGCAAGACCGAGCGCCTGGGCTTCCACGCCCGCTCGTCGGAAACCCTCCGCGACACCGTCGTGATCGAGGGCGCCGACGCGGCCTTCGAGCTCACAATGGCGAGCGAGATCGAGCACCCGCTCGGAGACCACGTCCCGTTCGTCTTCGACGTCACGTACGTCCACCGCGTCCGCCGCCCTGCGAGTGGACACCCGCTGCTCTTTCTCGGGCACCGGGATTTCGCGACCCTCGGCGATCGCGATCGCTTCCGCCCATGACGTCGACCCCCACCAGTTCATCGCCAGCGGACCACGCGCCGCGGCGTGCCTCGCGCGTCCCCGCCGGCCGTCTCGAACGCTGGATGCATCTCGGCATGCTGGCGGGCGGCGTCGCCGCGGGCGCGGCGATGGAAGGCGCGCGCCGACTGTGGGCCGGGGATCGCCCCGCCCTCGCCGACATGGTGCTCCACGGCACGAATCCCCGGCAGCTCGTGGCCGGACTGGCACGCATGCGGGGGGCCGCCATGAAGCTCGGGCAGCTGCTCTCGCTCGAAGGCGGCGGCGTCCTGCCGACGGCCTTGAACGAGGCGCTGGCTACCTTGCGCGCCGACGGCGACCGGATGACGACGGCGCAGCTGCACGCGGCGCTCGGACGCGAGTACGGACGGGGGTGGCGGCGCCGGTTTCGCGCTTTCGACGAGACTCCGATCGCGGCCGCCTCGATCGGCCAGGTCCACCGCGCCGTCGCGGCCGACGGTCGGGATCTCGTCCTCAAGATCCAGTTTCCCGGCGTCGCCAAGAGCATCGACAGCGACGTCGACAACCTCGCGACGCTACTCCGTCTGACGAACGTGTTGCCCGCCGACATCGATCTGCGCGGACTCCTCGCCGAGGTGAAGCGCCAGCTGCGGCGGGAGACGGACTATGAAGAAGAGGCGCGGAGCCTGCAGCGCTACCACGATCTCCTGGCCGGCGAGCCGCAGCTCCATGTGCCGCGACCCCATGGCGATCTCACCACCCGCCGCATCCTCGCCATGGACCATGCGCCGGGGGTTCCGGTGAGCACCCTGTGGAGCCAACCGCACTCGCAAACCGTGCGCGACGCCGTCGGTGCCACCGTCCAGCGTCTCATGCTGCGCGAGCTCTTCGAGTTCGGCTTCATGCAGTCCGACCCGAACTTCGGCAACTACCTGTGGTCCGCAGACGACCGCCGCATGATCCTGCTCGACTTCGGCTCCACCGTCGACGTCTCGCCGGAGCTCGCGGAGCGCTATCGCCGTTTGCTCCGGGCGGTCCTCGGCGGCGACCGCGCCGCGATCCGACGGCGCATGACCGAGATGGCGTGGCTCGCCCCCGACGAGCGCGACGACCGCGCGGAGGGCTTGGTGGATCTGATCGTGCTCACGTGCGAGCCCATCTTCGCGACCGGCCCCTACGACTACGGCGCCACCGATCTCGCGAGCCGGGCCCGCGATGCGGCGATGGCGCTCGCGTTCGAGCGCGGCCTCGTGCGCCCGCCCCCGCCCGAGATGCTCTTCGTCCACCGCAAGATCGGGGGGACCTTCCTGCTGTGTGCCCAGCTGGGCGCGCGGGTCGACACCGCGGCGCTCGTCCGGGAGATCGTCGGCGCGACTCCCGCAAGCCCGCTGCCATGAGCAAGCCCCTACCTCCGGGGACCCGGACCTTCTTGAAGCGGAGCCGGATCGCCGCACCCGCCGCCGAGGTCTTTCGCTGGCACGCCCGCCCGGGGGCGTTCGAGCGCCTGACCCCGCCCTGGGAGCACGTCCGCGTCGTCGAGAAGCGGGGCGGCATCGAGGACGGCGCGCGGCTCGTCATGCGTCTCGGCCCCGGCGGCTTCGGGCCGCTCTGGATCGCCGACCACGTCGACTACGTCGCCGACGAGCAGTTCCGCGACGTCCAGACGTCGGGCCCGTTCGCGTTCTGGGAGCACACGCATCGCTTCGAGGCCGCGGGGGCCGATGCTTCGTGGCTCGAAGATCGTATCGCCTACCTGCTGCCCGGCGGCATGCTCGGGTCGCTCGCGGGGGAGCCGTTCACGCGCCGGAAGCTGCAACGCATGTTCGAGTACCGGCATCGCATCACGGCCGGTGACGTCGCCGCGCACGCGCGAGCGCGGGCGGCGGGTCCCATGCGGATCCTGGTCACGGGCGCGAGTGGCCTGATCGGATCGGCCCTGGTTCCGTATCTGACGACCGGCGGCCACACCGTGGTCCGCCTCGGACGAGGCGGCGGAGGCGCGGACACCATCCAGTGGGATCCCGCGGCGGGTGTGATCGATCGCGCCGCCCTCGAAGGCTTCGATGCCGTCGTGCACCTCGCCGGCGAGACCGTGTCCGGCGGCCGGTGGACGACGGAGAAGAAGGCGCGCATTCGCGACAGTCGACACGACGGCACCCGCGTGTTGGTCGACGCGCTCACCGGTCTCGCGCGGCCCCCGAAGGTCCTGGTGAGCGCGTCCGCGATCGGCGTCTACGGTGATCGCGGCCACGAGGTGTTGCGCGAGGACAGCGCTCCCGGCGAAGGTTTTCTCGCTGGCGTGTGTCGGGAGTGGGAGGCCGCCACCGCGCCGGCCACCGCGCACGGCATCCGCGTCGTGAACCTGCGGCTCGGCGTCGTGCTGAGCGCGGCCGGCGGCGCCCTGGCAACGATGCTACCGCCCTTCCTGCTCGGCGTCGGCGGACCGGTCGGCGACGGCAGTCAGTTCCTGAGCTGGATCGCCGTCGACGACGTGCTCGACGCGGTCCTCTTCGCCCTCACCACGCCCACGCTCACGGGCCCGGTGAACGCGGTGGCGCCCCACCCGGTGACGAACGCGGACTTCGCGACGACCCTGGCACGTGTCCTCGGCCGCCCCGCCCTCGTCCCGTTTCCCGCCGTCGCCGTCCGGCTGCTGCTCGGCGAGATGGGCAACGCGCTGCTGCTCGCGAGCACGCGGGTCCAGCCGGAACGCCTGGTGACCGCCGGGTTCTCCTTCCGCCATGCGGAGCTCGAGCCCGCGCTCCGCCACCTGCTCGGACGCCCGTGAACCGGGAACGACCATGAGCGGCACGCGTCCATCACCAGTCCGACCCGCGCCCGGGCAGGAATCGGTCTGGGACTACCCGCGGCCGCCACGACTCGAGCCGACGCCGCAGCGCATTCAGGTCGTGTACGCGGGCGTGACGATCGCCGAGACCGTCGGCGCATGGCGCGTGCTCGAGACCAGCCATCCGCCCGTGTACTACCTGCCGCCCGGCGACGTACGCATGGATCTGCTCGTCGCCAGCACACGGACCTCGTACTGCGAGTGGAAGGGTCGGGCGGCCTACTGGTCGGTCGTCGGCGGCGAGCGCGTGGCGCCCGATGTCGCCTATTCCTACCCCGCGCCGAGCGTCGCCTTCACCGCGATTCGCGACTACCTCGCCTTCTATGCCGCGCCGATGGACGCGTGCTTCGTCGGCGGCGAACGGGTGACGCCGCAAGCCGGGGGGTTCTACGGCGGGTGGATCACGTCCGACATCGTCGGGCCGTTCAAGGGCGGTCCCGGAACCGCAGGCTGGTGACCCGATAGATCGACGGCGGGCGCGGCCATCGCCCGTGAGCACCGGTCCGCCCCTCGGGGAGCGGTAGGTGCGCGGGCACGTCGCTCACGCCGCGTGCCGATGAAGCGAGAACGGCCTGCGCTCGCGCTTGTCGGTCGTTTTCCATCGCTCCACGACCTCGCGTACCCACGCCGCCTCGAGGTCGAAGAGATCACACAATTGCAGGAAGCTGAACGCGTAGGTCGTGTCCTCGGACGCGACCCAGGCGAGATCCTCCTCGACCTTCTCCTCGTGCGCTTCGTCTCCATAGTGATCACGGATGCAGACGAGCGCCGAAGTCAGGACCGCCGCCGCCAGCTTCTTTTCCGGCGACCACGAGGACGCGACGGGAAACTGCGACGGCAGCAGCTCCCCACCGGCCAGCAGATGATTGACCGTCGAGCCGATGCTCGCTCCGGCTTCTGGTGTGTCGAGACTCATGGGACGCTCCTTTCGCGGGCGTGTGCTCGGGCTTTCGTCGTCTGTGACTTTAAGGCAAACTCGTTTGCTTACAAGGCAAAGGGGGCGATTGGTTGGACTCGCACGCAAAATCCTTCGTTCCCGTTGCGTCACGGGAAAACGAGGTTGAGCCATGAGTGACGTGTCGGAAGAGCTGCGCGGGTACGGGATCGGCGAGAAGCTCAGGCGGCTCAGACTCCGCAAGTCGATGGGGCTCGTGGAGCTCGGACGCCACACGAAGTTGTCGCCCTCGCTGTTGTCGAGGATCGAGCGGGGCAAGATGTGCCCGACCCTCCCCACGCTCGTCCGCGTCGCGACGGTGTTCGGCGTCGGGTTGGAGTTCTTCTTCGGGGCCAAGCGCGCCGCCGCATCCGTCGTCCGGCGCGACGAACGCCGGCAGTTTCCCGACCGCCTCGGCGGGAAGAAGGTGGCGTACCGCTTCGAAAGCCTCGACTTCAAAGCGGTCGAGCGCAAGATGAACGCCTACCGCGCCGAGTTCGAGCCGGCGCCCACGGGGAAACTACCGACCCACGACCACGCGGGCAGCGAGTTTCTCCACGTGCTGCGCGGCGTGCTCGCGCTACGGGTGGGCGAGGAGGAGCACGTGCTCGAAGAGGGTGACTCGATCTACTTCGACGCCTCGCTCAGCCACGCCTATCGCCGAGTGGGACGTGGGCCATGCGAGGCCATCGTGGTGACCGTACCCTGAGCGGCGGAGCGATCGACGCAAGCGCGCCCGGACCCGGCGTGCCGCCACGTCGACGACAGGCTCGACTTTCGGGGCCTCGAGGCCTACGCACCGGTTCGTCGATGCCGATGGATGAGACTGTCGTCGTGGTCGGCGCCGGGATCGCCGGACTTCTGGTGGCGCGCTCCCTGCGCGCGCGGGGCGTCCCGGTCGTGGTGGTGGAGAAGAGTCGCGGGTTGGGCGGCCGGCTCGCGACGAAACGCGTGGGGGCGGCGGTCTTCGATCAAGGCGCCCAGTACTTCACGGCGCGAGCCCCGCGGTTTTCGGCCTGCGTCGCGGAGTGGCGTGAGCGCGGCGTGGTCGCGCCTTGGCCCGGATCCGCCGATCGCTTCATGGCCAGGCCGAGCATGAATGCGCTCGGCAAGATGCTGGCGGAAGGCCTCGAGGTGCGCCGGGAATGGCACGTGCGCTCGGTCCGGCGCGAGGACGCCGCCTGGGTGCTTACCGTCGATGGTCAGCCGCCGTTGCGTGCCGGACGATTGGTCGTGACGGCGCCGGTCCCCCAGGCGCTGGCTTTGTTCGACGGCGGAGACCTCCCACCCCGCCTCCTCGCCGACCTGCGGTCGTTGCGCTACGCCCCGTGCCTCGCGCTCCTCTTCACTCTGCGCGGCCCGAGCGCGGTGCCGGCGGAGGGCGTGGCGCCGAGTGGCGAGCCCGTTCGCTGGATCGCGGACAACACCAAGAAGGGCATCGCACCCGGCGTCCCGGCCGCGCTGACCGTGCACCTGGGTCCAGTGTTCTCGGCGGAGCACTACGCCAAGACGGCGGCCGAGCTGGCGACGCTCGTGCTCCCGGGCATCGCGCGCCGGCTTGGGGCGGACGTGGCGGACGTTCAGGTCCACCGCTGGAAGTTCAGCGAGCCCACCACCTCGCACCCGGAGCCGTCGGTATGGCTCTCGGACCTCGGGGTTGGGTTCGCGGGGGATGCGTTCGGCGGGCCACGCGTGGAAGGCGCGGCCGTCTCCGGACTCGACCTCGCCGACCGCATCACCGGAGACGGTCGAGGCACGCCCGGTCGCGGATCACCGTTGTCCAGCGACAACCGCGGTGCTACGCGAGCCCGATGACGAATACCGGTCCGTTGGGAGCGCGGTAGGAGAAGTGAAGATTGCGTCAGCGGCACTCGCGTGCACCACGGTGCTGTTGGCGTGCCATCCGGTGCTAGAGCGCACCCTTTCGCCCCGCATGATCACGGAGATGTCGATGGACGGAGCCCACCTCCCCTTCGTCGAGGTGGGGAAAGGGTCGCCAGTCGTCTTCGTGCACGGCGGCGTCTCGGACCACCGCTCCTGGGAAGCGCAGCGCGAGATCGCCGCCCGAGGATACCGGTTCATCGCGATCGACCAGCGATACTTTGGGGCAGCGCCGTGGTCGGACGACGGGTCGCGATTCTCGCAGGCGACCCATGTCGCCGACCTGGCCGGGTTCGTGCGATCGCTCCGGGCCGGACCGGTCGATGTCGTCGGCCACTCGTACGGCGCCGTCATCGCCCTGGGGCTTGCGCTGCACCATCCGGAGCTCGTGCGCCGCCTCTTCATCAACGAACCGCCGCTGCCATCGGTCGTCGACGATCCGGCCGATCAGCGACTCGTCGACGAGGAACGCAAAGCGCTCGCGCCCGCGGTCGCTGCCGCCAGCGCTGGCAACACCTCGGAAGCGACGAGGCTGTTCGTCGATTGGGTCAATGGGCAATCCGGCGCCTTCGACGCCCTCCCCGCGAAGTGGAAGGCCATGCACTTCGACAATGCCCGCACCATGCCTCGACAGTTGAACCCGCCACCGTCCACTCCGATCACGTGCGCAGATCTCGGGCGACTCACGATTCCGGTCGTGATCACGCAGGGACAATCCACGCGGCCGTTCTTTCGAGTGATCGCCGAGGCCGTACATCGTTGCGTGACGGGCTCCCGGATCGTCACCATCGCGGGTGCGCAGCATCGCGCGCCGATCCAGGCGCCGGCAAGGTTCAACGAAGCACTGTTGACGTTTCTCGCCCGCTGAGCGCCCTGGCCACGAGGTCCGCGGCCGTCCGCATCGCGGTCACACCTTCTTCAGCACGTGGCCGCCCGCGACGTATTCCTTCATCATTCGGAGCGCGCGCTCGTCCTGCGCGATCACGTTCGCGAAGCAATCACCTTCCTCGTCGACGCTGTCCGCGGTCGTCCGGCCCCAACTCGCGCGGATCACCTGCTTGATCGCCGCGAGGGCCATGGGCGGCTTGTCGAGGAGCTCGCGCGCTATGCCGTGCGCCGCGGCGAGCACGTCGCCCTCGATGCAGTGGTGGACGAGCCCCTCGGCGGCGGCCTCGTGCGGGAAGAACGTCCGTCCGCGCAGCACCCATTCGAGCGCTTTCCCGGGGCCGACCAGACGCGCGAGGCGCGCCGTGCCGCCCGCGCCGGGCAGAATGCCGACGAGAATCTCCATCTGGCCGATGGTGTAGTCGCCGGCCGCGGCGAGCCGGATGTCGCACGCGAGCGCGAGCTCGCACCCGCCTCCGCCGCAATGGCCGTTGATGGCGGCGATGGTGGGTTTCCGACAATTGTCGACGTTTTCCCACACCATGCGGAGCGGCGTGCGCGCGAAGCGCGGGTCGGGAAGACCCTTGGCGCGGCGCCCCTTCAGCGCCTCGGCCATCGCGATGATCTCCTCCACCGAGAAGTGCCGGATGAAGACGTCCGGCAGACCGCCGGTGAAGACGATCACCCCGACGGCGTCGTCGGCCTCGAGCGCCGCCATGATGCCGCCGAGCTCGGCGACCATGGCCGAGGTGAGGAACCCCTTGGGCGGGTTGGTGAACGTGACGGTCGCGATCCCGTCGTCGATGCGACAGCCGACGTTGCCCATGTGCCCCTCTTTCGATGTCAGGCGACGCGGCCCATGTCGTACACGAGCTCGCGCGCGATCTTGCCGTCGCGCATCTCGAAGATGTGGACGAGCCGCATCTCGACCTTCGAGCCGACCGGGAAGTGCCAGTAGCCGTCGCGGATGACCTCGAACGTCACCAGGCTGTCGTCGACGACGCGGTCCTCGGTCGCGAAGCGCTGGAGGAACGTGAACTGCACGTCGCGCATGCACGCCCAGAGCTCGAGGTAGTTCTTCGCGACCGCGTCCTTGCCGGTGTAGGCGCGGTTCAGGCCGTTCAGCGCCGGCGCCTCCCAGACGATGTCGTCGGTATAGAGTTCGAGTGCCGCCGCCACTTCCTGCGCGCCCTCGCTGTGGAAGTGCGCCTCGACGGCGGCGAGGTTCTGGGCGATGCGGGCGTCATCCATGGCGGGTGACGGCTACTGCCCCTGCTCGATCAGCTTCGCGACCGTGAACGAGTCGGGCACGGCGCCGCCCGGCTTGTACTGCGTGCCCGACTCGGGGCCCTTGTCGAAGTGCCAGCCTTCGTGTCCGGGCGGCTTGTCCCCGGGGTGCGGGACGTAGGTCGCGTGCATGAGCTGCATGTCGACCATCGCCAGGCCGGCGTAGAAGTCCTTCTCCTCGTCGTACTTGTTGGGCGCGCCGGGGAACGCCTGCGTCCGGAACTGGTGGTTGTCGATCCACACCTTCCAGAGCTCGTTGTTCCGGTCGTAGATGTCGGAGTACGCGACGACGAGCGCCTCCTTGTCGATGAAGATGACGCGCTTGCCGTAGGCGTATTGCGGGAGCTTCGAGACGCCCTCGACGACGTACATCTTCCGCTTCTCCCAGGCGTCGCACATCAGATAGTCGGCCTCGCCCGCGCAGCGCTTCTGCGGGAAGTGCTCGCCGTGGAGGATGCCGAGCATCTCGCGCTCGCCGAGGAACTTCCACTCCGACCACGCGATGTGGCCGTTGTAGCCCCAGTACGAGTCGGGGTCCGTGTCCTGTCCGAAGAGCGCATCGGAGCGCTGCGCCGTCGAGAGGCGGCGGACGCGGCGGAGCGACGGCACGTAGAGCCACGTGTCGTCCTGCTTCGACGCGTCGACGTAGCGATACTCGAGCGCACCGATGCCCTTCAGATCGAAGGGCGCGACCAGCGGACCCAGCACCTCCTTGAAGCGGATGCCTTCCGGGTTCGGGAGCTCCGGCTTCGGATCCACGTAGAGGCGGCTGTTGTAGTACATGCGCCGCGACTCGCCGATCCAGTAGTAGCGCTCGACCTCCATCGGCTTGCCGTTGCCGACCGCACCCGTCTCGGCCGGGAAGTCGTACTCGACGAAATCGTCGGTGCCAGGGTACGGGCGGTACTCGTAGTTCCACATGATCTTGAGCGCGATCTTCGGGTCGTGGTCGTCGATCTTCGGAAACGGCGCGCCCGCGACGTGCCCCGAGAGCGAGAGCCCGTTCTCGGCGAGCTTCACCTGGCTCGCGAACTTCTCGGTCGCTTCCTTGTAGGCCTTCGGCCACGCGATCGGCTTCGGGGCGATGATCTTCATCGTCATGCCCTGCGTCACGCACCACTCGATCGCGGGCGAAACGAGATCTTTGATCTTGCCGACGCTGCTCTTGTCGATCGTGTCACCGGGCGCGACGTCTGCGTGCGACGGCGCAGCCAGCGCGAGCAGCGCGACCACGAGCGCGCTCACGTGAAGCACGTTCTGCATGAATCCCCCTCCTAGGTGTTCGACCGCGACCCGAATCAGGTGAACTGGCGGCTCTTCTAAGGAAAGCCCTGGCCGCCCGTCAACGGAAATCACGGAAATCACGCGTCGACGCGTGTTCCGCGCGGGTCGAGCCGACCGCGAGCAGGACCAACACGCCGTGCCGCGCACGCACCGCGGCGCCGAGCGCGGACGCGACGGCGTCGGCTTCATGATCGCGCGCAATGACCGCCTCGCCGCCCTTTGCCTCGCCGTCGCAGGTCGCCCGGCACGTCCGGAGGAGCGGCGGACCGTAGAAGCCGACGATCTTCCCGAGCTGCGGCTGGCCGTACTGGACCTCGTGGGTGAGCCAGACCGTGGCCGCCCGAGGCAACACCGCCGCGATCGCGAGCGCGGCTTCGGTGTGGGCCCGCTGCGAGCGCGACACGTGCTCGCCGCGCGCGACGACGACGAGGGTGGCGATCGCGGCGCCGCAGAAGAGCAGAAACGGCAGGCTCGGCACGCGCCGCGCGAGGCGCGCGAGCGCGATGCCGCTCGCCGCCGCGAGCGCTGGATACAGTTGAAAGAGGTAGCGGCTCTTCTTGCCGACGGCTGCCGAGATGACGAGGAGAATGATCGCGCCGTAGACGACCCAGAGCCGCGCCCCGAGCGACTCGCGCCAGGGCCCGGCGAGCATCACGATCCCGACGAGCGCGGCTGGCAGCCACGGCCAGTACGTCCGGAAGAGCTTGCCGATGTACCAAAATGGACCACGTATGAGCTCGCCCCCCTCGAAGAGGACCTGGCCGATCTGTCCTTCGAAGTAGGCGCGACCGAAGTCGCTGCCCTCGCCGAGGCGGGCGACGAGCCACGGTCCGACGGTCGCGACGGCGAGCAACGCCGCGACGAGACTCCACCGTGATCGCACCCGCGCGACCAGCACGCCCGCGTGCGCCCACAACACGACCGCGACGACGACCGGCAAGAGCCCTTGCGGCCCTTTCGCGAACCAGCCGCCGATCGCGGTGACACCGAGCCAGAGGATCGCGCGCGGGTCCGCGACCGAGCGATACGCGGCGAGGAGCCCGAGAAGGATCCACGCCGTGACGAGCGTCTCGAGGTGCACGCCGCGGCTCCAGTGCGCGACCTCGGGCGTCGTGACGTAGACGAGCGCCGCGAGCAACGCCGGCCGCGCACCGTCGTGCGCCTCGTCCTCGGAGAGCGTCCGCCGCACGAGCGCGTACACGAGCAGCACGCACACGACCCCGAGCAGCCCCGGCACGAGGATCGCCGTGAACGTGCTCGTCCCGAGAAACCGGAACGCGAGCGCGTTCAGCCAAAAATGGAGCGGCGGCTTGTTCACGTACGGCACGCCGTTGAACGTCAGGTGCGTCCACTCCCCCGCGTCGAGGATCGTCCGCGCGATCGTCGCGTACATCGCCGAATCCCCGTCGAGCGGCTCCCGCGCGACACCGCCGATCCCGAGCGCCGCCGCGAGCAACGCGATCGCCGAGAGATGCACAACGGGTCGGGCGAACACAGCAGACGCCGCCGCGAGCCGCGTGGCGCCGGTCCCAGGATCACCCGCCGATGGATGCATGCGGCCGCGCATCTATCACACCAAGCCCCAACCGCGCGCAGCCACCGTTTCAGGTGAGAATGTTCGGAAGTGAGTCACTTCGAACGCGCCGCCGCAAGGCGCGCGGAGTATGGGGACGGCGGAAGGAGCGGGTCTCGGCGAAGCGCGTAACGACGAAGGAACGCCCGCAAGACACCGATCGCCGACGAGCCCCATGCGCCC
>Ga0268299_1002758_pt1 | contig 18964 bp, 18 predicted proteins | sample NOBtaG_FD_193484 | JGI IMG/M metagenome (GOLD analysis project Ga0268299, IMG submission 193484) | Activated sludge microbial communities from bioreactor in Nijmegen, Gelderland, Netherland - NOB reactor | ecosystem: Engineered > Bioreactor > Aerobic > Activated sludge | place: Netherlands...
CGTTCCTGACCGGGCAGGGCTACGGCCCTGCCAACACGGTGGCCATCGTCTGCTGCCTGCTCGCGCTGGCGCTGTTCATCCCGACGGCGGTCCGGCTGAACCGCCGGCTAGTGGCTCAGGCAGGCGGGCCTCCGGGCGCCTAGCGCTTCTTGGCGGCCTTGCGCCGGGGCGCCGCCTTGCGCTTCCCGCCCTTGCCGGCCTTCTCCGCCAGGTACTCGTCCCGCACCATCTCGATGTCGATCATCAGGGACGCGGTCATGCGGGCCGCCTGGATGTACTCGTCCAGCACGGGATCGGTGAGCGGGAGGATGCCGCCCTTGCCGCGCCGGGCCGTCACGGCCTTCCACAGCTTCTGCTGGCGCTTCTCGGCAGTGGCGGTCGCGTTGTCGACGTAGGCCAGGTGCTTCTCGATCAGAGTGGGCATGCGTGCTTCCTCGCAAGTTCCAATGTGGCCGGCTGGCAGGGACGATAAGGTCCGGATGCCCCGAATTCAACGCGGCGGGGGTGGACCGGGGCAACGGCCCCGATTATGCCCACCGGCCGGGCCCCGGGGGCGGCAACCGGGGGTGGTGACCACCTGCCGCTTGACTTAAAGGCCAGTTGAAATATCTTTCGCCCGGTTCTCGTTGGTCACAGGATCATCCGTGATGGCGAAGCGCGAAGCAGACTCAGCCGATTTTCAGTGGGAAAACCCTGAAGAGGCCGCGGAAGCCGAGGAATCTGCGGCCGAGTTCCAGCAGTCTTCCGCCGCGCCGACCCCGCGGCCGGGGTTCCACCTGATCGCGGCCCGCAAGATCGAGGAAGCCCGGGAACGCCGGCAACTCCGCAAGGCGCTGGAGGACTTCGACGACTACGACGTGTAGGAGCGCCGACTGGGGCACCCCCCTCCGGCTTGCCGACGCGCGGACGCGATGCTTCGCCGGAGGGGGGTGCCCCAGTCGGCGCTCCTACACGGGTAGGATGCCGGCATGGCAAACCTGCAGCCCTGGCTCGAGGTCTACCTGACGGGGCTCGTCACGCTCTTCGCCATGATGAACCCGCCGGCGGCGGTGCCGCTCTTCCTCACCCTGACCAGCGGCCAGACCCGGCGCGAGCAGGCTGCTGTCGCGCGGCGGGCGGCCATCAATTCCGGAGTCGTACTCCTGGTGTGCCTGGCAGCCGGCGCCCTGGTGCTGGAGTTCTTCTCGATCTCCCTGGCGGCGCTGCGGGTGGCGGGCGGGATGATCATCGCCTTCCTGGGCTTCCGCCTGCTGTTCGAGAACGAGGATGCGTCCCCGGTCGAGCCCGGGGCCCCACCGACCCGCCGGCGGGACCCGTCGCTGGTGCCGCTGGCGATCCCCACGCTGTCGGGCCCCGGCTCCATGTCGGTGGTCATCACCGGCTTCACCAAGATCGCCACAGCCACGACGGTCGCTGACCAGGTACGGGGCTACCTCGTGGCCGCGCTGGTGATCCTCACGGTGACGCTGTCGGCGTACCTGATCCTCCGCGCCTCCCGTCGCGTGCTGGCGCTGCTCGGTGACGATGGCATCGCTTCCCTGAAGGGGATCATGGGCTTCCTGCTCGTCTGCATCGGGGTGCAGTTCGTGGCGAACGGCATCGCGGCGTTCGTCACCCAGGGCGCACCGCCGTAGGACCGGCGACCGGAGCGACCCCCTCCGGCTTGCCGACGCGCGGACGCGATGCTTCGCCGGAGCGGGTCGTTCCGGTCGCCGCTCCTACCCGTGGGGCCGCCGGGGCTGGAGCAGTTTCGCGATGAGGGCGGTCCAGCCGGTCTGGTGGGCGGCGCCCACGCCGCGGCCCGTGTCGCCGTGGAAGTACTCGTAGAACAGCACGTAGTCCCGGAAATGGGGGTCGGACTGCAATTTGGGATGCTGGCCGTAGACCGGGCGCCTGCCCTCCGCGTCCGGCAGGAAGATCCGGGCCAGCCGGCGCGCCAGCTCGTCGGCCACTTCGTTGATGGTGAGGTAGCGGCCCGAGCCCGTCGGGCACTCCACCTTGAAGTCGTCGCCGTAGTAGTAGTGGAACTTCTGCAGTGACTCGATGATGAGGTAGTTCACGGGGAACCAGATCGGCCCGCGCCAGTTGGAGTTGCCCCCGAACAGCCCCGTGTCGGACTCCGCCGGCTGGTAACCCACGGACAGCTGGGTGCCGTTGGCCCGGAACACGTAGGGATGCTCCGCGTGGTACCGGGACAGGGCACGCACCCCGAACTCCGAGAGGAACTCGGTCTCGTCCAGCATCCGCTTCAGGAGCCGCTTCATCCGGTGCCCGCGGAGCAGCGACAGCAGGCGCCGCTGCCCCTTGCCGCCGACCTCCCAGTGGGAAACCAGCGACGCCAGGTCCGGCCGGTAGGCGAGGAACCACTCCATGCGCTTCGTGAAGCCCGGCAGCTTCGCCAGCATCTCCGGGTCCAGCGTCTCCACGGCGAACAGCGGGATGAGGCCCACCATGGACCGCACCTTGAGGCGCTCCGTGTGCCCGTTCGGCAGGTGCAGCACGTCGTAGTAGAACTTGTCCTCGTCATCCCACAGGCCGATCTCCTCCTCGCCCACCTTGGTCATGGCCTCGGCGATGTGCAGGAAGTGCTCGAAGAACTTGGTGGCGATGTCCTCGTAGACGTGGTTGTGCTGGGCGAGCTCCAGCGCGATGCGCATCAGGTTCAGAGAATACATCGCCATCCAGCTCGTGCCGTCGGACTGGTCGATGTGCCCGCCGGTCGGCAGCGTGGAGCTGCGGTCGAAGACGCCGATGTTATCGAGCCCGAGGAAGCCGCCCTGGAAGACGTTGCGCCCCTCCGCGTCCTTCCGGTTCACCCACCAGGTGAAGTTGAGCATCAGCTTGTGGAATACGCGCTCGAGGAAGTCCAGGTCGCCCTTGCCGCCGTTCTGGCCCGGGTGCTGGGCCCGGTCGATCTGGAACACGCGCCAGGCCGCCCAGGCGTGGACCGGCGGGTTCACGTCGCCGAAGGCCCACTCGTAGGCCGGCATCTGCCCGTTCGGGTGCATGTACCACTCCCGGGTGAGCAGCACGAGCTGGCGCTTGGCGAAGCCGGCGTCGATGAGCGCGAACGGGATCATGTGGAAGGCCAGGTCCCAGGCGGCGTACCAGGGGTACTCCCACTTGTCCGGCATCGAGATGACGTCGGCGTTGTTGAGGTGCTGCCACTCCCAGTTGCGCCCGTGCTTCCGGCTGGCGGGCGGCGTGGGTTGCGCGGGATCGCCGTGCAGCCACTCGGGCACGTCGTAGTAGTAGAACTGCTTGGACCAGACGAGCCCCGCGAAGGCCTGGCGCTGCACCCGGCGCGCCTCTTCGCTGGCGATGCCGTGCTGGACCCGGCCGTAGAAGTCGTCGGCCTCCGCCTGACGCCGGGCGAAGGTGGCGTCGAAGCCCTCGAAGGGGACCGACACCGGCTTGCGCGACAGGCGCAGCCGGATTTCCCAGCTGGCGCCGGCGGCGAGCTGCCGCTGGTGCCAGGCAGCCACCCGGGTGCCCTGGCCCTGGGGATTGACGGCGCCCAGGTTGCCGTCGACGACGCGCTCGTGGAAGGCGTCCTTGAAATGGCCCGGCACGGGCATGCCGTACAGACGGCGGACGTTGGTGTCGTTGCCGGTGAAGAGCAGGTCGGGCGCGCCGTCCAGGTACAGCCGGTACGTGCCGAGCGCCGGGTGTTCCGCCTGCACTTCCGCCTCGTCCACCCGGGTGAGCCGCGGGCGCGGGGCGCCGGGCTTCCAGCTCCAGGTGTTGCGGAACCAGAGCTGGGGAAGGAGGTGCAGCGTGGCGGCGACGGGACCGCGGTTGAACGCGGTAACCCGCATCAGGATGTCCTCGGGCTCCACCTGGGCATACTCGACGAACACGTCGAAGTAGCGGTCCTCGTCGAAGACGCCGGTGTCGATCAGCTCGAGTTCGGGCTTGCCGACGCCGAGCGCCCGGTTCTCCCGCACCAGCCGGCCGTAGGGGAACTCCGCCTGGGGGTACTTGTAGAGCATCTTCAGCCAGGAGTGGGTGGGCGTGGCGTCCAGGTAGTAATAGAGCTCCTTCACGTCCTCCCCGTGATTGCCCTCGCTGTTGGTCAGGCCGAACAGGCGCTCCTTCAGGATGCCGTCGGCCCCGTTCCACATCGCCAGCGACAGGCACAGGTTCTGCGCCCGGTCCGAGAGACCCGCGATGCCGTCCTCGCCCCAGCGATAGGCGCGGCTGCGGGCGTGCTCGTGGGGGAAGTACTCCCAGGCCGTGCCATTGGGGCTGTAGTCCTCCCGCACCGTGCCCCACTGGCGCTCGGACAGGTAGGGTCCCCACTTCTTCCAGCCCTGGCCCGGCGGAAACTCCTCGGCCAGGCGCTCGTCTTCGACCGTCATGCCGCGCCCTTCAGTTCGAACCAGGCGCGGAGCACCTCCGCGACGCTCCACGCCTGGGCGATGCAGCCCCGGGGCCGGTGCGGCGCGTCGCCATCGAAGATCTCGCTGATGCTCCCGATGCCCGCTTCGGCCAGGTGGCTGCCGATGCCGGCGAGCAACGCCCGCGCCTCCGCCGCCCTGCCGTGCACCCGGTGATGCGCGATGGCGAAAGGCCCGAGCAGCCAGGGCCAGACGGTGCCCTGGTGGTAGGCGGCGTCCCGCTCGAAGGGGCCGCCCGTGTACCGCGCCGCGTAGGCCGGATCCCGCGGCGACAGGGTGCGCAGGCCCATGGGGGTGAGCAGCTCCCGCTGGCAGGCCGCGACGACCGCGGCCGCCTGCCGCTCGGGGAGCAGTGGCGACGGCAGCGACACCGCCAGGATCTGGTTCGGCCGCAGGGTCGGGTCGTCGCCGCCAGGACCGTCGATCACGTCATGCAGGTAACCGCCGCCCGGGTGCCAGTAGCGTCGGGAGAACGACTCCCGCACCCGCGCCGCCAGCGAGTCATAGCGCCGCGCGAAGGCCTGGTCGCCGAGCGTCCGGCCGAAGCGGGCCATCACGACCAGGGCGTGGTGCCACAGGGCGTTCACTTCCACGGGCTTGCCCACGCGCGGGGTCACGGCCCGGTTGCCCACCCTCGCGTCCATCCACGTCAGTTGGCTGCCGGACTCCCCGGCCCGCAGGAGGCCGTCGGCGGGATCCACGCCTATACGGAAGCGCGTGCCGCGGAGCTGCCAGTCGACGATCTCGATCAGGAGCGGCCAGAGTTCCCGCACCAGCTCGTCGTCATCGGCGGCCCGCGCGCAGGCATCGATGGCGTGGAAGTACCAGAGGGTGGCATCCACCGTGTTGTATTCCGGCTCGCCGCCACTGTCGGGAAAGCGGTTGGGCAGCATCCCCTCGCTCACGTGGGCGGCAAAGCTCCGGAGCACGCGGGCGGCAATCTCGGCCCGCCCGGACGGCAGCGTGAGCCCGGGCAGCGCGATCATGGTGTCCCGGCCCCAGTCGCCGAACCAGTGATAGCCGGCGATCACGGTGGCGCCCGGGTGGCCCGCGGCGTCCGCCCGGCCGACGACGAACTGGTCGGCGGCCAGTACCAGCTGGCGCACCCAGCCGGGCTCCTGCAGGACGGGCAGCAGCAGGTCCGCCCGGCGGCGCTGGTCGGCGGCGAGCGCGGCTGCCGGGGCCTCGACCGTGTCGTCCTCGGCGGTGCACACCAGGGTCACCTCGCCGCCCACCGGCAGGTCCACGACGAATTCGCAGGGCCGGAAGAGGTCCTCGGTGCTGTCGAGCCCCCGTTCGGCCTCCAGCCGGTGGTGGAAGATCCAGAACCAGTCGCCGCGGGGCTCGCAGGCGGCCCCGGCGCACAGCACCCGGTAGGGCCGCGCCCCCGGGAAGGCGTCGATGCGCAGGCCGTCGGTCACGGCGGCAGTGCCGGGCTGCCAGCCACCGCGCAACAGGCTGTGGTAGTCCCGCCAGGTGCACAGGGGCGACAGGCGCAGGCGCACGGGTCCGCTGCCGCTCTCCAGGCGGAAGCGCACGTAGGTCGTGTTGGCGCCCTGCGCCATCCAGACCGACTGCGTGACCCGCGCGTCCCCGAGCGCGAAGGTCCACACCGGCATGCCGCCGTTGAGCAGGAAGGACTCGGCGTGCCGGCACCCGTCGGGGTGCACAGTGCCACCCACGTACTCCTGGGCGCTGAGGCCATGGCTCTCGCCCTGGTAGTCCGCGTACACGTCGAGGCCAGCCACCAGTACCGTGCGCCCGAGCGGGGGTTCGAGGGCCGCGACCAGCAGGCCGTGGTAGCGGCGGGTGGCGGCGCCCGCCACGGTGCCCGAGGCGTAGCCGCCGAGGCCGTTGGTCACGAGCCACTCCCGCGCCACGGCCACTTCGAAGGCGGTGCAGACGCCGCGATCTAGGTCGATGCGCGGCACGCCGTCGTTGCGACGGCGATTCGCGGGCCGCGGCGGAATCAGCTCCGGGGCCCGTGCCACGGGAGGCCGAGCCAGTGATCGAGCCAGCGATCAAGTGAGAGCCGGCCCGGGCCGTACAGCGCCAGCATCAGGAGGATGGCGCCCCAGAAGTAGTGCTGGCCGACGGCCGCCTCGAAACCGGGCGTGAGCAGCACGTGGGCATAGGACACGACGGCCATGGCATTCACTGCCAGCAATCCTACTGCAGCAAGGCGCCCGAACAAGCCGGCGATGAGAAGAATGGGGAAGAACAGCTCCCCGAAGGTGCCGGCAGCGGCGGCGAGGCCAGGCGACAGGAGCGGTGTCCGGTACTCCTCCTGGAACAGGAACAGCGTGGCATCCCAGTCGGCGAGCTTCAGCCAGCCCGACTTCAGGAACTGCCAGCTCACCCAGCAGCGGGCCACCAGCGCCACCAGGGGCTCGATGGCATCCAGGGCCCGGTGCAGCAGCCCGAGGGGACGGCTGATGACGTTCGGCAACGGCATGGTGGTGTCCCGGGCCGGCAGGCCCCGTCAGTCGAAGGAAGTCAGGGCGCCCGACGCGACCGAGCGGACCAGCAGGTCGCCGAGCGCCGCCTGCTCCGCCGGCGGCAGGGCGGCGACGGCATCGGCCAGCGTGGCGCCCGCCTCGAGCGCCTCGAGCCAGGCCAGGTCCGGACCGGGCAGTCGTTGCAGCTGCACGCCCGAATCCCGCCGGAGCACGAGCAGGAACTCGCGGCCGGGGAGCACCGGCGAAACAGGCTGGCCGGCCTGCAACGCTTCCCACGGGGCAAAGACGGCAAAGTCGGTGCGCAGCAGCCGGGCTGACGGGTGCAGGCGGAAGCGGATGCCGGCCAGGCGGCCGGGCGGCACCGCCGCCAGCCCGGTGAGGTCCAGGGTCGCGGCGCCATCCGCGGCCACCATCGACTCCTGCACGGCCCACTCCAGCCGGGCCACGTCGATCAGGTACCCGTCGGCCGTGCCGCGCACGTGCTCCGCCAGGAACCCGGGCAGGCGGCGGCCCGCGTGGAACAGGTTGCCGGCGGGCGACGGGCAGGCGCGCTGGTAGGTCCAGGCCAGCCGGCGGAACTCCTCCGGCCCGAGGCAGCGGAGCAGCAGGGGGAAGGCGGCCTCGAGGGCCAGGGCGAAATTCTCCCGGGCGTTGGTGCGGTAGATGGCCAGCCGCCGCTGGACGTCGAGGCCCCGGGGCTCGATGCGGGACGCCACCCCGGGCGCATCCCGGTACAGCAGTTCCCGGACGAACTGCCGCTGCAGTTCCCCGAGGGCGTCGTCAGGCGACACGGGCACGGCCCGCTCCGGTCCGTTCCCCGAGGACCGCGGAGGAATGGGCGTCGGCCGTGCGGGCCTCGACCAGGAGCCGGTCCAGCGCCGGCAGGTCCGCGTCCCACTCGATGAGCGTCGGCACGGGGCCCAGCAGGCGCAGGGCGTCCCGGTACAGTTCCCAGACCTCGTCGCTCACGGGCGCGCTGTGGGTGTCGATGAGGATGTCGTCCGCCACCGTGTGCCCGGCCAGGTGCACCTCCCCCACCAGCTCCGCGGGGATGGCGCGCAGGTAGTCGGCGGCAGCGAAGCCGTGGTTCACGGCGCTCACGTGGATGTTGTTCACGTCCAGCAGGATCCCGCAGCCGGCCCGCCGCGCGAGCTGCGCCAGGAACTCCCACTCGGTCATTTCAGCGCCCCCGAACTGGAGGTAGCTGGAGACGTTCTCCACCAGGATGCGCCGGCCCAGGTGTTCCTGGACCGCGCCGACGCGGGCGACCGTGTGCCGGAGCGCCGCCTCGGTGCAGGGCAGCGGCAGCAGGTCGTTCAGGAACAGGCCGTCCGCGGAACTCCAGCAGAGGTGCTCGGACACCAGGGCGGGCTCGGTCCGCCCGACGAGGCGCTTCAGGCGCCCCAGGTGGTCGGGGTCCAGCGGGTCGGTGCCGCCGAGGGACAGGCCGACGCCGTGCAGGCTCAGGCCGTAGTCGCGCCGGACGGCGTCCAGCACGGCAAGCTGGCGGCCGCCGTCGGCGAAGAAATTCTCGCTGTGGACCTCGACCCAGGGAACGCCCGGCCGGCGGGCCAGGAACTCGTCATGGTGGGCGCTCCGCAGGCCGATTCCGGCTTGCGCCGGAACCGGCCGGGAGGCCGTGGCTGGCATCGTCGCCGATGCCGGCGTCACTCAGGAGGCCTTGCTGCCCGCGGTCGGGGAGCCGCCCAGCTTCTCGCACTCGCCCTTGCCGACGTACTTCCACTCGGTGGGATCGTTGTCGACCTTCGACTGGCCCTGGCAGGAATGGCCGTTGGCGGCGCAGCTGTTCTCGCCGGCCTTGGCGACGCCGTAGCACTTCTCCTTGTCGCCGTCGGCCGCCTGGGCGGCAATGCTCCCGAAGGCCAGCAGGGTGCCGACGGCGGTGGACAGCAGGATGGAATTGGACTTCATGGCGTGGTGTCTCCTTGGTGGTGTTGTTGGTATTGTCACGGTGCCCGGCTGAATACTAGGACAACCGGGACCTGAAGGCTTCGGTCCTGCGGCCGGATGCCGCATCGGCGAGGGTGGCGGGGTGCAGCGCATCATGGAGACGCACCGGGTTTGCAGCCTTGCATCCTGCGCGGCAACGCCGCGCAGGATGCAAGGCTGCAAACCCGGTGCGTCTCAGACCACTTCGACGTAGACGACGGGGATGTTCTTGCGCTCCGCGTAGGCCTCGGCGAAACGGGTGGCCAGCTGCTCGTCCATGGGCTCATTGCTGAGCAACGTGCGGAAGTGCCAGGTCCGGGTCCGGATCTCCCCGCCGAACACCCGCTCGATGGTGGCGAAGGTGGCGGGCGACCCGTCACGCCGCTGGCAGTACACGCGCAGGAAATCCGCGCCCTCGCAGGTGGCGTCCTTGTCGTGAATGACCTGGACCGTCATGGCTTGCTCCTCGTGCCAACCAGGCAGGAAGGAGCAAGGGTCGTGCCAGCGCCAGTCCGTCACACCCCGGGCGCGCAGCGCCGTCCTTATGTGAAGGCCCCGGACGAGGATTGTCAGTTCCTGACCGCGGCCGCCACGCCGGGTTCGTGCCGCGTCGGAACGTGAACCGGTTCACCATCCGCCCGGCGGAGTTCCTCGCCCGTCGCGAAGCCGGGCCGGCCGGGCAGCCCCAGGCGCCGGGCGGCGCTCGCGGTCAGGCGCGGCGCCCCGGGCTTCAGGACGCGCAGCGCGCCCGTGTGGTCCGCCAGGTAGAGGGGCTTGCCCGTGCCCTCCACCAGGGCCGCGTCCACCCGGGAGAAGAACCGGCGCTCGGGCGCGGCCGCGCCGTGGGTGTGCCAGAGGGCCACCAGCTCGAAGCCGGCGGGCACCGCCAGCCGGGCGCGGATCCGGTCGGCGCCGGCGTGCCCGGGCACGACCGAATAGTGGTAGTCGTCGCCGCGGCGGAGCACCGCGCCCAGGAACTCCCGGTCTTCCCGGATCGACCGGGGATTGACCGCCGCGCTGGCGGCGATCACCGCGTCCAGTTCCGAGGCGAAGGCCGCGCTGGACGGCCCGGCAGCCGGGCCGCCATCCCCGGCCCGGGCCGGGCCCGGGAATGAACCGACCACCAGCGAGCAGAGTACGGCTGCAATCCACGTTACGACTGGCACTTCGCCTCTCCCATCCAGCAACTGATGGGCGAGGGAGTCTCCGCACGGGGCGGGGTCGAATCCCGAAGCTTCCCGGCCTTATCCCGAGGCTTGTCTCAGTTATGCTCCCGGAACCTTCGGGAAATATTCGGGCCTTCGGAATTCAGGCACTTGCGCACGCCCGGGCGCTGGCTCCAGGGCATCACCGGGGGTACAGTGGCGCGTCCCACACGAGGCCCGGCCTGCCCCGATGACCACCGGCACCCCCCCGCCCGATTCCGCCACCGACCTCGGCCGCCAGGGCTTCCGGGTGGGCGACTGGGACGTGCACCCCCTCCAGGGCGTCATCGAGCAGGGCGGCCACCGGGTGCACGTGGAGCCCAAGGTCATGGACGTGCTGGTCTGCCTCGCCCGGCACCCCGGCCAGGTCGTGACCCGGGACATGCTCCTTGCCGAGGTCTGGAAGGGCGTCGTGGTCACCGACGACGTGGTCACCCGCTGCATCTCGGAACTGCGCACTGTGCTCCGCGACACGGGGCGCGACCGGCGGTTCATCCGCACCATCCCGAAGCGCGGCTACAGCCTGCTGGTGCCGGTGGAGGCTCTGGCCGGCAACGGCGCAGGCCACAGCCTCGCGGAAGTCACCGCGGTGCCGACGACGGCCGAGGCCCCTGCCCCGGTGCCGGACACCCCCCACCGCCGGGTCATCGACGACGCAACCCGGCTGGCGCGCCGGGCGGCCGCCACGACGGGCAACCTGATCCGCGCCACGCTGCTCGGCCTCGGGCTGCTCATCGTCACGCTGATTGGCGTGATCTGGGCTTTCAGCGGCGACGACGGCGTCAAGATGACTTTGATCAACGACGACGATGGCCCTGCTGCCGACGGCCGGGCAGCACCGGTGGCCGCCCGGCCGGTCATCCGGTCGGTGGCCGTCCTGCCACTCGTCAACCTGAGCGGCAATCCCGAGCACGAGTACTTCAGCGACGGCCTGGCGGAGGACATCCGCAACGCGCTGGTCGGCGTCACCGACCTGCGCGTGGCCGCCCGCACGTCGTCCGTGGCCTTCCGCGACAGGCCGATGGATGCCCGCGAGATCGCGCGGCAGCTGAACGTCGAGGCCCTGCTCGAGGGCACCGTCCGCATCGACAACGCCCGCCTGCGGGTCACCACCCAGCTCACGGACGGCCGCACGGGATATCCGATCTGGGCATCGAGCTTCGAGCGGCCGGTGACCGACAAGCTGTCCCTGCAGGCCGAGGTCGCCAAGGCGATCATCGGCCAGCTGGCCCCCTCCTTCTCGCCGGGCGACCCGCTGCTCGCGGGCGCGACCGGCAATGAGCAGGCCCACGACGCCTACCTCCTGGGTCGTTACTACTGGAACCAGCGCACGCAGGAGGGGCTCGAACGCTCGGTCGGCTATTTCGAGACGGCGCTCGCCCGGGACCCGGGCTACGCGCTCGCCTACTCCGGCCTCGCGGACGCCTGGTCCATCCTGCTCGACAACGGCTACCGCAGCCGGGCGGATGCCGCGCCCAAGGCGCGGCAGAACGCCGTCAGGGCCCTCGAGCTGAATCCCGGCCTGGCGGAAGCCCACGCGTCCATGGGCATGGTGCTGAAGGAAGACGGCGACCTGCGCGGCGCCCTCCTCGAGTACCAGAAGGCCGTCGACCTGGAGCCCGGCTATTCGATGGGCCAGATGTGGCTCGGCATCCTCTGGCTCGGCATGGGCGATGCCAACGTGGCGGCGAGCCATCTCAAGGCGGCCCTCGATCTCGACCCGCTGCACCCTGCCATACAGGTCAACTACCTCTCGTCCCTGATCGTGCGCGGCGAGCTCGACCGGGCCCGCGAGGAGGCACTGCGCCTGTTCACCCTCGCGCCCGGCGAGAAGCTGCGGAAGATGCTGTGGCAGGTCAGCCTCGAGCTCGGCAACTATGACGACGTCCTCGCCCAGGCCGTGAGTCAGGCGGGCGCGGGCGATGCCACGCCGTTCCTCAATGACGCCGTCATCGAGGCGCTGATCTACCTGCAGCGGCTCGACGAGGCGGCGCTGCTCATCGGCGAGAATGGCGCGACGATGCCGGCGAAGCGGCGCCTGGCGTTGGAGTCGAGCCTCGCGGTCGCCCGCCGGGACGGGCCGACCCTGCGGCGGGTGGCGGCGGAACTGGTCGCGCCCGAGACGCTCGCAGGGATCACGCGTCCCTACCAGGGCTGTATCCGCCAGTGGTCGACCCTGTGGCTCGGCATCGCGGACCTGCTGGACGGGCAGCCCGCGACTGCCGTGCGGCGCTTTCAGTCAGTCGCCCGGTCAACGCAACCCGTGATCTGCGAAGAAGACACGCCGGCCCTGCGGGCCGTGGCAATGGCTTACGCGCTTGCCAGCCAGGCCGAGCTCGGTGCTCCGGATCTCGGGCAGGAAGCCGAGATCGCCCGCGCGGAGCTCGCGAAGCTGCGGGCCCTCGGCTGGAACGACGCCTCCTTTGCCATGGCGGAGATTGCCATTGCCGTCCTGGGGGGCGACGACGAGCGCGCGGCGACCCTGCTCAGGGACGTCCGTCGCCGGGGCCTGCAGCCCTGGGGCCGGATGCGCGCGTCGCCGCTGTTCGACGAGCTGCTGGACCGCCCACCGCTCAGGGCCGTGCAGGCGGAGCTGGCGGCGGAATTCGAGACGACCCGCAAGCGCGCGGCGGCCGTCCAGCTGGCCAAGCTGGGCATCTAGGGAGCAAGTTACCCTTCTGCTACAGGCGGATGCGGCCGCCGCCGGGGTTGCCACCACCGCCCAGGCCGCCACCACCGCCGAAACCGCCCGTGGCATCCGGGACGATCAGCGACGAGGCCTGCTCGCGGCGCATTTCCTCGAGCTTCTGCATGGTCTCCACGAGGGCGCCGTTGGCCGCGGTGGCAAAGTTCTGCACCGCCTGCTCCAGCGAGTCGCCGGGGATCTCGAAACTCAGCGGCAGGGCGCCCATCCGGGACATCAGCTGGGTCTGCCCGACGTACAGCACCGGACGCTTGTCGTCGCGCTTGCCCGTACGATCGATGGGCGTGAGGCGCTGGATCGTGCCGACGCGGCGGTCGGTGAAGATTTCTTCCTGATAGAGGTCGTTCTCCTCCATCTTCAGTTCGAGATCGAGAGGTTGCTCAGGCATAGGCGTGCGTCCGCGGAAATCGGGCGCAAAGGATAGCAGACCGTACCCTGGCGGGCGCCCTCCGGCCGTACCCGGGGGGCCGATATTGTTACCATCCGGGCGATGAATGCCGCGGAAGACACGCTCGCCTACCAGGACCTGTCGCCCGACGACATCCTCTCCTCCGTGGAGAGCCTGGGCTTCCGCTGCGACGGCCGGCTGCTCACCCTGAACAGCTACGAGAACCGGGTGTACCGGGTCGGCATCGAGGGCGGCGCGCCGGTGGTGCCCAAGTTCTACCGCCCCGGCCGCTGGTCCGACGCCGCCATCCAGGAGGAGCACGACTTCACGCTCGAGCTCGCCACCGAGGAGATCCCGGTGGCGGCGCCCTTCGACCGGGACGGCGGGACGCTCCACCACCGGGGCGCCTTCCGCTTCGCCGTGTACCCGTGCTTCGGCGGCCGCGCGCCCGAGCTGGACGACCTGCAACTGTTGCGCCAGCTCGGCCGCTTCGTGGCCCGCATCCACCTGTGCGGCCAGCGCGCCAGCTTCCAGCACCGCCCGCACCTCTCGATCCATCACTACGGCGAGCGGTCCCGCGCGTACCTGCTCGACGCGGGCTTCATACCCGAGGACATCCGCCCGGCCTACGAGAGCGTCTGCGAGGCGGCCCTCGACCGCGTGGAGCGCTGCTACGAACGGGCGGGCGATCCGCGGGAGCTGCGCCTGCACGGCGACTTCCACCCGGGCAACGTGCTGGTGCTGGACGAGATCCTGCACATCGTGGACTTCGACGACACCTGCACGGGGCCGGCAGTGCAGGACCTGTGGATGTTCCTCTCCGGCGACCGCCGCGAGCAGACGCCCCAGCTGGCGGAGCTGCTGGCGGGCTACACCGAGTTCCGGGAGTTCGACGGCGCGGAGCTGAACCTGATCGAGGCGCTGCGGACGCTGCGCATCATGCACTACGCCGCGTGGCTGGCCCGCCGCTGGGAAGACCCGGCCTTCCAGGTGGCCTTCCCCTGGTTCGGGGGGCGGCGCTACTGGGACGAGCACGTGCTGGCCCTGCGCGAGCAGATCGCCCTGATGGACGAAGAACCGCTGCGCTGGGCAACCCCGCGGGCCTGAGAACGGCGAAATGACCCTGCCATGAACGCATCCATCGGCGGACTGGAGACACCCACCGAATACTCGGGCCTCGCGGAGCGTCCCAAGCTGCTCCGGCACGTCGCGGTCGTCACCCACTGCGTCCCGGAGCTGGACCCGGTCGTCGCGGCCTGGACGCAGTACCTGGGCTACCGGATCGCGGACCGGGGCGAGCTCGGCGCGGAACTCTGCGCGGCGTGGCACGCGCCGGCCGCAGCCGGGCAACGCTACTGCACCCTGGTCCCGGCCAGCGGCCAGGACTCATTTATACGCTTCGTCGAGACGGCGGACCCGGGCGGCTACGGCCCGCCCATGACCTTCGGCTGGAACGCGACCGAGCTGCTGGTGCTCGACGTGGACGCGCTCGCCCGGACCTTCCGGGGCTCTCCCTTCACCGTGCTCGGCGGGCCGGGCGACCTGTACCCGCGGCCGCGGGCGCCCCGCGCCATGCAGGTGACGGGACCGTCCGGCGAACTCATCTACTTCACCCGCATCCTGCCGGGCGGGAGCCGCTACGGGCTGCACGGCGCCCGCTCCCCGGTGGACCGGGTCTTCATCGTCACCGTGGGTGGGCCGTCGTCGGAGCGCATGCACGACTTCTACGGGGGCACGCTCGGCCACCGGATCATGGACCGGATGCCCTTCATCAACACCATCCTCGCCCACGGCTGCGGGGTGCCGCCGTCCACCGTCTTCCCCACCTCCGTCGCCCGCATCCCGGGCCGCAGCTTCCTGGTGGAGATGGACCAGTACCCTCCCGGCGTGCAGCCGCGCCGGCGCCGGGACGGGCACCTGCCGCCCGGCATGTCGATGGTGGGCTTCCGCGTGCGCCGCCTGGACGACGTCGCCGTGCCACTGCGGGCGCCGCCACGCCGGGTGGAGGGCCTGCCCTACGGCGGGCGCCGCGTCGGCGTCATCGAGGGCAATGCGGGCGAGTGGCTGGAACTGATCGAGGGAGAGTGAGCATGAATGCGCGTCACCTGCTTGTCTGCGCCGCGCTGCTGGCGGTGGTCCCTGCCGCGGCAGACACGGCCGGCCCGGCGCCGCCGCCTGATCCGGCCGTCGCCGGCCTGATCGCGGAGCTGCAACTCAAGGAAGCGCCGCGTCCCGTGCGGGAGACGCCGGGCTGGAAGGAACCCCGGCGCATCGTCGTCCGGGCGGATTCGCCGGACCGGCTCGCCCCCTTCCGCGCGGCCGCCCCCGGGGTGGAGTTCGTCGCGGCCAGGGACGAGGCGGCGGCGCTGGCCCTCGTCGGCGACGCGGACGCGCTGATCGGCTGGTGCAACCCGGAGCTGGTGGCGGCCGGCAAGCGGCTGCGCTGGATCCAGCTGTTCAGCGCGGGTGCCGGGCCGTGCTCGGCGATCCCCGCCGTGGGCGAGCGCGGGATCGTCGTCACCAACATGCAGCGCATCTCGGGCCCGCAGATCGCGGAGCACTCGCTGGCGATGCTGCTGGCCTTCACCCGCGGGCTCAACGCCTGGCTGCCCCGGCAGCGCAAGGCCGAGTGGGACGAGGAGTCGTTCCCCATGCAGAAGATGTGGGAACTGAAGGGCCGCACGCTGCTCGTGGTGGGCCTCGGCGGCATCGGCACGGAGCTGGCCGTGCGCGCCGACGGCCTCGGCATGCGGGTGATCGCGACGCGCGCTTCCGCTGCGGAGAAGCCCCCCTTCGTGGCCCACGTGGGCAGGCCCGACGAGCTGCTGAAGCTCGCCGCGGAGGCCGACGTGGTGGTGAACTGCACGCCCCTGCTCCCGTCGACGACCGACCTGTTCGATGCGAAGTTCTTCGCGGCGATGAAGCCCGGCGGCTACTTCATCAACGTGGGCCGCGGCAGGAGCGTGGTGCAGGACGACCTCGTCGCCGCGCTGAAGTCCGGCCAGCTCGCCGGCGCCGGCCTCGACGTCACGGAGCCGGAGCCCCTGCCCGCCGACCACCCCCTCTGGCAGCTGCCCAACGTGATCATCACGCCCCACGTGGCGGCCACCTCCGACCGGGTGCTGGCGCGGGTCTTCCTCCTGGCCCGGGAGAACACGCGGCGGTACGCGGCCGGGGACCGGTTGCTGTCGGTGGTGGATACCAGTCGGGGCTACTGACCGCCTGCCGCTTGGAGAAAGGTGGAAAAAGGAAAAAGGTACCGGACACTTAGTTTTGTTAGTTGTTGCGGCGAGCGCAACAACTAACAAAACTAAGTGTCCGGTACCTTTTCCGCCGGCAGGTGCGCCTACAACCCCAGCCGGGGAATCTCGATGGCCGGGCACCGGTCCATGATCACCGTGAGGCCCGCCGCGCAGCCCCGCTCCGCCGCCGCCGGGTTCACCACACCGAGCTGCATCCACACCACCTTCGCGCCGATGGCGATGGCCTCGTCCACCACCGCGCCCGCGTCCGCGGAGTTGCGGAACACGTCGACCATGTCCACGGGCTCGTCGATGGACTTCAGGTCGGGATAGACGGTCTCGCCGAGCAGCGTCCGGCCCGCCAGCTTCGGGTTCACCGGGATGCAGCGGTAGCCACGCAACTGCAGGAAGCGCATTACGCCGTGGGACGCCCGGTGGGTCTTGTCCGATGCACCCACCACGGCGATGGTCTTCACGCGGCGAAGCGTGTCGACGATGAGCTGGTCTTCGGCATTCACAACCAGGACCTCACGAACTTCTCCGATTCATCCCACAGGCGCGCCGCGAGTCCATCGTCCTCCATGGCCTTCTCCGGCTTCACCACCGCGCAGTCGGCGAAGTAGCGGCCGCTGATCGCCGCGGTATCCGGGTGCGCGGCCACGAAACAGGTGGTGGCGGCTCCCTGGGCGATCGTCTTGATCCGGGACCGGAACAACGGCCCGATCAATGGCGCCAGTGCCTGCTGCCACCTGGGGATGTAGCGGATGATGTTGGTGATGATCAGGCCGGGGTGCACGGCGTTCGCCGTCGTGGGGGAGCCGGCCAGCCGGCGCGCGAGCTCCCGTGCCACCAGGCCGTTGGCGAGCTTCGACTGGCCGTAGAAGACGCGCGGCTCGTAGCCCTTGCTGCCCGTCAGGTTGTCGAACGCGATGCCCCCGGGCGGGGCCCATCGGTGGGCGCTGCTGCTCACCATCACCACGCGGCCCGCGGGCGCCGCCCGCACGGCGCCCAGCAGCCGCTGCACGAGCAGGAAGTGCCCGAGGTGGTTCACGACGAACTGCTTCTCCAGGCCGCGGACCAGCTCCAGCCGCGGCGGCGCCATGATGCCCGCATTGCAGATCAGCATGTCGAGCGGCACGCCGAGGTGGTTCACCCGGCCCGCGCATTCCGCCACCTGGTCGAAATCCCCGAGCTCGCAGGCCAGCGGCGTGGCCCGGCCGTCGATCGCAGCGCAGGCAGAGCGGGCCCTGTCCAGGGTGCTGCCGGCGACGAGCACGTGGGCCCCGCGGCGGGCCAGGACCCGGGCGGTCTCCAGGCCGATTCCCGACGTGGCGCCGGTGACCAGCGCCGTCCGGCCCGCCAGGTCGAGCCCGGCAGTGACCTCTTCCGCGGTCGAATGCTTGTCGAAACGGGCCAACGGCTGCTTTCCAGGGGGCGCCGGGATCGATGGTCAGTATAATGCGCGCCACGTTTCCGGAAGCCACCCCCGCGCGCCATGTCCCTCGTCCGCCTCGATGACGTTTCGCTCGCCTATGGCGAGCAGAAGCTGCTGGTCCACGTCGGGTTCGAGATCGAGCCCGGCGAGCGCGTGTGCCTGATCGGCCGGAACGGCACCGGCAAGACCTCCCTCTTCCGCCTGATCACGGGCGTGGTCCAGCCCGACAGCGGCCTCATCCAGTACCGGAACGGGCTGGTCATGAGCACCCTCGACCAGGAGCTGCCCGAGACGCTGGACCGCACCGTGCGGCAGGTCGTGGCCGAGGGACTGGCGGACCTGAAGGCCCTGGTGGACGAGTACGAGCGACTGGCCCACCAGAACCTGGACAAGTCCGGCCTGAAGCGCCTCGACGACCTCCAGCACCGCATCGACGAGCTGGACGGCTGGCGCATCGACCAGCGCGTCGAGCTGATGATGACCGAGATGGCCCTGCCCCCCGACCAGCCCATCGGCGAGCTGTCCGGCGGCTGGCGGCGGCGCGTGGGCCTCGCCAAGGCGCTGATCAGCAAGCCGGACCTCCTGCTGCTCGACGAGCCCACCAACCACCTGGACATCATCACCATCCAGTGGCTGGAGAACAGGATCCGTTCCTGGCAGGGCGCCGTGCTGTTCATCACCCACGACCGCGCCTTCCTCGACAAGCTCGCCACCCGCATCTGCGAGCTCGACCGGGGCAGGCTGCTGAGTTTCCCCGGCAGCTACGACGAATACCTCGAGCGCAAGGAGAAGATGCTCGAGGACGAGCAGACGGCGAACCGCCTGTTCGACAAGAAGCTGGACGAGGAGGAAATCTGGATCCGCCAGGGCGTGAAGGCCCGGCGGCACCGCAACCAGAACCGGGTCCGGCGGCTGGAAGCCCTGCGCCAGGAGGCGGCCGACCGCCTGTCGCCGCTGAACCGGGCCCAGATCTCGATCGAGTCGGCCGAGCAGTCGGGCCGCAAGGTGATCGAGGCGAAGCACGTCACCCACGGCTACCGGGGCGAGGAACTCATCAAGGACTTCTCCTGCCGGATCATGCGCGGCGACCGGATCGGCCTCCTCGGCAACAACGGCGTGGGCAAGAGCACGCTGCTCCGCATCCTGCTGGGCGAGATCACGCCGCGGGAAGGCACGATCAA
>Ga0268299_1002760_pt1 | contig 18937 bp, 14 predicted proteins | sample NOBtaG_FD_193484 | JGI IMG/M metagenome (GOLD analysis project Ga0268299, IMG submission 193484) | Activated sludge microbial communities from bioreactor in Nijmegen, Gelderland, Netherland - NOB reactor | ecosystem: Engineered > Bioreactor > Aerobic > Activated sludge | place: Netherlands...
GTCCCCGGCGCGATCTTCGTTTGACACACGATCGTCGAGGGGCATAGCGAATGCCGGAGCACCCCTTCTCCCCAGACGAAGCTCTCGAGACGAGAGGAGACCGCGATGGCCCCCCTTTCCATGCGCCTTGTCCGCCGTAGCCTTGCCCTGAGCATCACGATCGGAGGCCTCTTGTGGGCCTCGATCGCCGCCGCGCAGCTGCCGTCGATCGCCTTGTCGATCGGCGCCAACGCGACGATCGGCGGCGTCGACGTCCGGAACGAGGACATCGTCATCTGCGACCCGACGTCCTTCGGGCTCGGCACGACGTCGTGCACGTGGCGGCTCCTCTTCGACGGCAGCCAGAGCGGCCTCGACACGAGCGTCCGCGCGCTCGAGGTCCTGCCGAACGGCAACCTCGTGATCCGCGTCGCCGCCGACAACAGCATTCCCGATCTCTCGGCGATCAAGACGAAGGACCTGGCCCTCTTCATCCCGACCGACCCGCTCGACCTGCCGTACGAGAACGGCGAGTGGCGCCTCTTCCTCGACGGCGACGCCGTGAACGGCGTGAGCGATGCGCGCAGCTGGGACGCCGTCGACGTGCTGACCGACGGCACGTGCGAGAACAATTCCCCGATGACCTGCGACGTGCTCCTCTCCCTGCCGAGCGGTGCGGCGCTCGGCGGCGTGAGCTTCGGGGACGAGGACGTGCTGCGGTGTCATCCGACCGCGTGGAGCGTCGGCGGGGCCATCACCGCCTGCGACTACTCGCTGTATCTCGACTCGAGCGCGATCAACGGCGGCGGCACCGGCAGCTTCACGGGGAATCTCCACGGCATGGACTTCCTGGAGCCGGACACCATGATCTTCCGCGCCAACGCGCAGGCGTCGCTGCCGGCGCACTCGGCGGCGCGCGACCTGCTGCGCTACGTCGGCACGCTCGGCACGAGCCCCGTCGGCACGGTCGACTTCTTCTTCGACGGCGACGCCGCCGGACTCGGCGGCGAGACGATCCAGGCGTTCTCGTTCATGCCCGACGGCGACGGCGACCTCGTGCCCGACGGCATCGACAACTGCCTCGGCCTCCCGAACCCCGGGCAGGAGAATGCCGACGGCGACGAGCTCGGCGACGCCTGCGACTACTGCCCGAACCGTCCGGATCCGACGTGCCGCTGCGGCGACGCCACCATCGACCCGCCGGCCGAGGAGTGCGACCTCGGCGACGCCGTGAACGGCGCCGTCGACAGCCCGTGCTCGGCGACGTGCGAGATCGTCGGCACCTGCACCGGCAGCCTCACCCCCTGCGACGAGGTGAGCGATTGCCCGTCGGGCGAGGGTTGCTGCGGCAACTCCATCACCGACGGCGACGAGGAGTGCGACGACGGCAACAACATCCCCGACGACCTGTGCAGTGGGCAGTGCATCCTGACCCCGCAAGGCGTGCCGATCATCGGCTGCGAGGACGTCGCGGGCCCGCATCTCATGCCGGGCTTCGTGAAGTCGGCGCGCTTCCAGGACACCAAGGACAATCCCGGGTTCGACCTCGACAAGTGGAAGGTGAAGGGCGAGTTCAACCTCTCGACCGGGGTCACGCTCGATCCCGACACCGAGACCGTGCGCGTGATCCTGAACCAGGCCGGCCCCGCGCCCCTCTTCCAGGCCGACCTGCCGATCGGGAGCTTCGTGCAGAAGGGGTCCCCGACCAAGCCGAGTTGGCAGTTCAAGGACAAGGAAGGCGACGTCGTCGGCGCCGAGGGGCTCCGCAAGGTGCAAGCCAAGCGCTCCCTCAACAAGATGACCTTCGCGATCGACTCCCGGAAGGTGATCGTCCCGGTCGACTACTTCGCGCTCGGCGCCCCGCCGGTGCGCCTCCGGCAGACGCTCCGCATCGGCGACGATTGCGCGACGACGGTCCTGCGCTGCGCGGTCGGCACGAACGCCAGCCTGAAGTGCACGTCGGCGCCCTGAGCGGTCGGTAACGGACGGGGCGCCGGCCGGTCCAGCGCCCCGTCGTTCTTCATCCTACGGCGGAATCGAGCGTGCAGTCGTCGAGGTCGAGCGCCAGGTGGACGGTCATGACGGCGCGCACCGGCGTCCCGTCGGCGAGGAAGAGCGCAAAGGCCGTCCGGAACGACTCGAGGATGCACTTGAACGCGAGGCCGGTGCCCCACGTGAGGAGCGCCGTCGGCGGCCGGTGCAGCTCCTGATGGACGAGCGCGAGTGCCTCGATCTTGTCGGTCATCTCGCGCACGCTCTTCCCGCTCTCGTACTGGTCGAAGAACAGCTCCATGCTGAGCGTCGTCGGTGAGCTGCGTTCGACCGTACGCAGATCGATCTGTCCGCTGACGTCGTCGCCGACCTCGGATTGGATCCGGACGGGAACGACGTCCTTCGATTTCTTGGGCTTCGGGAACTTCGGGCAGCTCGCGGCTTCGGCCTCCTCCGGCTCGATCGCGAGCGCGCCGGCGACGACGCCGACGGCCGCGAGGGCGCGAAGAAAGTCACGACGGTCCAGCTCGGTCGGGTTCCTCTCCATGGCGTGATCCTCCGTGGCGGACGCATACACCGGCGAGCCCGACGAGTGTCAATCGAATTCGCGCGCGCATGGGTCAGACGCGCACGCAGCGGTAGCCGACGTCTTGGCCGCATGGCCGCGCCGGCTCGGGACGAAGGCCGGCGGCGACGAGCCGCTCCGCGAGCGATGGATCGTCCTTCGCCCGCAGCACGGTGAAAACGAAGCGCCCGCCGGGCGTGAGCACGCGCGCGACCTCCGCGAGCGCGCGACGTTCGCCGTCGTCGTCGCGCACGATCCGCAGCACGGTGAACGAGAAGACCGCGCTGAAGGCGGCGGCGCGAAACGGCAGCGCGTCGAACGGAGCGCAGGTTGCGCGGACCCCGCGCGCCTGCGCATGCGCCAGCATGGCGGCGGAAAAGTCGAGACCGACGACGGGAGGAGCGGCCGAGCCGCGCGTCTCTCGGAGATACGCTTGTAGGAGGCCGGTGCCGCAGCCGAGGTCGAGCCACGGCGCTGGACCGAGCTCCGCATCGCCGAGCATGGCGCGGAACTTCACGTATTGGACGTCCCGGAAGTTCTCATCGTAGGTCGCGGCGCTCCGCTCGTAGCTCCGACGGAGCGCCTCCGATCGCACGTCGCCCGCCGTCGTCACACCGACCACCCGGCGAGCGGCAGGCCCGTCAGCCGACGGAGGCGCGCGGTATCCGCCGCGAAGAGCTCGCGGAGGCGGGATTCGAGCGCGGGACTCATCGGCGGCGATGCGACGGGACGCGAGAAGAGTCGGAGCGCGCGGTTGCGGATCGGCACCCCGTAGCGCGCGGGCACGAACCGGCCCGGCCGGAGGGCCGCGGCGGCGTGGATGAGCCGGCTCGCGACGCCGCCGTCGCGCCGCGCGACCTCGGTGGCGTTGAGCTCGGCGTCGAAGTCGGGACTGTCGAACGGATCGACCCCGAGGAAGCGAAACACCGCGGCGAGCGTCGCGCGCCGCGCGTCGCGGAGATCCTCGGCCGCGACTACGAGGATGCGCTCGGACGGAAAGACCGCGAGGTACCGTTCGAGCTGCCACGCCTGCCGGCTCTGCGCAACGTAGGGATTCGTCTCGAAGGGGTCCAGCAACGCGTCGAGGCTCGCGACGCCCCGCCCCGATGCCATGAACACGACGTGCGACCGGAGGCGCGCGAACGGGTCCCGCACGAGATAGATCAGCTGGGCGTCCGGGATGACGGCGTGCATGCGCTCGGGGATGCCGGTGATGCGCGGGTAGCAGGTGTACTGCGGCGACGCCTCGCCGCGGACGAGGTGGCCGCGGCCCTTCCGGAAGTGCGCCGCGTACCACCCGACACCCTTCGCGAAATGCTTCGTGAAGAACTGGACCTCCTTCTCGCGCGCCATGAAGATCTGCGGGTGCAGCGCGAGGTAGGCGTGCAGGCTCGTCGTTCCGCTCTTCGTCCCGCCGATCACGACGAGGTTCGGCAGCGACCGGGGATCGACTGTGGACGGCATCGACACGCGCGGGCTTCCACGTAGGCCAGTCGCCCCCGCGCGGACAAGCGGCGCGCGCGGACCGCGAAGCCGCATGCCATTTCAGCGGTAGTCAATGCGGGCGCGCGGGAGTATGAAATCCCGTCGACCCGTGGGGACTGCACCATGTTGACGAATCCCCCATCGCCGAGCTCGCCCGCGCCGCGCGCGGACGGCGGGCTGCTCGAAGCCGCCGCCGCGTCACCCGACGTCGGCGCGCAGATCGAAGCCGAGCTGATCGGGCACGTCGTTCGGCAAGCGCCGATCGGCTTCGCGATCGGCATCGCGGCCGTCGTCGTCATCGCGATCGTGCTCTGGAGCGGGACACCCGGTGGCCTGCTCATCCTCTGGCTCGCCGCGATCGGCGTCCTCACGATGCCGGCGGGCTTCCTGGTGTGGCGCTACCGGCGCGCACCGGACGTGGCCGACGCGCCCGTGTGGTGGCACCGGGCGCTGACGGTCGCGTACGGGCTCGCGGGCGCGGGCTGGGGCATGGCGGCCATCATCCTCTATCCGCGCATCGCCCCGCCCTATCAGACCTTCCTCCTCTTCGTCCTCGGCGGCGCCGGCGTGAGCGGCGTCGCCGCGCTCGCGCCGGTGCGGAGCGCGTTCGTCGCGTACCTCACGGCGACGTTCGTGCCGGTCGTCGTGGTGCTGCTGATCGGCGGCTCGGTCGCGACGATCGCGACCGCCCTCCTCCTGATCGGCTTCTGGTTCTCGACGGTCGCGTTGGCGTCCGGCCTCCGCACGCTCCTCGTCCGCTCGCTCCGGCTGCACTTCGAGAACGTCGCGAACCTCGTCACGCTGACCCGCACCCGCGACGTGCTCCAGGGCGCGCTCTCGAGCAGCACGCGCGACGTGACGACGCTCGCCGACGAGCTCGCGGCGGCGAACCGTTCGAAGGACGAGTTCCTCGCGATCGTCTCGCACGAGCTCCGGACGCCGCTCACGCCGATCCTGACGTGGGCCGCGCTCCTGCGGCGTCGCAACCTCGACGAGGCCGCCGTCGAACGCGGGCTCCAGGCGATCGAGCGGAACGCCAAGCTCCAGGCGCGCATCGTCGAAGATCTGCTCGACGTGTCGCGTGCGATCACCGGAAAGCTGCGCCTCGACGTCTGCGCGCTCGCGCTCGCGCCCGTGGTCCAGGCCGCGCTCGAAGCGCTCCGACCCGGGGCCGAGGCGAAGGGCGTGCGCCTCGAGGCGACGCTGGACCCCGCGACACGCTGCATCTCCGGCGACGCCGAGCGCCTCCAGCAGGTCGTGTGGAACCTCGTCTCGAACGCGGTCAAGTTCACCTCGCGCGGCGGACGGATCGCGGTCGACCTCCGGAACGACGGCGACGACGTACGGCTCACCGTCCGCGACGACGGCGCCGGCATTCCGCCCGCCGCGTTGCCGCGCCTCTTCGACCGCTTCTGGCAATCCGACACCTCGACCACGCGGACGCACGGCGGTCTCGGGCTCGGCCTCGCCGTCGTCCGGCATCTGGTCGAGCTCCACGGCGGCACCGTGCGCGCCGAGAGCGCGGGCGAAGGGCGCGGCGCGATCTTCACCGTCGGGTTTCCCGCGCTCGCCGACGTCGGCGCGCGGCCGAGCGACGCCGTCGCACCCGACGAGCGCGTCGCGCCGCACGGCGGCCGACTTCGCGGGCTCAAGATGCTCGTCGTCGACGACGACCGCGACACCTGCGAGACGATCGGCACGGTCCTCGAATCCGAGGGGGCCGAGGTCCGCACGTGCCTCTCGGCGAGCGAGGCGCTCGCGCTGCTCGATGCCTGGGTGCCGGACGTCATGATGTCCGACATCGCGATGCCCGGAGAAGACGGCTACACGCTGCTCCGGAAGATCCGCGCGCGCACCGCCGACGCCGGCGGCCGCATGCTGGCCGTCGCGCTCACCGCGTACGGCGGCGACGACGACCGCGTACGCGCGCTCTCCGCCGGCTTCCACGTGCACGTCGGCAAGCCCGTCGAGCCGCAGCAGCTCGTCCGCGTCGTCGGCAGCGTCGTCGCGGACCGCGCCGTCACCCGCCACTAGGGAGCGCCCGCGGGCACCGTCCCGCCGCTTCGCGCATCGACGCCCGCTGTGCTTTGAAGCGGGCCCATGCCGACCTCCGGCGACCACGCGATCGGCCGCCCCGCACGCGTGGACGGCCTCCTGTTCCTCGCGCTCGCGCCGCTCGTCGCGCACGCCGTCTTCTCGTGGATCGGCTTCAATCCGACCGACGACGGGTTCGTGCTCGCCTACGGCCGCCGCATCCTCGACGGCCAGGTGCCGCATCGCGACTTCATCGCGATCCGGCCGGTCGGCGCGGCGCTGCTCCACCTGCCGGAGCTCGTGCTCGGGGGCGAGCGCGTGCTCGCCGCGTCCCGGCTCGCGTGGTGGTGCGAGCTCGCGCTCGTCGCCTGGATCTGGGTCGGACTCGTCGGCCGCGCGCTCGCGGTCGAGTGCGGCATCGTGGACCGTTCGGCGCTCCGCGTGCTCGCGCTGCTGCTCGCGGCCCACGTGGCACCGCCGCGCGCGTGGCACACCGTGGACGGGCTCGCGGTGGCGTCGGTCGGGATCGCGCTCGCCTGGGACGCCGGCGCGCGCCGGAAGATCGCCGGCTACGTCCTGATCGGTGCCGCCGCGCTCTGCAAGCAGAACTTCCTGGCGCTCGCACCGCTCGCGCTCGTCGTCCTCGGCGACTGGCGGCGACCGGCGTGCTGGATGGCGGCCGTCGCGCCGATCGCGATCTACGCCGGCGTCGTCGGCGCGCTCGGCGGCGGGCCGGATCTGATGGCGCAGCTCGGGGCGCAGCACGGCCTCGTCGCGGCAGGGGTCGCTCCCTACCTCTCGGCTCGCGTGGCGATCGGCCTCGGGCTCGGCGTGCTCGCCGGCTGGCTGCCCCGAGAAGCGAGCGGCGGGACGTCGCGGGCGCTCGGCTTCGCGCGCCTGCTCGCGCCGCTCCTCGTCGCGCTGGCGCCGATCGGCCTGCTGATCGCGGCGGCGACCGCGAGCTACGCGCACTATGCGCGGGTCCCGGCCTTCGTCCTTTTCGGCCTCGTGCTCGGGCGAACGACGGCGCTCCTCGCGGCACGCGACCGATCCGCGGCGCGCGTCGCCCTGCTCGCGCTCGCGTGCGCGTGGACGAGCGCCGTCTCCGTCGGCTACCCGAGCCCCGCCTACGCGTCCGGCATCCTCGCCGTGCTCCTGCTGTGCCTCGACCACCCCAGCGAAGCGCCGGCGCTTCGATGGTTTCGCGCGTGGCTCGTCGCGCTGGCGGTGCTCGCGTGCGTCGGATCGGTCGCCGCGCGGACGCGGGTCGTGTACCGCGAGCGGCCGGCCGCCGAGCTCGGGCAGTCCCTCGGCGCCGTGCTGCGCGGCGGCGCCGGCATCCGCACCAACGACCGCACGGCCGACTTCCTCGCCGACCTGAATCGCGCGGTCATGCTCGCGGAGGCGCGCGGGCGGCCGTACGCGGTCCTCCCCGACGTCCCCGTCCACTGGGCGACGGCGCGCCAGCCGAATCCGCTCCCGATCGATTGGCCGCAGTCGATCGAGCTCGCCACGCCGGCGCTCGCGGCGCGCGTCGACGCCGCCATCGGCCGCTTCCGCGGCACCGGCGTCTTCCTGGTCCAGAAGGTGCGGGCCGACACCCTCGCGACCGCGGCGGTGCCGCTCGCGAACGACGATCCGCGCTACCCGATCGTCGGACGGGTGCGGACGATGCTGACGAAGACGGGCGAGACGGCGTACTTCGACGTCTATGAATAGGGCGGTCGCCGGCGGGCGCGGATCGCGCGGTGGAGTCGGGCGGCGAAAGCGTACGCGCCGAGCGCCGCGAGCACCCCGACCACGCGCCGTGACGCGGCCGGCAGCGGCAACCCGTCCGCACGCATCCGTTCGCCGCAGAGGATCTCGATCGCGGTCGCCTGCCACGGCCGCAGTCGATCCTTGCGATCGAGGACCTCGGGGCGGAGCCCGCGCGCGTCGCGGGTCTCGGCGAACGAGCTGTTGTTGTCCGCGACCGCGCGCATGCCGGGGTCGTAGGCGAGCCCGAGGAACGCGCAGAGCTCGTGCAGCGTCCCGTCGGGGTCGCGCACGAGGGCCGCGAAGTCCACCTCGTGCACGCGACCGGCGAAGTCGCGCTTCGCCGCCGCGACCGCGTGCCGATAGTAGTTCCAGTAGAGACAGCGTCCGAGCAGCGTCCGGTCCATCCACCCGACGGTCGCGTGGTCGCGCGAGTGCGCGAACGAGGCATAGGCGTCCCGCGGGTCGCGGAGGAGACAGACGAACCGCGCGTCCGGGTACCACGCGCGCAGCACGTCGACCTTCGCGAAGTGACTCGGCGTCTTCTCTCCGAAGATCCTCTTGCCGTTCGCCTCCATCCGCAGGCGCAGCAGCGCGTCGAAGAGCGCCCGTACGCTCCGATCGGTCGTCGCGAACCTCCGGAGGACGGCAGCGCGCGACACGCCCTGCGCGGCCGGTTCGGGGATGCGATCGAGCAACCGGCCGACGGCGGCATCGTCACGGAGAGCCTCGTCCACCGTGCCGACCGGGATCACGTTGAGGAACGAGGACTCGAGGTAGATCGAGACGTCGGGATGCCGGTCGAGCATCCGCGCCAGGAGCGTCGTCCCCGTGCGCCCGATGCCGAAGATGAAGATCGGGCCGTCGTCGTCCGCGGTCACGTCACGCGACTGCTACCGCGACCATCCGACGCCCGGCAACGCCGTGACCTGGGGCGGAACGGTTGCCGCATCCGCCGCACTGGCCTACCAGTCGATGGCGGAGGCCCGACGATGACCGACCTGGTACGCCACACGACGCGCGACGCCGTCGCGACCATCACGCTCAACCGGCCCGAGCGCTACAACGCGCTGAACGCGGAGCTGATCGACGCGCTCGACGCCGCGCTCCGCGCCGCCAACCGCGACCCCTCCATCAAGGTGATCGTCCTCGAAGGCGCGGGCGACAGCTTCTGCGCCGGCTTCGACTTCGCCGACGGGCTCGCGCACTACCCGACGCTCCAGGAGGCGAACTACGACCCCGGCGCCGACATGCACGAGGTGACGAACGCCTACACGAGCTACCTGACGCAGTTCATGGGCATCTGGCGCGGGCTCAAGCCCGTCATCGCCAAGGTCCACGGCTACTGCGTCGGCGGCGGCTCGGAGATGGCGCTCTGCGCCGACCTGATCGTCGCCTCCGAGGACGCCCGCTTCGGCACGCCGTACTCGCGCGTCTGGGGCTGCCACCTGACGGGCATGTGGGTCTACCGGCTCGGGCTCGCGAAGGCGAAGTACTACGCGCTCACGGGCGAGTGGATCAGCGGCAAGGAAGCCGCCGCCATCGAGCTGATCAACTCGGCGGTGCCCCTCGAAGATCTCGACGCCGCCGTAGACGCCCTCGCGGCGAAGCTGGCGGCGATACCGCTGACGCAGCTCACCGCGATGAAGCTCATCGTGAACCAGGCCTACGACAACATGGGCCTCCAGAGCACGCAGACGCTCGGCCCGATCCTCGACGGCATCATGCGGAACACGCCCGAGGGGCGCGCCTTCGTGCGTGAGGCCCGCGACCACGGGGTGAAAAGCGCGGTCACGAAGCGCGACGCGGGGTTCGGCGACTACAGCCAGGGACCGAAGGCGGAGCAACCGCGCAAACGCGGCCGTACTCGGCAACCCCTGCCATGAGCGAGCCCCCTCGCGACGCGGTTCCGCCGCGTACGTCGATGGCACCGCCGCGTGTCCGACTCGGTCAGAGCCCGCTCGAGGTCGCGGCACTCGGGGTCGGGTGCTGGGCCTGGGGCGACAAGCGCTATTGGCGCTACGAGGAGGATCACGGACCGCGCGACGTCGTCGACGCGTTCGACGCGTGCCTCGCGGCCGGGCTGGACTTCTTCGACACCGCGGAGGCGTACGGTGCCGGCAAGGGCGAGAAGCTGGTTGGCTGGCTCGCGCGCGCCGCGCGCGAAAAGCACGGCCGCGAGGTCGTGGTCGCGACGAAGTACGCGCCGGTCGCGCGCCGCGGCGGCCCCGCGGCGATCCCGAAGGGACTCGCCGGCAGCCTGAAGCGCATGGGCCTGCCGCGCATCGATCTCTATCAACTGCACTGGGCCGATCGCGACGAGGTCCCGATCCCGGCGACGATGGACGCCTTCGCGGATGCCGTCGACGCGGGGCTCGTGCGCGCCGTCGGCGTCAGCAACTTCCGGGCTGGCGAGATGCGGGAAGCCCACGCGGCGCTCGCGCGGCGCGGCGTGCCGCTCGCGACGAACCAGGTGCACTACTCGCTGCTGCATCGCGCGCCGGAGGCCGACGGCGTGCTCGACGCGTGTCGCGAGCTCGGCGTGACGCTCCTCGCCTACAGCCCGCTCGAGCAGGGCCTGCTCTGTGGCACGTACGACGCCGAGCGGCGGCCGCCGCCGCCGCGCTCGGAGGCGGCATGGTTCTCGCCCGCGAACGTCGCGGCAGCGCAGCCCGTGGTCGCGGCGTTGCGCGCGATGGCCGCGCGGCACGGCGTCGACGCTGCCGCCGTGGCGCTCGCGTGGCTCCTCGCGAAGCCGGGGGTCGTACCGCTCGCCGGTGCCAAGACCGGGGCACAGGCGACCCGCAACGCGAAGGCGCTCGCGCTGGCGCTCGGCGACGACGAGATCGCGGCCCTCGACCAGGTGACCGAGCCCTGGCGCGTCGCGCGTTAGTCTCGGCATCGTCCCTCGGCCGGTAGTGCGCGGATCGCGGCGAGGGTGACGTCACTCGAGCGCGCGGCGTAGCCGGCATCGAACGAACCACGAAATGCGAAAGGCGCCGCGCGGCCTTCCGGCCGACGCGACGCCTTCGCGTTCACCCGCGGTCGGCGCTCGCGCGCCGGGCGGCCCTACCGCTTCTTGCTCTTCCGCAGCTTCTGCGTCGTCACCGTCGCCTGGACGCAGAGCTCGGTCGTCCGGGTGACCATCAGCCGGTCGGGACCGAACTGGTTCGCGATGAAGACGTCGCCGTCGACGCCGCGGAAGGCCGGTGCCCCGGACGAGGCGCGCACCTCGTAGCACATGAGCGCCGCGTTCTGGTCGATGACGCCCTCGCCGCGCTTGTCGGCCGCGACGCAGAGGCGCGACGGCCGCTTGATGTCGAGCGTCTTCGAGCCGAACTGGTCGACGACCGAGATGTCGTCGACGCGCGCCTTCCCGGCGTTGCCGACCGCGTAGCACTGGTAGTGGTCGATCGGGGCGGGATCGATCGGCGCCGGCGGGCCGACCAGGCTCTTGGCGCTCGGCACGAGGAAGGAGATCGGCCGGAGCGCGGTCAGGTTGAGCGTCCCGAACTGGTCGGTAACCATTTGGTCGGGGATCTTCGGGTTCCGCGGGTCGCGGTCGTTGATGACGTAACCGACCAGGTGGTTCGGGTCGGCGGGCGCGCCCGCGTTCTGGCCGTTCACCGACGCCGGGTTGCAGAGGCGCTTCACCTTGCCGCGGCCGGCGATGTCGATGAGCGAGAAGCCGTAGCGGTCCTCGACCGGCAGGTCCTCGATCTCCGCGAGCGTCGCGCGGTCGATCTCGTAGCACTGGAAGGCCGGCGAGAAGCCGCCCGGCGTCGAGACCGGGCTCGGCGTCTGGGTCGCGAGGACCAGCGTCGGAGTCGCGGTCGGGACCGGCGTCGACGTGAGGACCGGGGTGGTCGTCGGGATCGGGGTCGAGGTCGCCTCCGGGGTGGAGGTGGGCTCCGGCGTACGCGTCGCGACCGAGATCGACTGGGTTTCCGTGGGCGTCGGGACGACCGTAGGCGTGGCGGTGACGGTGGCCGTCGCGACCTCGGTCGGGGTCGCGCTCGGAACCGGCGTCGCCGTGAGCGTGATGGTCGCCGTCGGCTCATCGGTTGCGGTCGCGGTGGCCGTCGGGACGTCCGTCGGCGTGACGGTCGGGGTCGGGGTCTCCGCCTCGGTCGGGGTGACGGTCGCCGTCGGCACGTCGGTCGGCGTCGGCACGTCGGTCGGGGTCGGGACATCCGTCGGGGTCGGAACGTCCGTCGGCGTCGGGACTTCCGTGGGGGTCGGGACCTCGGTCGGCGTCGGGACGTCCGTCGGCGTCGGAACCTCCGTCGGGGTCGGGACGTCGGTCGGGGTGGCTTCCGGCGTTCCCGTCTCGACGGGAGTCTCTGTCGCGGTCACGGTGCCGGTCGGGCTCGGGACGACGAGCGGAGTCTCCACGCCCGTCGGCGTCGGCGAAGGTGCGGTCCCACAGTCGACGAGCAGGAAGTCGATGCCGATCGCCTTGAAATTCACGGCGTCGAGCGCAATCGACGCCACGGGTGGCGCGCCGTACGCGCCGCTCACCGGCACGATCACGGTCGAGCCCGGCGGAAGACCGGCGACGATCTCCACACGGTAGTCGTCGTCGCGATCGGGCAGGGAGCGCGAGTAGTAGCCGGTGTCGCTGGAGACCGCGTCGAAGGTCTCGCCCGGGAACGCGGTGAGCGCGGTCACACGTACGGTCACACCCTCGACCCGCGTGTCCCACTGATCGACCGTGGAGTTGCCGTTCGCGTCACAGAGTACCGTGCCCGCGATGTGCCACGCCGACGCGACACCCGGTGCGCCCACGAGGAGCGCCGCCACCACCACGACGAAAAATCCGCGCCGCCCAATCCCCACCATCGATTCCTCCCCCCGCGCAGCGCTCGAACGCTCGCGACTCGAACCGTGGCGTCTACCGCCACGTCGTGTCGACTCTTCAATGCAAGAAAGTCGCCGCGAATGCCAACGCCACGACGAGAAATTCGTCGGCCGTCGTCAGCGCGCGTGTGCACGAGGTCGCACGCGTGCGACGCGTGCGACTCGGCACGTGCGGCGATCGGTCACGGCGTCGCGCGCTCGAGCCGGCGACGGCTCTCGGCCAACAGCGCGGCGGCGGCGTCCGGACGCGGCGGTGCGATCCGTTCGAGGATCGCGACCGCGGCACGGTCGTCCCCCTGCTGGTGCAGGAACGTCCCGTAGGCCGTGAGCACGAGCGGATCGTGCGGACGACGCGCGACCGCGTCTTCGAACGTCGCCCGCGCTTCCGCGGTCGCCCCCGCCCGGGCCTGCACGTTTCCGATCGTCATCAATAGATAGGGGGACTCCGGCGTGAGCTCTTGCGCACGGCGAAGCGCCGCGAGCGCCGCGCGTTGGTCGCCGCGGGCACTCTCCACCCCGCCGAGGTTCTCGAACGCCCGTCCGAAATCGGGCTTGGCCGCGATCGCGCGGCGATACGTCGCCGCCGCGTCGTCGAAACGACCGGCGGCGCCGAGCGCGACGCCCCGATTGTAGAGCGTGACGGGATCCTCGGGCTTGATCGCGAGCGCACGCGCGAAGGCGGCTTCCGCTTCGCCGAGCCGGCCGGCCTCGGCGAGCGCCGTGCCGAGCTCGGCGTGGGCGCGCGCCGAGCGGGGCGCATCGGCGGTCATCGTCGCGAAGAAGACGAGCGGCTCCCGCCAGACGGGGTTCCGCGCGAGCGTGCGGCCGCCGTAGAGCGCGACCAGCACCACGACCGCCACCGTGAGCACCCGACCCTGACCGGCGGCGGCAAGGCCGGCCGCGAGCGCGACGCAGAACCCGGCCGAGGGCAAATAGAGGAGCCGCTCCCCCATGATCGTCCCGATCGGAACGATCAGATTGGAGACGAGCGCGAAGGTCAGCGCCATGACCAGGAGCCCGAGGGTCAGCGCCGGGAGCCGGCGCCGGGCCCACCACGCGACGACGGCGACACCGACGATCACCGCGAGCCCGGCGAGCACGCGCGGGTCGAGCAGGCTCTCCGGGACCGGGATCTGATCGTACGAGTAGTCGGCCGCGAGCCGGAGCGGGAAGACGAGCCGGAGCGCGTAGAGACCGGCGACCGCGACGGCGCCGACGACGCGCTCGCCTGCCGGCAGGAGGCCGAGGGGATTGTCCAGGAGCTCGGCCTCCGGCGTGATCGCGCCGACCACGGTCCGGCGGAGCGCCACGTAGCCGAGCGCGACCGCGACGAGCGCGAGGTACCCCGGCGCGCGCCGGCGGAGCAACCTGACGGCCGGCTCGGTCCCGCGCCCGAGCAGGTCAGCGACGACGACGACCGCGGGCAGCGCGATCGCGTTCTCCTTCGCGAGGAGCGCGAGGAAGAACAGCAGGGCCGCCCCGGCGATCCGCGCCGTCGCGACCGGACCGGCGACGACGCCTGCCGCGAGCCAGCACCACCACGCGAGGAAGAACCCGGCCGCCGCGAGGAGCTCGGCCCGTCCCACCACGTTCGCGACCGCCTCCGTGTGGACCGGATGGCTCGCGAAGAGCGCCGCCGCCGCGAACGCGACGCTGGACGCGACCCCGGCGCGGGCGAACACGACCAGCACGAGCACGCTCACGAGCGCGTGCAACCCGACGTTCACCACGTGGAACCCGAACGGCGCCGCTCCGTAGAGCGCGTAGTCGAGCGCGAAGGTCAGGGTCGTGAGCGGCCGCCAGAGCGTCCCGCGCCCGTCGCCCCACCAGGAGGGCGTCGTCAGGATCGTCCGGAGGTCGCCCGCGACGACCGCCTCGTTGCCGGTGATCGCGTTCGGGTCGTCGTAGACGAAGCCGTTCCCGAGGCTGTTGGCGTAGAGTCCAATCGCGATCAGCGCGACGACCACCGCCTGGAATGCCCTGCCCCTCTCCACGCGCGGAGCCATAGACGAAAATGGAGTGACGCCAAAAGTGCGGCTCCCACGGGCACCCGCCCGACACGATCCCGCTACGGCGCGAGCCCGTCCTCAGAACCGTCACCAGGGACCGCGAGCCTCGCGACGCTGATCTGCGGCAGCTCCGCCGGCAGCGTGACGGTGAGATAGCGGCGCGCCCGCGCGCGCGCTTCCGGCTCGGGCGCGAACCGGCTCTCGAGGAACGCGGTCACGGCGAGGGTCGTCAGCACCTGCTGCCACGCCGGATCCATCGCGTCGCGCGGCGGGGACTCGAGACACGGCGGACGGATGCCGCCCTCGAGGTCGATGCCCTCGTCCATCGTCGCGAGGGCGCGTACCCGGGCGACGGCGGCGTCGAGCCGGAGCACGCGGCGGAGGACCCAGCAGCTGAAGACGTCGGGGTTCGGCACGAACCGCCGCAGGCCGGCGGCCGCGTCGTCGAAACCGGTGTGCGAAGCACCCGCGATCAGCGCGACGGTCGCCCCCGGGACCCGCGCGAACGTCCCGAGCGCGTTCCGGCGATAGTCGACCACCACGTCGGCGCTGCCACCGATCATGAGGAACGGCACCGGGGCCGGCCGGAAGAAGCGCGGCTCGAACATCGCCATCGGTCCGGCGATCGAGATCGCGGCCGCGATCCGCGGGTCGCGGAGGCGCGGATGGAAGGCGGCGAGCGTCGCCGTGAGCCCGCCCAGGGAATGGCCCATGACGGCGATGCGCGCGGCGTCGAGCGGCGGCAGCTCGGGAAGCCGAGCGTCGCGCCCGAGCACCGCGTCGATCGTGAAGCGCACGTCGCCCGGTTGGCGCACGACGTCCTCCACCTTCGCGCCGCCGCGCGCGAAGCGGGTCGTCGTCGGATGCGTCGCCGCGACCACGACCATGCCGCGGCTCGCGAGATGGCGCGCCACGTAGGTCCCGCCGCGGCGGTTGCCGAGGAAACCGTGCGCCTGCACGACGAGCGGGGCCGGCGTGGTGCGGCCGTCGGGCCACCACACGGTCGAGACCAGGCTCCGGTCGTGGGCGGTGTCGTCGAAGACGACCGTCCGCGACGCGACCCGATACGGTCCGGGCGCGCGCCACGCGGCGCTTTCCGACCCGGGAGGCACGAGGCGCGGCCCCGCGCGGAGCGTGCAGGCGGCGAAGAGCACCGGCACGAGCGCGAGCAGGGCCACCGTCGCGCCCCGCGGTGAAACCCGTCGTTCGCGCGCGGCGCGTGTGCCATGGTGCGGCCAGAGGAGGCTACTCATGCAATTCCACGGCGTCGACGTTTCCCGGCAGTTCAAGCGCATGCGCGAGCTCGCGCCCGAGCCGTACCGCGCGTGGCTCGAGTTCGACAAGAAAGCCTTCGAGGCGGGCGCGCTCGAGGTCAAGACGAAGGAGCTGATCGCGCTCGGCATCGCGCAGATCACCCAATGTCCGTGGTGCATCGACGCGCACGTGAAGCGCGCCGAGAAAGCCGGCGCGTCCGAGCGGGAGCTCGCGGAGGTGATCTTCGTCGCGATGGCGATGGCATCCGGCGCCGCCTGGAGCCACGGCGGGCTCATGCTCCAGTGTCAGGATCACGGGGCGGCGCCGAGCGCGGGCTGACCCGCGCGCGTCTCCGGGAGCACGCCATAGGGACCGGCACGATGCGGCCACCATCCCGCTCGTGCTAGTCCCTCGCGCCAGTCGAGCCGCTCCCCGTCGGCCGCGTCGCGCATGATCCATCTCGCCTACGCTCTCGCGAGCGGCCGCGGCCGCTCGCTCGCCGACCCCGCGGCGATCGCGCGCCTCCAGCTCCGGCGTCTCCGCGCGCTCGTGCGGCACGCGGCGCGACGCGTGCCGATCCACGGCGAGCGGCTCGCGGCGGCCGGCGTCGATCCGGAGGCGATCCGCGTCCTCGACGACGTGCGCCGCATCCCGACGATGGCGAAGGCGCTGTTGCGGGACACCCCGCTCGCGGAGCTCGTGACGCGCGGATTCGACCCGGCCCGCGGCGACGTCGTCCGGACCAGCGGCTCGACGGGGTCGCCGCTCGCGATCGTACGCGGCCCGCGCGAGGTCGATTGGCACCGCGCCGCGGGGCTCCGGATCCTCCGCGAGTGCGGCTTTCATTGGACCGATCGCACGTTCGAGGTCCGCGCCCTCGCCGGCCCGTCGTTCTTCGTACAGCGCCTCGGCCTCGCGCCGAAGCAGTGGGCCTCGATCCTCGACCCGCCCGCGACGCTCGCCCGCGCGCTCCTCGCCTATCGGCCCCAGGTGGTGTGCGCGACGCCGTCGGTGCTGCACGAGCTCGCCGACACCTTGCTCGCGATGGGGGCGACGCCGGCCCCGCCCCGCATCGTGATCGCCGACGCCGAGCCGTTGCTCCCGACCACGCGCGCCGTCGTCACCCGCGCGCTCGGCACGCCGCCGACCGACGTGTACGGGCTCGTCGAGCTCAGCAACTTCGCGTTCGAGTGTCCGGCGGTGGCGGGCCTGCACGTCCTCGCCGACACGCATCTGGTCGAGGTGCTCGACGACGCCGGCGTCCCCGCGCCGCCCGGGGCCGCGGGTCGCATCGTCGTGACCGATCTCATGGCGCGCACGATGCCGATGCTGCGCTACGAGACCGGTGACCGGGCGGCGCTCGTGCGCGAGCGCTGCCGGTGCGGCCGCACGTCGCCGCGGCTCGTCGGCCTCGTCGGACGCGCGGCCGACGCGGTGTCGCTCTCGGACGGCCGTCGCCTGCACTGGCCGTGGTTCCACGAGACGTTCGCGCGCTGCGCGGGGCTCGAGCGCTATCAGGTGATCCAGGAGGACCGGACGCGCGTGCGGATCCGGGTCCGCGCGCGGCCGGACGCGGAGGCGGCGGTCGTCGCGGCGCTCCGCGCCGCGCTCGCCGCGGCAATGCCGGCCGACATGCGGCTCGACTTCGAGCGCTGGGACGCCGACCCCGACGACCCGTCCCGCAAGCTTCGACCCGTCGTCTCGCGGGTGACCATGCCGTGAGCACGCTCCCGCCGTGGGCGCAGCCGGGCATCACGGACGTCCCGGCCGCGCGCGCCTTCCTCGCGGCGCTCCGCGCCGAGGATACCCTCCTCCTCGGCTCGAACGACGCCGACGGCGCGCCCGCGCTGACGCCGCAGACCCAGCGCCTGCGCGGCCACGGCATCACCGTCGCGGCGAACGTCGTCAGCGCGACGCCGCCGCCCGCCGATCTCGTCGCGCTGCACCGCAGCTTCGGCCTCGGCCCGGCCCGCGTCTTCTGCCCGCGCGATCCGTCCGAGCGGACGCGCCTCGCCGACCTCGTGCTCGCCGACGGGGCGCTCGTCGCACGCATCCGCGCCGACCCCGCGCTCACGAAGATCCTGATCTCGTACAAGAGCGCGGCCGCGGCCCGGCTCGGCGAGACCCTCGGCCTGACGCCGGTCCTGTGCGCACCGCGCCCGAACGCCTACGAGACGGCGAACGACAAGCTCGCGCTCGCGGAGGCCGGCGCCCGCCATGGCTTCGCGACGCTCGAGGCCGTCGCGGTCGGCGACGAAGCGGCGCTCGCGGCGACCTTTCCGATCCTCGCCGCGCGCTGGGGCGCCGGCTGCATCGTGCGACTCCGGCGCGGCACGAGCGGGCGGAACGTCCACCACGCCCGCACCCTCGGCGGCGCGCGACGAGCCTGGCGGAAGCTCGCCGCGACCGACCCGGCCCCGATCGTGATGCCGTACCTGCCGCCGAGCCGGGTGCGCCGGAACGTCGCCGCCCACGGCATCGTCACCGCCGACGGGTTCGCGCCGTTGCTCTTCACCGATCAGATCCTCAAAGGCCACTACTTCCAGGGCGGCAGCACGACCGAGCCGTGGCGGCCGGCGGACGTCGCCGCGATCCGCACCGGGCTCGACGGCGTCGCGCGCTGGTTCCGGGCGATCGGCTACGTCGACGCGCCGGCGGGCATCGACGGCTTCCTCGTCGACGATCCCGACGGGCCGCGCTTCGTCGTGCTCGACCCGAACGCCCGCCTCAGCGCGACGATGCAGCCATGGGCGGCGACGGCACTCCTCGCCGAACGCGCGGACACGCCGCTGGTCTGGCGGTTCGAGGGCGTCCGCTTGATCGGCGCCGCCCTCTCGGTCGACGTGCTCCGCCGCCGCCTCGGTGACGATTTTCTCGCGCCCGACGCGATCGCCCGCGGCGGCGTGCTCCCGACGACGCTCTCGCGGCGGCGGCTCGGCCCGCTCGCCGACAACCACCTCTGGGCGCTCCTCGTCGGCCGCGACGCCGAAAGGGTCGCGGGGCT
>Ga0268299_1002761_pt1 | contig 18927 bp, 17 predicted proteins | sample NOBtaG_FD_193484 | JGI IMG/M metagenome (GOLD analysis project Ga0268299, IMG submission 193484) | Activated sludge microbial communities from bioreactor in Nijmegen, Gelderland, Netherland - NOB reactor | ecosystem: Engineered > Bioreactor > Aerobic > Activated sludge | place: Netherlands...
GCCGTGGCCCACGCCAGCAGCGAACGCAGGCCGCGCAGCTGCAGCGCGGCGCGCGCGTCCGGCGCCATCGCCTCGGTGGCGGCGTCCCACAGCCGGCGTTTCGGGTTGTTCACGGCGTGTTCACGGCGGTGCCAGGCGGAACACCGGCAGCGGCACCTCGCGCTCGGGGAAGCCCACCTGCACGCGGCGGTCGATCGCCATGTCCTCGGGCCTGCCCTCGATCTCGGCGAACAAAAACCAGTCTTCGTCGAGGCGCACGAGGCCGATGGTGTAGGGCGCGCGCGGCTGCCACACCTTCGACGGCGGCCGGTGCACGACCGAGAAGCTGTAGATGCTGCCCGCGCCGGCGGACTGCTCCCATACCGGCGCCGCTCCGGCGTCGCACATCGGGCAGATCGAGCGCGGCGGGAAAATCGCGCCGCGGCAGGCTGGGCAGCGCTGGAACAGCAGCCGCCCCTGCTTCACGCCGGCCCAGTAGGGCAGGGCGTCCTGCGTCACCCGCGGCGCGGGGAACGATTCGGTGTAGTCGGCGAACTCGCCTTGTTCGAGCACTTGCGGTCTCCGGTGAGCGATGTGCGTCGGGGTTCAGGCTGCCTGGGTGTCCAGGATCACCGCGCTGTGGCAGGCCAGCATGCCGCCGGCGGAGTAGGTCATCGCGCGCTGCGGTGCGTTCGCCGCCTTCAGCCCGAGCGGATCGCCGCGCAGCTGGCGCACGGTCTCCACCAGCGAGTCGGCGGCCACCGAGATGCCCGGCTGGCCGAAGCCCATCCAGCCGCCATTGGTGTCGACGGGGAAGTCGCCGCCAGGGCGCATGCGCCCGCTGCGCACCAGGTCCATCGCGCGGCCCTTGGGCGCGAAGCCGAGGTCCTCCAGCTGCACCAGCACGGTGTGCGAGAAGTTGCCCGCGAGCTGCGCCATCTGCATGTCGGCGGGCGTCATGTCGGCCATCGCATAGGCCTCGCGCGCGGCATGCGCGGCGCCGGTGGTGGTGATCGCCGGCAGCGGGCCGAGCGGCACCGTGCTCTTGCGCAGGTTGATGCGTTCGCACAGGTACTCGTGCGTGGTGCAGGTGCCGAAGCCGCGGGTGTACAGCGGCCGGATCGCCGGGTTCGCGCGCGCGGCGGCCTGCGCGCGCTCGGCGCTCGTGACGACGAACGCGCCGGCCGTGCCGCCGGGGCCCCAGGTCGCGCACATCCAGCGCCGCAGCGGCGACGAGATGTACGGCGAGGCCATCACCTGCTCGACCGTGATCAGGCCGTGCCGGCGCTTGGCCGCCTTCGGGTGGTGCACGGCCCATTCCTGGCGCTGCACCGCCACCTCGGCGAAGTCCTCCTCGGTGACGCCGAACTCGTGCATGTAGCGGCTGGCGAGCTGGGCGTAGATGGTCGGGATCGTCGGGCCGTAGGGAAACTCGAACTGCGGGCAGGCGTCCGTCGCCGCGCCGACGGCGGTGGCATCGATGAACAGCTCCACCGCGTCGGCCTGCACACACAGCACGTGGTCGGCCGCGCCGGCGGCGATGGCCAGCGCCGCTTGGCCGAGCAGGGCGTTGACGCCTGCGCCGTGGAAGGTGATCTCGGTCGTCATGCGCACCGGCATCTGCAGGTGCGAGGCGAAGATGTTGTTCCACTGCGGCCGGCGGTCGGCCCACGGCGAACGGCCGGTCAGCAGGATGTCGATCTGGTCCTTGCGGATGCCGGCGTCGCGGAACGCGGCCCAGCTCGCCTCGGTGGCGAGCTGCAGCGGGTCTTTCACGTTCTGCTTGTCGGCGTAGGCGTCGCCCATGCCGAGCACGGCGGCGACGCGGCCGAGCGAGCGGTCGAGTGGTTTCAAGCGCAGGGCCCTCCCTGCCGGATCGCGCGGCGCATCATTCGCACGGCAGCCCGAGCTGCTTGGCGATGACGCGCAGCTGGATCTCGTAGGAGCCCACCGTGACCGGCGCCACGAGCGCGTCCAGCGCCATGCGCATCGCCGGCAGCTCCTCGGTGATGCCCCAGCCGCCGCCGATGTGCAGCGCGTCCTGCGTCACGCGGTAGACCGCCTGGGTGACGAACAGCTTGGCCGACGAGACGTCGAGGATGATGTCCCTGACCGGCGCGCCGCTGTCCCAGCGCGCGGCGGCGTGGTAGGTGAGGTGGCGCGAGGCCTCGACGTCGACATGGCCCTGCGCGAGCTTGAACGCGATGCTCTGGTTGGCGCCGATCGGCTTGCCGAACTGCTGGCGCACCTTGGCGTAGTCCATCGCCCACGCGAGCGCCGTCTGCATGTGGCCGAGCCAGCGCGCCGCCACCATCACGCGTTCGCGGTTGAAGCCTTCCATGATGGCGCCGAAGCCGGCGGTCAGCCGCCGCGACTCGGGCACGCGCACGTCGTTGAGCATCACACGGTAGGTAGGCACCGGGCGGTTCGCGTAGGTCTTGATCTGCGAGGTCTCCAGGCCCGGCGTCTTGCGGTCGACGGCGAAGAAGTGCATGCCGTGGCGGCCCTTGCTCGGGTCGGTGCGGGCGAGCACGGCCATCGTGTCGCAGTCGCTGCCGAGCGTGATGAACGACTTGATGCCGTCGAGCACCCAGTCGTCGCCGTCGCGCCGCGCCGTGGTCTTGAGGTTCTGCACGTCGCTGCCCGCCTCGGGCTCGGTGACGGCCAGCGCGAGCAGGCGGTCGCCGGCGATGTTCTCGCGCACCATCGCGTGGTGCAGCTCGTGGCCGTGCTCGGCGAGCAGCGAACCCGCCACGCCCTGGATCAGCGCGACGATGGCGAGGTTGGGGTTCGCCTTCGCCTGCTCCTCGATCGAGATCGCCTCCTCGGTGACGCCGAGGTCGGCGCCGCCGAGCGCTTGCGGGATGTGCAGGCCGATCAGCCCGGCCTTCGCGGCGGCGACGTAGAACTCGCGTGGAAACTTCGCCTCGCGGTCGGCCTGCTGCCAGCGCGGCTTGATCTCGCGCTCGGCGAACTTGCGGGCCATGTCGCGAAAGGCTTCGCGGTCGACGGTATTGCCGGGGACCCGGCGCTCGGTTGGGGGCATGGGCGGTGCGGTCCGATGGAGAGGATCGGGTCAGGCGCTTGCGGCCGCGGCGCGCGAGATCAGGACGCTGGCCGTGCCGCGCTGCGCGAGCGAGCCGTCGGCGGCCAGCACACGGAACTCGATCTCCACCGAGCCCGCACTGGCGCCCTTGGCCGCATCCACGTCGAGCACGGTGCACTCGACGGCCACGCGGTCGCCGACGAACACCGGGCCGTAGAAGCGCCACGCGCCGACACCCAGCAGTACCTGCAAGGCCTCGCCAAACACCCCGCCGAGCATCGCCAGCACCTTGGCGATGACCAGCGGGCCGTGGGCGATGAGGCGGCCATAGCGCGTCGTCTTCGCGTACTCGGCGTCGACGTGCACCGGGTGGCGGGCGTCGAGCAGCTCCGCGTAGCCGGCCACGAGCTCGGCGCTGCAATCGAACGCCGGCAGCGCGAGGCGCATGCCGGGCCGGATTTCGCCGAGCCACAACGGACGAGTACGGCCGTGCATGCGCCTCACTCCGGCTGGATGCCGAACTCCTTGACCAGCCGCAGGTAGTTCTGCGACTGCTCGCGCGTGAACGCGGCCAGCTCCTCGGGTGTCGAGGGCGTGGCCTCGAGCCCCAGCGCCTGCAGCCGCGCGCGGATCTCCGGCTTGCTCAGGATCGCGACGACCTCGCGGTTGAGCCTGTCGATGGCGGTGCGCGGCATGCCGGCCGGGCCGTACAGCGACCACCAGGCCGGCATGTCGGCGATGCCGCGCAGGCCCGACTCGGCGATGGTCGGCACGTCGGGGAACAGCGCGGTGCGCTGCGGCGCCGTGGCCAGCAGCACGCGCAACTTGCCGGCCTTGGCCTGGCCCGCCGCGGTGACGAGGTCGGTGAACATCAGCTCGACGTGCCCGGCCAGCAGATCCACCAGCGCCGGCGGGGTGGACTTGTAGGGCACGTGGGTCATCTCGGCGCCGACGGCGCGCGCGAACATGCCGCCGTACAACAGGCCGCCCAGGTTGCCGCTGGCGTAGTTCAGCTTGCCGGAATGGGCCCGCGCGTGCGCGAGCAGCTCGCCGAGGTTCTTCCAGGGCTTGTCGCTGGCGACGACGAGCACGTAGGAGGTGACCGCGATCCGCGTGATCGGCGCGAAGTCGCGCATCGCGTCGTAGCCGGGGCTGCGCTGGATGCCGGCCGGGTTGGCCACGATCGAGTTCGTCGCCGCGACGACGGTGTAGCCATCGGGCGGCGCCTTGGCCACGTCGGCCAGCGCCAGCGAGGTCAGCGCGCCGGGCTTGTTGTCGACGACCACGCTCTGGCCGAGCGCCGCCTGCAGCGGTTCGGCGACGATGCGCAGCAGCGTGTCGGTGGCCGAGCCTGGGCCGAACGGCAGCACCAGCCGCAGCCGCTGCTCGGGGTAGACCGCACGCGCGGCCCCTGCCGTCAGGACCAAGGGAAAGGCCAGCAGAGCGCGGCGCGACACGGGCGCTGCAACGTTCATGGGATCACCTCGCTTCTTAAATGAACTCGGGGCGCGCGGCGCGGATCATGCGCGCGCCGAGGTCGATCGTCGCTCGCCAACCAAACGGTCAACCGTTAGGCGGCTCGTTTGCAAGTATGATAGCCCTGCGTTCGACCACCGGGCAACTCGACGGCCCGCATACGACGATGGCCAACAACCTGCTGTGCGCCATGTTCGGCATCGATGCGCCGATCTTCGCGTTCTCCCACTGCCGCGACGTTGTCGTCGAAGTCTCGAAGGCGGGCGGGCTCGGCGTGCTCGGCCTCGCGCGCATGCACCCCGACCGGGTCGAGGAAGACCTGCGCTGGATCGACGCGCACATCGGCGGGCGGCCCTACGGCGTGGACGTGCTGATGCCCACGACTTTCGACACCGCCGCCGAGGGCGAGGCCAAGCACGACGCCGAGCAGTTGTTTCCCGCCGAGCACCTGGACTTCGTCCGCGAGCTGCTCGACCGCGCCGGCGTGCCGCCGCTGCCGCCGCAGGAGGCCGCGCGCATCGAGCGCGACCTCGTCTCGTCGTTCAACTTCACACGCGCCGAAAGCGCGGCGATGCTCGACAAGGCGTTCGAGCACCCGATCCGCCTGATCGTCAACGCGCTCGGATCGCCGCCGCCCGAACTGGTGCAGCGGGCGCATGCGCGCGGCATCAAGGTCGCGGCGCTGGCCGGCGCGCCCAAGCATGCGGTCCGACACCGCGAAGCCGGCTGCGACTTCGTCATCGCGGTCGGCACCGAGGCCGGCGGCCACACCGGCGAGACCACTTCGCTGGTGCTGTGGCCGCGCATCGTCGACGCGGTGGCGCCGCTGCCGGTGCTCGGCGGCGGCGGCGTCGGGCGCGGCCGCCAGCTCGCGGCGGCGCTGGCGCTCGGCTGCGAGGGCGTGTGGTGCGGCTCGGTCTGGTTGAAGACGGTGCAGAGCGAGGTGACGCCCGAGATCAAGGCGCGCCTGTTCGCCGCCGGCGCCGACGACGCGGTGCTCACGCGCAGCGTCACCGGCAAACCGTGCCGCACGCTGCGCAGCGCGTTCACCGACGCCTGGGACGCGCCGGGCGCGCCGGCCCCGCTGCCGGCGCCGCTGCAGGCCATCCTCTGGTGGGGGCAGGGGCGCACGCGCGTCGAACGCGTGCGCGCGACGGACTTCCTCACCTACCCTGTCGGGCAGATCGTCGCCGACCTGCGCGAGGAGACCTCGGTGCGCCAGGTCGTGCAGGACATGCTGGCCGAGCTCGCCGAGTGCAAGGAGCGGCTGGACCGACTGCTGGGATGAAAGAGGAGGCCAGGACGATGGGGCAGGGGCCGCTCGCGGGATTGAAGGTGGTGGAGTTCGCCGGCATCGGCCCCGGGCCGATGTGCGGCATGGTGCTGGCCGACCTGGGCGCCGAGGTGCTGCGCGTCGACCGCATGGTGCCCAGCGGCCTGGGCATCGACCGCGCGCCCCGGTACGACCTGCTCAACCGGAGCAAGCGCACCGTCTCAGTCGACCTGAAGTCGAGCGAGGGCATGGCCTTCGCCCGCGGCATCGTCGCCTGCTGCGACGCGCTGATCGAGGGCTTTCGCCCCGGCACGATGGAGCGGCTCGGGCTGGGGCCCGAGCCTTGTCTCGCGCAGCACCCGAAGCTGGTGTACGGCCGCGTCACCGGCTTCGGCCAGACCGGGCCGCTGGCGTCGGCAGCCGGGCACGACCTCAACTACATCGCGCTGTCGGGCGCGCTGCACGCCATCGGCCGCGCCGGCGCGCTGCCGACGCCGCCGCTCAACCTGGTGGGCGATTTCGGCGGCGGTGGCCTGCTGCTGGCCTTCGGAATGCTGGCCGCGCTGTGGAACGTGCAGCGCGGCGGTGCTGGGCAGGTGATCGATGCGGCGATGGTCGACGGCGCGTCGATGCTGATGGCCTCGCTGCACGGCCTGCTGGCCAGCGGCACGCACGACGGCCCGCGCGGCACCAACCTGCTCGATTCGGGCGCGCCGCATTACGACGTCTACCGCTGCGCCGACGGCGAGTACGTCAGCGTCGCGCCGATCGAGACCAAGTTTCGCGCCGTGCTGCTCGAGCGCCTGGGCCTGGCCCCCGACGCGATCGACTTCGACGACCGCGCGCGCTGGCCGGACAACAAGGCGCGGCTGGCGGCGATCTTCGCGACGCGCACGCGCGCGGCCTGGTGCGAGCTGCTCGAAGGCAGCGACGCCTGTTTCGCGCCCGTGCTGTCGCCGCTGGAGGCGCACCTGCATCCGCACCACCGCGCGCGCGCGGCGTTCGTCGAGGTCGGCGGCGTGCGCCAGCCGGCGCCGGCGCCGCGCTTCGCGGCCACGCCGAACCCGCTGCCGCGGCCGCCGCACGGCGACGATGCGGCAGCGTTTGCGCAGCTGCGGCGCTGGGGCATCGCGAGCGACGACATCGACGCCCTCGCGGCGGCCGGGCGCCTGCGCGCCGGCGGTCCGCGCGCCACGGGCTGAGCGCCTAGCCGGCCGTCGTCTCGGGCTCGCGCGCCGCGCCGCCCTTCAGCAAGCGTTCGATCTCGTCGGTGCCGTAGCCGGCCTCGGCCAGCACCTCGCGCGTGTCTGCGCCGAGCAGCGGTGCCGGGCGGCGCACCGACGGCGGCGTGTCCGACCAGGTGCCCGGCACGTTCATCTGCCGGATGCGGCCTTCGGTCGGATGGTCGATCCACTCGAACAGGCCGACGTCGGCCAGGTGCGGATCCTCCATCAGGCTGGTCGGCGTGTGCATCGGGGTCACCGGAATGTCGGCGGCGGTCAGCGCGTCCATCCACTGCGCGGTGGTGCGCGTGAGCATCGTCTCCGACACGAAGGCGTACAGCGCATCGACGTTGCGCGTGCGGTCGGACATGCGCAGGAAGCGCGGGTCCACCAGCATGTCCTCGCGGCCGAGCATGGTGCAGAAGTTCTTCCAGTGCTTGTCGATGTAGATCAGCACGCAGATGTAGCCGTCCTTGGTCTTCGCGGGCCGGCGGTCCTTGGCGAGCAGGCGCACATAGCCGGCGTCGGCCAGCGGCGGGTCGAAGGTCTGGCCGAACATGTGGTCCGAGAGGACGAACTGCGTCATCGTCTCGAACATCGGCACCTCGATCGACTGGCCGCGGCCGGTCTTCTCGCGCGCGTACAAGGCGGCGAGCACGCTGTACACCGCGGTCAGGCCGGTGGTGCGGTCGCACAGGTTGGTCGGCAGGTAGCGTGGCTCGCCGGTCACACGGCCGACCAGCGAGGGCAGCGACACCGCGCCCTGGATCAGGTCGTCCAGCGCGGGCTTGCCGGCGTAGCGGCCCGCCTCGCCGAAGCCGTAGGCGCCGCAGTAGACGATGCGCGGGTTGACCTTGGCCACCTCCTCGTAGGCCAGGCCCAGCCGCCCCATCGACGCCGGGCGAAGGTTGAACAGCAGCACGTCGGCACGCTCGATCAGGCGTTTGAGCGCCGCCAGTCCATCGGGGTGGCGCAGGTCGAGCACGATGCTGCGCTTGTTGCGGTTGAGCGCCAGGTACATCGGCCCCATGCCCTTGCTGTGGCTCGGGCCGATGTGGCGCACGGTGTCGCCCTCGGGCGACTCGACCTTGATCACGTCGGCTCCGAAGTCGCCGAGGATCTGCGAGGCGAAGGGCCCCATCACCACGCCGGTCAGGTCGACCACGCGCACGCCCGCCAGCGGGCCCTCCCGGGTCTCCGCCACACTCTTTCTCGACATCATGTCTCCGTGGCCGGCGGCTTGAAGTGGTCGGGCATGCCGGCGGGCCAGAAGTCGCCCCACAGCACCATGCCGCCGTCGATGTTGATGGTCTCGCCGGTGATGTACTTGCTCGACGGCGAGGTGAGGTAGACCACCGCCTCGGCGACGTCCTGCACGTCGCCGGCGCGCTTCATCGGGTTGGTGCGGAAGAGACCGCCGATGTTCTCTTCCTTGTAGTTGTTGAAGCCGTTGCTCTCGATCGCGCCCGCGCCGATGCAGTTGACGCGGATGCCGTGCTCGGCCCATTCCACCGCCAGCGTCTTGGACAGCGCGATCACCCCGGCCCGCGAAGCGGCGGTGTGCGCCATGCCCGTCAGGCCGCGGTCCACCGCCGCGGCAATGGTGACGATGCTGCCGTCGCGCTTGCCCTGCTGCACCCAGCGCCGCGCCGCGTTCTGCATCATGTACCACGTGCCGTTGAGGTTGGTGTCGATGACGGCGTTCCAACCCTTGTCGGTGAAGTCCATCGCGTGCGCAGCGAACTGGCCGCCGGCGTTGTTGACCAGCACGTCGATGGTGCCGAAGCGCTCCCACGCGGCGTCGAACAGGCCTTCCACCTGCGCGGGGTCGCGAATCGTCATCGCGTGCGTCATCACCTCGCGCCCGGACAGCGCGCGCAGCTTGTCGGCGCAGTCTTCCAGCGCCTCGGCCTTGCGGCCGCAGACCACGAGCGTGGCGCCCAGACGTGCCATCAGGAAGGCAATGGCCTTGCCGATGCCGCTGCCCGCGCCCGACACCAGCACCACCTTGCCGGCGTAGAGATCGTCGCGGTAGACGGTGGGGAGTTGCGACAGCGCGGTGTCGCCGGGGCCGAAGCGTGGCTGGGCCTCGCTCGCCTTCATGCCAGCCGCCCCTCGGTGAAGTAGGCCGGCTGCGGGATCGTCCACAGATCGCCCCAGAGGATGCCGCCGCCGTCGACATTGAGCAGCTCGCCGTTGACGAAGTTGCCGCTCGGGCCGGTGAGGTAGATCACCGCGTGCGCGATGTCCTGCACGCTGCCGTGCCGCAGCATCGGGTTGCCGCGCGAGAAGTTGCGGCGCGCCTCGTCGGAGTAGTGCTGGAAGCCGCTGCTCTCGATCACGCCCGGCGCCACGCAGTTGACGCGGATGCCGTGCTGCGCCCACTCGACCGCCACCGTCTTCGACAGGTAGGTGACGGCCGCGCGCGCCGCGCAGCTGTGCGCGACGCCGGGGAAGCCGCGCTGGAAGGTGAGCACGATGTTGACGATGCTGCCCGGCTGCCCGGTGTCGCGCCAGCGCTGCGCGGCCGCATGCATCATGTACCAGGTGCCGTTGAGGTTGTTGTCGATCACCGCCTTCCAGCCGTTCGGGCTGATGTCCAGCGCCGCCTTCGGGAACTGGCCACCGGCATTGTTGACCTGCACGTCGAGGCGGCCGAAGCGTTCCCAGGTGGCGTCGATGAGCGCGGTCACCGCGGCGCTGTCGCGGATGTTCGTGGCCTGCACCAGCACGTCGGGGCTGCCGAGCTTTTTCAGCCAGGGCTCGCAGGCGTCGAGCTTGGCGCGGTCGCGGCCGCAGATCACCAGCCGCGCGCCGAGCCGCGCGTAGAGGAAGGCGATGGCCTTGCCGATGCCGCTGCCGGCGCCCGAGACCAGCACCACCTGGCCGTCGAACAGGCCGGCGTCGAACACGCGCGGCAACGCCGCGAGCGCGGCGTCGTCCAGGCCGAAGGTAGGTTCGCTCATCGTGCTGCCGCTTCACATGCCCGCATAGTTCGGCCCGCCGCCGCCCTCGGGCGTGACCCAGACGATGCTCTGCGTCGGGTCCTTGATGTCGCAGGTCTTGCAGTGCACGCAGTTCTGCGCGTTGATCTGCAGGCGGTCGCAGCCGTCGTCGTCGCGCACGAACTCGTACACGCCGGCCGGGCAGTAGCGGCTTTCGGGGCCGGCGTACTTGGCGAGGTTGGTCGCCACCGGCACGGCCGCGTTCTTCAACGTCAGGTGCGCCGGCTGGTTCTCCTCGTGGTTGGTGTTGCTGACGAACACCGAGGCGAGGCGGTCGAAGGCGAGCTTGCCGTCGGGCTTGGGGTAGGCGATCGGCTTGGCCTGGTCGGCCGGCAGCAGCCACTCGTGGTCGCGCTTCGTGGCGTGCAGCGTCCATGGCGGGGTGGCGACGCCGAGCTTGGGCAGCAGCCACTGCTCGATGCCGGTCATCAGGTTGCCGACCCACTTGCCCTTCTTGAACCAGAGTTTGAAGTTGCGCGTCTGCCGCAACTCGTCGTGCAGCCAGCTCTTCTCGAAGGCTTCGGGGTAGGCGCTCAGCTCGTCGCGCTGGCGGCCCGCGGCGAGGGCCGGTGCCAGCGCCTCGGCGCACAGCATGCCGCTCTTGATCGCCGCGTGGCTGCCCTTGATGCGCGCGGCATTCAGGTAGCCCGCGTCGCAGCCGACCAGTGCGCCACCGGGGAACACCGTCTTCGGCAGCGCCTGCGGCGTGCCGTTGTTGATGGCGCGTGCGCCGTAGCCGAGCCGCTTGCCGCCTTCGATGTGCGCACGGATCGCCGGATGCGTCTTCCAGCGCTGCATCTCGTCGAACGGGCTGAGGAAGGGGTTGCGGTAGTCGAGCCCGATCACGAAGCCGAGCGTGACCTTGTTGCCCTCGAGGTGGTAGAGGAAGCCGCCGCCGAAGGTGGAATCGGTCATCGGCCAGCCGGCGGTGTGCACCACGAGCCCCGGCTTCGCACGCGCCGGGTCGACTTCCCACAGCTCCTTGATGCCGATCGCGAAGCTTTGCGGATCGCGCCCTTCGTCGAGCCGGAAGCGTGCGATCAGCTGCTTGCCGAGGTGGCCGCGCGCGCCTTCGGCAAACACCGTGTACCTGCCCACCAACTCCATGCCGAGCTGGAACGACGCGGTCGGCTCGCCGTCCTTGCCCAGGCCCATGTTGCCGGTGGCCACGCCGCGCACCGCGCCCTGCTCGTCGTACAGCACCTCCGCGGCGGCAAAGCCGGGGAAGATCTCCACGCCGAGCGCTTCGGCCTGCTGCGCCAGCCAGCGCACCACGCTGCCGAGCGAGACGACGTAGCAGCCGTCGTTGTGCAGGTTGCGCGGCACCAGCCAGTCGGGCGTGCGCGTCGAGCCGGTCTCGGACAGGAACAGCACGTCGTCGCCGGTGACGGGCTGCAGCAGCGGTGCGCCCTTCGCCTGCCAGTCGGGCAGCAGCTCAGTGATCGCACGGGGGTCCATCACCGCGCCCGACAGCGTGTGCGCGCCGGGCTCGGAACCCTTTTCGAGCACGGCGACCGAGGCCTCGGGGCGCAGCTGCTTGAGCCGGATCGCCGTGGCGAGGCCCGCGGGGCCGGCGCCGACGACGACCACGTCGTACTCCATGGCCTCGCGCGGCCCGAATCGTTCGATGATGTCCTGGTGGTTCACGTGGGCTGGCGGCGCGCGCGCGGCGCCGTGTGGGTCAGTCGGTGGGCCGGGGCACGGGCGGCGATCGATCCGGGCCCTGACCGCGCCGGTACGCCATCAGCGTGCGCTTGAAGGTGCAGACCACCACGCCGTCCTGGTTGAAGCCTTCGGTGGCGACCGTGACCACGCCGACATTCGGGCGCGACTTCGAGTCGCGCTTGTCGAGCACCGTCGAGCGCGAGTAGATCGTGTCGCCCTCGAACACCGGACGCGGCAGGCGCACCTCGTCCCACCCGAGGTTGGCGAACACGTTGTAGGAGACGTCGATCACCGTCTGGCCCGTCACCAGCGCGAGCGTGAGGCAGGAGTTGACGAGCGGGCGGCCGAATTCCGTCTTGGCCGCGTAGTGCGCGTCGAAGTGCACGTTGGCCACGTTCTGCGTGAGCAGCGTGAACCAGATGTTGTCCTGCTGCGTGATCGTGCGTCCGAGCGGATGACGGTACTCGTCGCCGACCTCGAAGTCCTCGAAGAAACGACCCTCCCAGCCCGGTTTCACGGCCACGTGGGACTATTCCTTCACGAAGGTGCCGTCGAAGACGATCGTCGTGATCTGCTTGACGAAGTCCTCGAAGGAGCCTTTCTGGGGGTTGTACCACTCGACCGTCCAGTTCAGCGCGCCGATCACGAACAGGCGCACGATCGTCATGCCGATGTCGGCGCGCAACTCGCCACGCTGCAAGGCATCTTCGAGCAGCCGGTCCCAGAGCTCGGTGTACTCGCGGCGGATCTTGCGGTGGCGGTTCTTCGCCGCCGCAGGGATCTGGCCGTAGATGCGGATATTGGCCGACGTGAAGTCGCCGTGATGCAGCAAGCCCCAGAGGTGGCCTTCGATCGCCGCCGCGAACTTCTCGCGGGCCGTGGCCTTGGGCGGCAGCGCTTCGATGCGCCGACGGACCGCATCGATGACACCGAGGATGCCCTTGTCGAGCACTTCGCCGAGGATCTGTTCCTTCGACTCGAAGTGGTAGTAGATGCTGCCGGCCTTGATGCCTGCCGCATCCGCCACCTCGCGCAAGGTGGTTGCCACGTAGCCGTGGTGCCTGAACAGCCGAGCCGCCTCGAGCAGGATGCGTTCCCGTGTCTCGCTGTCGGCTTCCACGGCGGCGGTGGGCTTCTCACGTGTCTTGGTCGACATTTCGGCGGTCAGTTAGGCTGCAGATGCGTCCGATGGTAGCGGACTCCCCAAGAATTCATCCGGATGGCGCGATCGACTAACTAACGACTGTTCGATGCTATCATAGCTGCAATTGGCCGCGGCCGGCAAGCAGCCGATTGCGAAACCGGGCGCGCAGCCATGCACGCCGCTTTGCTGTCGCCGCCCATCGATACAAGGAGATCGAGAGATGCTGCTCAATGAGGACCAGATCGCGTTGCGCGATGTCGCGCGCCGGTTCGCGCGCGAGAAGCTCAAGCCCCGCTACCAGGCGCGCGAGGCCGAGGCGGGATTCGACCGCGCCCTGCTGAAGGAACTGGGATCGCTGGGGCTCATCGGCGTCGACATGCCCGAGGAATACGGCGGTCTGGGCCTGAGCGGCGTGACCTCCGGGATCATCACCGAGGAGATCGCCTACGGTGATTTCAACGTGAGCTACTCGCAGCTGCTCGGCTCGCTGATGGGGGCCATCATCCACCGCAACGCCAACCCCGAGCTGGCGCGCCACTGGAATACGCGTCTCGTCGCCGGCGAGGCCATCATCGGCCTGGGGCTGACCGAGCCGCGCGGCGGCTCGGACGCGGCCAACCTGCAGCTCAAGGCACGGCGCGACGGCAAGCACTTCGTTCTTTCCGGCGAGAAGACTTCGATCACCTTCTCCGACCAGTGCGACTCGATCATCCTGTTCGCACGCACCGGCGCCGCCGACGCGGGCGCACGCGGCATCAGCGCCTTCCTGGTGCCGATGGACAGCCCGGGCATCCAGCGCACGCGCTTCAACGACGTGGGCAGCAAGATCATCGGCCGCGGCTCGGTGTTCTTCGACGACGTGCGTGTGTCGGCCGAGAACATGCTGGGCGCCGAGGGCAAGGGCTTCACGCAGGTGATGCAGGGCTTCGACTTCAGCCGCATCCTGATCGCCTTGCAGTGCATCGGCGCGGCGCAGGCCTCGATCGACGAGACCTGGGAGTACATGAAGGAGCGGCAGGCGATGGGCGCGCCCATCGTGCAGTACCAGGGCGTGTCGTTCCCGATCGTCGAGTACGAGACGCTCATCGCGGCCTGCCGCGAACTGTGTTTCCACGCGCTCGCGCTGCGCGACGCGGGGCAGCCCCACACCGCGGAGTCGGCGATGGTGAAGTGGATGGGCCCGAAGACCAGCTTCGACGCCATCCACCAGTGCATCCTGACCTTCGGCCACTACGGCTGGAGCAAGGACCTGCCGCACCAGCAGCGGCTGCGCGACGTGATGGGCCTGGAGATCGGCGACGGCACCGCGCAGGTGATGAAGCTGATCGTGGCGCGCGAGCGCGCCGGCCGCGTGGCCGTGCAATACGCGGCGGAGAACAAGAAGTGAGTGGCGCGGGTCCGGTCGTCGTCGGCCGCGAAGGCGCGGTGGGCGTCATCGAACTGGCGCGCCCCGAGAAGTTCAATTGCCTGTCGCTGGCTGTTCATGCGGCGATCGCCGCGGCGTTGGACGAATTCGAGGCACCGGGGTCAGGGGTTCGCGCGGTGCTCGTTCGAGCGCAGGGCAAGCACTTCTGCACCGGCGCCGACCTGGACGAAGTCAAGCGCCTGCGCAGCCGTCCGGCCGACATCGAGCACTTCATCCGCTACGGCCACATGGTGTTGCAGCGCCTGGAAGAGAGTTCCCTGCCGGTGGTGGCGGCCTGCCAGGGCCTGGCCCTGGCAGGCGGCAGCGAGCTGATGTTGGCCTGCGACGTGGTGTTCGCGTCGAGCGACTTCAGGATCGGAGACCAGCACGCGCAGTACGGCCTGGTGCCGGGCTGGGGCGGATCGCAGCGCCTGCCGCGCATCGTGGGCGTTCGGCGCGCGCTGGATCTCTTCTACAGCGCGCGCTGGATCGACGCGCCGACGGCCCTGGCCTGGGGGCTGGTCAACTACGTCGTCGAACCCGACAAGCTGGCGGCAGCCTCGATGGCGTACTGCGCCCAACTCGCTTCACGCAGCCGCGTCGGCCTGGCGACGATGAAGCGCCTGGCACGCCTGTGCCTCGACCGTCCACTGAACGAGGGTCTGGAGCACGAGCAGGTGCTGATCTCGCGCGACCTGCTCAACGACGATGTCTCCGAGGGCCTGGCCGCGTTCGAGGCGCGCCGGCCACCCGTCTTCAAGTCGTGAGGGCGCAGGGCGGAAGCGCCCTCGACCAGGAGCCATTCGTTCTCGTTCGATGACCATCCTCGTACCACGTACGTCGGCCAGCGACGCCGACTTTCAAGCCAACCGCGTGGCCTATGAGTCGCTGATCTCGGCCCTGCACGAGCGGCGCCGCCAAGCGATGGCCGGCGGCCCCGCGAAGGCGCGCGAGAAGCACCTGGCGCGCAACAAGATCCTGCCGCGCGACCGCGTCGAGGTGCTGCTCGATCCGGGTTCGCCGTTCCTCGAGCTCGGCATGCTCGCCGGCGAGGGGCTCTACGACGGCGTGCCGCCCGGCGCCAGCATCATCACCGGCATCGGCCTCATCGCCGGCCGCCCGTGCATGGTGATCGCCAACGACGCCACTGTGAAGGGCGGCACCTACTACGGCATGACGTGCAAGAAGCACGTGCGCGCGCAGCAGATCGCCTGGGCGCACCGGCTGCCCTGCGTGACGCTGGTCGACAGCGGCGGCGCCTTCCTGCCCGACATGGCCAACATCTTCCCCGACGTGGGCCAGTTCGGCAGCATCTTCAACAACCAGGTGCGCATGTCGGCGGAGGGCATCCACCAGATCGCCGTCGTGCTCGGGCCCTGCACCGCCGGCGGCGCCTACATCCCGGCGCTGTGCGACGAGATCGTGATCGTCAAGGAGCAGGGCTACATGTACCTGGGTGGCCCGGAGCTCACCTTCGCGGCCACCGGCGAGACCGTCGACAACGAGTCGCTCGGCGGCGCGCAGATGCACTGCAGCGTCAGCGGCGTCACCGACCACATCGCCAGCGACGACCGCCACGCGCTCGCGTTGACGCGCGAACTGCTGCGCGAGTTGGGCGAGCCGCCGAAGCCGCGCTGGACCAAGCAGCCAAGCCTCCCGCCGCGCCACGACCCGCGCGAGATCCACGGCCTCGTCAGCCGCGACCCGAAGATCCCCACCGACACGCGCGAGATCCTCGCGCGCCTCGTCGACGACAGCCGCTTCCAGGAGTTCAAGCCGCTGTACGGCGACACGCTGCTGACCGGCTTCGCGCGCATCCACGGCCACGAGATCGGCATCCTCGCCAACCAGGGCGTGCTGTTCCCCGAGAGCGCGATGAAGGCGGCGCACTTCATCGACCTGTGCTGCCAGCGCGACATCCCGCTGCTGTTCCTCGCCGACGTCACCGGCTTCATGGTCGGCCGCGCGGCCGAGCAGTCGGGCATCGCCAAGGCGGGCGCGAAGATGGTCACCGCGATGGCCTCGGCCAACGTGCCCAAGTACACGATCCTGATCGGCGCCTCGTACGGCGCCGGCTACCTGGCGATGTGCGGCCGGCCATTCAACCCGACCGCCATGTTCGCCTGGCCGAACGCACGCGCCGCGATCATGGGCCCCGAGCAGGCCGCGACCGTGATGGCGCTGGTGCGGCGGCAGATCAACAAGACCGAGGGCCGCGAGTGGACGCCCGAGGAGGAAGAGGCGTTCAAGAAGCCGGTGCGCAAGATCTACGAAGACTTCCAGCCCGCCGACAACTTCTCCTCGAACCTGTGGGTCGACGGCATCATCGACCCGACCGAGACGCGCGACGTGATGGGCCTGATGCTCGACCTCGCCTCGCGCACTGCCGCCAGGCCCACGCCCTTCGGCGTGTTCCGCTTCTGAGGGCCGGGTCATGCAGCGCATCACCAAGGTCCTGATCGCCAACCGCGGCGAGATCGCCTGCCGCATCGCGCGCACCTGCCGGCGGCTCGGTCTGAAGGTCGCGACCGTGCATTCGACGGCCGACCGCCATGCGCGCCACGTGCGCGAGATCGGCGAGTCGGTCGAGCTCGGCGGCGCCGCGCCGGGCGACAGCTACCTGCGCATCGACGCCATCGTCGCGGCGGCCAAGCGCGTCGGCGCCGACGCCGTGCACCCGGGCTTCGGCTTCGTCTCCGAGAACCCGGCCTTCGTGCGCGCGCTCGACGCCGCCGGGCTCGTCTTCGTCGGCCCCACCGCCGAGACGATGGAGCGCCTGGGCGGCAAGGCGCAGGCCAAGCGGGAGGCGGCGGCGGTCGGCGTGCCGGTCGTGCCGGGCAGCGAAGGCGGCCTCGCCGATGCCGCCGCGGTGGCGCGCACGGTGCGCGGCATGCCGCTGCCGGTGCTGCTCAAGGCCGTGGCCGGCGGCGGCGGGCGCGGCATGGCGGTGGTCGAATCGCTCGACGGCCTGGAGACGCGTATCGAGAGCGCGATGCGCGAGGCCGACAAGGCCTTCGGCAGCGGTGAGATGATCGTCGAGCGCTACCTGCCGCGCGTGCGCCACGTCGAGGTGCAGATCGCCGGCGACGGCCAGGGCCGCGCGATCCACCTCTTCGAGCGCGAATGCACGCTGCAGCGGCGCCACCAGAAGGTGATCGAGGAGGCGCCGAGCGCCGGGCTGCCCGCCGCGCTGCGCGAGCGGCTGCTCGCCGACGCGGTGAAGCTGGCCGCGGCGGTGAGCTACCGCGGCCTGGGCACGGTGGAGTTCGTGGTCGCCGGCGGCGAGTACTTCTTCCTCGAGGTGAACCCGCGGCTGCAGGTCGAGCATCCCGTCACCGAGGAGATCACCGATCTCGATCTCGTCGAGCTGCAGCTGCGCATCGCCGATGCAGGCGCGCTGCCGCTGGCGCAGGCCGACGTGCGCTGCGAGGGCCACGCCTTCGAGGCGCGGCTGTGCGCGGAGGACGCCGCGGCCGGCTTCCTGCCCACCACCGGGCGGCTCGAGCGCGTCGACTTCTCGCGCGCCGCGGTGCGCATCGAGACCGGCGTGGACAGCGGCGACGAGATCTCGCCGTACTACGACTCGATGATTGCCAAGCTGATTGCGCGCGGGCCCGACCGCGACGCGGCGCGCCGCGCGCTGGCCGCCGGCCTGCGCGAGACCACCGTCATCGGCCTGACCACCAACCTGCAGTTCCTGCACGAGCTGCTGCACTGGCCGCAGACGCTGGACGCGAGCTTCCACACGCGGCTGATCGACGAGCGTGTCGCGGCGTCGGCTGCGGCAGCCGGCGCTGCCGCAGCCGACGCCGCCGAACCGCTGGAGCACCTCGCCGCTGCGGCGCTGCACTGGATCGACGCGCAGCGTGCGGCCGCCCCCGCGCTCGGCTGCTGGAGCGAGGCGGCCGGCTTCACCGGCTGGCGGCTTGGCAGCGGCTGCGTCGTACCGGCGCCGCTGCCCGGCGTCGTGCTCGGCAGCAGCCGCAGCGAGTGGCCGGTGCGTTACGCCGCCCCGGCGCCCGATGGCCGCACCACGCTGGCCATCGGCGAGCAGGCCCTGCAGGCCGCGCTCGCCGGTGCGCACGCCTTGCCTGCGCTCGCCGCCGGCCGCCGGCTGCTGAGTCTGGACGGGCGCGTGCTCGAGGTGGCGCTGGCCGACGTGCCCGGCGGCGTCGAGGTGGTCAGCGCCCTCGGGCGCAGCGTCTTCGAGTGCACGCCTTACCTCGGCGGCGCGCTCGGCGAAGAAGGCGCCGACGGCCTCCTGCTCGCGCCGATGATGGGCAAGGTGGTCGCCGTGAAGGCGGCCGCCGGCGCCGCCGTCGCCGCCGGGCAGACGGTGATCGTGCTGGAATCGATGAAGATGGAGTTGCACGTCAGCGCGCCCTTCGACGGCACGATGGCGACGATCCGCTGCGCGGTCGGCGACATGGTCGAGCGGCACCAGGCGCTGGCCGAAGTGGCCCCGACCGCAGCTGCCTGAACGGGTTCTGCCTGAAAGGAGAGTGACGATGAATTCGCTGCCACGCCGCGTCGAGTTCCACGAGGAGGGCCCGCGCGAAGGCTTCCAGATGGAAAAGGGCACCTACCCGCTGGCCGACCGCCTTGCGCTGATCGACGCGCTGGCCGCGTCGGGCCTGCAGCAGGTGCAGTGCGCCTCGTTCGTGAGCCCGCGCGCCGTGCCGCAGATGGCCGATTCGCCCGAGCTGTTCGC
>Ga0268299_1002762_pt1 | contig 18922 bp, 16 predicted proteins | sample NOBtaG_FD_193484 | JGI IMG/M metagenome (GOLD analysis project Ga0268299, IMG submission 193484) | Activated sludge microbial communities from bioreactor in Nijmegen, Gelderland, Netherland - NOB reactor | ecosystem: Engineered > Bioreactor > Aerobic > Activated sludge | place: Netherlands...
CCAGGAAGCCAAAGAAAAGGGCTACGAAGGCGATCCTTGCCAGAATTGCAAGCAGTTCACGCTGGTGCGGAACGGAACCTGCCTCAAGTGCATGAGCTGCGGAGAGACGAGCGGCTGCTCGTAGTGCGCAGAAGGATCCAGCCGGTGCTATAGAGATAGGCTGGTCGAAAACTACCAAGCCGTTCCTGCTTTAGGGGAGCCCTAAGGCGGGAACGGTTTTTTTTGTGCCTCATTTGTCCAGGAGGAAATGTTTGGAAGGACCTTTGCGGAGCAGGTTCTGTTTGGTCACGATGATAATTGGTTGTATTTCTGTCCCAGTATTACGTGAGCGTACTTAGACTCCCCCATTTAGAAATAGACTGCATTGGAGGTTGGACTATTGACCTACGGTATGGCCAGTCGATCGAGGTTGACCGCAGTTACTTCACTCGTGACTTCTCAATTACTTATGAAATGGTTGCATAATTTTGCTCAGCTGATTCCGCATAGGCGTGCAGGATCATATACCTGTTGCTCTGCCTGAATTCCTACAAGACGGGAAATTCCGTATCGAAGAAAATGATCTGCGGCCGGCTCCCAAGCCTTGAGTTTGAAGGATTCCCGGCGTATTATCCCGCCCGTCTCTTGGTGATTACTTACGTTACCCATGGTAATAAATCGATTGACGACTGCATCGTTTTTACCTCTACTTCTTCCCAGTCGCATTTCACGCCTATTCGATTTCGATTTTTACTCGTCTCTGCGAACGTCAATTCGTGAATCGTTCCCACATAGATCCTTTGCGAGGTCTCCAGGCAACGCGTGGGGAGAATCCCCGCATTATGCGGGGTGCTGGTTTCCGCTGGTCGTACTGAATTGTTGGGAAAGGGCGATGCCCACGCCCTGCATGCGTAATTTCCTCGGATCGGTAGCGATGGAACAGACCTTGCTGGTTACTGTGTAGGCGTATCGAGGTAAGTATTCTGACGCTTCCGAATATTTACGAAGGTAGTTGAGGCTCGGATGGATCAAGTTCGAAATCCTCTTAGCGGCGCGAGGGTCCGTTGGTCAGCCAGCGGGGATGGTATTCGGGTCATGGCGGCGGGTTTTATGTTGTGTCTCGCCGGGTGTGCGGCTGATTCGAAGGCGCCGGCTTGGCTGAGTACCGTTCCGGCCTCGGCTCAAGAAATCTGTGCCATCGGGATAAGTGGGCCCACGTACTATGCAGAGGATGCGCGGGCCAGGAGCCAGGCATCGGCTATAGCGGAGTTGTCGCGGGCGGTTGAGGTACGGGTCAAGAGCGACCTGGTGCTCAGGAGTGAGGGGGATAGTCGAAGCGTCGAGACTCGAGTCGATGAAACAGCCGGCTTTGGGAGCGATGTGGTGTTGAAACAAGCCCAAGTTCGCGAACAATGGATTCAACGGAAGGGGGACCATGCGGGCGGGGAGCCAGGCACTGTCTACACCCTCGTCTGCATGCCGGTGGTGCATTGAGCGCGAACAGGGAGTGAAAAGGAAGGAGACACCGATGCGAATAGATTCAGGAAGTACGCAAGGGGAGAGGGGCCGCCTAGCTCGAGTCAGGCGGGCCCTGTCGACTGTCTGGATAGCAATGGGGGGCGCGCTGGTGTTGACCGCCTGTGGGGGGAAGCAGGTGTTGGTCACCGTGTGGCATCCGCCGAAGATCCCTGTTCCATCTCAGGTTAAGGAAATCTTTGTTGAAGATTTCCTCGGTCCTGAGGGTTGTGCAAAGCCACTGAAACCGAAACTGATCACGAAGGTGACCGAATCGGAAGTCTATAAGGTCGCGGTCCCGCCCTTCTCGGAACCGGAGGAGACCCTGACGATCAAGGGCACCGTGGCGACCTGCGCCCTCAGCATGGGATCCGGTACGCTCAATTCCGAGGTGTCCGCATGGTACATGGGGAATCAGGTCCACCAGGAAGTGGTGAATGAGCATACCAACAGGCCTGGCGCCCCTCAAAACGAAGTTCGTGATGTATTGGTGGACCGTGTCGTGACACGTACGGCCAAGGCGTTGCTCCCGACGAAGCGGAAGGAAATCCGGACGTTTTTCCCCGTCGATGGGGACAACGATACCGGAGTCGCGGCCGCCGGAGCAGGCAATTGGCCCTTAGCGATCGAGGCCTTCGGTAAACAGATTAAGGAGAAGCCCACCGAACATCGCGCTTGGTACAACCGGGGGATTGCGTACGAAGCAACCAGCCAGTTCAAAGCGGCGGTGAAAGACCTGCAGAAGGCCATCGACCTCAAGCCCCGCGCTGAGTATGTCGACGCGCGGGCTCGCGTGGACCAGGAAATGCAAGGCGACAAGGTGATCGAGAACATCAAGAAGAATGCGGAGTGATGAATGATGCCAAAACTGCGAACGTTCAGTAGGCGGATGGAATCGTTTCTGTCCACAACTCGTTCGACCGCAGCAGTACAGTGCTGCGTGATGCTTGCGCTATGCGGTCTATTGGCCGGATGCCAGACCACGGCGGGTGGGGTGAAGGGTACGGCCGACTCTGGTGCCGTCCAGTGTGCCTTTCTGCCGGAGAGGCCGATGCCTTCGTGGGTGTCGAGGCTTCCCGAGACGAAAGACTATGTCGGGGTGGGGCAGGTCGGATCGAGTGAGGGGCCTGAGCAGCAGATTCGTGCGGCGGAAGATCGGGCACGAGGCAGTCTCGCTGCCGGCATCAGCGTGAAGATTCACGAACAGTTGCGCCAGAATATATGCGAAGGCTCGTGTACGGCAGAGGAACAATCCAAAATTCTCCTCAAGGCCGAATCGAAAACCAAACACACGCTCAAAGGGGTTGAGATCAAGGAGCGATGGCTCGATCGCGGCAGCTGCATGGTCTGGGTGTTGGCGACGTTGTCACGGGACAAGGTCGAACTGCGGCGAGCCATGATGTTCAACCTCTCTCCTCCCTCCATCGAAATGGCCGGGTTGTTAGTCGGACATCTTGAAAAGGTGTTGCGCGAGGATTTTGCCGTCGTGCCGGCTGATGCGCGGCTGGAAGGGTGCGCGACCGATAGCGCCACGCCTGCGTGCCAGGATCGTGCCAACACGATCTTCGGGGCGATTACGGTGTCGTTGGAAAAAGAGCCGATGGATGGGCAATTTCGCCAGCGCAATTTTCGCGTGAAAGGGAGCCTACGGTTTCAGGACCGGCTGCTGTCCTCGTTTGACGTCCCCTGTAAGGCCAGGGCCGAGGCCAGGGCGGATGCGCAGACGATCGATCGGGCGGCGGCGGAAGACTGTCGAAAAAAGGTGCAAGCGACCATGAATAAAGACTTGGAAATGATGGATTAAAGGAGGAACGACGATGCGCATGCGATGGAGGAGTATCAGAAAAATCGGACCACCGGGACTGCTGGCCGCTGCCCTGTTGGCTAGCCTGGTGGGATGTGAAAGTACCCGAACCTTTCTCGATATGAAGCCTTGGCAGATCCAAGGATGTAACTGGTCCTGTGTGGAGGAAGCCTGGGTGGCCAGTCAAGAGACGCCTACTGTGGAAGCCTCGTTGGAACGAGTGAACACGGCTGCCCGGTTGGTTGAGCTGGGAGAGTTGATGCTGCAGGGGCTTCCGTTGTCGGCAGGGTCGTTATGGCCTCAGGAGATGAGGGGCACGCTCACACTGAATGCGCAGAGCTTCACGAGAATGTTGCAGGAAAATTACAGCCAACGGGTGTTGTCTGCCGCGGGCTTAGGTTTTCGGCCCTCCCCCTGGACGGGGCGCGCGCTTGAATTGCAACAGCGGCTCTTTAGCACGCCGCCCGACCTGCATTATGAACCGACCTATCGGTCCAAGGCGCCCTCGGAGGACGAAGTCCACGCGCTCGCGGAGAAAGTATTAGGGCCGGGACATGACCGGGCGTCTCATAAAAATTTTTTTAGGCTTCTTCGCTATCATCCGGGTTTCATCCCGAAACGGGAGATATTCACCGCGCAGTTCGACGGCAAAGCTGCCGAGCTCTATCCGAATGTCATGGATGCCGTCCTGGCATTGGCAGATAACCACGACGATCTCCTCCAATTCCGGCAAGCCGTTTTGGACGGTGAGGAGGTGTGCGAACGAGCCTATCGAGACGTGGAAGAGTCTGCGCGACGCATTCGCGAGCTCAAGTCGCACACCTTCGGGAATCCGACCACGCCGGAAGCAGCCGCGCAAAAGGGGGAGGCGAGTGCTCCAGCGAAAGAGCTTCAAGAATTGGAGGCGCAGTTCGATACAGAAAAAACAGAATACGAAGCAACGGTGAAAGCCTATCAACTCTCGCTCCAGCAACTGAGTGTGGCAGTGGGACAGATCAAGAATCAGTCCGCCGCCTTTACGGTCGAACAACGAGCCCTGGCCATCAATGTGCAAGCCGTGGTCGATACGGCGCAAAGCTTACTCGCGGGGACTCGGCTCTTGACGGTCATTACCACGGTGCACGCTCCGAAGGCGGCGCTCGGCTTTAGGAACGAGTTGTTGCGGATTGCCGCCACGGGGGGGGACCGTGCAGTTCCCCGCATGAAACGAATCGTGGTCAACAGCTCGCTCCTGAAACCCAACCTCTCCCTGATCGCGAGCGAATCGAGCGTGTTAGATGCGGAAAGCCGTCCGTATGACGACCTGTTTGAGAAGCGAATCAACGCGCCGACCATTGCCGCGCCGTAGACGCGGATAGAGTCGATCATGGACGGACATGGAGCGGCATTTCCCACGTGAAGCGGGAGCGGTCCCCGAGCGGTGCGGGGAAGCGGATGGGAGGAGGGAAAATTGGTTGTCGTGGAGTATCTAGAATATGTGGGAAATCATAGTGTTAGCGACGATGGTGGCGCAGGAACGACTGTTGCTGAAGCACTAGCGCATGGCGTTTAAAGTTGGCAGAGGCGAGAAAGTCGAACACGGGACAATTACACGCACAGGAGGAGGCAGCACATGAAGAACATGCAGGCAGTGTTACTTACCGGCACATTTGCGGTGGCGGCGTTGGTCGGCGGATGCGCGGGGCAGAATGCCCAACAAGGTGGGCCGCTGGCGCGGACGGATACGCCCATTCAGGAGGTCAAGGATCTCCCGAAGTGGGTCACTCAGAAAGGAGCGGCGTTCAGCGGCGAGCGTCGTGTCTTGTATGGGGTGGGGAACAGCGCAGGCATCTTCAACCCATCGCTGCGTCGGAAAGCGGCGGAGGGTCAATCGCGAAATGATATCGCGGCCACCCTTCAGGTTTACGTCGCCGGGCTTCAGAAGCAGTACATGGCCGAAACGACCGCCGGGAGTATGGATAAGTCGACTACGGAACAACATATTCAGGATACGTTCAAACAAGTGACGGAAGCGACGCTGGTCGGCGCCCAAATCGTCGAGTATTGGGAGAATCCGATTCGAAACGAAGCCTATGCCTTAGCGCGGCTCGATATCGAACAATTCATGGACATCATGAAGAGTTACACGGCAGCGAGTGGCCAGTTTAAGGAATTGGATGCCAACTTGCGCGAATTCGTCCGAAAGAATGCCGACAAGGCGCATGGCGAATTGAATGAGGAGTTGGACCGGAGGAAAAAGAGCTAACGAGTGTCATGGCGGTGAACCATAGCGGTGGCGGCTGGCTGCGGGCCCGATTGTGAGCGGGGCGTCCCGTAGCCGACCGCCAGGCACAGCGAGGAACGCGCACGGTCGGTTGTGGTCAACGGCACAGTGTCAAGCGGAACCTGTAGGGGATATCAAGGAGGGCGCACCATGACGAAAAGGAAAGGAACTGGTTCTCTGAAAATTGGCTTTGTTCCTGCAGGGGCGTTGCTCTCGCTCCTGTTGCTGTGCGGAGGAAGGGCGGAGGCCGTGTCCTCCATGCAAGATGGATGGCTCATTACGCCGGAGGAAGCGGCGGCGGCGCCGGTGGCTGCATTGCCAGGTGGGGCCCCGTTCGAGGTGGGGCGACAGGACAGCAACATGGGGCCGTCCATCGAGATTCTGAAGCCCAATGACGGGGGCAAAGCATCGGGTCCGATCGAAATCCAGATCAACTTTGTGCCGAAAACAGGCCCGGTGGATGTGAACAGCCTCAAAGTCACGGTGGTGAAGTTCTTGTCCATCGACATTACCGACCGGCTGCGGGAGTATGTCTCCGCGTCGGGGATTCAAGTGAAAGAAGCGAAGATTCCGGCGGGTAAGCACATCGTGCGGATCAGTGTAGCGGATGCGCAAGGGGTGCGAAGCATCAAGGAGATCGAGTTCGAAGTGTTGTAACGAAGCGTAGGCGTGTCGGGAAGGGAGGCCAGACGACCATGGATAAGCAGAGGGAGCGCGGGGGTAGCACAAATCGGCGCAGAGGCACTGCGATGCTGACCGGTCTCAGTGCCGGGGTGGCGATGGTTGGGGTTCTCCTCGGCATCGCCGCTCCGGCCAAGGCCTCGACGCCGGCCCAAATTTATGCCACGGCCGCCCCGGCGGTGGTCTTGGTCGTAGGCAGTTCGGAGGACAGCGCGATGTCCGGCACCGGGTCCATCATCGATTCGAGTGGCCATGTCCTGACGAACTCGCATGTAATCTTCGACCGGGAGGCCAAAGCGCCCTACCGAAAACTGTGGGTCTTTTTGCGGCCGGATCGGGTCACGGGGAACGACAAGACCGACCTCGCTCGTCGACTGCCGGCGACGCTCGTGGCGCACGATCCGGAGTTGGATCTCGCCCTGTTGAAAGTGGACGGTGCGTCATCCACCCTACCGGTGCTGCCGATGGGAGATCCTGCGGCGCTCAGCATCGGATCGCGGGTGCTCGCGATCGGGCATCCGGAGCAGGGTGGGCTGTGGAGTTTGACGACGGGAGTGATCAGCGCCGAATGGGAGAATTTCACCAATGTGCCGGGTAAGCATGTTTTTCAAACGGAAACGGGGCTGAATCGCGGCAATTCCGGCGGGCCGCTCATCGATGAGAACGGGCAGCAGATCGGCGTCAACACCTCCATGGCGCGAAAGGCCAAAGACGGTCTGGCCATCACCAGCATCAGTTTCGCCGTGAAGTCCAGCGTGGCGAAGGACTGGTTGGCTAAACAGGGCGTGCAAGTCGCCTACGCGAAATCGATCCCGGCCGCGGTGGAAGGGCGGAAGGAATCGGTACAGCCGGAATCGGCCCCGGCAACTGGAGGGAAACCGCAGTCCGCAGATCCTAAGGCGGTGCAGGAGCGGGCGAGCGCCAAGCCGCAACCTACGACCGTGCTGGAAAACCAGCCCGAGGCCAAGCCGGAAACCGGCCCGGGCCTGCCGCCGGTGCGTCCGTTCAGCTTGGATCGACTCATGCGGGGGCTGGCGCAGGTCAGCGAAGATCTGGAATCGCAGATGGACCAGATGCAGGAAGAAATTCGAAAACGCCGCTGAGGAGTGATCATGGCGACAACAGGCTACAACGAGAGGTGGGAGTGGCTGGCGAGGAGCAGTCGGGCCTGCTGCGCCCTGCTCCTGGCTGGGCTGATGCTGAGCGGGCCGGGGCTCATGGCGGCCATGGCTGTCGAGCCGCCGGCGACAAAGTTGGATTGTTCTGTCTATGAAACGAAATCCATGAATGTCTCCGCGGCATTCACCGTCGCGCAATTCATCTTCAATATTATCCCGTCTATTGGATTCAGTCGGACCACGGGCGTGGCATGGGACAAGGTTGTCCATGGGACCATCGCGCGCTATGTGGAGCTGTGCAATCGCTATAACGCCGGCTTGGTCGATAAGCCCGAATACGAAGCGCGCCTGAAGGAGATCGAAGCGCTCTACAAAGAAACGAAGGACATGGAGGAGAAGCTCTTTGCGGCGACTCGCCAGCGGGCCAAGGATTCCAGCGACGAGATGGATGAAATGTTAGGTAGAAAACGCAAGGCGCCATCTGTTCCAGCGGAAGTGGAAGCATCGGTCAGGGCCTTGGCTGAAAAGGTCGAGAGCCTCGACCCCATCGGTAAGCCGCTCAAACCGGTGGCCCCGTGCAAGCCGCCGGACATGCTGGGGGGACCGGGGCGGACTTGTTGAGGGAATCGGGTGGGGGGACGCGACAACGACGGAGGAGCCTGTGCGCTGGGTCAACGCCGTCCTCCTGATGATCCTACCTGTTTCGTCGGTCGTCCCAGGCTAAGACGCGCGTCACTGCGCGTCGGCCCGGGCGCAAGCTTCCACAACATGACGGGTTGAGGGTGCTGAAGGAGTCCTGATGTCTGCTCGGTGGATGACAATCGGCGTGGTGGGGCTGCTCGCGACAAGCATGGTCTGGGGATTGACCATGATGCTTCCGCAATTGTTCGGTTCGTGGGAGATGGCCACATACGATCTCCGGATGCGTTGGCAGGGTGCGGGCAAGGCCGATCCTGCGATCGTGTTGATCGGGCGTGACGCCGAGAGCGATGCACGGTTCGGGGCCGGGATCTGGGATCGCGCGGTCTTTGCCAAGGTGATTGCGGCATTGGGGCGGGCCGGCGCGCGAACCATCGCGCTCGATTTCCACATGCCTAATGCCAGCCCGTTGGAGCGCGGTAACGGGGTGAGCGACCAAGCCTTGCTCACGGCAACCACTGGCGCCGGTACGGTGCTGTATCCGATGGCGGTCGCGTCGGCAGGCCCGGAGGCTACCGGCAGGCCGACGCTTCCGGATGTGTTCACGCACATGATCCCGACATTCGAGTCCCATGTGGTGCGCGCGCTTCCGCGGGCCAGTCGTATCGAGGGTCCGTTTCCTGCGCTCGCCTCGGCGGCAGCCGGGGTCGGGCATATCGCCGCCTGGCCTGATGCAGACGGGGTTTATCGCCAGGTGCCAACTTTCGTCGCGGTCGGGGACCGGGCGGTGCCGGCGTTGGGGGTAGCGATGGCGGCAAGTGTCCTGCATGTGTCACCAGACCATATTGAGCTGGTGCCCGGCGACGCGCTCCGGTTTCACGATGCGCGTTGGCTTGATGGGCGCCAACGGACCGTTTCAATTCCGGTCGATGACCAAGGACGGCTCTTGATTCGCTACACGGGACAGTGGACCGACGGCGCCTTTCCGTATCTGTCGTTTGTGGATGTCTGGGACGCCATTGCCGAGAGTCGCGAAGCGGAGTTGCGTGAGCAGGTTGTGGGGAAGCTGGTGATCCTTGTACATGCCGCGCTGGGGTCCGACAAGCGCCGGACGCCCTATGAGGTAGACGCGCCGGGCGGGTTCATTCTCGCTAATGTTGCCAACACGATCCTAACTCAGCAAGGTCTGCGCGAGATTGGCACATCAGGAGGCTGGTTGCTGACACTCTTCCTCGGTTTGGGCGCCGCAATCGCTGTGACTCTCCTGCCTGGATGGGGCGGACTGGTGGCGGTGGGTGTGCTTGGCGCGGGCTATACGGCGGTCACGTTCGTGGTCATGGGGTTCGGCGGGCTCGTGCTCCCGGTCCTGTCACCCTTTGCAGCCGCCACTGTCGCGTCTCTGCTTGCGCTCGGCTGGACGCGGCAACATGCCACGGCGCGTGTGACCCAGCTGGAACAGGAACAGCTCGCCTTGCATCGTGCCCTGGCGACGAAACAGACGCTGCTTGTGCAGCATGAAACGCGCGCCGATCAGTTGGAAGAAGACGTTGTGACGGCGAAGGCCGATGCGGCGGAGGGCGCCGATCGGCAAACGTCACTGGAGCGGACGATCGCGTCGTTGCACCAGCAATTGCAGGGGGCGCAGCGCGAGGCCGACCAGGCGAGGGAGACGGTGACGGCGCTGGAAGGGAAGCTGGTGTCGGCGCAGGCGGAGGTGACGCAGGGCGCCGATCAGCAAACATCACTGGAGCGGACGATCGCGTCGTTGCACCAGCAATTGCAGGGGGCGCAGCGCGAAGCCGACGAGACGAGGCAGGCGGTGACGGCGCTGGAAGAGAAGCTGGTGTCGGCGCAGGCGGAGGTGACGCAGGGCGCCGATCAGCACACGTCGCTCGAACGGACCATCGCATCATTGCAGCAGCAATTGCAGGGGGCACAGCGCGAAGCCGACGAGACGAGGCAGGCGGTGACGGCGCTGCAAGGGAAGCTGGCGTCGGCAAAGGCGGTACAGCCTGACCGTGGGGCGACGGGAACGGCTGAGCAGGAAGATGTCCGGCAGGAGTGCGCCCGTTTCGGTATCCTGACGAGGGATCCGATTTTGCTACGCTGTTGGAAGGATCTCAAAAAAGCAGCCGATACCTCGACTCCGATCCTGATATTGGGCGAAGCGGGAACCGGGAAAGAGTTGTTTGCTCAGGCGGCCCACCGGCTGAGCGCACGGTCAGCACGCCCGTTTGTGCCGGTCAATATGGCGGCGGTGCCTCCAGACCTCTTCGAGAGCCAGCTTTTCGGCCATGTCCGCGGTTCGTTCACTGGCGCGGTGCAGGATCATGAGGGGTATTTTCTGCAGGCTCACAAGGGCACGATTTTTCTCGATGAGATCGGTGATCTGCGCTCCGACTTGCAGGCGAAATTGCTGCGTGTGTTGCAGGAAGGCGTGGTGACCCGAGTAGGGGATCGAAAAGCCGTTGCGGTGGATGTGCGTGTGGTGGGCGCGACGAATCGAGATCTCCTCCAAGGCATCGCGGAAGGCTGGTTTCGAGAGGACCTCTATTACCGGTTGCACGGCATCGAGCTTCGTTTGCCGCCGCTGCGGGAGCGGCAAGGCGATATCGAAACACTCGCGATGAAGTTTATTGAGCCGGCGGCAGCGACGAACAGTCGCACGAAGATGGTCCTTTCGCAAGGAGCGCTGAATCGGCTCACAAGCTGGCCTTGGAAGGGCAACGTGCGAGAACTGAAACGGTGTCTTGAGAATGCGGTGATTCTGGCAGATGGCTCCACCATCCTTGAGGAGGATCTTCGCTTGGCGGGACCTGCGGCTCTTGCGCCTGGGGCTGCTGTCGCAGTACCGGCGGCTGAGGCATCGGATGGGAATAGTGATCCGAGGAAAAGCGACCAGGCGTTACTGCGAGTGCTTCGCGACCACAGCTTTGACTTGCAGGCGACGGGTGCGACCCTGGGATGGGATCGCAGTACGGTCATGCAACGGTTGAAGGGCATGTGCTTCCAGGCATTGGTCGAAGCCAAGGGCGATCAACGGAATGCGGCATCGAGCCTGGCGGGTCAGCCTGGGCTCACCAGACTGGTGGAGGTGAAGTTGAAAGAGTACGTCGAGCATCTGAACAAGGTGGTGGCAACATTTCCATCCGAAGCGGCTGCGGTGGCGGGATGCCGCAAGCGATTCAAGAATCTGCCGGAGCGGTATCAGGACGCGTTGGCGACACTGGTTCGATTGCACATGGATGGCGGAGGGTAGGCATCCGGTCTGCGGACGAGGGTGTGAAGGAGGATGGACCGATGGCTCCTGTATGGCGACTGGCTGCGTTCACAGTGTGTTGCATAGTGCTTGTATCGGGGCTGTTTCTGATCGTACCGGCCGACGGGAGTGGCTGCGAAAAATGGAAGTCGGAATTCCTGACCGGGGCGATGACGCTGACCTCCTACATCAATACACACCACAAATACTTTCAGAACAAATTGAGCCGTGTCGAGTTTGAGTCGCAGGCCCTCAATCTCGTGGCGAAACTGATGACACTTGAAGCCCGTGCCAAGACGGTCGCATCGTGCGTTCACCCCGACGATAAATTCGAAGGCCGGAAGCGGCTGCTGCTTCAGACCTTGGCGGTCGTCATTCCGCTCATGAAAGCCGGAGATGTCGTGGCGCCGGAAATCCGAGACCGCCTGGAGCGCGAGGGGCAACATTAGTGGAGAGCAGGGAAAGGCCCATCGGCGAGGATGTTTGTGAGTTCAGGATTGGGTGGAGCGTGTGTGAGGTGACAGGGGCGAGCACCCCACACACGTATTTGCCTTCGAAGCGGTCCCGCTTCCGCAAGGTATGGTTCCGAGGTTAGCGAGCTGGCGCGTTATCCGAACAGGCCGCAGGGTTGGCCAAACAGAAAAGTGCTAATAAAACGACACCCGTGCTGACAACCTTTTCCGCCGTGTCATTGGCCTGAGATTGGCTCTGAGTCAGGAGACGTGATGGGCCGACCCACTCCACGGCGCCGTTCAGGTACCGGACCTTGACCCATCCGTTTTCCTTGCCAAGGACCACGACGAGCTGGTTTTCGAAAAGGTGATCCAGATAGTAGGTGTCGCCCCGGTCGACGAAGCGATAGTCGGCTGCATGACCGGCGACCGGCGCGAGAAGTAAGAGGCTGCAGAGTCCGAGAACCAGTAATCGTGTCATCATGGCATGCTCCTTTGTGTGGAAAGTTGGATTCCGTTCCATTGCACCTGCCGGTTGATTGAGCAAGGCGGGTGCCGGGGCAGTTGGATTGGCTGAAATCTCGTAAGATGTTGAGTCGTAAGGAAATAGGGGAATGAGTTGCCAGGGAGATCGTGTGGGGAGATTCCAAGCGTTCCCGCATCCTGCGGGGAGTCTTGAGAGGATGCTCAAGAATCTCACCGTTCCGACAGCCGATCGTTCAGCGCTCACATCGGGGATTTCAGCAGAAGGCATGCGCGGAGCCGGAGCAGCTGCGCAAGGAATAGGGGTTGCAGTGAACGGAGAATCTCTGAAGGAGCGTGAGGCGCCTCGATGCCAGACCGTTTGATGAAGTTCTTACACCTGTTGATCGTCACAGGGATCCTCACCTGTCTGGGGTGCCTGAGTCAGCCTGGTCCGGGCTCGACGGCAGCGGGAACGGCGGCGTCGCCGGCACCTGTTGTCGGCTCGGTTCGTGGGGGCCGCTGCGATTCACCGCCGTTGCCGGCCTGGGCGGGGCAGACCGTTCCGCTGCAGGCGGTGGGACGTTCCACCGTCAGCCAGGAGGATGCAGATAAGAGCGCACGCCTTGGGGTGATCAAGAATCTGGAGGTGAGAGTAGACGGGGTGGATCGCACCAGCCAGCAGGAGACGAGCGCGGCGGGATTCTCGTACCGCGTCTCCTCCGATGTGGTGGAGACGGTTCACATTACGGTTTCCGGACTCGAAATCCTGCAGCGGCATACCGACCCCTGCGGTCCGCACTACTATGCGTTGGCTCGCCTCGATCGAGATCAGGCCGTGCACGCTTGGAGCATCGATCTGAAGGCGCTGGACGAACGGCATGGTGAGTTGAGCCGTCAAGCTTCGACGGCGCAGGAGCAGGGCGAGGTGCTGCGAGCGCTGGAACTGTGGCATCAAGCGCTCGAAGCGGATGCGACCGCCGAGCAACTCGACCGGCGTCTTCGATACCTCGCTCCGCGACAGGGAGGAGGCGGGTCCGGTGCCGCGCGGGTGGAACAGACGCGCCAGCGGATGACCGCGCTCCTGACGTCTCTGAAGCTGATGAAAGTGTCCGGCGATGGGCAGCGAGCCAAGCCGGGAAAACCCTTGCCCGATCCGCTCACCGTTCAGGTGGTCTCGATATTCCAAGGCCAGGAGAGGCCGCTGTCGGACATCCCGATCGTGTTTTCGTTTGAAGTCGGACGGGGCGAGGTGGACTCGCCCCTGCGCACGAACCCCCAGGGGCGAGCGGAAGCGCATGTGCGGGGCATCGAGGCCGGATCAGCTTCCGTCGTGGTGTCGGCGAAGGTCGGGATGGATCATGTGGGATGGACGATCTCGTCCGCGCTGCAGGATCAACTGACGCGCCACCTCGCTGGGCAGACTGTCAGGTTCTCACTCACGCCGCCGCCGCTGGCGTTAGATCACGCCCCCCTCGCGCAAGCCCTGCATGATCTGGCGCTCCGCCTATCGGCGCAGGTCAACGACTCGGACGGCGCGCTCACCGCCGTGCAGGGGTTTTTTGAAAACCGCACGAAACAGCGGTTGGCACTCAGTGCCCGCTTGGAAACAGGCCTCGCCGCCGGCTTGAGCCGGTTCGGGGTGTTGCAGGTCATCGACGGTGAGCAGGTTGCATCGGATGCAACGGCGAAGAGCGTGACGAACCGGGAGGTAACGGCCCAGGTCTTCGGTGTCTACGAGGCCGATGCGGCTGGAGGGCTCTGGCTCTCCGCCAAATTAGTGCGGCTGCGCGATCACGTCATGGAAGCCACGGCTGAGGGCACGATCCCGCGCACGGCGTTCTCGGAGCAGGATTGGCGCGAGCTCCATGGCGTGAAGGTCGACAACCGGCCTCCGGTGGCGCCGGCCGGCTCCGGCCAAGCCGAGCAGTTTCACCGTTGGGTCGAGGCCTTTTGGGATCTCCGGAATCCCTCCGGTTTTCACACTGAATTAGTGGCGGATCGTCCGCAATATCGTATCGGCGAAAAAGCCGGTTTTCGGTTTCGCACAACTGAGGATTGTTACCTGACCGTCGTCAGCATCGGCGTCAGCGGTTCCTGGATTGTCCTGTCGCCGAACCAATACCGGTCGGATCTTCGGCAGACCTTGGTGCGCGCCGCCGATGGCTGGGTGCCGATTCCCCATCCCACGCAGGACCGGTTCGAGTTCACCGTCGATCGTCCGCTCGGCACGGAACGTATCAAGACCATCTGCACCAAGCAGCCTGTGGAGCTGGTGCGGAATATGGAGTTCAGTCGCGGCTATGTCATGGTGACCGCTGCCGATGCCGCGGCGATCGGCGGAATCACTTGGTCGGATCTCGTGGCACAGGGTACGCGGTGGAGCGAGGCCCATGCCGGGATCGTGACGCTGGAAACCGGGGAAACGGGCACGAAGGGTTCGCGCGCCCTGAAGGCCCGAGGGTTGGTGACACCATGAGGACTGTACCTGTAGGGATGACTAAGACCATGAGGATGCTGATGGAGAGCACAATGAGCCGGTCGCGGCTGCTCTTGCTGCTGTTGATGGTTGTGGGGCTCTGGTGCGCGGGAGGCCAGGCTTGGGCGGGAGAGCCACCGAGCGAGCCTCTCATACGGATTGAGACGGGCATGCATCAGGCCATGATTAATCGAATCGGCGTTGATGCAGCCAACCGCTACCTGGTGACCGGCTCCGATGACAAGACCGCGCGGGTCTGGGACCTGCGCACGGGCGCATTGCTGCGGACCCTCCGGCTTCCCATCGGGCCTGGCAATGAGGGCATGGTCTATGCGGTGGCGATTTCACCGGATGGCCGGACGGTGGCGGTGGGTGGCTGGACTGGTTTTGAATTTGACGCATCCAACTGTATCTATCTCTTCGATCGCGCGAGCGGTCGGTTAACTCAGCGACTCCCTGGCCTGCCCAGTGCCATCAACCATTTGGCATTTGCTCCCGACGGGCAGGTATTAGTGGCGGCCCTGAGTGGAAAAAACGGCATCCGGGTCTATCGCACGTCGGACTATGCAATGATCGGCGAGGACCGTGCCTATGGCGGAGCCAGCTACGGCGCAGCTTTTGATCGCAACGGCCGACTCGTGACCACGTCAAACGACGGTTTTGTTCGGCTCTACGATTCCACACTCCATCTGATCGCGAAGCAACAGGCTCCCGGTGGGACACGGCCGTTTGGTGTAGCCTTTTCGCCGGACGGTTTACAGGTCGCAGTGGGGTTTGACGATTCCACCAAGGTTGCGGTCCTCTCAGGACAGAACCTCGCTTTTCGTTTCGCCCCGGACACCAGCAATGTGACAAATGGGAGTCTCGGCAGTGTCGCCTGGTCCGCTGATGGCAGCCGGCTCTATGCGGGAGGCAAGTATTATCGTGATGGGGGGAGGCCTGTCAGGCTCTGGGCGAACGGGGGCCGGGGTACTGCCTCCGATCTGTCGGCTGCGGCTCAAACCATTATGTCCCTCGTTCCGTTACAGAATGGAGGGGTCGCCTTTGGAGCGGGCGATCCGTCCTATGGCCTCATCGATGCGCAGGGTCGCCGGACGTTCTTTCAAGGTCCAACCATCGCGGACTTTCGCGGGGTGTTCTCTGGCTCTTGGCGTCTGTCGCCCGAAGGCAAGACGATCGAGTTTGGGTATGAGCCTGGCGGTAAGATGCCCATGCACTTTGCTGTGGCGGCCCGCACCTTGGCTGTGGGGCAAACAGGCGGTGACAAGGCCCTTGCTCCGCCCCTAACCAGTGTTCCAGGCCTCACCGCGACTGACTGGGAGGACAACAGGGCTCCTACCATGAACGGCAAGCCGCTCGCATTAAGCCAGTATGAGATGTCCCGCAGCCTGGCGATCGCACCGGATGGGCGAAGCCTGCTCCTCGGTACGGGCTGGTGGTTGCGGCTCTTCGATCGAGAGGGACAGGAACGGTGGAAGGTGCCGGTGCCTGGTACCTCCTGGGGTGTGAATATCGCCCGCAGTGGCCTGGTGGCGGTGGCGGCTTTTGGTGACGGCACCATCCGCTGGTATCGGTTGAGCGACGGGCAGGAACTGCTCGCCTTGTTTCCCCATGCCAACAGAAAGGATTGGGTGCTCTGGACGCCCGCTGGTTATTACGATGCCTCGCCGGGCGGTGAAGACCTGATTGGCTGGCACGTTAATCACGGCAGGGACCAGGCGGCGGACTTTTTCCCCGCCGCACAATTTCGCCAGACCTACTACCGGCCCGATATCGTCGCGACGGTGTTGGATACGTTGGATGAAGGCGAGGCGGTACGCCTGGCGAACCGCGAGAGTGGCCGCAAGGCCCAGACTGCGGCCTTGACCGAGCAACTCCCGCCGGTGGTCACGATTCTTTCTCCCGCCGAAGGGGCAAGGGTGTCCACCTCCGAAGTCACCGTTCGATTCACCCTGCGTGCGCCTTCGGGAGAACCGGTGACCGGCGTGAAGGCTTTGGTGGATGGGCGGCCCGTCTCCGTGGCTAGAGATCTGAGAGTGACGGCTAAGCCGCAGGCCGAATCGGATGTGCAAGAACTTCGCGTGACGATTCCCGAGCGTGACGCGGAGATCGCGATTCTAGCGGAAAATCGCTACAGCACGAGCGTGCCGGCGGTGGTGCGGGTGGCCTGGGCGGGGGCGAGGCCCGGGCAGCCGGAGGCGTTCGTTATCCAACCGAAGCTGTACATCCTGGCGATCGGGGTCAGCCAGTACCAGAACAAGAATTTTACCCTGGGCTTTCCCGCGAAGGATGCGCAGGATTTCGTCTCCGTGCTGCACAGCCAGAAGGGCCGGTTGTATCGCGATGTGACGGCCAAGATCCTCACCGATGGCGAGGCGACGAAAGATGACATCCTCGACGGACTGGATTGGCTGCGCAAGGAGACCACGAGCAAAGACGTGGCGATGTTATTTCTCGCGGGCCACGGCGTCAACGATACCAACGGCATCTATTATTTTCTGCCGACGAATGCGAATCCGGACAAGCTGCTACGGACCGGCGTGGTGTTTTCCGATATCAAGAACACCTTGGCCTCCATTGCGGGCAAGACCCTGTTTTTCGTGGACACCTGCCACTCGGGCAATATCATGGGCGCCAGGCGAGGCGTGGCGGATATCAACGCGGTGGTGAATGAGTTGGCGAGTGCGGAAAACGGCGCCGTGGTCTTTGCCTCTTCCACGGGCAAGCAATATTCGCTGGAAGATGATGCCTGGGGGAATGGCGCCTTCACCAAGGCGCTGGTGGAAGGCCTGAGCGGTAAGGCAGACTACTCGGGCAAGGGCACGATCAGCATCAACATGCTGGATTTGTATCTCTCCGAGCGGGTTAAGGAACTGACCGGCGGCAAACAGACCCCCACGACCACGAAACCCAACACCGTGCCCGATTTTCCGATCGCCTTGCGGCGCTAGGGCCGGTTCAGTCCTTTCCTGCCTTCCCATTCCCCGCGGGGTGCGGCGGATTCCCGTCGCCCTGCGGGGATGCCGCTTGCCTGTAACGGCAAGGGGTTCTGCGTCCTCTTCCCGCGATCCTCTCACGTCCACCCCGTACCCTCTCGTTTTTCCACACGATTCTGGCTAGGAGCCCTCAGTCATATTTCAGGTGAGGCCGCTGGCATTAGGGTTGCCATAATCCATTGGCACAACCCACTACGGATTGGAGGATGCCATGTTGGAACTTGCGCTTCTCGTCTCCATCAGCCTCGTGGCAGCAATGGATTTCCTGGGTGTCGGGTCGGAATCTCACGGCCCGAACTGCCTGCGGCATGAATAGTGGGCCACGGTGGGCTGGCTTGGCCTAGGTGGATAATTTTCTACACAGGGAGGTGTGTCATGGGGAACTTTATTCTTGGGGCGATCATTGCGGTGCTGGGGCTGGCCTATGTCGGAGGCTGGGATCCTGGCAATGAAGCGGTGGGTGAAATTGTGACCGTTCACCAGATGCCGGATGTGGGCGTCTTGGATGGAGTGCCGGATGCCGGTGTGCGCGTGAAGGCCGTGGTGAAGAATGCTGGCAAGAAGGGGTTGCTGAGAGTGCGGGCCAAACTGTCGACCTCAGAAGGGGAGTGGGTACGAGAGCAGCGACTACACTTCGACGCAGAAGAGACGAAAGACCTGAGTTGGTTCTTTCATGAGCCCACCGTCAACGCGTCCAACGTTCAGTCGTGGGTAGAGGTGTCGCCTGGAGTACGGTCCGTCAAAGAATCGAAAAAGAAAGAAGCCTAACGCGGCAGTCTTGAGGTGGTGTTGAAGGCTGCTGCCTTCTGCTACAGCTGATCGGCTTCCGCTGTAGCGCCGCTCCACGGAGCTGGCAGGCGGCGACCTCACGCGGAGCCCGTAACACCGTCACATTCACCTCTTCCTTGCTAATAGCCACTCAGGCATTGCCTTTGCTCATTTCAGAATGAGGGCCCTCCAGGCCCGACGCTGGAGATTCGGCGCAAACGCCATCAACCAGGCTTTATTACCCAGAGGTGCAACATGGCAGCAGAGAATGCACAGAAAATCACGTTAAGTGTGATCAAGGCGGACATCGGGGGATTCGTCGGGCATTCAGCCATGCATCCGGCCTTGATGGATTGCGCGAATGAGAAGCTTGCGGCGGAGAAGAGCGGCGGGTTGCTCGTCGATTACCATGTGTCGGCCTGTGGCGATGACCTGCAACTCATCATGACGCATCGTCACGGCGTGGATCACGAGCGGATCCACCGTCTGGCGTGGGACACGTTTGAG
>Ga0268299_1002763_pt1 | contig 18922 bp, 13 predicted proteins | sample NOBtaG_FD_193484 | JGI IMG/M metagenome (GOLD analysis project Ga0268299, IMG submission 193484) | Activated sludge microbial communities from bioreactor in Nijmegen, Gelderland, Netherland - NOB reactor | ecosystem: Engineered > Bioreactor > Aerobic > Activated sludge | place: Netherlands...
CCTGCTCCCGTTCCAGCGTCACCGGGGGCAGGAGGTGGGCGTTGGGGTGGGCCTCGAACCGGCGGCCGTCCACCTCCAGGTCGGGCACCACGATCTGCACCCGCCGGGGGTCGAGGTCGACCGTGCCGGTGCCGTCGGCCACCGCCGTGACCACCTTGATCGAGGTCCACAGCCCGGTGAGGCGGCTCATGGCCACGGCGTGGTGGCCCAGCTCGATGGCCTCCTGCACGTCGCCCGGGTAGAGCACCGGCATGAGCATGCCCACCAGCACCACGTCGGACGAGGTGGGCAGGGTGGAGCTCTTGGACGCCGGGTCGTCGCCCACCAGGGCCACCGCCCCACCGGTGGAGGAGGAGCCGGCGAAGCAGGCGTGGCGCAGGGCGTCGGCCGCCCGGTCGAGCCCGGGGGCCTTGCCGTACCAGAAGCCGACCACCCCGTCGTAGCGCTGGTCGGGCTGGTTGACCACGAGCTGGGAGCCCATCACCGCGGTGGCCCCCAGCTCCTCGTTCACGGCCGGGCGCAGCACGATCGGCAGGTCGGGCACGAGGGCGGCGGCCCGGGCCATCTCCTGGTCGAACCCGCCGAGGGGCGAGCCCTGGTAGCCGGAGATGAAGGCGGCGGTGGTGCGGCCCTGGGCCCGGTCGGCCCGCAGGACCTCGATGGGGATCCGGGTCAGGGCCTGGACCCCCGTCAGGAACACCCGCCCCTGGTCGCGGGTGTAGCGATCGGTGAGCGAGTAGTCGTCGAGTGCGGTCACCGCAAGCTCCTCTCGTCCGACGGGACCAAATGGTAGGCCGCCGGCCCTCGTCACCCCTGATCATTCCCACTCCCCTGATCGGCTATCCATCCCCGATGTTTCGCCGAAGGCGCAACTCGAGGTCCCGAACGGACACCGAATCTGACCCTGAGCGGCGGCGGACGCTACGGTTCGCCCACGACGACCACCGACCTCCAGGGAGACGCACCATGAGCGAGCAGCTCGACGCCGAGGCGATGAAGAAGTTCGGGTTCCTGGTGTGGAACTACAAGATGGGCGAGCAGGTGTCGCTCATGATCCACCTGGGCGACCGGCTCGGGCTGTACCGGGCCCTGGACGGGGCCGGGCCCCGCACCAGCCAGGAGCTGGCCGACGAGCTCGGGCTGAGCGAGCGCCTGGTGCGGGAGTGGCTGCTGGGCCAGGCGGCGGCTCGCCTGGTCGACTACCACGACGACGGCCGGTTCGAGCTGAGCCCGGTGGCCGCCGCCTTCCTGGCCGACGAGCAGGGGTCGCTGAGCTTCGCCGCCGGCGCCTTCCGGGGCGGCACCGATCCCGTCCACCTCGACGCCCTGGTCCATTCGTTCCACTCCGGGCTCGGGGTCACCTACGAGCAGCAGGGCACGGCGGCCGCCGCCGGGCTGGCCCGCATGACCGGCCCCTGGAGCCGCCTGGCCCTGACATCGGTGATCCTGCCCGCCCTCGACGGCGTGGTGGCCAAGCTGGAGGCGGGGGCCACGGTGGTCGACATCGGCTGCGGGGCCGGGGTGACGGCCGCCACCATCGCCGCCACCTACCCCAACACCAACGTGATCGGGTTCGACCCGTCGTCGACCGCGCTGTCGATGGCCCGGGAGCGGGTGGCCGAGGCCGGGCTGGGCAACGTCTCGTTCGTCGAGGCCGGGGCCGAGTTCCTCCCGGCCGACACCGGGGCCGACCTCGTCATCTGCTTCGACTGCCTGCACGACATGCCCCGGCCCGACAAGGCGGCCAACGCCATCCGCCGGGCCATCAAGGACGACGGGACCTGGCTGATCAAGGACATCCGGTCCAGCGGCTCGTTCGAGAAGGACCGGCGCAACCCGATGCTGGCCATGTTCTACGGGTTCTCGGTGGCGTCGTGCCTCCAGTCGGCTCTGTCCGAGCCGGGCGGCCTGGGGCTGGGCACGCTGGGCCTGCACCCGGAGCGGGCCGAGCAACTGGTGCGCGACGCCGGCTTCGGGTCGTTCACCACCCACGACTTCAACGACGCCGCCAACCTGTACTACGAGGTCCGGGTCTAACCCCTCCCCGCCTCACCGCCGCCGCCCTCGGTCGCCCGCAACAACCGCGCCCCGGTTCGAAGCAGGGCCGCGATGTGCGCGCTCAGCGCAACGACCGCGCCACAGTTCGAGCTGTGGCGCGGTGTGCGCGGGGTGGATACGCGATCAGCTCCACTGGAGGTGGGCGCGACGGGCCTTCCGGTTGCCGGCCGGGTTGGGCGGGCTCGACGGGCGCCCGGCCGAACCGGCCTGCGCCTTGCTCCGGGCCGGAGCCTTCCCCCCGTTCTTGGGACCGGCCGCCGCCGCCCCCGCCTTGGGGCCCGAGCGAGCCGGACGCCCGGCCGCCGCTCCCGTCCGCTGCCCGCCGGTTGCACCGGGGCCCGACCGGCCGTTGGCCGGCTGGCGGCCTGCGCCGTTGGCCCGACCGGCACCGCCGCCGTCACGAGACGACCGGCCGTCGCCATCGGACCAGCGGCCGCGGGCACCGCCCGACGAGTCGGGAGCGGCGCTGCCGTCGCGGGGCAGGCGGACGCGGGAGGCGAGGTTGAGGCCGCCCCGCTTGGCCCGGGCCGACCGCTCAGCGCCGTTGCGCTCCGTGCTCCTGCCGTCGGGGCCGTTGCGATCGTTACCGGATCGTGGCTCGTTGCGGCGGGGCCGGTCGCCCCGGGCCGGCCGGCGCTCGCCGTCAGGGCGGCGCCCGGACCGCTCGGACCGTTCGGACCGCTCGGACCGCTCCGAGCGATCGTGGCGGTTGCCGGGGCGGCCGTTGCGGGGCTGGCGTTCGGGCTCGGGCGCCGGCACCGGCGGCACCTCCCGGCGGGTGCCGCCGATGGGGCTCACGGCGTCGGACCGGGCCCGCAGGGCGGCGGCGTCGGGCTCCACCATCGGCTCCTCGAGGCCCACGTGGCGCTGCATGCGGCTGGCGTCCTTGCGCTGGTGCGGCTGGACCAGCGACAGCACCACGCCCCCCTGGCCGGCCCGGGCCGTGCGGCCCGAGCGGTGGATGTAGGTCTTGTGGTCTTCCGGCGGGTCGTAGTGGATCACCGCCGCCACCCCGTCGACGTGGATGCCCCGGGCCGCGACGTCGGTGGCCACCAGGGCCTGGACCCTGCCCTGGGAGAAGTCGGCCAGGGCCCGGTTGCGCTGGGCCTGGCTCCGCCCGCCGTGGATGGCGGCGGTGGCGATGCCGTTCTGGGTGAGCTGGCGGGCCAGGCGATCGGACCCGTGGCGGGTGCGGGAGAACACGATGGCCGGCCACACGGCGTTGACCGCCTCCACCGTCAGCTCGGTCCGGTTGGCCGGGCCGGCGAGCCAGAAGACATGGTCGGCGACCGTGATGTCGGGCGTCTCCTCCCCCACCTCGTGGCGTACCGGGTTGCGCTGGTGATCGGCCGTGAGCTGGGCCACGTCGCCGTCGAGGGTGGCCGAGAACAGCACGGTCTGGCGGGGCTGTGCCGTCTGATCCAGCAGGCGGCGCACGACCGGCAGGAAGCCCATGTCGGCCATCCGGTCGGCCTCGTCGATGACCACCCGGTCCACCTCGTCGAGGTGCACGAGCCCCTGGCTGATCAGGTCTTCCAGGCGGCCGGGGCAGGCCACGAGCAGGTCCACGCCGCGGCGCAGCGCCGTGATCTGGCCGGCGTAGCCGACGCCGCCGTACACCACGCCCACCCGGACCCGGCCGGCGATGGCCGACAGCTCGGACATGATCTGCTCGGCCAGCTCCCGGGTGGGGGCCAGCACCAGGGCCCGGGGGTGGCCGGGCCGGCTCCGCTCCACGGTGGCCACCAGCGGTATGCCGAAGGCCAGCGTCTTGCCCGAGCCGGTGGGGGCGCGGCCGCAGACATCGCGCCCGGCGAGGGCGTCGGCGATCGTGGCGGCCTGGATGGGGAACGGGGTGGTGATGCCGCGGTCGTCCAGGGCGGCGCAGATCTCGGCGGGCACGCCGAGATCGAAGAAGGTGGCAGACATGAGGTTCCTTGCCCGCGACGCGGGCCTGTCGGTGGGTGTTCGGAAGGGGCGCCGATCCGGGCGCCGAGAACGAGCCGGGACAGGCCACGACCGGCACCAGGGGCGCCTCGCGGCGTCGCTCGCCGGCCGTTGCCCCACCTACTGTAGCGGGTTCGATCATGTGTTCCCCCTCTCAGCGCCGGGCCCTAGGCTGAGGGCAGTGGCCAAGCAGATCGCATGCGGGCATTGCGGAGGAACCCACGGCTCGGTGGCCGAGGTGCGGGCCTGCGCCCTGGGCGACCACGGCGGCGACGCCAGCCCGGCTCCCGTCGCCCCCAGCGAACCGTCGGCGCCGCTGCTGCAGGCCGCCGCCCACCCGCCCCGCACCGCCGCCGAGCTGGCCGGGCCCGACGCCCTGGGCCGCAGCCTCCTGCTCGACGCCCACGACGCCGGCCCGGTCCCGGCCCCGTGGGCCGGCGCCCCGGTGGTGGAGGCCAGCGCCGACGCCGGGCCCGAGCTCGTCGAGCGCCTGCACCGGGCCTGGCGCCAGCGCGAGCGGCTGGTGATCCGGTGGGCCGGCCCCCTTCCGGCCGAGGAGCCCGTGCTCCCGCTGGGTGGCGCCGGCGGCGTCGAGTTCTGGGACCTCGACCCGGGCACCGAGCTGCCGGGCGAACGCCTCCGGTTCGCCGTCACGGCCAACGCCGTCGATGCGCGGGCCGCCAGCAGCGCCGACCGGGCCGGTGCCCGCTTCGAACCCTTGGCCCGGGCGGCGGCGCTCGGCGCCCGATCGGCGATCTCTGACACGGCAGAGCCGTCGGCGCCACCAGGCGTAAGAGATCCCGATGCCGTGGCGGCCGACATCGTGCTGGGCGACGGCACGCCGGCCCTGGTCGACGGCGGGCCGCTGGCCCCGCTCGACGCCGGCCTCCCCGTGGTCCCCCGCCACCATCTGGTGGCCGGCCGCCTCCGGCCCCAGCGGCCGGCCCCTCCCCCGCCGGCGGCCGAGCTGGCCGCCGACCAGCTGGCGGCCGTGGCCCATCGGGGCGGCCCGGCCCGCATCCTGGCCCCCGCCGGCTCGGGCAAGACGCGGGTGCTCACCGAACGCACCCGCCACCTGGTGGCCGACTGGGGTCTCCATCCGGCCGCCGTGGCCCTGGTCGCCTACAACCGGCGGGCCCGAGCCGAGATGGGCCAGCGTCTGGCCGACGTCCCCGGCCTCGAGATCCGCACCCTCAACAGCCTGGCCCTGGCCCTGGCCACCGGCCGGCGGGGCGGCTCGACGGCCCGGCGGGGCCTCACCACGATCTCCGAGCTCGATGCCCGCCGCCTGCTGGAGCGCCTCGTGCCCGGCCGGCGCCGCCGCCAGCTGGCGGACCCGCTGGAGCCCTGGATCGACGCCCTGTCGGCGTGCCGGCTCGGCCTGCGCGACCCCGACGAGGTGGAGGCCAGCTACGGGGCCGACGTGGCCGGCTTCGGTGACGTGCTCAGCCGCTACCGGGCCGAGCTGCGCCGCCACGACGCCCTCGACTTCGACGAGCAGATCCTGGCCGCCATCGAGGTGCTGCTCACCGACCCGGCGGCCCGGACCGAAGCCCGGCGGGCCAGCCCCATCCTCCTGGTCGACGAGTTCCAGGACCTCACCCCGGCCCACCTCCTGCTGGTCCGTCTGCTGGCCGGCCCGGCGGCAGAGGTCTACGCCGTGGGCGACGACGACCAGACGATCTACGGCTACACCGGAGCCTCCCCCCGGTGGCTGGTGGACTTCGAGCGCTGGTTCCCGGGCGCGGCCGACCACCGTCTCACCGTCAACTACCGGTGCCCGCCGGCGGTGGTGGCGGCGGCCTCGTCGCTGCTGACCCACAACCGCTACCGGGTGACCAAGCAGATCGAGCCCGCCCCTGGACGGTCCCCGGAGACCCGAGAGCTCACCGTGGCCAGCGGCACCGATCCCCAGGCCGCCCTGGTGGCCCGGGTGGGCGAGCTCCTGGCCGGCGGCGCCCGCCCGGGCGACATCGCCGTGCTGGCCCGGGTCAACGCCGCCCTCCTGCCCGCCGCCCTGCACCTGGCCGCCGCCGGCCATCCGGTGGCCCGCCCCCCGGGGCTCGACCACCGCATGCTGGAGCGCTCGGGCATGGCCGCCGCCCTGGCCTGGCTCCGCCTCGCCGCCACCGGTGCCGGCTCGAGCGACGGCACCGGGTTCGACGGGGAGGACCTCCGCCTGGCTCTGCGCCGCCCACCCCGCTCGCTGCACCCCAAGATCGCCGACTGGGTGTGCGAGCAGCGCTCCGTGGAGCGTCTGCTGAGCCTGGCCGAACGCCTCACCAGCGAGCGCGACGCCACCACCGTCAACGACCTGGCCGCCGACCTCAGCCGCCTGCAGACCATCGCCACCCGAGGGGCCACGGCGGGCCAGCTGCTCGACGTGGTCTACCGCGACATCGGGCTGCTGGGGGCGGTCTCGCAGCTCGACCAGTCGCAGCGCACGGCCCGGCGGGCGGCCCACGCCGACGAGCTGAACGCCCTGCGGGCGGTGGCCGACCTGGCCCCCGGTCCGGCCGAGCTGGAGGCCTGGATCCGGGCCCACCTCCACCAGTTGCCCGTGGTGGGGGCCGGAGACGCCGAAGACGAGGAGCCCGCCGCCGACCGGATCACGCTGGCCACCATCCACGCCACCAAGGGCCTGGAGTGGCCACATGTGGTCGTGCACGACGTGCGCGACGAGCTGTACCCCCACCGCCTGGCGGTGGACCTGGAGGAGGAGCGCCGGGTGTTCCACGTGGCCATCACCCGGGGCCGCGCCTCGGTGCTGGTCAACACCGCACCCCCGGGGCCCGATGCCGCCCCCTCGCCGTTCGTGGCCGAGATGCACCGGGCCCGACCGGCCGACCAGGCCTGGCCCGACGACCAGCCCCCGGCCCTGGTCCGCTCGGCCGGCGCTCCCAGGGGCACCACGGGCGGCGGGCCGAACGGCGGCGCCCCCGGCGGTGGCGCCGCCAGGAGCGGCAGCGCCAAGGCCGCCCGCTCCGAGCCGGCCGACGGCGACGAGGCGGCCCGGCGGGCGGCGCTGACCGACTGGCGCCTCGGCCGGAGCAGGGCCGACTCGGTGCCGGCCTATGTGGTGCTCGACAACGCCACGCTCGACGCCATCGCCGCCGCCAACCCCTCGTCGCTGGCCGCCCTGGGCCGGATCAAGGGGATCGGCCCGGCCAAGCTCGACCGCTACGGGGCCGACATCCTGGGCGTTCTGGCCGGGTAGCGGATGCGACGGGGGCGCATCCGCCCCTGAGATGGCTGGGCTAGATTTAGGCACCATGCCCGAATTCAGCTTCGAAGACCTCCTCCCCCTCGGCCACGACAGCACGGAATACCGGTTGCTGACCACCGAAGGCGTGGAGCAGGTCGACCTCGGCGGCACCACCTTCCTCCGGGTGAGCGACGAGGCCCTGCGCCTGCTGTCGGCCACCGCCATCCGCGACATCTCGCACCTGCTGCGCTCCGGCCACCTCCAGCAGCTCCGCAACATCCTCGACGACCCCGAGGCGTCGGCCAACGACCGGTTCGTGGCCACCGAGCTGCTCCACAACGCCAACATCGCCGCCGGCATGGTGCTGCCCGGCTGCCAGGACACCGGCACCGTGCTGATCAAGGGCAAGAAGGGCCAGTACGTCCTCACGTCGGGCAACGACAAGGTGCCGCTGGCCGGCGGCGCCTACGACACCTATCAGACGTCGAACCTGCGCTACTCCCAGATGGCGCCGATCACCATGTGGGACGAGAAGAACACCGGCACCAACCTGCCGGCCGAGATCAAGATCGAGGCCGTGGAGGGCTCGGCCTACAAGTTCATGTTCATGACCAAGGGCGGCGGGTCGGCCAACAAGAGCTACCTGTTCCAGGAGACCCGGGCCATCCTCAACCCCCAGAGCCTGCGGGCCTTCCTCGACGACAAGCTGCGCCTGCTCGGCACGTCGGCCTGCCCGCCCTACCACCTGGGCCTCGTCATCGGGGGCACGTCAGCCGAGTTCGCCCTGGAGACGGCGAAGCTGGCCTCCACCCGGTATCTGGACTCGATCCCCACCTCGGGCTCCGACGGGGGCCACGGCTTCCGGGACCTGGAGATGGAGGCCGAGGTTCTCGAGCTGACGCAGGACTTCGGCATCGGGGCCCAGTTCGGGGGCAAGTACTTCTGCCACGACGTGCGGGTGATCCGCCTGCCCCGCCATGGCGCCTCGCTGCCGGTGGCGGTGGCCGTGAGCTGCTCGGCCGACCGCCAGGCCCTGGCCAAGATCACGGCCGACGGCGTCTTCCTGGAGCAGCTCGAGACCGACCCGGCCAAGTACCTGCCCGAGGTCACGGCCGACGAGCTGTCGAGCGAGTCGGTGGCCATCGACCTGACCCAGCCCATGGACGCCATCCGGGCCCAGCTCAGCCGCTACCCGGTCACCACCCGGCTGTCGCTGACCGGCACGCTCGTGGTGGGGCGCGACATCGCCCACGCCAAGATCAAGGAGCGGCTCGACGCCGGCGAGCCCATGCCCCAGTACCTGCGGGACTACCCGATCTACTACGCCGGGCCGGCCAAGACCCCCGAGGGCTACGCCTCGGGCAGCTTCGGGCCCACCACCGCCGGCCGCATGGACTCCTACGTCGAACAGTTCCAGGCCGCCGGCGGGTCACTGGTGATGCTGGCCAAGGGCAACCGGACCCAGCAGGTGACCGACGCCTGCAAGCGCCACGGCGGGTTCTACCTGGGCTCGATCGGCGGCCCGGCCGCCCGCCTGGCCCGCGACGCCATCCGCAAGGTCGAGGTGCTGGAGTACCCCGAGCTGGGCATGGAGGCGGTGTGGAAGATCGAGGTGGAGGACTTCCCGGCCTTCATCGTGGTCGACGACAAGGGCAACGACTTCTACGCCCAGACCGCCCGCCCGGTCGACCTCAAGACCGGCCACTGAGGGCCAGGGCCGCCGCCCCCGCCGGCTCGGCGGCGGCATTGACCCGGCGCAGCCGGAGGTAGCTGAGGCCGATGAGCACGGTGACCACGGCGGCCACCCCGCCCGTGATCACCAGCGTCTCCCGCACCCCGACGGCGTCGGCCAGAGCGCCGAACACCGGGGCCAGGAGGGCCTGCGACCCGTAGCCCATCATGGCCATCGACATCACCCGTCCGTGGTAGGCCGGCTCGGCCGTGGTCATCAGCAGGGAGTTGTCGAGCAGCATGAAGCCGGCCCGGCCGATGCCGAGGGGGATGCCGGCCCCGATGGCGGCGGCGTAGGTGGGGGCCAGCCCCAGAGCCACGAAGCCGAGGCTCATGATCACGCCCATGGCCAGCAGGGTGACCCAGGCCCACCGCGTGCCGATGATCCCGGCCAATGGGATGTTGACCAGCAGGCCCGCCACCGCGATCGACAGGAAGATCGGCCCGATGCTGGTGGACGATCGGCCCAGCTCGGTCTGGAGCAGGCCCGGCAGCAGCGTCTGGAAGGCGAACCCGCACACCACGAGGCCCACGAACCCGAGCCACAGGATGCGGAGCTCGAGGTTGGACCACACGTAGCGGAAGCCGGCCGTGAGGTCGGTGGCCATCGAGCGGGGAACGGCCCGGGGCTTGGGGGCGGGGCTGGGCAACGTCGAGGTCAGGGGGATCACGATCAGGAACAGCGAGGCCAGGAACAGGTACATGTGGCCCAGGTTGAACACCGCCCCCAGCAGTAGGGCGACCGACAGCGGGGCCGCCACCTGCGAGATGTTCTGGGCGATCTGCTGGAGGGCCATGGCGTTGGGCAGCGACTCGGGGGTCACCAGCTCGGCCACCCAGGCCTGGCGGGCCGGCCCCATGAAGGAGAACCCGAGGCCCATGATCAGGGTGCCGATGGTGAGCAGCGGCACGGTGATCCGGTCGGTGAGGATGAGCGCGCCCACGCCCACGATCACACAGGCCGGAACCGACTGGCCGATCAGCACCAGCGGCTTCTTGCGCACCCGGTCGGCCACCACGCCACCCAGGGGCGACACCAGCAACATGGCGACGCCCTGGCCCATCTGGGCCAGGCCGGCAGCGGCGTTGCGGCCGGTGATGTCGTAGGCGACGGCCGGCACCATCATGAACGACGTCATGAAGGCCGTGGTGGCCAACATCGAGCCCAGCCACAACAGCCGGTAGTGACGGTGCCCGAGGGCCGAGAAGGTGCGATTGATCGCCATGGAGCAAAAGGCTACGTGACAGGGCGTACACCGTACGAAGTGGCCGGTCCCGGGCCCGGCGTGCTAGGTAGCACTATGACCACCGAAGGCACTGCCGATCAGGCCACGGTTGCGACCGTGGCCACGTTGCTGGCTGCGGCCGGGCTCCAGGTGCCCGGCAACGAGGTGGAGCGGCTGGCCCAGCTCTACCCCGGTCTGCGCCGCTCGATGGACCGAATGTACGAGGTCCCCACGGGCGACGAGGTGCCGGCCGCCCTGTTCCGGGCCGGGGAGGGAACCCGATGAGCGGCACGACGACGACCCCCTGGACGATCGAGTCGGCAGCCGCCGCCCTGCGGGCCGGCGAGGTGACGTCGGTGGAGCTGACCTCCGCCGCCCTGGCCGCCGCCGACCGGCTCGACCCCCAGCTCGGCACCTATCTGGCCCGTTTCGACGAGACGGCGCTGGCCCGGGCGGCCCAGGCCGACGCCGAGCTGGCCGCCGGCACCGACCTGGGCCCACTCCACGGCATCCCGCTCGGCATCAAGGACATCCTGGCCACCGACGAGGGCCCCACCACGGCCCAGAGCCTGGTGCTCGATCCGTCGTGGGGTGAGCAGGGCGACGGCCCGGTGGTGGCCCGGCTGCGGGCCGCCGGAGCCGTGATCACGGGCAAGACCACCACGATGGAGTTCGCCATCGGCCGCCCCGACTTCGCCAAGCCGTTCCCCATCCCCCGCAACCCGTGGAACCCCGACCGGTGGACCGGCGGGTCCAGCTCGGGCACCGGCAACGGCGTGGCGGCCGGTCTGATCCTGGGCGGCATCGGCACCGACACCGGGGGCAGCATCCGCCTGCCCGCCGCCTACAACGGGATCAGCGGCCACAAGCCCACCTACGGCCTGGTACCCAAGTCGGGGTGCGTGCCCCTCGGCCTCACCTACGACCACATCGGGCCCATGTGCCGCTCGGCCTGGGACTGCGCCGCAATGCTCGACGTGATCGCCGGGCCCGACCCGTCCGACCGGACCACGATCGACGATCCCCGGCCCGGCTACGTGGCCGGGCTGGGCCGGGGCGTGGCGGGGCTGCGGGTCGGGGTGATCGCCAACCACCGGATCCGCACCGGCAGCGGCGCCTCCACGCTGGCCGCCGTCGAGGCCGCAGTGGCCGAGCTGGCGGCGGCCGGGGCCGAGGCCAGCGAGATCGAGCTGCCCTACTACGACGAGCTGTGCGTGGGCGCCTTCCTGGCCCTCCAGGCCGAGGCGTTCGCCTGGCACCGGCCCACGCTGGCCACCCGGTGGGCCGACTACGGCCGGCCCACCCGCCTCACCCTGGCCCAGGGGGCCCTGATCAGCGCCGGCGACCTGGTGCAGGTGGAGCGGGTGCGCCAGATCGCCCGCCGGGCCGTGCTCGACGCCATCGACGCCGCCGGCATCGACGTGCTGGTCGGGCCGACCACCGGCTACGGGGCCACCGCCTTCAAGGGGGCCGATCCGGCCGCCATCGACTCCAAGGCCCTGCACACGCCCCCGTGGAACGCCACCGGCTGGCCGGCGCTGTCGGTACCGATGGGGTTCGACCCCGACGGCCTGCCGCTCGGCCTGCAGGTGGTCGGCCGGGCCGGGGCCGACGACCTGGTGCTGGCCGTGGGTCACGCCTACCAGCAGCGCACCGCCTGGCACCTCCAGACACCACCCCTCCACGCCTGACACATCCTTCGACCCACATCCTTCGACCCACATCCTTCGACCCACATCCTTCGACAAGGTCTCCGCACGTGAACCTGGTGGGGAGATGATCGCCGTCTTGACGCGCCCTCTGCGGTGGACCCAGGTAGATTGACCCCCGGCCGGGCCCTAGCGACAGAGGGCGAGCAAGGGTGTGAGAGAAGCGGGCGGGCAGCCGCTGCTCCAGGCAAGTGAGTTGCGGCGATACCTGGTGGCGCTGGGCGCCGCCGTCATGATGATCGGCCTGACCGCCGTGGTGCCCACCGGGCCCGATCCGGCGGCGGCCACGGCGCTGGCCGACGGGCCGGGGCCCCGGGCCCAGACCTCGTCGACCGCCGGCACCGACAACGGGACGGCCCTCGTGCCCGGCGGCCCGGCCGCCGCCCCGGCCGCCCCCACCGCGGCACCGGGGGCCGGCGCCGCCGCCAACGGGCCGCTCACGCCGGTGGAGGCCGAGATCGTGCGCCTCACCAACGAGCTGCGGGCCAACCCGGCGGGGGCCCTGGCCCGGCGGGAGCCCCTGCCCAGCTGCGTGACCGACCCCTTCTACGCCATCACCCTCAGCCCCGACACCGGGCTCCCGGCCGCCGCACCACCGCTCACGGTGAACGACGGCGTGACGCTGGCTCTGGCCCGGCCCTGGGCCGCCACCCTGCAGAGCACCGGCCGCTTCGAGCATCGCTCCAGCGACGAGGCCCACCAGCTGTACGACCAGATGGGGCTACCGGTGGGCGTGTGGGGCGAGAACATCGCCTGGTTCACCGGCTTCGACATCAACCAGGCGGCCCGGATCCACTTCGAAGGCTGGCGGGAATCCGACGCCGGCCACTACTGCGCCCTGGTGTCGCCCCGCTTCACCCACCTCGGCGTGGGCGCCATCGAGGAGGGCGGCCAGAGCTGGGCCGTGCAGAACTTCTACGGGTAGGGGGATGGAAGGTCAGGCCCGGGTGTGTGAATCCAGCACCCGGGTGATGATCGACGTGAGGCGGCGGGCGTAGCCGAGGTGGAGGAACTCGTTGGGGCCATGGGCGTTGGAGCCGGGGCCCAGCACGCCAGCGACCACGAACTGGGCACCGGGGAACCGCTCGCCCAGCATCCCCATGAACGGGATCGTGCCCCCCTCCCCCATCAGCTGGATCGGCGTGCCGAAGGCGTCGACCGAGGCCCGGTCGAGCGCGGCCCGCAGCCAGGGGGCCAGATCGGGGGCGTTCCAGCCCGGGGCCGATCCCCCGTTGTCGAAGCGCACGGTGGCCCCGTAGGGAGGGTCGGCCGTGAGCCGGGCGGCCAGCGCCGCCTGGGCCGCCTCGGGATCGGCCGTGGGCGGCAGCCGGAGCGACAGCGTCAGACCGGTGAACGGGCGCAGCACATTGCCGGCCCGCCCGCTCGGCGGCAGCCCGTCGGCCCCGATGTAGGACAGGGCCGGCCGCCAGGTCCGGGCCAGCAGGGCCTCGGCCCCGCCCGGCACCATCGGCTCCACACCGGGCAGGAACGGGTAGCCCACCCCGGCCCCCTCGCCCAGGGCGGCGGCCATGGCCTCGGCCTCGGCCCGCCGGTAGGGCGGGATCTCCACGTTGGCCTCGGGGAGCAGCACCGCCCCGGTTGCGGCGTCCTCCACCCGGTCGAGCAGCTGGCGGATGATCCGGAACGACGACGGCACCACGCCGGAGGCCGACCCCGAGTGCACCCCTTCGGTGAGCACCGACACGTGCAGGGTGCCGGCGGCCATCCCCCGCAGCGAGCTGGTGAGCCACAGGGTGTCGTAGGAGGCCGAGCCCGAGTCGAGGCAGATCACCAGGTCGACCGGGCCGAGCTGGCCGGCCAGGGCCCCCACGTGGGCCGGCAGGTCGGGGCTGCCCGACTCCTCCGACGCCTCGATCAGCACCACGCACCGGGCATGGGAGCCGCCGTTGCGCTGGATGGCCTCCAGGGCGGTGAGGCTGGCGTAGGCGGCGTAGCCGTCGTCGGCCCCTCCCCGCCCGTACAGGAGCTCCCCGTCGAGCACCGGGGTCCAGGGACCCAGCCCGTCGCGCCAGCCCTCCATCTCCGGCTGCTTGTCCAGGTGCCCGTAGAGCAGCACCGACGGCGAGCCGGGGGCGGGGGCGGCGGGCCCGAAGGCGGGGACGTCGGCCACGATCACCGGTGTGCGCCCCGGGAGGCGGTGGACCGACACGGTCAGGCCGGCCAGGGGGCGGGCCGCCATCCACGACCGGACGTGCTCCAACGCCCGCTCCAGGTGGCCGTTGGCCTCCCACGCCGGGTCGAAGGCGGGCGACAGGGCCGGGATCGTGATGTAGTGCTGGAGGGCGGGCACCAGCTCCCGGGCCCAGGTGTCGGCCACGAACCGGTCGGCGGCGGGGCAGTCGAGTGAGGTCATGAGGGTGCGGCTCCACAGTCTCGCATGGCGGTGTCGAACTTCCGGGTGAAGGACTCGGTGATCTGTCCCGACACGATCACGTCGATGTCGGCGTCGGTGAGGCCGGGCACGAGCTCGTCGGCCACGCACGCCGCCTGGTCGGCCGGCACGGCGTTGGCCGTGAGCTGGTCGACGATCTCCTGGCGGACGTCGCCCACCACCCCGCAGCGGAAGGCGTCGGTGAATGCGGCTTCCTGCAGGTCGGCGTCGGGCGGGTCGGCGGCGGCCAGGGCACCGAGCTCGCTGAGCCCGAACCGCTCGATCAGGCGGTCGGCCACGCAGCCGGCCTGATCGGCGGTGATGTCGGGGTTGTCCTGTCGGACCTGGGCGACGGCGTCGTCGCGGCTGAACCCCCCGCCGGCGCCCCCGCAACCGGGCGCGGCGAGCAGCACCGCCGCCGCCACCAGGGTGGTGATGGCGGCGGCCGGACCGGCCGGGCCGGCCGTCAGTTGACCATCTTCTCGCGGCCCTCCCAGTAGGGGGCCCGCAGCTTGTACTTCTGGAGCTTGCCGGTGGACGTCCGGTCCAGCACCTCACGCACCTCCACCGAGGTCGGGCACTTGTAGTGGGCCAGCTTCTCCCGGGTGAAGTCGATCAGCTCCCGCTCGGTGGCCGACGCCCCCGGAGCCAGCACCACCAGGGCCTTCACCGTCTCGCCCCACTTCTCATGGGGCACGCCGATCACGGCCACCTCGGCCACGGCCGGATGGCTGAACAGCACGTCCTCCACCTCGATCGACGACACGTTCTCGCCGCCGGAGATGATCACGTCCTTCTTGCGGTCGGTGATCGAGTAGTAGCCCTCCTCGTCGAGGTGGCCGCCGTCGCCGGTGTGGAACCAGCCGCCCTCCAGGGCCTCGGCCGACGCCTCCGGGTTGTCCCAGTACCCCTTGAGGATGTGGTTGCCCCGGGCCAGCAGCTCGCCGTCGTCGGTGGTGGTCATGGTGATGCCGACCACGGGGGCGCCGGCCCGGCCCAGCTTGCGGGCCCGCTCGGCCGGCGTCAGATCGTCCCACTCCTGGCGGCGGCGGTTGAACGTGAGCAGCGGGGCGGTCTCGGTGAGGCCGTAGATCTGGATGAACTCCCAGCCCAGCTCGGTCTCCATCCGCTCGATGGTGCGGGTGGGGGGCGGGGCACCGGCCACCACCATGCGGACCTTGTCCCGGCCCGGGATCTCGCCCTCCCACTTCTCGGCGGCGTCGAGCACGGCGGCCACCACGGCCGGGGCGCCGCACATCAGGGTCACCCCGTGGTCCCGAACCCGGTTGAGGATCTCGGTGCCGTCGACCTTGCGCAGCACGACGTGCTTGGCCCCCACGGCGGTGACGGTGTAGAGCATGCCCCAGCCGTCGCAGTGGAACATGGGCAGGGTGTGCATGTAGACGTCGCGGTCGGTCACCCCGGCCAGCCAGCCGAACACGGCGGCGTTCGTCCACCGGGCCCGGTGGGTCTGCTCCACGCCCTTGGGCCGGGCCGTGGTGCCCGAGGTGTAGTTGATGGAGGCGGTGGCGTCTTCGTCGGGGGTCCAGGGCTCGGGCGTACCCTCCTTGCCGTACCAGTCGGCGTCGGACTCGGCACCCATGATCCACCGCCGGGCGCACTTGACGTCGGCCAGGTCGCCCTCCAGCTCGGGGTCGATCAACAGGGCCTCCGCGCCGGAGTGCTGCACGATGTAGTCGACCTCATCCGCGCTGAGCCGGAAGTTGATCGGCACGAACACCCGACCGTTGCCGCTGACCCCGAAGAAGGAGGTGAGCAGGCGGGCCGAGTTGTGCGACACCATGGCCACCCGGGCCCCCATGGGCAGGCCCATCTGGTCCATGGCCACGCCCATCTGGCGGCGGATGTCGCCCAACTGGCCGTACGTGATGTCGCCCAGGGGCGGCGCCACCTGGTTGGGCTCGTCGACGATCGCCACCCGATCGGGGTACACGGCGACCGCGCGGTCGAGGAAATCGTTGATCGTCAACGGGACCTTCATTGCCACAGCCTCCTGGGGTCACGTACGCGCGCCAGACTAGAGCCAAAGCACCGACTTGAGCCACGTGCCCCAACCCGGTCGGGCCTCAAGGTCCGGCGGTATGGGCCGAAAGGCGCTCGTGGCTTCCCATGCTCCTGGACTCGACGGCGACGAATGGGTGACGAGCGCCCCGGTGCGGCTCGACGAGCTCCGGGGCCGGGTGGTGGTGCTCGTGTTCTTCTCCGCCGGCTGCGAGGCGTCGCTGTTGCGCCTGCGGGAGGTGACCGCGGTGGCCGGCGCCGCCCGGGGGCCGGTGACCGTGATCGGCGTCCACTCCCCCCGGTTCCCGTTCGAGCGCAACGTCGGAGCCCTCCGTTCGGTGCTGGCCCAGTACGGGGTGGCCGTGCCTGTGCTGCACGACCCCGACCTGGACACCTGGAGCCGCTACAACCCCGAGGGCTGGCCCGCCACGTTCGTGATCGACGCCCGGGGCAAGGTGCTGGGCGCACATCATGGCATCGGCGACGCCGGCCTGCTGGCCGAGACGGTGGCCCTGGCCCTGGGCTCCCTGCCCCGGGACCGGTCGGAGGTGCCGTCCGACCCCACGGCCGTTCCCCTCCCCCTCCCCGAAGGCGACCTGGCCTTCCCCACCGCCGTGGCCCTGATGACGGGGGGCGAGCTGGTGGTGGCCGACTTCGGGCACCGCCGGCTGCTGATCTTCGAGCTGAGCGCCGATCGCCGCCAGGCCACGGCAGCGGCCGAGATCGACGGGCTGGGCCACCCCCAGTCGGTGGCCGTCGACAGCAACGACGCCATCTACGTGGTGGAGCCGGTGGAGGGCACGGTCAGCTTCCTCGACCTGCGCAGCCGTACCCGCCAGCTCCTCGCCGCCGACCTGGTGTGCCCGACCAGCGTGACCCTCGACGCCGACGGCAGCGCAGTGGTGGCCGACAGCGGCGCCGACAAGCTCTACCGGCTGATCAACGGCGGCCCCCACAACATCCGCATGGGCTGCATCGCCGGCTCCGGCCTCACCGGCACCGCGGACGGCCCGTCGGGCCAGGCCGACCTGGCCCAGCCCACCGGCCTGGCCCGCACCGAGGCCGGCCTGGTGTTCTGCGACGCCGCCAGCAGCAACCTCCGCCTGCTCACCGACAACGGCAAGGTGGCCACGATCACGGGCAGCGAGCTGGGCCGCGCCGGGCTCCAGGACGGCCCGGCCCACAAGGCGCTGCTCCAGCGCCCGAGCAGCCTGGCCGTGCTCGACGACGGCTCGCTGGTGGTGGCCGACACCGGCAACAACCGCCTGCGCCGGCTCGCTGGCCGCCGCCTCAAGACGCTGGGCCTGTCGGGCCTGAGCCGGCCCATGGGCCTGTGCGCCCTGGCCGACGGCCACCTGGCGGTGGCCGACACCGGCAACAACCGGATCGTGATCGTCGACCCCGAGCTGCAGACGGCGTGGCCGCTGGCCCTGCGGGGTGTGCTCCCGCCCCGGGACCTCAGCGACGGCGGCGCCGGCGTCCAGGGCGGCGCCGTGTTCGCCTGACCCCGGCCGGGGTCGTGCGGCCTGTGGGCACGGCCCCTGGGTACCGGGCTGGCCGGCCCGGGTGGCACATACTGGGAGCGATGGCACGAACCACACGCCCCGCCGCCAACGCCGCCGGCGAGGAGACCCGCACCCGGCTGCTCGAGGCCACCTTGACCACGTTGGCCGAGCTGGGCCTGGCCAAGGCGTCGAGCCGGGCCATCGCCCGCCAGGCCGGGGTCAACCAGGCGCTCATCTTCTACCACTTCGGGAGCTACGAGGGCCTGGTGACGGCGGCGGCCCGGCTCGACAGCGAGCGCCGGGCCGCCCGCTACGCCGACCGGCTGGCCGACGTCGACACCCTGCCCGAGCTGGTGGCGGTGGCCCGGGAGCTCCACACCCTGGAGCGGGAGATGGGCTCGCTCAAGGTGCTGGCCCAGCTGGTGGCGGGGGCCAGCACCACCCCCGAGCTCTACACCGACCTGCAGGGTGCCTTCGCCCCCTGGATCGACCTGGTGCAGGCGGCGGTGGCCAGGGCCCTGGCCTCCACCCCGTTCGGACCGTTGATCCCGAGCCGGGAGGCGGCCATCACGATCGCCTCGCTGTTCGTGGGTATCGAGCTGGTGGCCGATCTCGACCCCGCCACCGGGGTCGACCGCCTGCTCGACTTCCTCACCGACGCTGCCACCCTGGCCTCCCGCTTCGCCGTCTCCCCTCGCCCTCAGGCCGGTTCGAGCACCACCACCACCTGACCGGCCTGCACCGGGGTGCCCTCGGCGCAGCGGACCTCGGTCACCACCCCGTCGACCGCGGCCCGCACCTCGCTCTCCATCTTCATCGACTCCACCACCAGCACCGCCTCGCCGGCCGCCACCCGGTCGCCGGGGGCCACCGGGCACCGCCACACCATCCCGGCCAGCGGCACCGTCACCCCCACCTGGCCCGGCGGCACCGGGGCCTCGTCGGCGGCGGCCAGGGGCCCGACGTCGACCGTGGGCAGCTCCAGGCCGGCCTCGGCCCATCGCCGGCGCTCGGCGGCGAAGGCGGCGTCCCGGGTGGCGGTGAACCCGGCGATGCCGTCGGCCGCGCCGGCCAGCAGGGCCCGGTGGTCGGCCAGGGAGAACGTGGTCTCGGTGAATCGGAAGGGG
>Ga0268299_1002765_pt1 | contig 18905 bp, 15 predicted proteins | sample NOBtaG_FD_193484 | JGI IMG/M metagenome (GOLD analysis project Ga0268299, IMG submission 193484) | Activated sludge microbial communities from bioreactor in Nijmegen, Gelderland, Netherland - NOB reactor | ecosystem: Engineered > Bioreactor > Aerobic > Activated sludge | place: Netherlands...
TCGTAGCCGTAATGCGTGGTGAAATAACTGCCGCCGTCTTTCCGCTCGCGGGAGGTGATGAGGCCCGCTGGGTCGTAGGCGAACTCAAGGTAGTCGAACACCGTCAGCGAGTCGTCACGCTCGGTGATGCGCTCAAGCTGGCCGAGCGCGTCGTACTCATAGAGCGTCGATGCATCGTTTCCGAGCGTGCGCGTCATGAGGGCCCTACTCAACTGCGCTCCAGACATGATCTATCGCGCGCATTTCAAGTCCGAGATCGACCGAATATACGAACTTGAATCTTATCTCCTTCTGCAGCCAACGCTGGCGGAACCGAACGTCTACATAGGATGTATAGCCTTCCGGACTTTCCCCGCCATCCTTGAAAACGACGGCATAGATTAGTGGTTTTTTGTAGTCTACGTCCTTCTCGTCCTTAACTAAAACTATCACCCCTGGGGCAAACACATCGGCCCAAGATCCGAAAAGGTCTTCCTGAACTTGGACAGGCGCTTGCTTTAGGCTCCCATCGAGGAGCATCAGGACAGTTTGTTGACAGGCACGTCCTTGCGGATTTACTCGTGCAGGCATCTGCTGTTGCGGATCTTGCTGTAACAAGCTCGTCTGGAAATCGGGAGGTGATGAACCGACGAAGCCGTACAGAGCGATAAGTCCACCAAAACAAGCGAACGTTCTCACACTATTCTTGAATCTATTCATCTCTCAGGCTCCTAGTGATCTGACTGCATTACTGCAATGCCGAATGCTGGGTGCCAGTGTTGGCAGCCGCAAGTGTATGCCGCCTAATCCACGAGGGTCTTGCTCAAGAGGGATGGCGTTGAATCATCCAATGCCGAAGGACAAACCAAGAATGGAACGAATTCAGGATCCTCCGCCCCATTCTAAGCCTCTGATCGCAGGCGCTTGATCCGAACCTCTCACGACGACGTAAATCTCGTAGACAGCCCCGCCTCGGAGACTCCACACCCCCAAATGACGTTCGATATCGTGAGGACCTAATAACTCTTTACTCGACAACACTCCGACGCGTGAAATGCGCCACTCTGTAAACTCGTCAACTTCCATTCGCCTCAAGTCGCCGTTCGTGCAAGAACTGGCAAGTAAAGGAGGTAGCCGCTCGATGAGCTGAGGGTCGATTCCGATGGTCGTTCTCCCATCGGTAAACTGCAATTTGATAAGCGAAATCGCTCCATCAATCGCCTTAACTTCGGACCAGCTAAGCTCTTCTGCCCCGCCACGAGGCGCACTCGACTCCACTACTTCTGAGGCCGACTGCGGGAGCGGAGCTTGGCCGGTTGTAATGGAACATGCCGTGAGCGACATGGTTAACGAAAACGCAAGAAGTATCTCGCCGGAGGAGAGGAGTGCCGGATTTCTTACCATGTTGCCGCTCCAAATGGACCGGGGACGCCGTACCTCGAGGGGCCCTGTACGTTCTTCCCTGCAAGAGAAGGTGTTCCGGGTGGGACTTCGGTTGAACTAGGAAATCCGTCATGTCGCCAACCACAAGAATGTGCAACTTCATGGAGAATTGTCTTGCCTAGGCCTTCGTGGCCCGCGAAGCGATTTGAGCAGAGGACAACTTTTGACGCTGGATCGTCGGATGTTCCATCGCGGCCTCCAGTATAGAGACCAGGGGTGATTCCTAGGGCATCTTCGTACGATCCTAGGGGTATGTCTGGTCCAAGCCCCAACATTCCGCGCAATTCTTGGTCGGAAGAGCAATCTCCACAACTAAATTGAAGGGCACCGTCACCATCTAGTTGTCGCTCCATACAGTCAAGGAGCGGGCCTTGGGCTATTCCGCCGCCGCGAATCTCTTTCTTCGCATGCATCAAACTCTTTCGAATCAGATCTCCGGACCCCAAGCAATTCGAGCAGTTGGTCAACTCCTCTAGGTTGTAGGGTACATCGTCATCGCTTATGCTGATACCACCGCCGCCGGGGGGAGTTCCGGTCTGAGGGTCCAACTCGCTCCCGAGCCAAAGCAAGAGTTCTGCGTCATACCGCATGTGGCCCCAGCGACGCCCCGAGGTTGTAGAGTTGTCCCACAACGCTCCGCTCCAATCCGCCAGTGCGTTTCCGAATGCATCCTGATTGTAGTTAAGTGATGCTTCACCGCTCAAATCTGAAACACTAAGGACAGCCCCGGTCTGATCATAGTGAAACCACTTGTCTTCGCGTGCGAGGGAGCTGGTGTCGTCCCAAGTTGTATTGCGCAGGAAATGCCCAATCACCCCCGGCCCGAGTGTGTTGTGATCGACAGTTACAGAGTCAGAAAGTCGGATCTCATCAAGCAGAGTATCCTCAGACCCTAAAGTCCCAGGAATCCTGATATACAATCCATCTGTGTTTGTCCAAGTGCCCGAGGACACGGCTTCGAAATCCGCCTCGACATTGCGCTCGAAGCGGGTCCACTCGGTCGTCGGCATCGAGCCGAGATAGAATGTCACGTTGCCTGACCCGTCCACGGAATGCGTCCCTGTGGTGAACTTGTAATCAATGTAGCGCTCGCCCAGACTGCTTGTCAAGAGGGCGCGGCAGTTCAGAAACTCGCCCTTGTACCAGAACGACACCGCGCGCCTTGTCGAATCCCACGGATCATCGCCGCGATTCACGTCTGAAACGGTGTTTCCGAGCATGAAAAGATGCTGCGCCATCAGCTGCTGCGCCATCGGCATCACGTCGACCACCAGCACGTCCGCCCGTCGGCCGGGATCGGCATGCCCGGCCTCTGCGTCCACTCCCTCCGAGCCACCGCCGCCACCAACGCCCTCGAACACGACGCCGACATCGCGAAAGTCCAGGAATGGCTCGGCCACGCGAACGTCAGCACTACACGGCTCTATGACCGCAAGTGCAGCGGGGCGGAGAATTCACCGAGGTTTCAGGTGGAGTTTTGATGTCCGCCACTTCGCAATCGGCGGGAAGGACTGGCTCTTCACCGGCAGCCCACGCGGAGGCCACGCCGCCGCCACGTTCTTCACGCTCTTCGAATCCTGCCGCCGCTCCGGCCACAACACGATCGATCATGCGTGCGACTTCCTGGCCCGCATCGCACAACACACGGTCAACCAACTCGACCAACTTCTGCACGACCGCTGGCAACCAGCCCCGCGGCGAACTCCCTGATCAGGAACACAAGACTCGAACTTGCGGCAAGAACTCTGCAAGACCAAGGGATAGAAAATGGGTGGGGAGGACGGGTACCCAAACGCCGCCACCTTGGAAACTACAGCGCCGAAAACCTCGCCAGCCTCGAAGGGCGCATCCGCCTTGGCCTGCGCGACATCGCCGCAAACTCCGCCAGATCATTCTTCAACTCAGCCCTCAGCGTGGGAGAGGAGCAGGGTCAGGAGGCGGCGTGAAGGTCAGTGATTCCCCGGACTGTCTACGAACCACAATGTTCAACCTTCACGTTGACCGAAACGGTTAAAATAAAGCACCATACCTTCCTGTTACCGTCCGTCATCTGGGACAGCGACCCATCTAGAGATGGGTTCCTCTCCGAATCGGATTGCCTGGCCATGTCTAATTATTCCCGCTCGAATGACTCTACCCGAATGGGTTCTAAAAACCGCAAAGTACTCATCGTCGTTTGCAGTTGGGCGAGAGGGAATAAGCAGCGCGTTCACCCACCCGACATCTCTCTTGATTTCACTGGATGGGGTGTATGGTTGATAAACCCTCACCTCCGATGCATCAATTGCTCCACAAACATCCCTCCAAGTGGTGCCAAGCGGCATCGCATCTATCCATGCCAAATCCCTGTTAACGGCAAGATAGATCGTGATGTAAGTCGCGAAGATCAACACCACTACGAAAGCGGAGAGTCGTTTGGCAACAACAGAAACACCTGGGCGAGTCCAATAGTTCTCCACAATCACTAATACCTCCCCGGAATCCATGTCAATCTGCCTTCGCTATACGCATCATTGCATTTGTTGATGCAGTCAGATCTCGAACATGCGGTCTTCCCAGCTTCAATTCCAACATAATTGTTGTGCATGTCCATGGAAGTCTCCTCATCGCTTTTGCCAGCTTCATGAGCGATGGCAAACGCGTCCGCGATGTTAGTACCAAAGAGTCGCGAAATGCAGCACATCCAAACGCAGTGGCGGAAGGCATCCTGTGGTCCGTTGCGTGGCCCGGGCAAGCCCGAATTCTCTGCCGACAACTCGGCATGCGTTGCACACTCCCAGACGGTAAGACATGCAACAGGGTTAAGGAGGCACAACGTCACTTCAGTTTCATTTATCAAAGCCACAGTAGTAGAATTCCCCTCTATATCGCCGGCTGTCGCGGAGATCCAATTGAAAGAATGTCGAGGAAAAACACGCCCCAGTAGAATCCAATACGAATATCCACCGTCGAACGAAGTACGAGAGCTGTTCCATCCGCATAATCCCGCATCCCACAACCCTGTATCCCAACTCGATTGCACATTGCGAAAAGCGTCTTGATGAAGGGTGGTTTGCAATGTGCCTGCACTGTTGGACTCGTTCATGACCGATCCGACTTGGTCATAGTGAAACCACCTGTCTGTTACGGCGTGGGTGGTGGGGTTGATTTTGCGGTGGCGGAGGATGTGTGCAATCGCGCCAGGGCCGATCGTGTTGTGCTCGGAGGTGAGGGAGTTCGAAAGGCGAATGTCATCCAACCAGGTGTCTCCGGGACCATACGTTCCAGGTATCTTGATCGAGAGTCTGTCCGTGTTTGTCCACGTGCCTGAAGACACGGCTTCGAAATCCTCTTCGATGTTGCGTTCGAAGCGAGTCCAGACCGTCGTTGGCATGGTGCCGAGGTAGAATGTTACGTTGCCTGAGCCGTCCACGGAATGGGTCCCTGTGGTGAACTTGTAGTCGATCTGGCGCTCGCCGAGGCTGCTTGTCAACAGGATTCGACAGTTCAGGAACCCGCCTTTGTACCAGAACGAGAGCACGCGCTTCGCCGAGTCCCACGGAACATCGTTGGCGTTCACATTCGATGCCGTGTCGCCGATCATGAAGATGTTCTGGAACCCTCCCGGCGTGTTCAGCACAAGAACGTCCGCCCGGCGGTCGGCGTCAGAACTCGTGTTGATCGAAGCGCCGATTCCCGCGACGTGGCATTTGCCGAGATCGTCACCTTTCATGTCGGATTCAAACGCCGAGGAACCGCGAGAAGGCAACCTGGATGATCGGGAGAGATCATACACACAGCCCCCGTCCATTCTTTAAGCATCCAATTCCAAGGTGCATGGACAAAAAATCTTGGCAGATGGAGACGTGATCGATGCTCATTTGTTAATGATAGCAGATACACGCTTGTTGTGAAAAATGCGGTCTCTTCGCCGCCGATGATTGGCAGAATGGCATCCTCCAATTCCGGATGGAGTGATATGACAAGACTTCCATTATTGACACTCCATGGAAGGCCGAGCTGATCGGCCAGTTTTATCGAACTGCTGTCCTCACGACAATATGGAAAGACGATCAACCATTGTTCTCCTGAAGCCAGAAAGTGCCTTATGTATGTTACGACCTCTTGCCAAAATGCAGTGATTGATTCTCCGTCATCAGGATGCAAATCTCTGATTTCTCGTTCCAGATGAGGTGTTGAATCGATTTTCATTCTTAGTCTCCTGATCATGGAACCGGAAATTCAAAACTCTTGTGAGAACCCTTCTGCCCTAGCTTGTGAATTCCGATCTTGACATGCTTTGCCTTCTGATGATGGCTACGTGGACCGTGACCATGCAGTCGATACCCTGCCACACGACCTAGGCAACCTGCAACGGAGGCCCCGCAAACAGCGGTAAATGTCTTTCCGCGCCATCCGGAGGTTGCGCCGTCTAATATACAGTCTGCAACACAAGCCGAGTCACTATTGCCAGTATCATAGACTTGAGTGAAGTACGTTCCATCAGGACGGCACACCTTTCGAGTTCCCCACTCGTTACCGCAGATGTCCACACATCGTGATACATGCCAGCTGATGAGAGTGGCACACGCACCGGATACAATACATGTTCCTATTGAAAGTTCTCCTTGCGGATCGATACTTAATATTGGGTTGGCCTCAGCAAAACTGTATCGTCCCTCTATGTTTGGCTGATACGGGGCCTGACTCAGAAACGCCCCCATTTCATGGATGTACCATCGTCTATACATATACAGACTTCTTGCGCTTGAGTCGAACTGTTTGGTATTGAGATGCCATCCACTGATGCCACTTCCCCACATCCCGGTTTGCCAACTCCCCATCACATTCCCAAACGCATCCTGCTGATGCGTCGCAGCCAGATCGCCGCTTTCGTCCGAAACACTCAGGACGGAGCCCACCTGATCGTAGTGGAACCATTGGTCCGTCCTTGCCAGAGTGTTTGCATCCCACGTCGTATTGCGCAGGATATGTCCGATCACTCCCGACCCGAGGGTATTGTGCTCGACCGTTACTGCATTTGACAACCGGATGTCATCCAACCAAGTGTCTCCGGTTCCCGCAGCCCCCGGAATTCGGATCGAGATTCCGTCGGTGTTTGTCCATGTGCCTGAGGACACGGCGTTGAAGTCCGCCTCGATGTTGCGTTCGAAGCGGGTCCAGACCGTCGTTGGCATGGTGCCGAGGTAGAATGTTACGTTGCCTGAGCCGTCCACGGAATGGGTCCCCGTGGTGAACTTGTAGTCGATCAGGCGCTCTCCAAGACTGCTTGTCAAGAGAACCCGGCAGTTCGTGAATTCGCCAAGATACCAGAACGAGAGCGCTCGCTTTGTCGAATCCCACGGATCATCGCCGCGATTCACGTCTGAAGCGGTGTCTCCGATCATGAAAAGAGGCTGCGTCATCGGCATCACGTCGAGCACCAGCAGGTCCGCCCGTCGGTCGAAGTCCACATCCCCATCGATCGACGCGCCACTCCCGGCCACATGCCACTTGCTGAGATCGTCGCCCTTTTCGGTGAACTCAAACGCGGAAGCAGCGTGCGAGGGGCAGTTCTCTCGAGAAAAGATTGTTTCGGCACGGAGACCGTGAGTGGCGCGAGGTTCGCCGAACGCATGCCCGCCGCGAGACGGCAACGGATGGCACGACGACAGCCCCCCGCGTCCTGAATGAACACCTGACGGTGACCGCTGAATGGGACAGTGTCGGTGTGCTCAATTCGGTCACGCACCTGCCGCCCCAGGGCGGCGCCGAGGCATATGCCCGCTTCGACTTCGACGGGGTCGAGGTCGTCGAAGGGATGCAACTCCCACGGGTCATTACCTGTATACTTGGGGACTGCACGAGCGTGTTCGAAAGCCGCAAGCTCCGTATCCGGAGCGCCGACCTCGGCGAAGAGGTGCCCGCAGCCACCCCGATGTTCCTCCCGGAACCGGAGATCGTGCGGGAGGGAGTTATCGGCTCGATCGGCCATCGAGTCCGCGCAGGAATGGAGATATCCCAGAACTGAGTCGCCCGTTGCCGCCCCGATAGACACCCCGAAGGTTCGGCAGAGTCAGTGCCAGCGACCCACCAGGGAGGGTACGCTTCCCAGCAACAGGTTCCACCTTCTCCGGCCAGGCGGGGGGCGAACCATGCCCTTCTCCGCAGTGTCCTAACTTTCGACTCGCGCTTTGGCGGGGTCTTGTCGCGAGATATCCATGCTATTGTAGCTGAGGCATCCCTGCCTCAACTGCCCGGCCAAGTCCACCGGACAGAACCATGAAGCTGCGGCCCAGCGCCGACACACGCCCGAGGAAACCCATCACCGATGGCTGACCAGTCCGTCCACCCTTCCATCCCTCCGTCGGAGGCGACCGTCGAGTTCGAACTCAACGGCAAGACCGTCTCGGCGAAGAAGGGGGAATCGATCATCCAGGTCGCGGCCCGCGAAGGCGTGCACGTCCCGCACTATTGCTGGCATCCCTCGCTGAGCGTCGCGGGAAATTGCCGCCTCTGCCTCGTCGAGATGCACACGCCCGACGCCAAGAATCCCGGTCAGCGGATCAAGTCGCCTAAGCCCGTGATCGGTTGCCAGACGACTGTCATGGCGGGTAGCGCGGTCTTTACCGAATCGCCGCTCGCAAAGGACTGCCAGAACGGCATGATGGAGTTCCTGCTCGTGAATCACCCGCTCGATTGCCCGATCTGCGATCGCGGCGGGGAGTGCCAGCTGCAGCGTTACTCGATGGAGTACGGTCAGGGGCACACGCGCATGGTGGACCGGAAGCGGAAGTTCCGCAAGCCGCAGGCCGACCCGCTCATCGACATCGAGCGCAACCGCTGCATCATGTGCACGCGCTGCGTTCGCTTCTGCGACGAGGTTGGTGGCGAGCACGTGATGGGCGTCTTTGACCGCGGCGCGGGGAACTACATCGGCACGTTTGGTCAGGGACCTGTCTCGAACATTTTCTCGGGCAACGTGATCGACCTTTGCCCGGTGGGTTGCTTGACCTCCAAGCCCTTCCGTTTCCGCGCGCGTGTTTGGGAACTGACCCAGACGCAATCGACGGGGATCTGGGATGCGTCGGGCCCGAAGGTCACGCACTGGACTCGCAATGGTCGTCTCTATCGCACGACGCCGCCGTCGCGTAAGTATCACGAGACCTACACGGTCAACGAGGACACGGAAGAATTTATCGATAACCTGACGCGGTTCGGCTCGGACTTTTCCAAGCACGCATCGCGCTGGGACGAATCGCGCGTTCGGCTTGGTTCGTCGCTCCTGCCGACGGGTTTCCCGGACGCAATACGTGCAGCGGCGGCTGGTTTGGCCGACGTCAAGGTCGAGCACGGCGCGCAGTCGATCGCCGTCCTCGTTAGTCCGCGCGCGACGATGGAGGAGGGTTACCTCGCCGGCAAACTTGGCCGCCTCGTCATCGGGACGGACTCGATCGATTGGCGTTCCTCGTTCCGCTCGGCGGCACACGCGGGCGCGGCGGACTTCGCGTTCGGCGCAGCGGACGGCGACCTCGAACAACCGTTCGATGCGCTCTTCCTCGTGAATGGCGATTTCCAGCACACGGTTCCGACGCTCGCGCTGCGCATGAAGGAGCACGCGCGCGTGCTCGGCCTGCCGGTGGTTCAGTTCGGCCACCATCACGACCGCTACTTTGCCGCTGCGACGACGATGTCGTTCCACACGCAGCCGGGGGAAACGACCAAGGCGCTCCGCCTCTTGTGGCAGCTTCTTGCCTCGACCGGCGACACGGCAGTTCGCGCACGCGAACTGGCCGAGATGACCGGCACGACCTCGCGCGATGTCATGGCGTTGGTTGATATGCTCAAGGCTGCCAAGCGTGGCCTGATGGTCCAGAGCCTCGATGAATGCAATGGCCAGTTCCTGCCCGAGGAAGTGCGTGCGGCGACCGCCGTGCGTCAGGCGCTGACCGAGAACTGGAAGTACCTCCCGACCACGCGCGATCGCAACGCGGTGGGGCTCAAGCTTGTCGGCGCGCAGCCGGGCTCGGTCCCGGGCGAGGAGGGTGCGGTCGCGCGTGCGTGGCGCACCAACCACATCCAGATGGCGGACGGCATTTCCGCACCGGAACTCCTCGAGGCAATCGAGGACGGTCGGATCAAGGCCCTACTCTGCATTGGCGCGGATGCGCTCGCGAACTACGGCGACAACGACCGCGTGCTTGCAGCACTCGGCAAGCTCCGCTTCTTCGCGCTGAGCGACCTCTTCGATTCACCTTTCGCGCAGAAGGCGACGGTCTTCTTCGGCGCGGCATCGAACCTCGAACGCAACGGAACGTACGCCGACATTCAGGGGAACCTCGCGCGCCTCACGGCGGCGGAGGTGCCCATTGGCGGCGCGCACGCGGATTGGGAAACGCTATGCGCCATTGGCCGCGCCATGGGTGCGGAGAATGGATTCCGCTACGCGTCGGTCGAGGAAGTGTTCAACGAGATGATCCGCCTTCTCGCCCCCAATTTTGCGGGGAGCTTTGCGGGACTTGAACTCGCCGGACCGGAGAACGACGTAAGTATCTCCGACCCCGGTGGCGCGCGTCGTCTCACCCCGGAGTACAACCCCGGCGATTTTCGCAGGGACGGTGCGCACTTCCGTTTCACGCGCGAGGAATTGATCGCGCCCGAATCAATCAACGCAGAGTCGCATGACTTCGGCGATGGTGACGGCCTGATCCTGACGTTCGGCGCGCATGTGCTCGGCGCGGACTATCACCTCGATCACGCCTCGATTGCGAACATCCTGCGTGTTCAGCCATACGTGGAACTGCACCCCAAGGATGCGAGCGCACTCGGCGTCGAGGAAAACCAACTCGTCGGGATCACGCTAGCGGATGGGACGACGTGGCAGGCAGCCGCCCGCGTCACCCCGCACGGTCCCGCGCCCGGATGCGCATACGTCCCGGTGGCGGCGGTCGGATACGACCTGCGCAATCAGGAGCTCGTCTCCCGCGTCACGGTGGAACCACTCGCCGCGCGCGGTGCGGAGCAGGCACTCGTTCCGGCAGGGATGATCTGAAATCACATGTGCCCCGTAGGACACCACGGGGCACACGTTCCATACTTCAGCAGTTGGCTCTCGCCCGCAGTCATGGAATGGACGGATTCGCACGGGAGTGTTTCACAGATCGAGTCACCTTCCGCCTGATTGAGCGGCTGCGGGTCTCCACGTTGACCGAATCGAACTTAGGACCTCCCCAATGCATGCACGTCTTCCTGGCGTAGCGCTCGTCGCAGTCATCACGGCGTTCCTTGCCGTTCCCACCGAGTCTATCGCGCAGCAAATCCCTGCATACACTTTCGATCAGTTCCCGGCCGCGTTCGGCGAAATCGGGGATGGCACGGTTCACTCGCTTCACCCCGCGGACGATGCCGTGTACAACAACGTGCCGATCGGGTTCAACTTCGTCTATGATGGGGTCGCGTACTCGACGGTCTCAATTTCCACCAACGGCTGGATTCGTTTCGGTGGGAATGCAGTCAACAACGAGTACTCTCCGATTTCGAGTACCAACCCCGCGACGGCGAACAGCATCTCGGCGCTCGGGCGCAATCTGGCTGCGCGGACTTCGACACCGACGGGGGTGCTTCGCTCCATCACCCTGGGCGATATCGGCACGCGCCAATTCATCGTGCAGTGGAAAGACTATCAGTGCGTCGGGTTGGGTGCGCTCGGACGTGTGAATATGCAGATCGTCCTGGTCGAGAACACGAACCAGATCGCGATCGTCTATGGACCTTTCGTGCCGGGGAATTCGTCGGGCACGGCACAGGTCGGCCTCAAGGGGGCCAACAACGCATCCTTCCGCAATGTGACCGTGACGGGGGATTGGGCGAATGCGGTCGCCGGGACATCGAACACCTCGACGTGCACCATCGGCAACACGACAGGCGGAGTTCCCACCTCGGGACAGTTGTTCCTTTTCACTCCGCCGGTGCCGCCAGTGTTCTCGGTCGGATCCGCGAGCGTCGTCGAAGGCACCGGGGGTGGCACGGTCACTCTCAACGTGCCCGTCACGATTTCGCAGCCGAACCCATCGGCGATGTCGATTCAGTATTCGACCGTCGATGGCACCGCGCGTTCCAGCTCGGGTGACTTCACTCGCGTCACGAACGCCACGCTGAACATTCCCGCGAGCGCCACCTCGGCGAACATTCCCATCACGGTTGCCTCCGATCCACTCCCCGAGGGGAGCGAAACATTCGAGGTCGTGATCTCGAATCCCAACGCGGGTCAGGTCGGTGTGAATCGCGCGACGCAGACGATCGAAGACGACGACTTCATCTGCTACCCACCTGAGAGTTTCGACACGGCCACAGGCACGACCCCGCCATCGGGATGGCAGAACATCGACCTCGGCGCGGGCCAGCCTGCGTTGTGGCAATTCGCAACCCCAACCACATGCAACGCGACCCAGACGCGCGCCTTTCAGGCGCCGATCGTCCCCCCGTTTGCGATCTATGACAGCGATGCCTGCGGCACGCCCCCCGCGAACGAGGAAACCGCTCTTCTGACTCCGACGCTGAACTTTAGCTCGGACCTCATCGTGAAACTTCGTTGGGACGAGATTTACAAGGGACTCACCGGCATCGTTGCCGCCGTCGAGGTCACGACGAACAACGGTCTCAACTGGACCACGATTGTGACGAACAGCACCGCCGATAGCGGCGACCCGGACACGGGTGTTCCCGCATCGCGCGAGGTTGACGTGACGGACATCGCCGCGGGTCAGCCGAACGTCCGCTTCCGCTTCCGTTGGCGGGGAGACTTCGGCTACTATTGGATCGTGGACAACGTCACGGTTTGCGCGGGCGCGCTTCCGGCGGGCACGAGCATCGTGTCGATCTCTCCGGGCGCGGTGGCCGAAGCCAACACATCACAATCGAACGTGCTTTCGGTCCCGGTGACGGTTGTGCCAGCGAATGCTTCGACAATTACGGTGGGGTACACGCTGACGAGCGGCACGGCGGTTTCAGGTGTGGACTTCTCCGGCCCGCTGACCGGTTCCGTCAGCATCGTTCCTCCCGCGACATCCGCGAACATCCTCATTCCGACCATCGGCAACGACACGCGCGAGACTCAGAAGTCAGTCACGGTTTCGCTGAACCTCCCGCTCTCGGGCCCGGCATTCGTCGGCAACGGCGAGGTGTCCGCGACGATCCTCAACGATGACCCGATCCCGTCGGGGTACCTCTTCGGCATCGACAACAAGGTGCCCGCGACCTTGGCGACGGCGAACAACGTATTCGAGTTCAGCCCGACACTCCTCGGCAGTTCGCTGCGCAAGTGGGGTCCCGCCAAGGCGACGGCGTACGCAGGCGGCGACTTTATGGGGAATGATTTCTCCAAGTTCTTCGCCATCGACGTCGAGTCATCTGCCAAGCTCGTCGCGATCGACACGCTCACTCTGCAGGAAACGACCGTGGGCCCGCTCACGATCGATCCGGGAGAGAAGGCACGCGGCCTCGCGTGGGACCGCGTCTCGGGATCGATGTATGTTCTCTCGACGCTCGAGCCAGTAACCGCCGCAGGCAGAGCGACGATCTATCGCATCAACCCGCTGACGGGCGGAATCCTCTCGAAAGTGGATTTCGACCAGCCTGCTGGCGCGACGTTCTTCGGGCTCTTCGTTCGCCCTGATGGCGTGTTCTTCACCGTCGATCCGAACTCGGAGCGCTTGTTCCGAATCAACCGCACCACAGGCGCGGCCACGCCGATCAACTTCAGCATCGGAGCCCAACTCCGAAGCCAGCAGTTCGATGGCGACTTCGACGACTCGACGGGCCTCCTGTATCTGGCAGCGCAGGACAGAAACTCGCCGAACACGAATCGCCTCTATCGCATCGACAGCGCACTCGGCGCCGGCGCTGTCGTCCAGAGCCTGACCGCCTCACCGTTCCAGCTCGGCAGGACCACGGCGCTTGGCGTGGCTCAGCCCTACACGTCTGCGACGACCTCAGCCACGAACTGGGCGGCGTACGAGTAAGCTCTCAAGACCAGCACTTTTGCATAACGAAAAAGGGGCGCAGGACCGACCATCGGCCTGCGCCCCTTTCGCATTGTAGGGGACGATGAATATCCGAAGAGATCAGAACGGGGGCTGGTAGTCCTCGGGGTTGTCGTACTCCTGCTGAACGGCGTTCTTGTTCATATAGGGCGGCAGGGTGATCGCGCCGTCGTCGTCACCATCGATGAAGATCGGCGCGCTGAGAGCTAGCGTGCGCTGTCCCTGACGGACGATGTCACGCGTCGGGATGTGATGCGGGTTGATCGGGTCCTGAGTGATCCCCGGATCGCTTTCCGCCAGAACCTCCAGCACACCATCGCGCGAGATCAGCAGGTTGAACATCCCTTCGTCCGGGAAATCCTTGCGCGGAAAGATCAAGCCACCGTCGGTCCCTGCGGTCGCGTTCGGGATCATGATCTGTTTGATGAAGCGACCGTTCAACTGAACGCTGATTCGGGAGATCGTGGTCCAGTTCGGGCCGTAGATCTTAAGGTCCACTGCCACTCGTTTGACGCCATCGACATCGGGGGCGCTTGCAGTGACGAGCGTGCCCGGCGACTTGCCGTCCACCGTGTACTCGATCAGCGGGCCATTTGTGACCTGAACCAGGCCCTTCTTGAAATTCTCGATCAGCTCTTTCGTCTCGAACTCCGTCGTTCCGGTCTTGGATGACTTGATGTACATGCGCGGGTAGCCGGGTTCGGCGTTCCACGTCCCTCCGGAGTTGGATGCTCCGAAGGGCGTGCGCGTGATGCCGTGCGCGAGATACTCCTGATACGCGGAGTAGGCGAGCGTGAACTCCTCCTGCTTCTTCCCGTCCCAAACCTGAATGCCGTCGAAGTCGATCGGCTCATCCTTGACCGGAACATAAGCGAGTTCCTTCTTCCCGCCGATGGCCTTGAGGAATCCGACCCGCTCATCCGTGGGTCGCATCAGTAGCGTCAGTGCGTCGGGGCAGAGCGCCTTGAGGGCCTTCAGTGCCTCTTCCGGCTTTTCCTTCGCGGCAGCGTCGGAGAGCGCGGCAAGGTTCGGCTTCTCGCATAGGTCCACTGGCGCGATGAGGATGTCGCCGATGAGGGGCATCCTGTCCCCATTCGTCCTGAAACCGACGGAGGAACGAAGTTTGTCGCTTAGGCCCAGTGCCTGGATGATCGGCGCGAAGTCGGTCAACGATCCCTTGTCCGCGCTGACGATCCACTGGAGGCCTTCGGCCACCGCAGAGATGACGCGGGTTTCGGCGTTGGTCCGCACGTCCGGGGATGCGCTGGTGCGCACGGCCAAGTCGGCAGACACCCAGCCCTCGGGCTTGAACGCGCGCTTAAGTTCCACGCGGATGTTCTCGGTCTTCGCCTCGGTCATCGAGACGCGGACCTCGGATGAGTTGTATTCGACGCCCTGCGAGACGACGACGCGATAGTTCCCCTTCGGGACCTCGATCGAGCCTCGGCCATTCGCCGAGTAGAGCATCGAGGAGGAGATCACTTCACCGGGGTCGCCGAGCACCGGAGGATTGGTTCCGCGCAGCGGCACGAACGACAGCTTTGCCGGAATCGGCTGCTGGGTGTCGGCGTCCACGATTTCATAGAGGAGCGTCGATGCGGGTGAAATACCCTCTTCGATCGCCGTGATTTTCCCTTTCTCCACGGGATGCGCGTACCCGGGAGGTTCATAGAGTCGGGACGTGGATATCACACGAGCGCCGTACTGTCCCGGAGGCACCGCGGCAAGCCAGCGGCCGTTCTTGTCCGTGCGCGTGATCATATAGGGGCGCCCGCGATACTCGTTCGGCAGATCGGTGCGCGTGGCGACACGCAGCAACACATCCGCATTGGCGACGACGCCCGTCTCGACAACGCCGGTCGGTGTCATGGCGCGTTCGATGATCTTGCCGCTGAGGTAGCCAAATGGCTTCCCTTCGCGGTTGGCGAGGGCCTCGCCAAGCAGAGGCGCCATCGTGTCGGTGGAGGTGAGCAGATGACGCGAGAACGAGACCTCTCCATCCACGGGAACATCCACGGCTTCCTTGTAAACGAGCCGGGTTTCGTAGAGGGAGTGTTTCGCCTTCATCAACCCCTCGGTCGGCATCAGGAAGAAGAAGTCGTCGAAGTAGTTTCCGTAAATGAACTCGGCATCCGCGTCCACGGCACCTGCCGCAGCGAAGCCGACGCTAGGGATGAACGGGCTCATGACACCCCAATGCATGAACTCGCCTATCGCTGCGAGTTGGACCGGGTTCTCGCCATTGTTGCGATAGGTGGTCGTCGCCAACGCGCCCGAGGAATCGCGGTGCATCACATACGTGGTCGTGATCGTGAGGTCCTTGTACTGGTTGGACTTCATCGTCACGACAAGGCGGGCCGAGCCATCCTGCTCGTTGTTCGAGAACTCGACGTTGGTCGTTTCGACGGTGCGCGTATTGACGTCCCCGATGATCGGATAGGAGCGCCAGAAATGCTCATGGGAACGTGGCCCGGGGAACGCATCGATCAGGAGACCATCGCGCTCCGGGTTCGGCTTCTTGGGGTTCATCCCGCCAAAAATCAGCGTGCATCGATCGTTCTTGAGAACATAATCCCCAAAGGTACCCGCTGCCCAATAGTCGTCCGGGACGAGGGTGAGATCGTCGAGAAGGAACGCGCGTGCCGGAGACGCCTGAGGCCGCTCGGGTTGGGCGGGCGCGGCTGCGGTTTCCGCAGCCTCGACAGGAGGAGCCGTGCCCCCCTCGGGTTGTGCCATGGCCGAAGCGAATGTTGTGGCGAGGATCATCGCCGCGAATGCGCGAAGTCGCGAGTCGCAGCGGGTGGTCGGGGCATTTCTTGTCAGCACGAGATCGGTGGGTCCTTGGAACACAAGTCTTGTCAGTGATCGGACCCCATTTTGGGCAATGGGGTTGGGTGTCCGGTTGCGAAACTTGCGCCACCGGGCAGCACTCTCCATTCAACCCGCCCCAGCTTTGGGTGGCGCAACGCCTATGAGAACATGATTCTCTCGAACGGGGCGCAGGACGCGATTGTCCCGCGCTCCATCCGGCGTGGAGCATGCTCCCCTTCGCGGGCAGTCCCACCTGTGGCATCCCAATCTGGCGCGGCGGTTTCCTTGAGCAGTCCGACCGTAGAAAACAAACAATCCCGGCTCGTGCGATCGATGTTCGGTAGCATCGCACCCCGATACGATTTCCTGAATCACCTCCTGAGCCTGAACATGGACAAGCTCTGGCGCGCTCATGCGGCCCGGGTTGCCACGCGCGGACTCGCCCCGAAACGCATCCTCGACGTCGCGTGCGGCACAGGCGACATGGCCATCGAGCTTCGCCGCTCCGCGCCCAATGCCCACATCGTCGGCCTTGACTTCACCCACGAGATGCTCGCCATCGCGAAAGACAAGACCCCCGGCGGCGAAGCCGTCATCCGCTGGGTCGAAGGAGACGGCCTCCGCCTCCCTTTCGAGGACGGTTCGTTCGATCTCCTGACGATCGCATTCGGGCTGCGTAACATGGAAAACCTTCGTGCCGGTCTGACGGAGATGCGTCGCGTCCTCCGCCCCGGGGGGAGACTCGCGATCCTCGAGTTCACCCAGCCCGAGCCCCAGTTCCTCCGCTGGTTCGTGCACTTCGCATTCGTTCATGCTCTCCCCGCGGTTGCGAACTTCTTTAGCCGGGGAGAGGCCTATCGCTATCTGGCGGACTCGATCCGGGCCTGGCCTGATCGCCGCGCCCTTGCGGCGCGCCTGAGGCAGTGTGGCTTCCGCTCGGTTCGCCATGAGTTGCTGCACTTTCGGGTCGCCGCCCTTCATTGCGCCTCTCGCGAAGAGCGCCCACGGCGCTGAGTCCAACGGGCCGAGTGCCAGCCGGGGAGGGATTCTCCCGCACCTCGGTACCCTCAATTCACAACCTGCGACTTGACCCCCCGGGTGCGGAGTTGAAGAAATTTCCCCGACATAAAAGGCTTCAAGCGCTCAACGCCCCCGAAAGGACGTACCGTCGATGATTATCGGCGTCGCCAAAGAGATCAAAGATCAAGAGAACCGAGTAGCCCTCGTCCCCGCCGGGGCACAGGAACTCGTCAACATGGGCCACCGCGTCATCGTGGAGACCCAGGCAGCCGCCGGCATCGGCATCGACGATAGCGCGTATCTCCGTGTCGGTGCGGAAATCGCCCCCTCGGCCCGCGAAGTCTGGGCCCAGGCCGAGATCGTCGTGAAGGTCAAGGAACCACTTGAATCCGAGTGGCATCTGATGCGCCCGGGTCAGGTCCTCTTCACCTATTTCCACTTTGCGAGCAGCCGCGAACTCACCGAGGCGTGCCTCGCCAGCGGATCCACCTGCATCGCGTACGAGACAGTCTCCGCACCGGATGACAGCCTCCCTCTCCTCACACCCATGAGCGAGATTGCCGGACGCCTCAGCGTCCAGCAGGGCGCCAAGTACCTCGAAAAGATCAACGGTGGCCGCGGAACGCTCCTCGGCGGCGTGCCAGGTGTTAAGCCCGCCCGCGTCATGATCCTAGGCGGCGGCGTTGTCGGCATCAACGCAGCCAAGATTTCCGCAGGCATGGGCGCACGTACCACCATCATGGACGTGAATCTGAATCGCCTTCGCTATCTCGATGATGTCATGCCCAAGAACGTCAGCACGCTTTACTCCAATGAACTCAACATTCAGGACCAGCTCTCCTCGGTGGACGTTGTCATCGGCGGCGTGCTCCTGCCGGGCGCGCTCGCACCGAAGCTGGTCAAGCGCGACTACCTCAAGCTGATGCCACGCGGGGCCGTGCTCGTGGACGTCGCGATCGATCAGGGCGGCTGCTTTGAAACCTCGCGCCCGACATCGCATAGCAACCCGATCTACGAGGAGGACGGCATCATTCACTACTGCGTGACCAACATGCCCGGCGCCGTGGCCCGTACATCGACGTTCGCCCTCACGAACGCCACGTTCCCGTACCTCAAGCGCATCGTCACAAGCGGCTATCCCGACTGCATCCGCAAGTTCAAGGCGCTGCGCGACGGCCTCAACATCGCCAAGGGCAAGATCGTCTATCCCGCCGTCGCCGAGGCGTTCGGCATGAAGAGCTACCCGGTCGAGGAAGTGATCGAGTAAGACTCTTGATTTTGCCGAGAGTTTCCATCTCATGCCTCCGGTCAGACAGCCATCGGGGGCATCAGCCGGCAATCATGTCTAGACCTGAGTGGCTATCGTCATCTTCGGCCACTACTCTTCCGAGGCCGTGGCTCGATGACACGCGATAGTTCGAGGATGTTGACGATGCCCCACGTACCGCTCCGATTTTGAGCGAGAATGGACGAATCAATCGCTCCGCCCGATTCAAGATTTTCGTAGGGTGCGTCTCCCGGATTCGTGAGACGGTAGTTTTTTGGTGGAAAGTTCTTTCCGCTGTTCAGGTTCCGGTGAAGACCTCGCATTAAATCTCACCGAGGTCTCCCACGATGCCCGATTCTCCTGTT
>Ga0268299_1002766_pt1 | contig 18901 bp, 12 predicted proteins | sample NOBtaG_FD_193484 | JGI IMG/M metagenome (GOLD analysis project Ga0268299, IMG submission 193484) | Activated sludge microbial communities from bioreactor in Nijmegen, Gelderland, Netherland - NOB reactor | ecosystem: Engineered > Bioreactor > Aerobic > Activated sludge | place: Netherlands...
TTTCTTCTTTTGCTTTAGAAAAAAATGCTGCTAATGCGGCTGCCTCATAAATTGTCCGACTTGGTATTATGCTACGCTGTGGGTTACGGATTAATACATGAGAACCTGGATAATCAGCTGTATGAAGCCAAATATCCAAAGGTTTAGCTAGTTGAAAAGTTAGTTGCTCGTTGCCTTTATCATTGCGTCCAACAAGAATTTCATAACCATCAGAAGATAAATAGCAGCGTAGCCCACTTGGTAGGGTGGATTGTTTTTTAACGTCCGTTTTCTTAGTTACTTTACTGTCAGCAGGTTTTTCTATATTGTCTAAGTCTAGTTCTGTTTCAGCAGCTAGTATTCTACTAAGTAAATTTTCTTGCTTAGCTAGCTCCTTTTCTGTCTCAGCTAGACGTTTAGCTACAGCTTGTTGACCTCGTTTAGCACGTTGATATTGCTTAAAGTAATCTTCTGCTAGCTGTTTTGGAGATTTATTTTCTGTAATAGATAAACTTATTTCTTTTTGTTCTGGGTCAAAATAATCTATTAAAAAGAGCTTGTTATTTTCTTTATGTAAAGTACCTAGATTAGCTAAAATTAGCTCTCCTAAACGTTTATACTCTTCAGCTTGAGAAAACTCTTTTTCTTCGTTGTGGAGTTTTTTAGTTAAAGATTCTAATTTAGTAATGGCTGATTTGGCTTTAGCTTTTAAGCTATTAAACCGATTTTGAAAAACTGTTAATTTTGCAAGTAAATTAAAATAGTGTTCAGTTGCCTCATTAAGGGATAAAAACTTTGTTGTAACCAAGTTTTTAGCTATTGCTAAATCTAAATAAGTTAAAATTAAGTTCTTACGAATATCTACTTTTCCAATAGATAATTTACTTAGAGATTCTAAAGCATAAATACGCGCCTGTTTTGGTTCAGATAATTCTTTTAGAATAGATTTTAATGCTTGAAATGGAGATTGGTTTTCAGCACGAAAAATAAGCTCTTTTACTAGAGTAGGGGAAAATCCACTTAATTTGCTTGCTAGTTCTGGTAATTTAGTAGTTTTAAGTAATTCATTAAATTGGTTTTCTGTTAACTCCTTAGCAGGTAGTAAGTTTTTTTCTAAGGGCTGTAAAGAAATACTTATATGATCTGGAACTTCGCGTAAACTAGCTAAATAAGCATTATCTACAAAAAGATGAGCATTAGCACCGCGTCCCATTAAATCTAGTAGTAAGGTTAAAGTTATTGCTTTTCCTGTAATATCAAAATTAGAAAAGTTAATTCTAATACGGCGTTCATCAGTTTCTTTTACTAGTTCAGTTAATGTTGCACCAGTAAAATACTTACGCATAAAGTTAGTTAAATGGCTGGCAGAATGTTCTGTTGCTAAATTTTTAAGTTTATAGGTTAGAAAAAATGCAGGACGATTTGGAAGTAAAGAAAAATAAAGGCTTAAGTTATCTGAGCGACGTAGATTTACTAGAAATTCCATTGCCGAAGGTTCATATATTCGGCCAACTAACTGATTTGTAACTAATGGCACTGCTTCAAGTACAATCTGATCTAAGAGATAATTTTCCAGTGCCATAGTTTAAGTTTTAATAATCACGTACTACTAAAGTACTAGAAACAATATCGTGCAAAGTGCGTTGTTCAGGGTCTAAAAACATCCAAACAAAGCCTAGACCTACTAAAGCTACAGAAACAAAATAGCTAGCTGCACGAAGTAGAGATTGAATAAAAGAAGGTGATTCAAAAGTGTTGCTATTTACAACTCTTGTGCCTACAAACATCATGCCAAAGGTGCGAGCCGCAACAAATACCATCATGGTTAAATAGATTAAGCCAGTAAAAAAGCTAGTACCTGACAAAATATATATTATTCTTTGATCGGAGAAATCGACTCCTAACGTATAGCTAGTTGCCCAAAACATTGCACTGACTAACAAAATAATAAAAAGGTCTATTGTTGCAGCAATTAAGCGTTGTGATTTATTAGGTCTTTCGCTTGAAAGAGTTCGGTTTTGTTCACAAACTGCTATTAATTCATCTAAGTAATTTGGGCCTGATTCAGACTCCCTAATTACTCTTACAGATGGTTGTTTGGGTTGCTCTATTGGCTGTTCTAGCAAACTTTCTAAAACTGATTCGGCTTCTTGTGCATTAACTTGTGGAATTTCTATTTCATCAGTTATAGGCAGTAAAACAGGAGTTTCTACAATTTCTTCTATTATTACAGGTGCTACGGCTGTTGCTCCTACTGTTGGTGTAGAAACGGTTTGTGCTGATGTAGCTACGGTTTTAACTACAGCAGAAGTAATCTTAGCTTTTACACTTGGAATTGTAGTTATTATTTCAACATCTGGTTTAATAATTGGAGAATTATCCACTTCTATGTTAGGTGTAGGGCTAACAGCTAAAGAACTAAGATTATGTGCTTCTGGTAAAGCAGTAGATTTGGCTTTAGCAATTTGTTGTGGTTGAGGGAGTGTTGAAGGACTATTTACGGTTTTACTTGCTGCTATTGCTGCTGCTGCACCTATATATTGTTGACGTTTTACAGCTATTTCAGAAGCACGTTGAACCCTTTTAAGTGCTGCTTCAACTACTGGATTACTAGTGCGATCTTCAGAATCAATATTAGCATTAATACTATCAATACTGGTACTAATGCTATTAATAGCTAAGCCAGTGTTATTTATTGGGGGGTTAGTTTGTTGATAGCGTTGGGCTGCGGCTTCTAGTTCTGCTTGCAACCGCCCACGAGCTTCTTGCATATTGCGACGCTCTTTTACTTCTCGCACTTTAGCACTTAGTTCAGCACGCCAATTATTATTGGGGTTAGCAGCTTGCTGCTTAGTTTTATCAGCCGGTTTGTTTGCTGCTAAAGGAAATTCAATTAAAGTAGAACGTTCTAAAGAAGTTTCTTTGATTTCTTTTGCTTCTTTAAGTTCCTTTGGAAATCTAAACCCACAATATGGGCAAACGCTAGCTTTTTCGCTTTGTTCTTTAGCACATTTAATACACTTCATGACTATATTTAGATTGACCCCTCAGAATCTAATATTTTTATTTTTTTGGGCAGATTTTTTTGAATACTTGGTGAATTTATATGAGTCTCTAAGATGAGCAAACTATAACAAAAGCTTTTGTCAAGATCAACCTTCTTATACAATTAAAAGTTGTATCTATAAGGATATAATCTATATATAGTTGATACATAACAGTTAAAGTGGAAAATTAAAAAAGATCAGAAAGCTAGCTTTTAACTTTCTGATCTGGTTAGGCTGATCACTGTAAAAACTCACTATTTAATTTACAGATCCTTCATAGATATTATTATCTGGTGCCTTAGGTTTATTATTTGGTAAAGGTGCCAAATTTGGTGCTTGGCTTGGGTCTGTTAAAGGTAGATCAGCAATTTTTTGAGGTTTAACTTTTAGTTCTTCTTTATTAATATCAAACATGCGTACAAACTTTGATTCTTGATAATCTTTAGCCGAAACCGTAAATTCATACTTTGCTTCTTGTTTTGGTGCAAGTTGTGCTGGTTCCAATGTAACTACCTTTTTATCTGTTAAACGTACATCTCCACGCTTAGTAAGTAAAAATTCTAGCTGTACTTGATTTATAGGCTCTTGAGAAAGATTAGTAACTACCCCACTAAAAGTAACTGTATTCTCTGTTGGATTAACAGAGTAACGGTATTCTTGCATTGAAACTAATGGCACTACTTTCTTAACTAATCCCAGCTTAACAGAAATATATGGAGGTAACTTTTCTCCAATTATATTACGTAGGTTTGGAACAGAATAAACTATACCAACGAAAACCCCAAACAAAACAAAAATAGGTAATGTCCACAAAATAAGGGATTTAACCCTAGCAGCCTTGGTCTTAACTTCTGGAACAGGGTCAGAAAATTGGTTAATGCTATTAAAAAGTGGCATTTCAATGGGTTTATTAGCTGATTGAGAATTTTCTAAAATAAGATCTTCAATAGCTTGAGTTTGAAGAGTAGAGCTTTCTAAATCTACCTTTTTGGTGTCAGATGCTTTGGCTAACTCTATGGGTTTTTCTGCCCAAGAAGATGCTTTTGCTTGCTCGGTAATTTTGTTTGTTAGAAACTCATTATTTTTATTATTTTCTGAAGCTTCTATTTTGTTAACTGCTTGTTGAATAGGTGCTGGATCTGCTTTTTTAACCTCTGTTTTGAGTGGTTCAACGGCAGGGTTAACTTCTGTTTCTTTAGCAACTTCTTTAGCAACTTCTTTAAGAATTTCTTGCACTACTTTATCTGAGGTTTTTGCAGTAGTTTCTGTTGGGCTTATTTTATTTATATTTTCTGATGCTAACTTAATTGTTGCATTAGCTGGGGTTTTTTCACTATTTGCTACATTTGCTATACTTGCTAAACTTGCAGTCTGATTTGATAGTATAGATTGAGAAGCTAGGCTTAAGGGGGTTGTGTCTGATAAACTAGCAGCTTGTTCTACTATTTCAGCGTTTTTATCTAATTTGTCAGTAAGAGATGTAGCTAACAAGTCAGTGTTGAGAGAGCGTTTTTTAGCAGAAGGGACTTGTTCTAAATTACCAGTGGTTTTACTACTTTTAAGAGCTTTTGTTTCGCTATGTTTAGGGTTTTCTTTCATAACTTTTTAATCCTAAGTTAGGTTCTAAAAATCTAATGTCTTAAACTTAGTAGTCAATACGTTTGACTAAACTTTCTAAAATTAAATTTTCCCAAATACCTTTTGATTCACATACAACCCAAGTGCTACCTGTCATTGTTTGCCTTTCGCCTTCAATTTTAGCACTAACGCTTATTTTTGAACGCGATGGATCTAATGGTTCTATCACCATTTGTAGTGTATGACGACCGCGCGACCAATTACGAGATTCAATTGCCGGACAACTGGAAAAATGCTCTAGTTGGCTAACTGTAAGTGTGCCTCTGGTAAAGATGACTGGCTTTGCTACCAAGATGCCTTCCTCTTTTTTAGATTTCTCTGTATCTAAATCAATATTCATATCTTTCAACATTGCTATGGTTGCTTCTACTACTACATCTCTAGGCGAAGTAGCTGTGTAAGGATTTGGTAATAAACCTTTTTCTTTTGGCTTGTCAAAGTTAATTTGTGCAATACAAATACTAACACTCAGAAAAAGCACTGCGATAAATATACTAAGTTTACCCATATAAAATATCCTTCAGCTTTATAAAATTAATGTTAGAGTAACAGTCTAGCTTTAGGCTTTCAAGTTAGTTATGAGGAATTTTAGTTTAACTAATTTATCTTCCTTTAATACTAGAAAATAATGAGGTTAGTAAAGTAAAATAATAATATATAATATTTTACTATAATAAACATCTTTCTTAGATTCGTAAGTTATTATAAGTATTTATCTGTTTAACTTCTTCTCATTTATAGCCTAAAAAGTACTTTATGGAAATAGCGGAATAATTTCCAGCAAAAACTATAATTTCAGCGAAAATTCGCTTGACGAGAAATTTCGTTTTGCTTATATTAGGTCGATCACTCCATATAAAATTTTATAACCTTGCAATTTGTTGAAAGGAAAGGTGTATCTAAACCTATGGGACAAGATAGTCAAACCCAAACAGATAAACAAAAAGAGTTAAATCAACTATTGCAAGAAGAAAAAATTGCAGTTTTAGCACCTGTTAGCACAGAGTTTGCCGAAATTCTTACTCCTGAAGCCCTTAAGTTTGTAGCTAAATTAGTAAGAAATTTTTCTAGTAAACGAGAAGAACTTTTAGCCAATCGATCAGCTAGACAAATTGAGCTAGACAATGGAAAAATGCCTGATTTTCTTGCTGAAACTGCTGCAATACGCTCTAGCGATTGGCAAGTTGCACCACTTCCCAACGACCTACAAGATCGACGAGTTGAAATTACTGGCCCAGTAGATAGAAAAATGATCATCAATGCCTTAAATTCTGGTGCTAAAGTCTTTATGGCTGATTTTGAAGATTCACACTCGCCAACCTGGGATGCAACAATTCAAGGGCAAATTAATTTAAGAGATGCTATTAGTGGGGCTATTACTTACAAAAGCCCAGAAGGAAAACAATATAAATTAAATCAAAATAGAGCAGTTTTAATGGTGCGTCCTAGAGGTTGGCATCTTTTGGAAAAGAATGTTTTGATTGATGGCAAACAAATTTCTGCTTCAATGTTTGATTTTGGGTTATTTTTCTACCACAACGCTAAAAATTTAATAGCTCAAGGCAGCGGCCCTTATTTTTATCTTCCTAAAATGGAAAGTCATTTAGAGGCAAGACTTTGGAATGATATTTTTATAATGGCTCAAGACTCTCTTTCCATTGCTCAAGGTACAATTAAAGCTACTGTTTTAATTGAGACAATTTTGGCTGCTTTTGAAATGGATGAAATTTTATACGAGCTAAAAGAACATTCTGCTGGGCTTAATTGTGGACGCTGGGACTATATTTTTAGCTTTATAAAGAAATTCCGCAATCACCCAGATTTTATCTTACCTGATCGTGCGTTAGTGACTATGACAACACATTTTCTCCGTAGTTATTCTTTACTACTGATTAAAACTTGTCATCGTCGTAGAGTTCATGCAATGGGCGGTATGGCTGCACAAATCCCAATAAAAAATAATGAAGAAGCAAACAACATTGCAATTGGAAAAGTTCGTGCAGATAAAAAACGAGAAGTCACCAATGGACATGATGGAACCTGGGTTGCTCATCCTGGATTAGTCGCTATTGCTATGGAAGAATTTAGCTTAATGACTACACCTAATCAAATTGAACGATCAAGAGACGACGTTGAGATAGTTGCAAAAGATTTATTAACCGTTCCTACAGGCAGCATTACTTTATCAGGATTAAGAACAAATATTAATGTTGGAATGCTTTATTTAGAATCCTGGCTAAAAGGCTTAGGATGTGTCCCGCTTTATAACTTAATGGAAGATGCTGCAACAGCAGAAATCTCACGCGCACAAGTTTGGCAATGGGTTAAACATTCTGCCAAGTTAGACGATGGACAACCAATTACAAAAGATTTAGTTAAACAAATTTTGGCCGATGAATTAGAAAAAATAAAAACTTCTGTTGGAGAGGAAAATTTTTCTGCTGGCAAATATAGCCTAGCAGGGGAAATTTTCCAAAAAATTGCTACAAATGATGAGTTTGTAGATTTTCTTACTTTACCTGCTTACGAATTTATATAGAAATTATGAAAGGGCATTTTTTATGAGTAATTTAGATAAACTTAAACAAGAAGCTAATTTATTAGAACAAACTTGGAAAACTGATCCACGTTGGAAGGGCATTACCAGAACTTATAGTGCTAGTGATGTTGTTCGTCTACGTGGTTCTATGAGAATTAATTATACTTTGGCAGAAGTAGGATCTAAGAAGCTGTGGGATTTACTCCATTCAGAAGATTATGTAGCTGCATTAGGTGCATTAACTGGTAATCAAGCCGTCCAACAAGTCCGAGCAGGCTTAAAAGCTATTTATCTTAGTGGTTGGCAAGTTGCAGCAGATGCTAATAATGCGGGCCAAATGTATCCAGACCAAAGCCTTTATCCTGCTGATAGCGTTCCAAATGTAGTACGTAAAATTAATAATTCCTTAACAAGAGCCGATCAAATTCAACATTCTAAAGGAAAAGATGATGTTTACTGGTTTGCTCCAATTGTTGCTGATGCTGAAGCTGGTTTTGGTGGCTCATTAAATGCTTTTGAACTAATGAAAGGGATGATTGAAGCTGGTGCTTCGGGAGTACACTGGGAAGATCAATTAGCGTCTGCTAAAAAATGTGGTCATATGGGCGGTAAAGTCCTAGTTCCAACTACAGAATTTATTCAAAAATTAATGGCAGCACGTTTGGCTAGTGATGTTTTAGGTGTTCCTACAATAGTAGTTGCTAGAACGGATGCTAATGGTGCACATTTAATTACTAGCGATATAGACCCACGCGACCAAAAATTCTTAACAGGCGAACGTACAGCAGAAGGTTACTATCGTATGCGTGGCGGCTTGGATGCTGCAATTGCTCGTGGCCTAGCTTACGCTCCTTATGCTGATATGATTTGGTGTGAAACCTCTTCACCTAATGTTGAAGAAGCTAGAAGATTTGCTGAAAGCATTCATGAAAAATTCCCTGGAAAATTATTAGCTTATAACTGTTCACCTTCCTTTAACTGGAAACTAAAACTAGACAATGCCACCATTGCTAAATTCCAAAAAGAATTAGGTGCAATGGGTTATAAATTCCAATTTATTACCCTAGCAGGTTTCCATGCTCTAAATTACTCAATGTTTGAGCTAGCTAGAAACTACCGTGATACAGGAATGAGTGCTTATGCAGAGTTTCAAGCTAATGAATTTGCTGGTGAAGCTAATGGTTATACAGCAACTAAACACCAAGAATTTGTTGGCACAGGCTATTTTGATGAAGTTGCACAAGTTATTTCTGGTGGTGAAGCCTCAACATTAGCCCTAGTTGGTTCTACAGAAGAAGAACAATTTCATGAAAATGCAGAAGTTGTAGAAGCAGCAGCAAAATAAATTCTCAAAATAAATTTTATTTTACAAAAGGCAAGGCCATGAGGTCTTGCCTTTTATGTTTTTAGAGATTTTGTATATAAGCGAAAATACTAAAAATTTTTAATATGTATTTTTATATAACTTAACCGCAGTTTTTTTCTTGACAACACAGTTGTAATGCTATACGGTTGGCTTGTTTTGTCCTAAAACTTTTTCTATTAAATTTCTAAATATAAATAAATTTTAGCTTCAATAATTGCGGAGCCGCTATTTTATGACAGATTCAATCTTAAAAGTTAATACTGAACAAGAACTAGTTGATTTAATTCGTAAAACTGCTGAAGGTGAACTTACCCTTCAACAATTCTTTGAATTTAGTAATGAAGATATAGATCATATGGCACTTCTAGCTAATGCACTCTATGAAGAAGAGCGTTATGATGACGCTTTGGTTATCCTAGAAGGCTTGATTGCTCTTAATGATAAGGATTCTCGCTACTACAATGCTGCGGGAGCAATTTTTATTCAACAAGAAAAATATGATGAAGCTTATGAAGCTTTGACTAAATCCTTAGAACTTGACCCAAATAACCTAGATGCTTATGTTAATCGTGGCGAAGTATTTTTGGTAAATTCTCGTTTAGAGGAAGCAGCAGCGGACTTTGAAAAAGCTATTTCTATGGATCCAAGAGAAGAAAATCCTTCTGCTAATCGCGCCCGTCAGCTTGTTTGGGGAATGTATCAGTTTTTACAAGAATGTGAAAAACAAGGGCTACTAGACCCGGATTTTGACATCAATAGTTTGCATGAAGAGATTGATGATGATAAACCAAGTAATTTAGGTTAATTGAGTTTATAAAAATAAAGTCATCAAAAGCATAGAAAAACTGCCCAGTGATTTATTGCTGGGCATCTTTACGTTATGAAAAAAGATTTACTAGAAAAAAAACGCTCCATATCTAAATCAACCTTAAAAGAGATTTTCTTACAAACTCAACAAAAACCTTTTTTTCCTCATCCCCGCTATAAACAACCGCACTTAATGACTTTAGCTGGGCATTTTTGGCCTAGGGATAAATCGATCACAGAAACTACTCAAGAACGTATTTTTCAAATAGATGAGGAAGCTAAAGTTCTAGCACATTGTCATTGGCAAGAAAATTATACTCAAAAACCTACCATTGTTATGGCGCATGGTTTAGAAGGTTCAAGCCAAACTCATTATATGATTGGTACTGCAATTAAAGCCTCAAAAATGGGTTTTAATGTTCTAAGAGTTAATCAACGTGGCGGTGGTGGCACACATTATCTTTCGCCAAGTGCTTATCATCCAGGCTTAAGCGATGACTTACGAGCTATCATCAAAGAATTAACTACAGTTGATAAACTGCAAACAATTTATTTACTAGGTTTTTCTATGGGAGGCAATCAGTCGCTAAAATTAGCTGGGGAATATGCTAATGAATTTCCCTTAGAGCTAAAAGGAATTTGTGCTATTTCTCCTCCAATAGATTTAGAAATGGTCACTAAAGCACTAAATAATCCTAAAAACTATTTTTTCCAAGCAAATTTCTTACGTGTTTTACATCGTAGCTTAAGGCGTTATCATAGACATTACCCTACACGCTATGATATTAGCAAAGAGTGGAAAGCCTTTACCCTGCGTCGATTTGAAGAGCTTTTTACTGCTCCTTGCAATGGTTTTTCTAGTGTAGAAGAGTATTACCATTTAGCTAGCTCTAAACGACTAATAAATAAAATAAAAATCCCTACTTTGGTTATTCATGCTCAGGATGACCCATTTATTCCTTTTCAAATGTTTGAAAAAGCAAGCTTTAGTGCTACAACATCTTTGCTTGCTCCGCAATATGGCGGGCATATGGGTTTTTTGCGCGGAGAAGTAGACGAAGAAGACCGCTACTGGGCAGAAAACCGCGCACTAGACTTTTTTAAGCTCTTAGAACAAGAAAACAAAGAAGAAACGGATTTTTAAGTTAAACTTAAGCACAATCTTTTTATTTTCTCCGATAATAAACTTTGAAACTGAATCAGCATTCATTTTTATGTCAGAAACAGAAACAAACCTAACACGTGAACAAGAAGAAGTAATTGATGACATTGTTCGTCATCTTGCTATAAAACGCGAGTGCCTAGAGTTAATGACAGTAGCATTAACAGATTGGCCCGAAGGTATTGCTATTTACTATATTTTCCGCAAAGACCGACATGGACGAATTTTCTATCATTACTTATGTTATGAGGGTGAGGTTTATTCACCCTTTACACCTGACGGGTTAGAGTTGTTATTAAAAAGATTGCTTTCTTCAAGACGTTTTACTTTAACTGCGGAACAGCTAGTTAACATTATTTTGATGTATAAACGACCTGAGCCATTAATGACGATTATTACAGATGTTAAAAAAGAACTTTCTGCAAGCAGTCGCCATGCTTTAGAGTATTATTACGGTTTAACGGATTTATCTGCACAGTTAACAAGATTAGAGGAAGATTACAAAGTAGTTTTTTGGACACTTAATTTTAGACGAGAAACCTTAAAGCGTTGGAATGCTTTTATTTATGAAGGTGGACGGTTGCGTTTAACAGAAGATGTTGTAATTGAACTGCGGGACGCTCGCGCCGGCCAACAATAGATTAGATATTATATTGTTTAAGGAGTTGTTATGGTTGACATTACCAATCCAAGTTTTATCCCATCCTATGAGCCTTTAGATTTACAGCAACAAACTGTTGAGCAAACAGAGACACAAGATGCTAGTTTTTCTGCTCCAGCACCAGAGGCAGAAGAAACTAGTAGCGGTGGGGTGACAATTTTGTCTAAGTTAGGCAAAAAAGAAGATGAAGCTATCACGGATGAAGAAAAGCGTAAGTCAAAGGAAAAGGATAAAGGCCAAGTTGAATCAAACCTAACTGCTCGATACTTAAAACCACGTCGTAGCTTTAATACAAACTCTCTTAAAGACCAGTTATCACAACGCTTGCAACAATCTAAGCCTCAAGGCGAGCCTGCAAAAGCCACAAATCAGCCTACTGACCAAACAAGTCAAGATGCCAGCGTGTCAGAACAGCCTGATATGATGATGTCAGATGGGTTTGTCAAACTTCCAACAACTAATAAAGGGCAACAAGTTAGCAACCCTAAAGAAGGCACTAACTTAAGTCAACCAGGTTACTCACAAACTCCAACGGCTGATAGCATTTTTCGCGGGCAAGGGCAAAGCCCAAAGCAAAATCCTTTAGCCCAACCTGGTCAAAGTGTAATTCGTGATGGTCAAGGTCTAACAAATACATTTGGATTACAAAGAAATACTCAAGACGGACAATCTAATCCAAGTGTCTCAAGTGATGGTAAAACACCTGGACAAAATAACAATGCTGGACAAGATCAACTTTCAAGTGGAGTACAAAAGGGTACGCCACGACAATTTCCATCTCCATTAGGTACAAATATTAATCAATTAGCATCGTCTTTAACATCAAGCATGTTGTCATCTCAGCTAAAACCATCAACAACCACCCAAAGCACCCCAGTCACCCCAAACAACACAGCCGACAGTAGCACTATGCCAAAGTCGCCTGTTTTTGGCCGACCTGCTGGACTTTCTTCTCAAGGTTTTCAATCTCCATTAACTCCACAATTTCCAAGCTCATCTCCTAACCCTTTAGGTCTACCAACAGAAAAACCTGGAATTGGAAAAACATCTACACAAGACACAGACGCGCTATCACAAGCTAATGCTAAAAGTCCTTTTGGAGCAATAGTTAATAAGCCTGTTTCTATGTTTGAAGACAAGTCTAGCTATAGCCAAACTTCACTTGCAACCAATGACAAAGAACAAGTCAAAATGGCACTTGCAACAAAATTTCCTACTTTCGCAACTTTGCCGCCAAATATTCAAAATTCAATTGCTGAAGTTTTTGTCTCACAGCCGGATTTACCATTAGAAACAGCCGAAACCTTTATTCAATTTGCTGAAACTAATAGTTTTCAAAAATTAGGCACAAATGACAAAACACTAGCACTTAAGATGCTTGGATCACTTATGCAAAATCCAATGAGTGGTGCTAATGATGGTCGTATGGCTCAAGTCTTAAATGATATAGCAAGCGGAATGATGGACTTACAAATTTATCGTTCTCCATCAAATGAGCCGGGCCGAAGTGATTCAACAGGTTTTGCACTTAATCTTGGTTCTCCAGAAGTTGCCGACGCTGTTAATCAAGCAATGAAAGGCGATAGCAGCAAGTTAGCCAATATTTTCTTAAATCTAGTTAAAGTCGTCCCAAATGTGCAAGCTCAAGATCCTACTTGGCAAACATTAATGTCCCAACCAGATTTCAAAGATTTACAAGTAGGAAAACAAGAAATCTTCCAAACAATGAAGCAGTTTCCCGATGCTAATGCAAAACAGTTAGTTGAATATGCTGCTTCTCCTTCTGCTAAATTTGTTGCAGCATCTCCAACAGATAAAACTAATGAACTAAAACTAGTTGCTTCAGTAAATACACTAAAAGAAGGTGAAACAAAAGACGTTAATGGCGAAACTGGACAACCTGCTAGAACTACTGGTTCAGGTTTAAGATTGCCAGGTCTTTCTGCTGGCAAACTAGATGCAACACCCGGCACAACTCAGCAAATACCACTAGATGAGCTTGTTCAAGAGGGAACTGTTAACATAGGGCTTTACCGAGCTAATGACGGTAAGAAAAATGTTGTTGAAGAAAATAACATTAAGCTTAATATTGCTGATCCAAGTGTCCAACGTAGCCTTGCAACGGATGGAAAACTTGCTGGTGCTGCTGCAACTAGAATGACTGCGGTTGCTGCAAAAAGTGTAGATCAAGCAATTAATGAGCTTAATAACAATCCTGCTTTTAAGAAGTTAGATGAAAAAACTAAACGTCTGCTAGCCAGCGCGTTAAAAGAACATCCTAAAGCTGATGTTGAGCAGTTACTTAAATTTGCTCAGTCTGATAGTTATACAGAAATTCCGCCAGATAAAAGCTCACGTGAAAAGGGCCATTTAATGAGAATGGTTGCATCCTTGCTACATCAATTTGCTGATAATCCTAAGCAATTAATGATGCTTTATAACTCTCTACAACGAATGTTTAATAATGATATTAAATTTGATGGGTTTCTTAATGACAGCAAATATATTAGCAATAACCAAGGTGGTGGAGTTTCTATTAATTCCAAATGGGTAGAAAATGAGCGAGAAGCCGCAGCCGTCTTTGTTACAGAAGTTAACCATGCCTTGCATGAACGTCCAAATATGAATTGGGGCGGGACAATAGCATTTTTTGCTAATCAATATCGCTCAGCTTATACAGAAACTCTTTTCCGTACCAATGCACAACCTGAGCCAGAGCAGATGCGACAATTTATTACAGGACTGCTAAGTCCTCAACCTTCAAGCGTTTATGCTCATCTTTATAATACTTATCAAACTGACCCAGTTTTTACCAATCTAGTAAAATGGATAGAAGATAAATTAAATGATGATGAAGTAGTTAAACCAGAAGAACTACGTCAAACTTTATTGGGGATGGTTGGTAAGAGTCCAAATATTGAGAGTGAAGAACCTTTTCAAGATTCTTGGTTTATCGATAATGAAAGCCCATTCCCAGATGCAGCAGCAGTTGTAGCACAGGTTTCAAGTCAAGTTGCGCTTGATCAGCTTTCTACCAAGGAACAAGCTGTAGTAATAAACTTAGTCCGTAAATATGAAGCTGACCCATGCATTTTTCATGAATTGATGCAAATGCCACGTTTTCAACAAGCTGATGAAGCAGAAAAAACTTGGCTACTTCGTTTAGTTGGTGGGCTTTCTTCAGAAGCCTCTAAAGAAGGAAAAGGATCCACTGCGCAAAGAACACTTGCACAAGTTCTTGGTGGTAAAGTAGATATTCAATTTTATGAAAATCAAACAGATCCACGCCTTCAACATTTAGAAAAAAATGTCTTAAATATTAATTTACATGAAGCACAAAATTTGTTGGTTGATGATTGGGTTGCAGGATTTAATGATGCTGCAATTGATTCAATCCTTGGCACAAGAAAATAAACTTAATTTTTTAGTTTTATACCAGCTTTTTCAACAAAAACAGGTGTTGGAGACATAAAAGCTGGTTTTATTTTTGCACTTATAGACATTGTACTTAAGTTTTTTTTGTAGCAAGTTTAAGATTTGCTATAAGTTTTTGCTGGTGGGCTATATAGCTATTAAATCAAGCTAGATAAATCTAACTGTTTTATAAATTTATATTTTAAGGTGTAGAAATTATGACTAATAGTAATCGTGTAGGTGGAAAAGTTGCGCTAGTGACTGGTGCTGGTTCAGGAATTGGTAAGGCTACAGCTATTTTATTGGCTCAAGAAGGTGCAAAAGTTGCTGTTACAGATATTAATCTAGCTAGTGCTGAGGCAACTAGAGATGAAATTTTAGCAAATGGCGGTGTGTCAATCGCTTATGAGCAAGATGTTAGTTTAGAAGAGCCTTGGCAGACTATTACAAATGATATTTTGGCAAATTGGGGAAGCTTAAGTATTTTAGTTAATAATGCTGGGATTGCTATAACTAATAATTGTGATGAAATGTCTTTTGCTGATTGGCGCAAACTAATGTCTATTAACTTAGATGGTGTTTTTCTAGGTACAAAATATGGTGTAATTGCAATGAAAAAAGGCACGGGTGGCAGCATCATTAATATTTCTTCTGCTGCTGGACATAAAGCGATACCAGGCGGAAGTGCTTATTGTGCTAGTAAAACAGCCGTGCAAATGCTGTCAAAATCTGTTGCTTTAGAGTGTGCGCAAAATGATAGCAATATTCGTGTTAACAGCGTTTCACCCGGCGGGGTAATGACGGCTATTTGGCAATCAACAGACTTTTGGAAAAAAGTTAAAGAAAAAAGTGTTGATGATAAAGTTTTTTGGGACGCAATGGCAAAAGGTATACCACTAAAAAGATTTGCACAATCTGAAGAAATCGCCCAAGTTATTCTTTACTTAGCGTCGGATGCAAGCGGTTTTGTTACTGCAACAGACTTTTTAATTGATGGTGGTTATAGTGCTTAGTTATTTTGCTAGCCACCAAATTATTAAAAATAAAGCCACTATAGCTACAATAATTTTTAGTGCTGTTAGGATTTTGCCTAGCAGCACTAAACCTCGCATAAATTTTACTGCTGATGGATCCATTAGCTTTATTTATGTAGCACTATTTCGTAGATTTTTGATTCAATAAATAGATTAAATAAATCGCTATCTATTTGTCCTAATTTAACTTCGCTTTCAATGATGTTAAGAGCTTTATCTACAGGAACAGCCTTTTTATAAGGGCGATCTGAAGCTGTTAGCGCGTCAAAAATATCTGAGATTGTCATCATTCGAGATTGGATTGGAATTTCATTAGCCGAAACTCCATTAGGATAACCACGTCCATTTAGTTTTTCATGGTGATAGCCGGCAATTCGGGGAATATTTTTCCATTCTTCTAACCAAGGTATTTGAGAAAGAAAAACAAAGGTGTGATAAGCGTGTTGCTCTATTTCTCGACGCTCCTGATCGTTAAGTGAGCCTTTTGGAATGGAAAGTGTCCGAATTTCTTGTTCATTTAATAACGGCATAGTGTTTCCATCATAGGTTTGAAGGCTACGTTGAGCAATTTCTATCAGTCTTTCAAAAGAACCTTCTGCTAAAACCGTTGGCTCATTACTTTTTACTATCATTTGCCACATTTCATCTAAATGCTTCATTTCATTAGCTAAATCTATGTCTATTTCTGGCAAGTTAGCTAAATAAGCGTCTTGGCCTTTTTTTAGCAAATATTCTAGTTTTCTTTCTGAAAATCCTAGTTGAACAGTACGACGGTAAAAATCAAAACGCCATTTTAATAGCTCAAATTGCAATGGATAAAGCTTTTTAGCTTTTATTAAAACTTCTTCTCTTACCCCTACCTTACCAAAATCATGTAGTAAAGAAGCGTAACGAATTTCAGTTAATTGATCACGACTAAAACTTACACCTCCAAAAGGTTTGCGGTCGTATTTATCCACTAGCTCAGCTAGTCCAACGGTTAAATCCGCAACACGAAAAGAATGTCCTGAAGTTGTAGGGTCGCGTTGCTCAATAGCTTTTACTGAAGCACTTACAAAACCTTCAAATAAATTTTTAATATTTTGGTAGAGTAAAGAATTTTCTAAAGCTACAGCGGCTTGTGAGGCTAGGGAAGTTGCTAAATCTACTAATTCCTGCGGGTAAGGATTAACAAAACGGTTTGCAACTTCAATATTATTAATTTTTACTTTTGTAGCAATTTTATGATTAATTAGCTGTAGAACTCCTATGACATAGTTAAAAGCATTAAACATAGGTACAACTAACATTGATTTTGTATGGTAGCCACTACGCTCATCAAATGAACGATTAAAACCATAAGGTGCTTCTATTGGGATTTGATAAACGTCTTCAATATTTAATGGAATGCCAGATTCAGCAACAAATCCAGCAATTGATTGATAAGAAACAGGAATGGTAAATTCTTGAAATTGGGCTTTGGATTCAATTGCTAAACTTTCGTTAAGTGTATACTTAAAACGTAGTTGCTCGCCTCCTTTGCCGTCTGGCTCAACTAAATAAAGGCTTGCAGCATCTGAACGTGTTACTTCTCTAGCTTTACGTACAATCATATCTAGCAATCGTTCGGTGTTTCGTTCAGCAGAAAGAGCCATTCCAACGCGGTTAAGCTCGTACATTATTTGGGTTTGTCCCTCTAGGCGAATACGTGCATTTTCTACAACTTCGCGTGAATGCAGAAAGGTGCAGGCATTTTCCATTTGCTTGCCTGTCATTAGTGCAGAAGAATTTGATGGCAATAGACAATATATTTTTTTGATTAATTCTGCTGGTAGCTTTTCAAAGTCTAATTCTGTACCAACAACAATTAAACATCGGTTTGGATGGGGTTCAATAAAGGGAAAATTTTCTGAAATTAAGCTAATAGGGGCTAATATAATGCCATAAACAGTTGATGTTAAGATGTTTTTTTGTACTATACCAATCTTAAAGTCGCCTTTTAGAGGAATTAGTTCATAGTCTTTTTCTAGTATTTTTACAATATTAGATAGTTGCTGATGAACAAAATAGTAAATAGGCTGTTTCATTTCTCCTCCGGGGGCAGAGTTTCTTTATAAAAATATTTTAGTGATATCTTGGATAAAATATCAAAACCTATTAAGAAATTGAAGGAATAAAAATAGATGAATGAAGAAATTAGGAAATTATTCCCAATCACACAAAATTATCTTTACTTAAATCATGCTGCTGTGACTCCTTATTCTACAATGGTAGAATCTGCAATAAGTAAAATTGCTAGTGATATTGCTCAAAATGGTTCTGTAAATTGGCATCAATGGATTGATACAGTTAATAATACTCGTCTTTTAGTAGCTAAATTACTAAATGCAAAAGCAGAAAATATTGCTTTTATGAAAAATACTTCTGATGCTATTTCTGCCGTAGCTAATGGAATTAATTGGGTTAATGGGGATAACGTTATTAGTTGTGATATAGAATTTCCTGCAAATATTTATCCTTGGATGAGATTAAAGCAACAAGGTGTAGAGCTAAGACTAGCTAAAACAATAAATAAAAAAGTTTCTCCTGAAAATTTATTTCAACTAGTTGATAGCCATACTAAAGTAATTGCTCTTAGCTGGGTACAATATTCTAGTGGATTTCGTGCTGACTTAATTACTATAGGTAAATTTTGTAGGGAAAATAATATTTTATTTTGTGTTGATGGAATTCAAGCTTTAGGGGCATTAGAGCTAGATGTAGAAAGAGATTTTGTAGACACATTTGCTGCTGATGCACATAAATTTTTAATGGGGCCAGAAGGCGTTGGAGTTATGTTTTTATCTAATAGAGCTTTAGAATTAATTCAACCTACTACAGTAGGCTGGCTATCAGTAAAAAATTGGTGGAATTGTTTTGATGAAGATTTTGAATATAAACTAGATTATTTACCTTCAGCACAACGCTTTGAATGTGGAACACCTAACACAGTAGGTATTTATGGATTAAAAGCAGCTTTGGAACTAATGCTAAAAATAGGTGCAAAGGAAATAGAAAATTATCTATTAGATTTATGTGAGTATACTTTCAAAGGCTTACAAGAGTTAGGTTTTGAAACTCTTGCACCAACTAAACGAGAAGAAGCATCAGCAATTGTTTGTTGCCGGCATAGTAAATTTACTCCAGAACAATTCTATAAAGCGTTGCTAAAGGAAAAAATTGTTTGCGCCCCTCGATGTGGTTGGCTAAGAATTTCTCCTCATTTTTATATTAAC